>NPIE01000037.1_pt3 | contig 25780 bp, 27 predicted proteins | sample 8637661 | NCBI WGS metagenome assembly NPIE01 (sample SAMN07420842, study PRJNA396082) | bioreactor metagenome | isolation source: sample BA12 brine-fed electro-methanogenic bioreactor BA | place: Japan: Kochi | collected 2016-12-09 | reverse complement strand
ATGAACGAGCCCAGGTTCCAGCGGCTGGATGCGGTGCAAAATAACCGGGTTATTATTATTGAATCCGATATCATAAGCCGGGGCGGGCCCAGAATTGTGGATGCACTCGAAGAGGTGGCAGAAGCATTGCATCCTGATCTCTATGATCCTTTGGTTCGGGAAATGCCGCAATCAGAAGAATCTTCCCCTTTAGCAGTAATTCCTTTGATTGCTCTCTTCTCACTGGCCCTGTTTATACTACAAAGGAGGAAGCTCTCCTCTCCCTCATAGAGTCCGTGTGACTGCCACCCGCCACTCTGTCCCGTGCAGTGATACGGTCGTCCAGACAGCCTCTTTTGTCTGGTCACGGAAGATATAGCTCCCCTGCCCCTGCCGCTCCTTTGTGACCCGGGTGACGAACTCAACGAGCACGGGATAGGCGGTATAGACGGGATCGTCAAGGGGGAGCCCGATCTGTTCCGGATCGGTATCATAGAGGACACGGCCGTCAGTATCGACGACGGTGATTGAATAGGGTTTTCCGGAAACAACCGGCTCAGCTGCCTCACCGATCAGGAGGTGCGGTTGAAACACGATGGAGGTGAACCCAAGGAACCTCCCCGGCGGTTCGCTCGCGATCCCGCCCCTGCTGAAGACGGGTGCGCTGATAAACGATGCATCGCCTCCCTCTGCCACCGGAATAATGCCGCTCATGATCGGGCGGCGGGTTGCAAGAATCTGCTGTGTTGCTTTCTGATCCGAGACATCCACGCCTTCCACATCGTGGTGTAAGAATGGTTCAGCAGCAAGAATGATGCCTTCCGGGCTGACGGTGGTGCAGTCGATGACCGCCGGATGGATACTGCTTATTTCAAGCAGGATATCCCGTGCCGCCTTGTTATCAAGGCCGGTTGATCCGAGATCATATGCAGCGGATGCCAGTTTGGTATCAAGCGTCTCCAGCGATGCTGAGATCTCTGACTGGAGCCTGAGAAGGATCATCGCCGCATCATCATCAGGATCCGCATCTGGTACAGGGATAACTACCATTCCGATGACTACTCCGGCAAGCAGGCAGGCAATGGCAATAATGATCGCATGGGAAGATTGCATCAGGAATTGTATCTCCTCATATCTTAAGAATCGATCGACTGCATGATGGTAATTGCCTGGCTGATATCCACCACTTTTAACAAATAAATATTAATTATAACAAATAATTTTTATTATGATGGATCATTCTACCATGCCGGAGGCTCACGCCGCTTTGGGTGTTTGCGGAGGTATCGCAGAAAAACCGGGTGAGGATCTCCTCTCGTTTCCGGATCTCTTTCGGGGATCGGCATATCCGCTGCTCCCCTCCCCCCAGATGCAGGTATCTGAGCTTCCTTATCCTTTCCAGAAGGGCGATCCCCTCTCTCCCGGGGTGCTTGCCGCGTATGCTTCCATGATACAACATGAAGGAATTGAACATGCATTTGTCTTTGACGAGCATGGAACCTTACTTGAGAAACTCACCGGTGAGAGGACACGGATACAGTTTGGGCACCGGGATCTCTTCGCTCTCACCCACACCATCTTCCTCCATAATCATCCACGCGGCTCTTCGTTCTCATTGGCAGATCTGGAGACTGCCTGTGTCTTTGAGATGCGTTCGATGATGGTCGTTTCCGGGAAAGGACTCCATATCCTGATGCCGCCGATTGAAGACGAGTATTTCTCCCGGAAGCTGCTCCGTGATATCGTCTGGTGCTATCGGATCAGGTCATCAGCGCAATCACTCTCGCAGCATTTTGAGCCAAATGACGGTATATGGTATTTCATTGCAGCGGATCTCGGCCTTCGCTTCTGGAAGATGCGGTTCTCCTGAGATCCACTGAACACCCGATCACCCTGTCGCTCGCTTCTTATCCACAGATCACAAACTTCCTCCAGACTCTCTGGCAAATAAGACGCGAAAATGACCCCTCCGACAGCTTCATTGCAGAGCGGTACACACGATCAGCATCATGAAGAATATGGAGATGAAGAGAGAGGGATCGAAACTGATCATTGAAGTTGATCTCACAAAGGACTTTGGGATTTCAAAGTCAGGAAAGTCGGTCATCATCGCATCGAGTGAGGGAAATATTGGACTACCTGATGATGATGAGATCAAGATCGGGCTGAATATCTACAGGAAAGCGTAGAAAACGGGTTATTCTGTAATTTATGGGCAATAATCCTTCCAACGATCCGAGGGCAATAAGTACCACCCATCTTTTTATTCAGGGAGGTGTATGCCAAGCATTGAGCAGAGCATATCCCTGAAGATATGATACTCATCAGTTTGTTCATCCTGAATTTTATCGATGTTGAAGAATCGTGTGGTTGTTGGAGATTCCTGTTCTGCAATGGAATAATCCATCTCAATCCGTATCAGTGTCCAGAAATGGGAGAAACCCTTAGCCTTTGCATTCCTGTGGCTTTTTTCTGCTTCCCCAAGCCTGTTATGAATATTAGATGCATCTCCGCCGCCTTTTATCTCCATTGAGACGAGGGGAAGAAGACCCGAGCGGGCCTCTTCAATAATCTGGATGTCGGGGTCTGCAAAGAATTCAATTCTGAGTATGCGGCCGGAATCATTTGTAAGTGTGATCACCTTCTTCATCTGATCGACAGTCAGGATAGAGGATCTGACAATCTGATGAATCAGGTCAAAGATCTCTGTTGTAGCTGACTGGCCAACAGTATTGTTCCTTCCGCCCCGGAGCTGTGGACCCAGTGTGAGCATCTGGAGATCATGCACCATATCTGTTGAAAGTCCTTCGACACCGCTTACCAGTGCTTTTCCGGTTTCAATCAGGCTCTTGCAGAATGGCTCGATCTCGGGCTCAAGGCGGTGGGGGATTACTCTTTTCTCTTCAAAGGTTTTGAACCTTCCAAAAGGTCCTTTTGTATAGAGCTCCTTCTGTGAAAATCCATACAGGAGTCTGTAATATCCAAGAAGCCCCGGATCTGCCCGTATGAGGAGAGGAACCGGAAAGACACTCTCGCCACGCAGCCCCATTATTGCCAGTTGTTTCAGGTATGCCTCATCGACATATTTGATAAGTTCAGAATCAAGATCGGCGATATGAACCTGCGCAATTGCATGAGCAAGTGCAGGGTGCAGATAGAGCGAGCGAAGTTCCGAAAGCCTGTGGGAGAACTCGATCTGTAATGTGGGAATGAGAATTGGAAAGTTGTTCTCTGTCATGGATGGATCAACTCGCTGATACGCTTATAGGCAACATCCATATACTTCGGGTTGAGCTCAATGCCACAGAATCGCCGATGTAACTTCAATGCCACGATCCCAACTGTACCTGATCCAAAGAATGGATCGAGGACACGATTGCCTTCCTCGCTACTTGCAAGGAGGCAGGGTTCAATCAGGGACTCCGGGAACATGGCAAAGTGATCATAATGATTTGGTTCAGTGTTGATGGACCAGATTGTTCGCCGGTTGCGCCACCCTTTCCGGGATGTTGAAGGCTCCCTGATCTTCTCGGAATCAAAGTAATACTTCTCATTCTTAGAGAGGAGGAAGAGGTATTCATGGCACCGTGTCGGGCGATCTCTCACCGATTCTGGTTGACAATTGGGTTTGTGCCAGATTATATCAGAACGCAAATACCATCCATCTGCCTGAAGTGCAAAAGCCAGCCTCCATGGAAGGCCTATGAGATCCTTTGGCTTGAGGCCCTCCGGGGTAGGTGGACGATAATTCATTCCTCGTGCGATATTTTTCTTATCCGGATCTCTTGTCCTTCTGTTACCACTTGTATAGCTGTCACCGATATTGAGCCAGAGCGTTCCATCAGGTGTTAGTGTTCGCCGCACCTCACGAAAGATTGCAACAAGATTCTCAATATATTCATCAAGTGTGTTTTCTGCACCAATCTGGCCGGGAATATTATAGTCACGAAGTCCCCAGTACGGCGGGCTCGTTATACATGATCGAAATGTGTTATCGGGTATTCTTTGCAGAACCGCCTGAGAATCTCCCTGGATGATGCGTGAGACAAGCTGGGAATAGGTATTCAAATCCTGAACGATTATCTGGCCATCCGATGCCGGATCTCGTGCTATTGAGTATCCGGAAAAGGTCTGGTTCGTGTTATAATCGATGATACGCTTGTTCATCATCACAGATAAAAATCCTCCCTCAGAATGAATGATATGCCCTTTGCTTTTTGTATATGATTCTCCTCAATGATAACAGCTTACCTGGCCATCACTACCTAGAGCCTGATAGCGAAGGGTGAAAGAAGGAGCTATTCATAGGGATAAATCCTCACGGCAGGTTTCCATCACCCATGCATCCTCTCTGCTTATCCTCGCTCATCACGACAAGCCTGTTGAAGATCTCCCGTACACCTGTCGGATCGATACCCGCCTCAACCGCCCGATCCACTGCCCGGGCGATCACCTGCTCCCGTTGTGCGGGGTCGACCGGCGGCCTGCCTGCCTTCACCTTCTCATGTGCCATCATTCCGGCCAGCGACTGCCGCCTTTTGATCAGATCGACAATCCCGGCATCTATTGTTGCAATCTCCTCGCGGATCTCATCAATGGTCATGTGGAATCTCTCTCACCCGGTAAAATAAAAAGCCTCCTGATCAGCTCATCCTCTGAGGTTCAGCATGCCGTACCGTACTGCTCCAAGGAGCCCCACATCTTCGTCACAAACAAGGGAAACGGGGATTGTTTCGAGCATATCCTGGTAATGCGGAGCATCTATGAACTCCTCACGGAAAGAATCGTTCATCACGAGGAACGGATTTCTCATCGCAACACCGCCGGTGATGAAGAGGCCGCCTGTTGAGAGGGTGTTGAGCACATAGTTTTTGCATGCACGTGCATAGAACCGGGCAAAAAACTCTGTTGTCTCTGAATCAGGCCCTATTCTCCTGACAACCTGATTTGGAGGAAGCGTCTCGCCGGTCAGCCATGCATGCAGGTGGGCGAGGCCGGGGCCACTCACCACCAGATCGTTATGCGGGTGCTTTATTCCGGTTCTCTCCATGAGATACTCCATGAAACGAGCCTCATCGCCTCTATAGAAGGGGAAGGCGGCATGGCCGGCCTCTGAAGGAATAACACAGATACTATCGCCCGCTCCCTTTCTGATTGCACAATGGCCAAGGCCGGTTCCGGCGCCGACAACTGCAATGACGCCGCCATCCCCGGATCTTCCTTCCTGTATCACCTCTCCCGCAAGCCCTGTCTCCAGCAGGCAGGCATATGCCTGGGCAACAAAATCATTGATCAGGTGGATCTCTGTCTCCGGCATCTTTGTTTTGAGGGTGCGTATATCAGCCAGCCAAGGAACATTGGGCAGGATTCCAGGCACGCCATCCCTGACCAATCCCGGTACCGCAAGCACCATCGCCTCCCATGAAGAGCCCGAAGCCGGGGCTGCGTACATGAGGGCTTCTTCGATCAGATCGTCAAATGAACTGAAACTGCTCGTTGTGAGCGAAACAGCATTCAGCCGGGATATGGTACCATCATCACCAAAAGTGAACCCGGCGAACCTGCTGTATGTGCCGCCGATATCTGCTGTCAGGATTCCCTGCATTGATTCTTCCCCGATCCGGCATATTTGGTGCCGGATATCATCTCTCCTCTCTATGATCAGATAAAGAATACTATGAGGGCGTAGGTTAATAACGGGGTCAATCTATAAACACAATCATGCCGGTTCATGATATCGAGGCTGTCCTGAAGGTGGAGGAAGAGGCGATCTCACGGATCAAGGCTGCTGAAGATGAGGCAGAAAAAGCAGTCAGTTCCGCCAGGAAAGAAGCGGCAGCATATATCGAAGATGAACTGAAGAAGGCTTCAGCAGAGGCCGAAGAAACCGTTAACCGTTTAATACAGGATTCTGAGGGAAAAGCCCGAGAAATCGCTTCTGAAACGGATCGGCGTGTTGAAGAGATTATGTCTGCTGCTGCCTCACGAAAGGATAGTGCGGTTTCTGCAATCATAGCCGTAGTCACCGGAGGGGAGGATGTTCTATCCGGCTGAGATGCAGAAGGTGACGGTGGGGATCCATCGCCGGTATGCAGCACCGTTCCTCTCTGCTCTCCATGAAGAGGGGATTCTTGAACTGACCCCGATCACCGGTGACGAGCACCTCCTCCACCTCATCTCACCGGTGCAAAGGGATGAGATCCGGCAGGCACTCGCAGCTGCCCAGGCCCGGACCGAGCGTGCTGTGGAGGCGCTCCATGATCACAGGGAAGAGCAGGGAAGGATCACCGGTTTCTTCTTCCCGGATCGGAAATCCCCGGTTCCGGCAGAGCGATCTGATCCCGCCTCACTGCTGAAGGTGGTGGACAGGTATAACCCGGTGATCTCGGAGATCCTCTCCTGCCGGGTTCGCCGTTCAGCTATCCATGAGCGTTTCGCACGCCTTGATGAAGATGAAGAGCATCTTCTCCTCTTTCGGTGCGTTGGAGAGGCCCTCCCTCCGCGTGAGCCATCCCGTTTCATCACCATCAGGGCAGGGCTCATTCCAACCGGTGAATGCGAGGATTTAAACGCACTTTTTGAGGAAGAGGGAATATCAGAGGCAATTGCGCACTCTGCATGCAGGCTGGAGGAAGAGGGGATGATCGCAGTCGTCCTTGCGCATTCACGTGTTGCCGAAAGAGTTGATGCACTCCTCCGTTCAAGGGGTTTTGCGGATTTTACCTTCGGCGAACATGGGAGTTCTGTTCCTGAGGCGCTTGAACATATCCGGAAAGAGAAGGATGCTCTCCATCAGGAAGATGAAGAGATACAGAATTGCCTGCGGGAGAAAAGCTCAGAATACCTTCAACTGCTTGCCGGGCTTGCAGAGGACCTCGGAATTGCACGGGATGCAGTTGATGCCGCCGCCCTCACCGGTTCAACCCGCGATCTCAGGCTCTATTCAGGCTGGATTAAAAGCCATGATCTCCCTCTCCTTGAGAAGATTGGGGATCTTTATGCAGGTGGCACCATGATCTACCGGGCAGTTCCCGGGGAGGACGGGGATGCCGCTGTTCCTGTTGCCTACAACCATCCACGCTGGCTCTCGCCGTTTAGGTCCCTCACCACGACATTTGCCCCGCCCCGGTACCGTGAGGTGGATCCGACGTTTTTTATTGCTCCGATCCTCGTCATCACCTTCGGGGTGATGCTTGGGGATGCGGGTTACGGACTTATGCTTACACTGGTTGCAGCAGCCCTCCTTGCAGGCCCTGCACGATACCCCGGATCAACCCGTGACTTCTCGTTCATCCTGTTTGCCTGCGGTATCTCCGGTATTCTCTTCGGTATCGTACAGGGGGGCTTCTTCGGGGATCTCCTCCCGAGATTCTTCGGTATCTCCCCACCCTTCGCACTAATCGATCCCCTGATGGATCCAATCACCATCCTCACTGCCGCACTTATCTTTGGGATTGCACACATAAACATGGGTCTTGGGATTGCTGCATACAGCAATATCAAAGCGGGCGCTCTCAGAAAGATGCTCAAAGAACAGGGCGTCTGGTTCCTCCTCCAGCCCTGTGCGGCAGTTCTTCTCTTTGCATTCTTCGGGTGGGCTGAAATTTCCCTCCCCCTCCTCTTTGTATCGGGTGCAGGGGCAGCAGCAGCCGCTGCCCTGATCCTCACCTTCGAAGGGCCGCTTGGATTCTTCAGCATCACGGGTTTCCTTGGTGACTGGCTCAGTTATACAAGGATTCTTGCGCTTGCACTCGCAACAGCCGGTATTGCGATGACGGTGAATATCCTCTCTGAGATGATCGGATCTGTCCACCCATACCTCGCCATCATTGCGGTACTGTTTGCAGTCGGCGGCCATACGGCAAATTTCCTGCTTCAGGCCCTGGGAGGGTTTATCCATGCCCTCCGGCTTCAGTATGTCGAGTTCTTTGGCCACTTTTATGAAGGAGGTGGCCGCCTCTTCCAGCCATTTGCAACGGATCGGAAGAAGACAATTCTTCCGGAGGATGAACCATGATACCTGAGATAACACCCGGATTTATCCTGGCAGTCACTGGTGCCGGGCTCGCGGTAGGATTGTCTGCCATCGGATCCGGCATGGGTGTCGGTATTGCCGGCGCCACCGGTGCCGGAGTGATTGCCATCAAGCCCGGGAAGTTCGGGCAGGCACTCGTCTTCCAGGCGGTTCCCCAGACACAGGGGATGTATGGCCTTCTGGTTGCTGTTTTGATCCTCCTCTCGACCGGAGTGATCGGCGGTGTCGGTGACCCGGTATCCACCCCGATGGGGCTCGCCGCTCTTGGTGCCGGATTAGCGGTTGGTCTTGCCGGTCTCTCTGCTATCGGGCAGGGTATTGCTGCATCTGCCGGGATTGCTACAAGCTCTGAGGATGATACGGCAATGGGGAGATCCCTCGTCTTCTCGGTGATCCCTGAGACGCAGGCAATCTATGGCCTCTTAGTTGCGATCCTGATCATGGCGTTCTCAGGAATCCTGGCTGGTGATGCGGTTGCGACAATGGCGACCGGGCTTGCTGCTATCGGCTGCGGCCTTGCGGTTGGCCTTGCCGGCCTCTCTGCTATTGGTCAGGGTATTGCTGCTGCTGCCGGCTCCGCCTCAACAGCTGAGCATGAAGGTGCATTTGGCCGTGCCCTCGTCTTTTCGGTGATCCCCGAGACACAGGCGATCTATGGATTGCTGGTTGCGATTCTGATCATGGCGTTCACCGGGATGATTGCAGGTGGCCCGATCTCGGATATTTCAATTGGAATTGCCGCAATCGGATGCGGGTTTGCTATCGGCCTTGCGGCACTCTCTGCGATTGGGCAGGGTATTGCGGCAGCTGCCGGAGCTGCTGCAACCGCAGAGAAACCGGAATCATTCGGCCGCTCCCTCGTCTTCTCGGTTATCCCCGAGACGCAGGCGATTTATGGCCTGCTGGTTGCGATCCTGATCATGGCATTCACCGGGATGATCACAAGGGATATTGTTCCCACTCTTGCGGCCGGTTTTGCCTCTATTGCCTGTGGTATTGCGGTTGGCTTTGCGGCGATCTCCGCCATCGGGCAGGGTATCGCGGCATCTGCCGGGATAGCGACCACATCCGAGCGGGAGGAGATGTTTGGAAAGGGGCTTGTCTTCTCGGTTATCCCCGAGACACAGGCGATCTATGGCCTTTTGGTTGCGATCCTGATCATGGCGTTCACCGGGATCATTACCCGTGATGTGACGGCAACTGCGGCCGCGGGCCTTGCCTGTATCGGGTCAGGATTTGCTGTCGGCCTTGCCGGACTCTCTGCGATTGGGCAGGGGATGACTGCCGCTGCCGGGATCGGTGCTGTTGCACGGCGGCCTGAAGCGATGGGGCAGAGCCTCGTCTTCGCGGTGATGGCAGAGACGTTTGCGATCTTCGGCCTGCTGGTTGCGATTCTGATTATGTTTGGGATCGGGCTCTTTGGGGGTCTCTGAATGGGGCTTGAGACGATCATCTCCTTGATTAAAGACGAAACCAAAGAGGAGATCGCGAGGATCAGGCAGAAGGCAGAAGAAGAAAGTAATGCGATCCACGATGCTGCACGGGAGAGGGCTCGCCGTGAACACGAACGTATCCTCCTTGAAGGTGAACGCAAAGCCCTCCGGGAAGAACGAAAAGTCCTCCTCCAGGCTGAGTATGATGAGATGAAGGCCCTCCGGGATGCGAGATGGCAGGGGATCCGGGAGGTGTTTGTTACTGCTGAAGAGGAACTGGCTACACTCTCGTCATCTCCTGAATATCCCGCCATCCTCCGTTCCCTCATCATTGAAGGAAGGGAGGTCGTCGGGGGTGGTGAGATTGTTATCCTCTGCCGATCTGTTGATACAGAAGTAGTTAAAGATGCGGCAGAAGGACTTGAAGGAGTGACGATCCGCTCCTTACCGCCCCATGATCCGCTGATCCGGTCCGGCGGGGTGATCGTCATCTCCAAAGATACTCCCATCCGGTGTGACCAGACATTTGCGACACGGCTGGATCAGCAGCGGGATCACCTGACACAGAAGGTATCCGGGATCCTTTATGGAGGTGGGGAGAATGGATATTGATCTGATCTTCTCAGAACTCTTCACCGGAGAAGGATCAGGGCTGATCGTAATCGCATTTGCCATTGCATTTTTTATTGCAGTCTTCATTGCGGTATCTGCCGGATGGTTCCGGCTGATTCTGAGTATCGCCTCGTTTGCCTACCCATCTGCACGGGTCCGGGCGATGGGAAATCCGCTTGTGACGGCAGAGGGTGCAGATACCCTCTCAGATGCAGGTGATCTCCTTGAACTCTTTGAACGGGCCGGAAGGTCCGGCCACACAATCGAGTACCGGGAAGGGATGACCGCAGACGATACCGAACGGCTGATCCGGTCATATCACTATTCTTTGCTTGATAACCTCGCCGTATCGGTCCCGGATGCGATCCACTCCCTGATCCTGGGATATATTCAGGTCTATGAGGGATTGGAGGTTGCAGCTGTTCTGAGGGGAATTAGCGGCGGTCTGCCTGGGGATCTGATCGAGAAGAGGGCGGTTCCAATCGGCTCATTTTCTGAGTCTGCGATCAGGAAGGCCGCCCATTCCGGCTCTGTTGAAGAGGCGGTCCAGCGGCTTGATCGATCCGGTATTCTTCCCCGCATACGGGATATCTGGAAGGCATTTGGTGAACAGGAAGGATATGCGGCATTCGAATCGGCGCTTCTCTCTGAGAGCTACCTCTCCCTGATGATGACCGCCCGTGGCCTGGATGAATCCCAGTACGAACCTGCCGTCCTGATGATGGGGCGGATGATTGACTGCGAAAATCTCAGGATTCTGATCCGGGGAAAGCTGTCTGGTGCAGATGCAGCAGCAATCGAACCATTCCTTATTCAAAGGGGAGGCTTTGAGATCACAGAAGATATGCTCCGGGATCTTACCCGCTCTGACGATCTCGTTGAACTGGTCTCGCAGATAAGGGAGACGATGTATGGCCCGTATATCGAGCTTTTCATTGAGGAGGTGAGGAAGAGCCGGGATCCGGGTGTAATTGAGATGAGCCTCTCGCAGTGCCTGCTTGATATCGGAAGGATGGTGAGCAGCCAGTATCATCTTGGGAGCGGGCCGATCCTCCGGTACCTGATGGCGCTTGGGATCGAATGCGAAAACCTGAGGGCGGCAGCAGCCGGAATTCTGTACCATGTACCCGCTGAATCGATCAGGGGGCAGATGGTGGTGGAGGTGAGCGGGAGGTGAGGATCGTAGCAGTTGGTGATCGGACGGTCACGCTTATCTGCCGTCTGGGGGGTGTGGCAGAGACGATCCGGTGCGAGGATGATGCCTCTGCCGAAGACGCACTGAAAGAGCTTCTTATGGACGAATCAGTCGGTATTGTTCTGATACAGGATCGGTATGCACGATCGCTCATCCCGATACTTGAAGAGCATGGGCGGTCCCACCAGGTCTATCCGGTTGTTGTAGAAATACCGGGTCCACAGGGTCCGGTGAAAGGGGCTAATACGATAACCGAGGCGATCAGGCGGGTTGCCGGACGGGGAATACAGGGGTGATTGGATGACAGAGAGCAGTATAATTCGGATTACAGGGCCGGTTGTCGAGGCTGACCGGATGCGTGGAGCACAGATGTATGAGGTCGTCTTTGTCGGCGAGGATGAGCTTATCGGCGAGATCATCGGGCTGCATAATGATACTGCAACCATCCAGGTCTATGAGGATACCACCGGCATCACCCCCGGTGAGCCGGTAAAAAGGTCAAAGATGCCCCTTTCGGTGGAGCTTGGCCCCGGCCTTCTTGAGATGATCTATGATGGTATCCAGCGGCCGCTGACAGAGCTTGGGGAGATCTCCGGTGATTTCATCGTTAGGGGGGTCTCGGCTCCGGCGCTCTCGCGTGAGAAGAAGTTCCTTTTCACCCCTTCCCTCTCTGTGGGAGAGGAAATCTCCGGCGGTGCGGTGATCGGATCCGTTCCTGAGACGAAGCAGATTCTGCATACCATCCTCCTCCCCCCGGATCTCTTTGGGACGGTGGAGCGGATCGCAGGTGAAGGTGAGTATTCTGTTGAAGAGACGATCCTCTGGCTGAAAGATGATATCGGCACGGTACAGGAGATTACGATGCTCCAGCGCTGGCCGGTCCGGGTACCCCGGCCGATACAATCGAAGCTCCCGGCGATCCGCCCCCTGATCACCGGCCAGCGGGTGATCGACTCGTTCTTCCCGATCGTGCAGGGGGGAACTGCCGCCGTCCCCGGTCCCTTTGGAGCAGGTAAGACGGTTGTCCAGCACCAGCTCGCCAAATGGTGCGATGCCGATATCATCGTCTATGTGGGATGCGGGGAACGGGGCAATGAGATGGCTGATGTACTCAGGCAGTTTCCGGCTCTTGTCGATCCAAAGACAAAGGAGCCGTTGATGAAGAGGACGGTTCTTATTGGGAATACCTCGAATATGCCGGTTGCGGCCCGCGAGGCATCGGTCTATACCGGGATCACCATCGCCGAGTATTACCGTGATATGGGGTATTCTGTTGCCCTGATGGCAGATTCGACCTCCCGGTGGGCAGAGGCGATGCGGGAGATCTCAGGCCGCTTAGAGGAGATGCCGGGCGAACACGGGTACCCTGCTTATCTCGGCTCCCGGCTTGCGGACTTTTATGAACGGGCGGGGCGGGTGAAGACGCTCTCCGGAGAGGAAGGTTCTATCTCGGTGATCGGGGCTGTCTCGCCGCCGGGTGGAGATTTCTCCGAGCCGGTGACCCAGAATACACTCCGGATCGTCCGGGTCTTCTGGGCGCTTGATGCCGATCTCGCACACCAGCGCCATTTCCCGGCAGTGAACTGGCTCCTCAGTTACTCGCTCTATTCGGATCTTGTTGCCCCCTGGTGGGAGAAGCACGGCGGATCTGAATGGGGGAAGATGCGATCTGATCTCCTTGCTCTCCTCCAGAAAGAGAACGAACTTGAGGAGATTGTCCAGCTGGTGGGCCCCGATCTCCTCCCCGAAGAAGACAAGTTCACGCTGAATGTCGCTGCCATCCTGAGGGAGTCGTTCCTGGTGCAGTCTGCATTTGATCCGGTCGATACCTTCTGCCCGCCTGAGAAGCAGTATCGGATGATGACGCTGATCCACCGGTATTACCAGCTGGGGCGGCGTGCTGTCAGAGGGATGACAGCTGCTGAGATCCAGAAGCTCCCGGTGACTTCCCGGCTCTCCCGGCTGGGCCCGATGCCGTATGAGGAGTTCGAGTCGTTGTACCCAAAGATTTGTGAAGAGCTGAACTCTGCATTTTCCGGGGGTGATGCCTGATGCCGCCGCTCCGCGAGTTCCAGTCTGTTGTCCGGGTTGCAGGGCCGATCCTTGCCGTATCCGGGATCGATGATGCCGGGTATAACGAGGTGGTGAAGGTCCTCCTCCCCGATGGCACGATCCGAACAGGGCAGGTACTTGAGTCGAGGAAAGGGATGGCGATCGTGATGGTCTTTGGAGGAACCCGCGATCTCGACTGTGATATCACCGCGGTCCGGTTCACCGGCAGGCCGATGACGATGCCGGTTTCAAAAGAGATGCTCGGCAGGATCTTCTCGGGATCGGCTGAGCCGATCGATGGCGGCGGGAGTGTGGTTCCCGAGAAGGAGATGGAGATCTCCGGCTATGCGATCAACCCGACAAAACGGGAGTTCCCGCAGGATTCGATCGAGACCGGAATCTCGGCAATCGACGGGATGAATACACTTGTCCGGGGCCAGAAACTCCCGGTCTTCTCGGGATCAGGCCTGCCGCACAGCTTCCTTGCTGCCCAGATCACCCGGCAGGCACGGGTACGTGGGACTGATGAATCATTTGCGGTCGTCTTTGCGGCGATGGGGATCACCCACGAGGAGGCCCGGTTCTTCATCGATGAGTTCTCAGAGACTGGAGCACGGGCACATGCAGTGATCTTTCTGAATCGTGCCGATGATCCTGCAATTGAGAGGATCGTCACCCCACGGCTTGCCCTTACCGCTGCCGAATACCTGGCATTTGACCTGGGGATGCATGTCCTGGTGGTGATGCAGGATATCACCGCATACTGCGAGGCGCTCCGTGAGGTCTCGGCTGCCCGCGAGGAGATCCCGGCTCGGAGAGGGTATCCGGGATATATGTATACGGATCTTGCATCGCTCTATGAACGGGCAGGCAGGGTGAAAGGAAGGCAGGGATCGATCACCCAGCTCCCGATCCTCTCAATGCCTGATGATGATATCACCCATCCGGTACCTGATCTGACCGGGTATATCACCGAAGGGCAGATCGTCCTCTCCCGCGAACTGCACCGGAAGGGGATCTATCCTCCGATAGATGTGCTTCCCTGCTTATCACGGCTGATGCAGGGTGGGATTGGTGAAGGGAGGACCCGGGCCGATCATGCGAATGTCTCCAGCCAGCTCTATGCCGCCTATGCACGCGGGCGACGGCTTGCCGGGCTTGTAGCGGTGATCGGCGATGAAGGGCTGACTGATGTCGATCGCCTGTACCTGACCTTCCTTGATCGGTTCGAGCATGAGTTTGTCGGCCAGACGCGGGATGAGGGACGGTCTTTTGATGAAACCCTCGACCGTGCCTGGGAGATCCTCTCGATCTTCCCAAAAGACGAGCTGAAGCGGATCGATCCGAAGTATATTGACGACTATTACCGGGGTGGCACCGGGTGAGCCGGAGGCTCCCCCCCGGCACACGCCCGACACGGATCGAACTGCTGAAGGTAAGAAAGCGGCTCGTGATCGCCGAGAAAGGGCATGAACTTCTCAGGGAGAAGCTCGATGCGATGGTGATGGAGTTCTTCTCCCTCTCAAAACGGCGGGATGAACTGAGGAAGAAAATGGAGGAGGCGTTTGTAGCGGCATATCCGGCCCTCTTTGCAGCAGAGATGGCAGTGACACACCGGGAGGTGGAGAGCTGTGCCGCTGTGGAGCGGACACTTCCTGATATCCCGGCAATTGAGAAGGGTATCATGGGGGTGGGTGTTCCCCGGTTTGATATCCCCGATCCTCTCAGGGAAGGGCGTGTCCCCGGATACGGCTTCTCAGCAGCAACCGGGAGGCTGGATCATGCCTCTGATCTGGCAGAAGAGGCGGTCACAGCCGCGATCCGGCTTGCAGAGGTGGAAGGGACTCTCCTCCGGCTCTCCTCCCGGATCACCTCGGTGCGGCGGCGGGCAAATGCCCTTGATTCGATCATGATCCCCCAGCTGAAAGGGGTGATTGCCTATATCTCGGATTATCTCGAGGAGATGGAGCGGGAGGATCTCTTCAGGAGGAAACGGACCAAGGCACGGGGGGAGGAGCGGCGATGGTGAATAATTATCTGCCCCTCCTGTACCTGGCTCTTGGGATTGCCGGGGTGCTGACGGTGGCGATCGGGGGGATTGTGCTGATATTGATTGTTATTGGGGTGATCTGAGGATTAAATTAATGATTTGCAGATTGCTGATAAAATAAATGTTCTTCTGATTGAATCCCTACTCCAGAAGCTGTTCTATCAGATCTCCACGTCGAAATGTTGCTGCCAACTGCTGGAGTGAAACTTCCCGTGTTCCGTACAGCTTGTGTAGTGCAGAATCAATAGCTACTATAGCATGTTCAAGGTAGTCATCACCTCTCTCCCGAATAAGCTTCTCTGCAATTTTTAGATTTAAATGATCAAGATCTGCACGTACCAGTTTCATATCCTCAAGTAGGTAGTGTCCCATCTGCATTGCAAGAAAACAGGATGCATATCTTATAAACGGTGGATCAGTATCTTTTGGTCTTTTACGACGATTCTCAGTTATACGATATATGAGGGTTGCAATGATAACCTGAGCTCCGGTCAGATCTTCTGAGAAAATATGGTCATACAGCTTCCCAAAATGTTCTCGGGAGAAGAATTTTGCCTGATGTGGCTTCTGCCTCCAGACTGATAAAACCGCTTCTGCCGCAACTCCTGAGGTAATATCTACGGGTTTAATCGTTGAATCAGTTCTTTTTCTCCGATATGAATAGCCGAGTTGTCCGATATCGACCTCAAGGCGTTTCTGGAGGTCGTCATTTGCCCGAAGATCTTTGAGATCAACAGGATTCTGGCTGTTTGTTGCATATGTTATCTGCCGGATGAGATGATCATTGTCACGAGGAAGCTGGTAGAGGCGAAGAAGTATATATGCATCTGAGGGTGGCTCGAACATATGTTCTTTAAGTGTTTTGTATATTGTCATACAGGTTTGTCCGCCATTGATTATCTGAAGATTTTCAACATTCACCTGATAATCTCCTCGCTGTAGAGCGTTATAATCAAACTTCTCACAAACGAGCGTTATACCATTGTTATAGAAATAAAAATTATTGCTTTCACTAGATAAAAGTGTGTCACGGATCGCCTCATTTACCCGGTTACCTTGTAATCCAAGATAGCGGCGGATATTTCTGTCGAGTAATCGTTCTCCATGCCGATCCATCAGAGAGAAAATGCCTTTAATATGAATTCTTCCGATAAGGACTCTGCTAAAGTTGAAATCTTCGATTATTGCTGTTCCTGTGAGATGAAGTGTGTCATTGATGGGTTTTGTTGATTGAAGAATTGAAACCAGACGATCATGATTGAGATATTCCCAAGTCACCTGATTTCCAAAATTTGCCTGTTCGATCAGTATTTCTGCTGCTTCATTCCAGTGAAGACCGTTATTGCATAGAACTGCTCTGACCTGAGGTATGTATCCATCACGGATCATTGAGCGAACCTCCTCGACACGGGAAAGAAGACGGGGATTAATTGGTTGAAGTTGGGCTTGGGGATCGAAGAGAACTTGTATTGCCCGAACCAATGAGCTAACTCCACTCTCAGGATATGTTGAATTGCCTATAAGGTTTGTTTTATATTTTCCCTGAAAAAGAGTTACTGTAAATTCCCCATCGAACTCTTCTGAAATCTGCATGGCATCGACTCCGAAATCCTGTGTGCCTTCAGTGAGACAGTCAAATGCCTCATCTGGGGAAATATCCAGTAAAGTTTGTACAGAGAGGTGGACAAAGGCAAGGGATTTCAATCGATTTGAATCGGTGATCGATAATTCATCCTGTGCTCGTTGCGCAATAGATGCAGAAACTGCAGAAAGCCTCTGATCAATAATTGATGCGTTAATATTCATCCTATTCTCTCCTTTATGCACCGGACATTACGTATAATCAGTTCTTTTCATGGAAAATAAATGAACATCCACCTTTGATGCTTTTCGTGACCTTTTGGAATCATGGGTGTTTAACCTTCAAAAGGTTTTACCTTATTGAAGTTGCCAAATGGCCTCTTCAGTATTCAATTATAAATATATTAATAATAATTTTTTATGGAGTTATCCTGAGGAATTTATATCGCGGCTCAATATCCGACTCTTTACCGATGAAGTTGATCACTAATAATTCGTGATGATCAGCTCGTTGATTACACCCCTGCCCGCACCATTCGAATTGATCATCCGGGTTGCAGGTACCCGTTCGATGGTGAAGCCGGAATAGAGATCATCAAAGAAGCAATCATCGGGATCGGTATTTTTGGGATCCGAATTGGAGAGCATGACTTTAGCTCCTTTTGCATCAAGTTCCCGGAAAAAGTCGGCGAGCCTTATCTGGTCGTCTTCGTCAAATCCGTCCTTTGCATATGAGGTGAATACGGCAGTCTTCTCGTTGAGCGGGCGGTAGGGGGGATCGAAATAGACAAATGTCTTCTCATCCACGACGTCCCGGCAGCTGGCAAAGTCACCCTGCCGGATGCTGGTATTCCGGAGGAGTGTCTGTACATTCCGCAGGTTCTCTGCATTCAGGATATCGGGGTTTTTGTACTTCCCAAAGGGAACATTGAACCCGCCTTTCTGGTTCACCCGGAAGAGTCCGTTGAAACAGGTGCGGTTTAAAAAGATAACCCATGCCGCACGAGTGATCCAGTCCGGGTTGTATCCTTCAAACGATATCTCAGAGAGCTGCCTGTTGAAGCGGTCCCGGATATCGTAATAAAAGACTTTTCTCTCCTCCTCATCACGTGTGTAATACTCAGATTTCAGGTGTTCCAGTTGTCCGATCAACGCCTCTGCATCTTTCTGAATGACGCTATAACAGAGGATCAGTTCGCAGTTGATGTCATAGAGATATGACTGTCCTATGGTATGATGTTCGTGCAGGGCGAAGAAGAGTGCCCCTCCGCCGATGAAGGGTTCGACATATCTGGAGATCTCCCCGGTGGCAATACCTGGTGGGAGGCGGGAAATGAGTTCGGGCAGAAGCTGTGTTTTGCCACCCGCCCATTTAAGGAACGGGTGTGCCTGTCCTGGTGTTCGTTTCGGTCTGGGCATGGTGTTATATCTCCTGGGTGGCTGATCTGGTTCTTGTCTTAACTGTATGTGAGGAGAACAAAAAAAGTCACCAGACTACGATCAGGGCTCAAGCCTCAGGGCTGATGGATCATAGTTTCTGGTGAGGGTTTATGCAGAGGTTGCCCGGGGTCCCGCAACCCGCCGATTCCAACCCCCCTCTGGTTTCTGCAACCGTTAAGGAGGGGATGTACGAGATTCCGGATACAGGTCACTGTTCTATCCCGAGGAACCGGTACAGCGGCTCAATCCCCGGCTCTTCCCCGAGGAAGTCTGTCAGGAGTACCATGCCGTCTGCCATATTGCCTCTCTCAAGAACAGTTCTCCGGTATGTCATTCCGGTTGTCCGGTTTGTCATGCCGTCCTCAGCGAAACGGTCGACGATGTTCATCGCGTACACTTTTGACCAGAGATAGCTGTAGACCCCGGCATCGTATCCACCCATGAGGTGGCTGAAGCTGGCTGGCTGTTGTGTTCCCTCTATCGCGGGTATCCCTCGTAGCTCTTCATGCAGCTCCTCGTAGATCCGGACGGTGTCAACGGGCCCGTCTCCAGAGTGATAGATCATATCCTGGAGAGAATTGAGAAGCAGTGAGGAGAATAAGTATCCCTTCCCAAAATCTTCCGAAGCGATGACCCGGTCCCGAAGTTCCGGGGGAATTTTCTGTTCCGGATCTGTATAATGGCCGGAGACTGATTCCATGATGGCAGGATCATATATCCATTCTTCGAATGCCTGGGATGGGGTTTCTGCAAAGTCCCATTCGACCTCAAACCCCGAGAGTGTGCCATATGGTGCATGGGTGAGGAGATTGTGCTGGGCATGTCCTATCTCGTGGAACAAGGTCCATATCTCCTCTATTGTTAACAGGGAAGGCTGGCCATCCTGTGGTGGGTTGAAGTTCCCGACGATCGCTGCAACCGGTTCTGCATACCCCTCTTCAGTCAGTCTTCCGTTTACAAGCCCAAAAATGACGAAATGATTGTACTTTCCTTCACGGGGATAGAGATCAAGATAGAGGTGTGCAATTGTAGTTCCATCTGTCTCATCGCTTATACGGAAGAGCCGGACATCAGGATGCCATACTACTTTATCGTCCACCTCCTCAACTGTTATCCCATAGAGTGATTCACAGATCCCAAACATCCCATCCAATACCCGATCAAGGGGGAAGTACTCTTTCACCTCTTCTTTGCTATACCCGTACTCTTCGGTTTTGTAGATCTCGGTGAAGTACCTGATATCCCATGGATCGAGTGATTCTGCACCCGGATCTATCCGCTGTTTGATAGGAAGGAGGGTGGCATATTCAGCATCTCTCTTCTCCCTGAGGGGATCCTTAAGATCATTGAGGAATGTCATTACCGACTCCGCATCCCCTGCCATCCTCCCGTCGATCTGATAGTCTGCCCAGGTATCATAGCCGAGTTCATGGGCAACTTTCTGGCGAATTACAATGGTCTCTTCAAGAAGTGGGATGTTTTTCTCTGCCTGTACGGTGTTGTCTGCAAAAAGCATCCGCTTTCGTGTTTCACTGTTCTCTGCATAGCTCATTACTGCGATATAATCGGGATAGCTTGTCGTGACAATATAAGCTCCTGTTTCTGTCCGGGTAAAACCCCCCAATGCAGATGGAGGGAGGCCGCGGAGTTCTTCTTCAGAGAAGAGAAGGGTTGTAGTATCACTATTGAGGTTTGCCGTATACTCGGTCTCAAGTGAAGCAATCCGGTTTTTCATCCTGATGACCTCCTCAAGCCGATCATCGTCAAGGAGCAGCCCCTGCTTTTCGAATTTTCTTACAATAACATCCCGCAGACGTCTCTCCTCTGCTGTCCTGGGTATCTGATCTGATAATGCATCGTAGAGATCCCGTCGGGCATAGGTCTCTGTTGTGAATATCGACATGGCTTCCTCGATGGCCATGCCCTCCTCCCGGACGGTTGAATCGGGATGGACATATCCCATCAATTGCATGGGATAGACGGCATCAGTATAATCGGTGATGATGGTGTCAAAAGCAAGGACGGTATTGTCAAATGTCCGATCATTGCGAGGGATCTCTGCGATTGCATCGAATCCGACCTGTGCCCTGTCTTCTGTTTCTGCATAGAGGAGGGGGATCTCGCCCGGAGCATAGTCAGCTTTCATCGGCTGATCTGTCTGGGTGGTTGGAATCTGGGGCTCTTTGTTATCAAGGCAGCCTGCTGTCCCAACAAGTGCACAGAGGATCAGAAGGAGAGAGACTACGGTGAACAGCTGTCCGGGGGATCGTATGGGAATCATGGTCTTCATTCCGAATTGTTAACGCTGAAGAGTTATTTTGCAGAGGAAGGAGAAAAGATGATCCACATATCTTCCTTGATGAGAGTTCTCCTCTCTCTTCTGCACGCTCCCTGCTCTTCTATTTCCGGGAAAAAATCCGGTTGGCAGGATAATTCAGGTGAATGGTTGATTGGATGATCGACGGGGGAATGATCTGAATGAGAAACCCTATCTCTTCATGAGGCAGAGATATACAGTATGTTGGAACGTATATCGGTACGCGAGCGCAAGGATCTCGGCATTGCCTGGCTTGCGCTTGCCCTGGCGTTCACCCTTGCGCTCGTCGGCGGATTTTCGGCAACCGGGGTGCATCTTGGAACCGCCGCCCTCTTCTTCCTCCTCTCGCTGATCACCGTCGGTGTGGGTTTTGTGCTTCATGAGCTTGCCCATAAGTTCACGGCGATGCGGTATGGGTACTGGGCAGAGTTTCAGAAAGATAATCAGATGCTCCTGGTTGCAGTAGCAATCGCCGCCCTTGTCGGTGTTGTCTTTGCCGCACCCGGCGCCACGATGATCTATGGCCCCTCTCTCTCAAAGAGGGAGAACGGAGTGATCTCGGTTGCCGGGCCTGTGACAAACCTCCTCCTTGCAATCCCCTTCGGCCTGCTTGTGATCGGAGGAACAATGTTTGATCTGGGGTGGTTTGTGATCCTCGTCGGAGCAGTTGGTGTCAAGATCAACGCAATGCTCGCCGCCTTCAATATGCTCCCGATCGGGCCGCTTGATGGGAAGAAAGTCCTCGCATGGAACCCTGCGATCTTTGTTGCGGTGATCGCGATTTCGTTTGTGCTGCTGTTTGGGGCGCTCTTTTACCTGTGATTGTTGGGGGATTGGGGGTGTGGGAATTGCTCCCCCTTCTTTATTCTATTGAATCTCTGAAAGCTGTCTTTTTAAATCCCCTATCTCATGAGTGTTTCTGGATGTAATCGATTTCATGAATAATATATCTGATATAAAACGTATCTATCTTCAAATCCAGATCACCTCGTCAATAACTACCGGTCGGATTCTGGAATCGAGTGCATGTTCTGCGATAAGTTCGACGTTTTTACCGAAGATATCCTCGAGATAAAAAATGCATTGCATAAAGGTGCGAAACCGCTCTTTCTCTTCCTCAAAAGAGACCAGAAGATCGATATCACTCATCTCACCGGCTTCATCCCGTGCATATGATCCAAACAATCCGATCTTTGTTATGCCAAATCGTTTCTGAAGTGTTGGCATCTCTTGTTTCAGCCTGTTTATAATATCTCTTTGACGGAGGGATCGTATCCCACTCTTTTCAATTGCATTCATTGCTATATTCCCCACGATGAAGAGATGCGTATTCCAGGGTTAAGAAGTGATCGAGATTTGCCTTTGGTATTTACACTCGGTTTTGATCATGTTTTCTCCCGGTTCCTTTGATCCTGATCGTACACAAGCATCCAACAAAGTGTATCTGGAGAAAACTCATGATACGTTTATCTTCTCCTGTTCCATCCAAACCCTTAGGAGCCTTTTTTCATCAGGATTGGATACCATCTTTTCCCATTCTTCTATAACCGTTTCGATGAAATCAGTGATTCCATCCGGGAGTTCGTCAAGAATATCTGCATGAGAATCGGTCTGTATATGCCAGAGGCCGAGGATGATGCCTTTGCAGTACTCCCGTCCCACTTCTGCCATTCCCCTTTCGGCATATGATCTGAGTTCAAGCATGTACTCCTCAAGGATCTCCTCGATCATCTCGTATGCCCTTTCAGAGGGGTAGATATATGGGCCATCCCGCTGTCTCCCTGAAGAATCCCATATCTCTTCTATTTTTATGGCTTCAATCTCCGAAGAGAGGGCATCTGCAACTCTCTGGATCTCCACTCTTTCCAGAAGTGTTCTGGCAATTGCTTCAGCATGGGGAGCCAGCGAGGGATCATCCCGTATCAGCTGATAGAGAACAATTCTGGCTCGTTCTCCATCGAGGGTATCAAGAATTGGTGTTTTAACCTGCTTTGTACTGGTACGCGCCATTCATCTTTGTTATGGACTTTGAAAAAGATGAATCTGTTCATCTCACTTCAATTTGTACGCATTCGGTGGATGTTGTTAACAATTATATAAATTTTTGGTACACTTTTTGGTCATTTCTTCTCAATATCGAAACTAGCATATAAAATTTTGGTGAAGTTCAGCTGAGGATAACTGAAGTTGGACAACCACTCTACTGCCATTTGGTTTGGGGATATAATGGCATCTTTAACCCTGAGATTCTTATACAATTGAGTTGACTTCTTGTCCGTCATTGGTGTCGCTTTCCTTTTTTTGTGCGACATAAAAACATATTTAATGTCGCACAATTTATCTTATCGGTCATTAGGTGTCGCACAACCGGTATTCTGTGTGGAATGAATGTATATGTAAACAGGGTTTTGATAGGGGTCAGTTTTACCGATACTGGATTATTCACAACATATTTCCCTCTGTGATAGCGATCAGGCGCGGAAGGACATAGGTCGTGGCACGGCGCCCTCCCCCTTCGGCAAGCATGGCGATGATCTCCTGCTCATCTTCTGGTGCCGGAGGGATAAAGACCGCATGTTCGATTGATTAGTGAGTCCCGACCGATGAAATTCTGTATCTCACGTATACACCCTGGCTGCCGGTTCATTCCCCGGCTGTTTGTCATGAGGATTCTGTGTAGGTCACAGACGAGTGCCGAATCAAGGTGCCTGGTCTTGAGGACTTCTACTGCGGTATTCAGTGCCTCCCGGTAGTTGATGATCTCCTGGATATCGGCAAGAGCAGTATCGCTGATCTTCTCCCTTGGATTCGCCTCGAACCGCAGGACATCCTCAAGGGATGCATGGGTTCCCTCGATCCTTGAAGATAATACCGCCTCATGTGTCAATAGGGGAGAGAGCAGGAGCCCGGGGTTTGGAATCGCCTGAAGAATGCCATCATACCGGGCAAGAGCGCGGTTCGACGCTGCTATGCCGGAAATATGTCTCTCCAGTCGATTCCCTCCGGAGGCAGTGGCTCGGGAATGTATGATTTTTTCTTCATTTGGTGTTACCGCATGTCCTATTATTCACTGCTCTCATTCTACACGCTCCCGGTTTTCTCAAGCTCCCCCACTGCCTTTATCCCCCTCTTCTTCGCATCCTCAAGTGCCGTCGGGTGGCCTTTGATCCCCTTATACTCGTCCATATTATTGGCGATGATATTGTCGGTATATTCGAACCCGATATCATTGAAGAATGCGGTTACAACGGGGTATGCCCCGTCAAAGACATGATCCCAGTTCTGGCCGGCGGTTGAGATGAAGAAGCCCTTGTGGCGTTTGATATGGTCGTACTCAAAGAAGAGATCCTTCAGGATGAACTTCTGTGCCCAGTAGACCTGACCCCGGTCGATGAGAGCCTTGAGTTCAGCGGTGATCCCCATCGAATAGATCGGGGATGCGAGGGCAACGATGTCGGCTGCCAGGATCTCTTCAAAGAGCGGTGTGAGATCATCTGTCAAGACGCATTTCCCGGTCTTATGGCAGGCATTGCAGCCCTTGCATGAGGTGAATTCGAGGTCGCGGAGGATCACCTTCCGGGTCTCTGCACCGGCCTCTTCTGCACCAGCAAGAAATGCATCGAGGAGCGTCTCGGTATTCCCATGCCGTCGTGGCGAGCCTGAGATCCCGATCGCCTTCATATAACCTCTCCTTTCATCTCACGCATCGTTGCAATAACCTCATGAGCAAGGGCATGAGCATCCTTCTCTGCTGTCGGGTGCTTATAGATCGCCCCCTTCTCATCCACATTATTCACCATCAGGTACCGGATATCCTTATTCTTCACATCGATCACATGGAAGAGGCACTTCACAGTGGGAATAGCGGCGTCAAAGACATAATCCCAGTCCTGCCCGGCGGATGCAAGAAAGATCCCGATCCGCTTTCCCTTCCGCTCAGGTGGGACAATCGGGAGTTTCAGGACAAACTTCCGTGACCGGAATACCTGCGCCCGGTCGATTAGAGCCTTTGCCTGGGCGCAGATCCCCATACAGAAGATAGGGGCAGAGAGGATGATGATATCAGCATCGATGATCTTCTCTTCAACCCAGACGAGGTCATCCTTCTGAACGCAGGTGTTTAACTTCTCACACGCATTGCAGCCTTTACAGGGTGCGATGGTGATATCGGTGAGGGGATACTTCTCCACCTCGACACCCGGTTCTCTCTGCATGGTATCGAGTACCCAGTCGAGGAGTGTCTCTGAATTGCCGTGTCTTCGGGGGGAGCCTGCAAAGGCGATGACCTTTATTGTCATACAAGATGATCATCCCCTCCTAAGATAAAGTCTCGTTGCTGGAGGTCCTACTCAAGCTCATGATCCGGCAAGGAGCCTGCTTTCTTCGCGTGCAATCGATCCTATCATCACGGGTGAGAGATCGGAGAGGGCATAATAGCTCCCATGAGATCGCTTGGCAATCATCGTACAGTATCCAAGGGAGAGAGACTGGCCGTTTGCTGCTGCCTCGGTATCGATGACAACGGCCCGTATACCCGATGACGATATCGCATCCGAGAGCTGAAGCAGTTCATTTCGTATCGGCCCCTCACCTGCATTTGCCCGCCCGTCAGAGATGATCATCATCATCGGAATGATCCCATGCTTCTTTCTCATCTCGCGATCAAGCACCTCCATCCCTTTTCGTAACTTTGCAGCAAGCGGTGTCCGCCCACCGGTCGGGATCTCCTGCAGCCGCATCCCATGTCTCATCTTTGTCCGGTGACGGTCTGCTACCTCCTCCTTCCAGATGGCTCCCGTATCCCTCTCTCGCCAGATGGCATGCTGCCCTGTGCCGCCGCCTCTCGAAGAAAGTGGGGCTGAAATGATCGTGCGTACATTACGACAGGGAGTCAGGTTCCAACCGGGGATTCCGAAGAGGAGTATTTTATCCTGAAGGGAGGGGGAGAGGCTCTGGTCGATGGCGATGGTTTTGAATGGAGGAGAGACCTCGGTTCATCCTGTCTTCTAACACCTGCCACAGAAGTCTTAACCGACATCGCAGACGAAGAGAAGGTACATGTAGGTGAATTATACCGGCTCCTGAT
>NPIE01003129.1_pt1 | contig 25782 bp, 21 predicted proteins | sample 8637661 | NCBI WGS metagenome assembly NPIE01 (sample SAMN07420842, study PRJNA396082) | bioreactor metagenome | isolation source: sample BA12 brine-fed electro-methanogenic bioreactor BA | place: Japan: Kochi | collected 2016-12-09 | reverse complement strand
TTTTCGTTCCCCAGCGGCTGCTACGTTTCTGTCCGGTTACTTGGGGGCCATATTTGGAATTGCTGGTAGATGAAGCGCTAAAGCACTTCTCCCAGCAAGCCGAGGCGGTTAAGATCCAGATGGGGTTTTACCTCAAAGGGCTAGAGCTCATCCCGGCTGACACCACGGTCTAAAACATTATCTGAAGGTCTATAGCTAACTGTCCGCATTGTGGCACGCCGCTGCAAACACAACGCCACTATCAATGGCGCAAAACTGTGCAACACCTGGATCAGGTGGTGTACGTCGCCAGTCAGGGTAAAGTCTGCGGCAATCCGGAGTGCGAGCACTACGGGCAAGTGTATCCCGCCGCCGCGGCGCAGCAGGTGACAGTGCCGGGCTGCACCTACGGCTTGGACGTGATTGTGCAGGTCGGGTGGTGGCGGGAGCGGGAACGCCTGAATCGGCAACAGATTCACGCGCGGCTGCGCGACCGCCAGGTGCAACTCTGCGAACGCGAAGTTGACCACCTCTACACCCACTATCAGATCTTACAGGCGTGTGCAGAGCGCTTGGACAAGCCGCGGTTGGCGCACCTAGCCACGGAACGCGGGGGCTTGATCATCAGCCTGGATGGACTGTCGCCGGAAGGCGCCACAGAGCAACTGTGGGTAGTGCGCGAGGTGCAGACGGATCTAATCCTGGTGGTGGGCTGGCTGCCGCGGGTTAATCACAAGACGCTGGCGGCGTTACTGCAACCGGTAGTGGAGCTAGAACTCCCCCTCTTGGCCACGTTGAGTGACAAAGAAGGCTGTGTAAAGAAAGCGCTGACCAGCGTGTGGCCGGACGTGCCACATCAGTGGTGTCAGGCGCATTATCTGGGCAATGCGATGCAACCGGTCTATACGCAAGACTTGGCGCTCAAGACGGAGTTGCGCCAGCAGATTCGGGAGGCAGTACGCGACAGTCTCGGGGAAGTACTGACCGCTTCAGAAGAAGCGGTTTTTTCCCCCTCAGCTGGTGAGCGGGCTGGCCGTGACTGACACCCCGGCGTCCGCACCGGCGCCGGGCACCCGCGCACAAGTGGTGCGGGACTTGGCCTTCGACTTGCAGCAGGCGCTCGCGCGGCAGGGTCGGGCACCCTTCACGTTGTCCGGGCTACCCCTGTGGGCGGACCTCCAGGCGCTGCATACCACGCTGGGACAGTGCTTGCAATTGGCGGAAGACCCCCGTTTGCGCCAGTGGTACCGCGTGCTGGACGAGCTGTTGCCCGGCTACCCCCCCGGTTCGCCGAAGTCCAACAGGCCCACCGGTGGGTCACAGACATTGCGGACCTGTTGGACCAACCATTACCCAGTGCGACGCAAGCTGGCGTGGGCGGCGACCAAGTGGCGGTGGACTTAGCCCACCACCTGGGGGGATTAGCGGATTTGCCCGAACTCTCCCCCTGGCTGACGCAGTTTCGCACGCACCTGTTCCGCCTCAGCGACCGTTACTGGGCGGGCCTGTTTCACTGCTACGCTGTGGTAGGCCTCCCGGCGACCAATAATGCCCACGAGAGTCTCTTTGGGCAGACCAAACGGCAACTTCGGCGGCAACGCGGCGTGAAAGAGTTGCGCGAACCCTTACTGCGCCGAGGGGCGTGGCTGGTATTTCGCCGCGCCACGACTTCGCCCGAGCACTTACATGCCGACTTGGCCCAGGTGAGTTGGGCGGAGTATAGCGCCGAACTCAAACGGTATACCCACCGCCAAACTCAATTTCAGCGCCGCTATCGCTGGCGGCATCAGCGCGATGCGGTCTTGCAACAACGCCTCACCGACTGGGCTAAAGCTATATCGGGTTGTTAACGTGCTAGTTTTTCCATAATGCGAAATAACACTTATGGTCTCTCAGCGACTATAGCCGTATCGTAGAAAAAACCTACCTGAGCCACCGACATGGCATCATCACTCATAAACCCTTCCGCATAAAAATCCTCTGGCTCCCATTGTGTGCCGGTCAGATTACCTAGCATTATACCTATCATATGGTTTTTCTCTAGTCCCGGCACTTCAACTACAAAATTTCCACTGGCATCAATAACTCCCATGCCCAGTTGTTTACCCATAAACGTTACATCCGCGATAATAATAGGAACGCCAGCAGGCCCTGTTCCACTAACCGTACTATCTCCCTCAAGAATCGGTTTGTCCAGACGAAAGGGCACAACTACCGAAGGAGTGCTCAGAGGGCTAGAATCTTGAGAAGGGCTTAGCGGACTGGGAAGTTGGAGAGGACTGTTATCCTCAACAGGCCCACCGGTGGGAGGGGCGCAGGCTACCAACACCAGCAAGATACTTGCTGCTACAGCCAGAAGACAAGGAAACTGTAACTTAGATCTCCTAAACATTTTGACCTCCACAATCATATCTACTTATATTGACAGTAAAGAACATTGTTCCATCCACAACAGAGCGTATCACGCGTCGTTGTACAGCACGGTAAAGGTTCCTTCGTTGATGTAGTACAACATCTCCTGGTAGAAGACCCCCGACCCACGAGTTCTGGAGACGGTGGCGCAGGCGGTCCGGCAGCCACACGCTGCCGCTCATGAGGCTCTTCTGGCGATGGCGATCATTAGCGCGGAACATGGAGACCTCGCTTTGCTAGTTGGACCTGCTAACTCCCTAGTGTTTGATCACATTGATTTGATGATTGGTCACACAGCCAAGTTGGACACGCACTGAAGTACACTACTAGGCCTCCGCCGACCTGCGTCGACGCTCGGCGCGCTAGCGCCCCGGTAAGCGCCTTCAGTCGCGACCTTACTAGCAGCAAGAATTGTCAGATTTGCCATCATTTGACGTGTGAACGAGCACTAGTCTAGAAGACTCTAGCCCAATGACCAGTTGAGTGACCTTTTCAGTGAAGCCAAACTTTAAATTTTCTTATTATCTGAACAAAAATTGGTGGTATAAATAATCTTAGGTTTCTCATTATTGATGATTTATCTCCTTTGCTCTGCGCAGAAAACTGTTTGGTTTTCCCGATTGAAAGGCTTTCATCGCTGAGACTTCTTCGTTTCAGATAACCTTTAGGGTTCCATGTAATAAGAAAGGATTCTCTACTCCGGTCAATTTCAAAGTCAGCGTTCTCGCTTATAAAAGTTTCAATGGCTTCGTAGGGACCTGGTTTCGGTCCTACAGGCAATCCGTGATGACATATACTATCTTCAACTATGAAATAATCTCCAGCCTTTATGAGCCCAGAATATATCCTCAACACTTTCAGTGTGTTATCAAATGTATGGGCACTATCTTCAATGACTAATACTCTCTCCTCTTCTGAGATGAGCTTTCTTACGTTCCAAAAAAGTTGGCAAGCATCTCCTTCAATAAGTGTGATTCTGGGATGCTTTCTGACATGGTCAGGTACCATTGTATGAGATATGTCGAGACCAATGACTCTACCATCACCAATAAGATCACAAATATGTGCGAAAGCTAAAGTGCTTCCACCACAGTGATTACCAACTTCGACTATTACATCTGGCTTCATTTCAAAAATTATCTCTTGATATACCCAAAAATCGAGCGGGCTTTTTAGCGTGGGTATTCCATGATAAGTGGTTTTTGATATTATTCGCTCTTGAATAACCTGCAACACGTTAGCCAAGGTCATATCTAGATTTTCTTCCATGTAGTTGGCCATATGTATCCTCTCTATCGTTGTATGCCTAACGGCCCGGGCATAATCTGCGTGGCGTCTGCGACGGAAAGCCTCCTCGGCACTTACAAGAGCCAATAACACTAACGATGTTCGAACGATGTTTGATATCCGCGACCAATCACACTAGCACGAGCGCCATTGTACCACGCAATCATCCGCTGACAATCTCACATTCTATCGATAATAACACTAACAGCTACCAGATGCTCAATAGAGTTGATACCACTAGCCCGACGCGTGGCGCACCCAAAAAGGCTGCCCTTTTCAGAGCAGCCTCTGGTACTCTAAAACAGACTACGAAATACTACGGGACCAGGTTGAAACCCTCGTAGTTGTAGTCATCCGAGTGAGCGGGCGTCCGGATGGAAGTCTCATTCACGATAGCCACCACAGGTTGATCGCTCGTCACTACAACAGCGCAGTTCACATTGTCGCTTGCAAAGGGCGCAGCAAACTCTCCTACCATCGAGGAGTAAGGCTTGTAGAAGAGGAGACCACCACCAGCAGAGATAGTCTGGGGAGCAGAAACGGCGGTGAACTCCGCAGCACCCTTGCAGGAGAAGGTGGCAACCACGTTCGTGGCAGCAGCCGTACCAACATTCTGAATCTGAAGGCCCGATGTAGCCCCAAAACGGGAATCCTTAAAAAGCGGAATACTGAGCTTGGTCGTCGCTGACGCATCAGGCATCGCAGAGTAGACGATACCGGCCCCAGAATAACCGGGGAGATTTGTCTCATTCACGATCGCCACAAAGTCACCCGTCCCCTCCAGCGTCGCCGCACCCGTGCAGTTGGGCGTAAAGTTGCCGGCATTGGACACAGCAGTCGTTGACTTTCCGGGATCGACAGTGATAACATCCTGCGTTGCTACACCCTGACAATTGGATGATGTACCTACGTAGTTGATGGTGACGGTGATGGGCACGGTGTCTACGTTCTGAACCTGGATACCGGTGAAGCGACCGAAGCGATTGTTCTTGACAACGGGCGCGTAAGCCTTATTGTCAAAATCATCAGCCGTGAAGCCTCGGGTGCCAAAGAGAACCGTCGCCACCGCTTCAGCTGTGTTCTGCTCAAAGACCGCACCCGCCAACGGGGTACCGGACATGGCAGAGACCTTGAGGCTGCCGATGTTAGCTCGACCCGTATTAGCTGTGGGCACAGAGGCCATTGAAGGGTGGATGTAGACCATCTGCCCCGCTCCAACACTGGGCGTGGTGTAGGTATAGACACCGCCATCATCCATGCTGAACACCGCAACGGCCGTGTCGGCCGCACTACCGGCGTTCTGAATGTAGAAGCCGGTTGTGAAACCAAAACGATTGTGCTTAGCCAGCGGGAAATAGAGAACATCACTGGGGTTGTCCATTCCCTGGTACTGTGCCGAAGCCATCCCTCCGGTAACGCCTACCTCTACCCCTCCAGCTAGCGTGGCGGGCTGGTTTGTGACATTAACGATACCCTTAATCGGCTGATCGGAGCTCACAATAACCGAGCCCACAAAACCATCCGGCATGCCCGGGAAGTGTGTAGGAAGGAAGGTGTACGCACTACCCGACGCGACCGTCTCACTCGCCTCGTAGGTCGACGTCGAGTCCATGTCGTAAGCAGTGAGCATAATGGTAGCAGGGTCTGTACCGACATTCTGAATCTGCTGACCACTCCACCAACCGCTGCCGGGCCCCGGAGATTGGGCAGCCACTACGCCGCTCAACAACAGGCTGACCACGACCACGACTAATGCCAACTTCTTATTCACGTTGAACCTCCTCTTGATTGAATAGAACTTAAAGTACAGCCACTACACTCTAAAATATACCTAAAGATGAGCTGATAATCAATAATCCTTCTGGGTGATCTAGTGATCAGACGCTATAGAATCGCGCCCTTGCAGCATCTATAGTTCATATCGCGTCGCGCAAAAGCACGGTGGTGGAGATTATTGCGTCGCTAAATGGCATCGCACAATCCAATTGCAGAGATGCGATACAATCCCACCTCACCGTTCCGCAAGAGAGCGACGAACGAACAGAAGGTCCTCCGGGGGGATCCCACCAAAGAACCACAAAGTAGCGATGTATGTCACTGCCCCTAAACTAATGGAAAGCAACAAAGATCTATCTCGCACCAGCCAGACTACCACCAACATCACCAAGGCAGCTGCGATAGGCCGGAACAAAAGCCGTCCAAGTCGCAACGGAACAAAGTTCCGTACAACATAGCGATGGGTCAAGTAAAAAAAGAGTGACGAAGAGCATAATCGGGCAAGCGCAGCCCCAGTGGCTCCCCAGACGGGATCCACAATCCAGTTCAGGATGCCATTAACAATCAGACTACTCACGAGGAAGAGCAAGATCTGCTCTTGCCTGTCTTGCACCAACATCATTCTAGAATCGGGAATATTGAGGAATATAAAGACAAGCACAGGTATCAGAACCCGCAGCGCGAGGGCAGAACGCTCGAATCCGGGGCCGAAGACTGTACTAATGATATTGGGGGAGAGCAAAAAGACACCGAAAACCATGGGCAGGACAATGGTTCCTAGATAGCGCATAGAGCGCTTGTATAGCCGGGATAGATTATCGGAGCCATCTTGAGCATACCGTGCCATCAAAGGATATACAGCAAATCGATAGGCTTGGGCAAACATCACGAGGCTAAATGTTACAGTTGTTGCGGCACTATACCAGCCTACCACAACAGTATCATGAAAGGCACTCAGGATTAGCGTGTCTATCTGTGCTTCTAGGGTCATCATAGCAGTGATCAGGAGGAAAGAAAGGGCAGCACGTTGGTTGACCATCAAGGCACGCCAATCAAGCCAATCGGACCTTCGTAACCCACCGACATGACGTATCGCGATCCCGGTTAAGACGAGCGTTCCGCACACCGTCCCAATGAACCAGACCCAAGCAACAGCCTGAAGAGTACCGTCAACAAGCAAGATCGCCCAACCACCCAACAATTTAATGAGATTGGCACCGCTTAAGACAGCAGCCAATACACCAAAACGGTGCTGGCCCATCAATATTGCCTGGGAGACATATGACAGACTGTCGGGAACAACGCTCAGTATCATGATCAAGATCACCCCAATCGTGCGATCGTTGTAATCGAAGACGAAAAGCACTAAGAAAACTGATACGCCAAAGAGCACGAGGGAGAGGACGAGTCGCAACACGAGAAAGTTGGTCAGGTAACGAGCCGCCTCATCTGACGCCCATGAAACCTGACGCACTACCAGATCATCTAATCCCCGGGTGATCGTTGTAAAGATGAGCAAGTAGGTCATCGCCAGGGCAAAAACCCCGGCTTCCTCCGGTCCCGACAATCGTCCAATCGTTATGTAGAGCAAGACATTGGCGAAACGAGGAGCCAGGTGAAAGACGACTGCATAAAACGAGTTACGTGTGAGTTCAACCAGGGTTTTCATTTGGGGGTGGTTTAACCGCCACACAGGTGTGGCCAAAGGTTTCATCCTTCTGCCGATCCAAGGGATCTAGATAGAACAACATCAATGGCAATAGTAACTCAAAGATCAGACCCAAAAATGCCCGCAACGGCCAGGTCCAACGGCGTCCAGCCATCCTCCGAGGAAAAAGCCAATGGTTGACGTTATGTAACTGAAAGGCGAGAAACCAAAAGTACCCTCCCATAGGCTCTAGGGTTTCAACCTGCAATCCCACCTTTTGTAAAAGATAACGCAACCCAAATGAAGTATAGCGATAATAATCGTGCGGTTTCTGGTGTTGATGCCAGCTCTGTGGAGCAGTAAGAAGCAACTTACCCCCCGGCTTCAACACACGCTGGATCTCTTTCAACACGGCTGCCGGTTCTGCAACATGTTCTAGAACCTGAGTACAAAGAACAACATCGAAGGCGCCTGACTCGAAAGGTAAGTCAGTCAAAGTACAGATGGTATCTAGATCCCTGTAGTCCCACTGAGGATCTCCAACTGCTAGATCCACTCCTACGTACCGCGTATGAGCAAAGAATGGTTTGTACTGTCCCTCGCCTGCACCGGCATCTAATAGAAATGCACCCGACGGAATCTCTACAGCGACCCTTCTAATGAACTCTTGTAAGGGATAAGCATCAACTGCAATACGCTTCTTGATCCACTGTGGCAAGAATCGTGGAAATCGCTCACGCCTTTCCACTGGACTCGTCATAGACACCTCTAAACTTGCGGGCCAATATAACTAGAGTTCCCCCACGTCCTGCTCGGTCACTGAGAAAGAAGAAGGGTTCAAACGGAAAGCGCATTCCAGGCAAATCAAGTATCTTGATAATCATTCCTCGCAGCCACGGTAATTCCAGATGCTCCTTGAGCCACAATCGCACACTGGCCGTGAATGTAAAATAGCCTCCGAACCCGCACCACGTATGCAGAATACGAAACCCCGCCTTCTCGAAGAGGCTCTGCAAAACCGGCTGTGTAAAGACGTAGAGGTGGCGCGGGGGATCGTAACCAATCCAGGCATGACCAAACAGACGTCGATCCCAGCTCTCCCAATTGGGTACAGTAAGGGCAACGATACCATCATCCACAAGGAGACGGTTAACCTCATACAGAACCGCCAGCGGATCAAAGGTGTGCTCGAGAACGTCCCAGAGCGTTACCACATCGAAATGACCCGTTGGCAGTTGGGCGTCTGTAAGCCGCCCCTCGAATACCTCTAACCCTAATTGCTTTCGGGCATAGCTAACCGCATAGAAGCTGGTTTCAACCCCATATGTCTCCCATCCACATTCACGCATACTATCGAGAAAAGCACCGGTGGAGCACCCAACATCCAAGATGCGTCCAGGCACCTGGGTACTAGCCTCTTCCAGAGTTTGTTTTCTTCTTCGGAACTTAAGCTGACGAATCCAGCGCATCAAGAAGAAGGGTTCGTCTTTGATTGCAGGACGATATCGGCGGTGGTATTCGGGCGAGTAATAACGCCCCATCTCCGCAGGAGAGGGACGTATCTGTAGATACATCAAGCCACAATGACGACAACGCACTAGGGGAAATGTCTCATCGTCCTCAAGGGCGAGGTCGTATGTCAGTCGAAGAAACTCCGCGTCATCAGAACCACAAAGTCGGCAGTGAGTTTTCTCCATCTATCTTCTGTGCCAAATATCAATCTGCATCGGGAAACAACATGCAAATACCATCTCACAACTCAGGCTACCGAATTATATACCAATTTCAAACTAAATCGTCCATGTCGCAGCTAACATAGCAGCATTATCACAATCATTCACACTGCGCCCCACCGGAATGTATTCCACATTTATTTGATCCACTAACTCCTGGTCTAGAATGCGCCAGAAATCCACAACAGTCGTCCGTCTTGTGTTCGGAAAATCAGAGGACTTGAGCGCCTTGAATTGGGGATCAGGGGTCGTTATTAACACCATACTTGCTCGCGCTATGCACTCTTCCGCGGAATCCAGAACGGTCACCGCCCCATGCAGTTGAGGACAATTATCAGTATCTGTCAAAGGATCATAGGCAACAACCTGGATACCTTGCTCGGCCAGAGCATTGGCAATATAGACACCCTGCGACTCCTCAGTTACATTGGAGAGAGGCTTGTAGGCTAGACCCAACACAGCAACAGTAACGTCAGCCGAGGAATTTGATAGTAAACGCTTAACGATCCTTTCGGGTATCAACCGGTTTACGCGATCCGTCGTCTCCGCAAGCTCGGCGTTTGTACCGAGCACGCGAGCCATGAAACTAAGCGCAATATTGTCACGAGGGAAACAAGGGCCTCCGTATCCCAGAGCTCCGGTAAGGTAACGGCGCCCAATTCTCTGATCTAAACCTAAGGCATCTGTCACCACATCGACGTCACCGCCAGGGATGCGCTCGCATAAATCAGCGAGCATGTTCGCAAAGGTGATCTTGGTCGTCACAAATGTATTGAGTGCGACCTTAGTCAGTTCTGCGTTCTCTAAGCTCATGCGCTGGCAAGGGGGATCATTTTCCATGATCTCTGCGTAAGCGGCTTCAAGCCGATCTCCTGATTTCTTGTCAAACTCACCGATTAGGTTGAAATCAGGATTAAGAAAATCATGAATCACACTACCAAGAGCAATGAACTCCGGACTATAGCACAAACCGAAATCAGATCCACAAGTTTTTCCTGATTCCTCTTCAAGAATGGGCAATAGTCCGTAGCGGGTTGAACCAGGAAGGACTGTGCTCGTTAAAACAACGACATGGTAGTCCGATTTTTCACGTAAAGCCCGACCAATCTCTCGGAAAGCACGAACGGCGTATTCCAGAGAGAAGGCCCCGTGCTCGTCAGAAGGTGTCGGGACAACCACAAAGGTGAGATCGGAGCTTAGGACAGCATCACGATAGCTAAGCGTTGCACTCACACGTTCGTGATTAGCTTCCAAGACCCTTTGCAAGTCAGTTTCCATAACAGGGGGCTGACCTGCGTTCAGATGCTCGACGGCCTGTTCGTTCACATCCACACCGATAACGTCGAAACCCCGACTAGCAATAGCTGCCGCCATACTAGCACCGAGTTTGCCCAATCCTATAACAGAGTAGGTAGTCATTCCTTATTCCCCTCCGGAGACGGTACTATGTGCCATCTCGGTAATAGCCCGACTATGATCATCGGCCTGTTCCAATGTATCGTGAACCTGCTTTTCGATCCAAACATAGGTACGAGCCAAACCCTCCTCCAACGGAATCTCTGGTGCCCACGCCAAGACCTCTTTGAGACGGGTATTATCAGAGTTACGACCTCGCACCCCCTGGGGACCAGGCACATATCGCTTGACTATTTCCACTCCAGCAATTCGAGCGATGATATCGGCCAAATCGTTGATGGAGACCATGCGATCTCGCCCAAGATTGATCGGCTTTCGGTAGTTTGACTGCATCAACTTATCAATACCGATTAAACAATCGTCAATGTAGCAGAAGGAGCGTGTCTGTTCTCCATCGCCCCAGATCTCGATTTCACGTTTACCAGTTAGCTTGGCCACCGCTATCTTACGACAGAAAGCGGCTGGCACCTTCTCACGTCCACCAGTCCAAGTCCCTAAGGGACCGTAGATATTGTGGAAGCGCACAACACGGGTCTCCATGCCAAAGTCCTCTTGGTAGTGCTTACATAAACGCTCGGTGGTGAGCTTCTCCCAACCATAGGCGTCCTGAGGTTCTGCAGGATATGCATCTTCCTCCTTGAGGGGAAGTATGTCAGTTTTATCTTGCAGATACTCAGGATAGACGCAAGCTGACGAGGTGAATAGATAACGTTTCACCCCATTGATACGAGCCGCGTCAAGAGTGTGAGTATTAATAAGCAAATTGTTACGCAGGATTTGAGCGTGATTGGACGAGATAAAGCCCATGCCCCCCATATCAGCGGCAAGGGCATAGACATGCTCCACGTCACGTGTGGCTTGCAAACAATTGGCCCGGTCGCGCAGGTCAAGCAGTTCAAATTCATCGGCCTCTGTTGATGCAAACTCAGGATACTTAATATCAACCCCGCGGACCCAGTAACCATCCCGTTTCAGATAACTGACCAGATGATAACCAATAAAACCACCGGCGCCTGTTACAAGCACTTTGGTTGGTTCCGTCATTCTAACTCCTTCATTGTGTAACACTCTCATTTCAACAGTAGCTTTACATTGCCTTTGCAGTCACACATAGGTGCCAGCCAGGGTGTCGTTCGAGCCAATGAAACATTGATTCCCGCATCCACCGAAAGTACAAAACTTTGACATAACGATGCTTTATATAGTCAGGTATCCGGTACGGGAAAATATATTCTACGAAGATGTCTGTGAAGCGAAATCCCATAAGGTTCTAGCAAATTTCGGACATCACTACGCGTGTAGGTGTAAGTGATAGGACGATCACTTTAAGATTTCACGTGTCACACCACTAGCTCTTGTAACCGCCAAAAGTACCCCGACTGTAGAGAATCTTACGGAGACGAATTCTGCCATAAAAGCCTACAGATGGCAAATCTTGATCTGGCTCGATTTTTACACCGCCGCTTTGGCAACATGCCTAACTTCTTGAATTTTGCCGACAAGTGAAGAATCGAAAGATCCGAACACCGAACCTGCTACCTGGAGGTGAGTAAATAGAAGTATAGTGCTTAACAGAACATCAGGCGTTCAACATATGACCATAGATCTCGATTAGACTTTCTGTTGCCGTCTCCCAGCTGAGTATTTCCGCACCGGTGCACCGAGCCATTCGCCCCATTTCCTCACATCGGTCTCGGTCACTCAACAATTCTACGGTATGCGCAGCGAAATCGTCCGGATCGTCGTCCGTGACCAGACCAATCCTGTGTTGAGGAATCAAGACTGCCTGGTCCCCGACCGCAGTCGCCACAGTGGGTCGTCCTACCGCCATATAATCATTCAGCTTGCCGGGCCAACGTCCACGATTGGTGCCGCTATTGTACATGGGCAGCCAACAGAGATCACATCCAGCCAGATATTGAAACATCTTATCCTTCGTCACCCAGCCTGTGCGTATAACCGCTTCCGGATGGTCCAACAGAGGCTCGATCTCACGATTGAAATACCCTACCAGTACAAGCCTTGCCTCCGGAAGAGTGTGCTGCACACGATTAAATGCCGCAGCCATCAACTCGACATCACGCGGATAGATGCCCCCCACATAACCGATCAACGGTACACCGGCCGGGAGCCCGACAGCCTGACGAGCTTCAGCTACCTCCCAGACAGGAACGCCGGTATCCGTCCCATTATGCAGGACTGTAATGGACTTCGGATCGACACCGAGCGCAACCGCTCGATCCCGCAAAAAGGAGTTTATCGTCAAAGTACCATCGGCACAGCCGCGAAAGCGTTCTTCGAAAAAGGTCTCAATAGGGCGTAGAAAGAAGCGCATCAACGGTGGACGCTCCTCGACCGAACCACCACGTCCAAACCAATCGCACCAATCCATCACCAGCTTGGCCCCTCCCCGCCGGGCAAAAAGCGCAGGGAAGATAACCACAGGGCGGGCCTCAAAGGCGTGAACGATATCAAAACGACGCCCTCGTAGCCACAAAAGACGGCGAAGTGTATCCCATATATCCCATCCAGAGCGCATTGCGCCGGGAAGCAAATTCGGCGTCTCCACGACTCGCACGCCATCCAGATCTCGTTCCTCCAAACGCAGGCGCGCCGTACGCGAAATAGCCATCAACGAGACATCATGACCACGTCTAACGAGATTTCGTCCAAAGTAGGCAGCCCTCTGCCAGGTCCCCTTCCCTACTTGATTTAGAAGAACCATCAAGATTCTCAAGTCATTACCTCAAAAATCTAGGTACCAGAGCTGGAATGCAAGGGAGCTTCAACTTCTCGCTTCGTCAGCCCGTCCCACAATCCCCGCCAGTGTGCCACGACCGATCGAAGACGCCCACGAAACAGAAGTCTGAAGGTCCATAGGACGGCGCTCCCCGCACGGTATGGCATGATAACCAACCACTGCCAGCCCTGAGCATGCTTGCGAAAGAAGCGGACACTGTTCCGCGCCATCAGGTAGCGTACACGCGGTGCATCGTTACCCCCACCACTGGCAGAGACCTTGTGCCACATCTTTGCAGAGGGTACCATCAGCAGACGATAACCGGCTTCCCGAGCACGCAAACTCAGATCCGCATCTTCGTAGTAGATGGGATAGTAGGCATCATCCAAGAATCCCACTCGCTCCAACAGAGAACGCTTAATCAGAAGTGCACAACCGATAAGATAGTCGCGCTCAATTACTTCATCCCACTGTCCGTGCTCAAACTGCTTTTCGCCCTTGTCTATCATCTCCAAGGTCCAGGGATGTTTTTTGCTACCCACGGTCCATATGCGATCGGGCTCATCAGCATAGTATATCTTCGGTGAAAGCATGCCCACGTCCGGATCGCCACTGTAGGCCATCAACTCGTCTAGAATTCGGGGCTCCACAAAGGTATCATTGTTAATCATGAAGACGTAATCCGCTCCCCGATCCAGCGCATAACGTAAACCCACGTTGAAACCACCCGGAAATCCAAGATTGCGGGGGTTGACCACGATTTCCACTTCAGGGAAACGCTCCTTAACCCTTGCGACCGTTCCATCCACTGACGCGTTGTCCACTAAAAGTACACGGTAGTTAGGATACGATAGTTGGATCAGAGATTCAAGACACTCCAGGGTATCCTCACGTTGATTCCACGTCAAGGTGACCACGTAGACCAAAGGCACAGGTTCCTTCATTTTACCGGCTGCAACTTGATCCATCCTCATCGAGCAGTTACTCCACCGTTACTGTGTAATATTATTAAAATCCCCAAAGTACAAGAATACGGATAAATACCACAGCTCCTTCTCAGAATCACAAAGAATGCAAGCGCACTTCGCACGAATTCAAAACTACTGATTAAGCGTGCTAGACATCCACGAACCCGAACACATTCTATAGAGACCACTCATACCTCTGCAGCGCACCCTTCGCATCCATTGGGATTAGAGGTACCCGAGATTTTTCAAATGCTGCTCTATCCTGTCCTCCTCATTAGAAGAGAATGTAAACTCATCCAAGGAAGGCACCTCAAAACTATCTTCGGAAAACTCTAAGCCATCCACAATCGATGCCTCCAGTAAAGCCGATAAGACGGTACCATCCATGTACCGAGGTATCGGGAGATCCAGTAGCCCCAAGATAGTGGGGGCCAAGTCAACCAGCTGAGCCGCCTCACCCTCCGTGCTCGAGCGGATGCCCTCCCCATGAGCGAGCAGGATGCCTTCCATTCTATGTGCACCCGATAGAGGTTGATCGCTCATATCGAAACGTTCCTGTGTCTCAAAGATCGGCGACTGAGAGTCGTAACGTCCCCGTCCCCAGTACGAATAGTCCCGCCACTCAATAATAAGATCGGGCGCTTGCTCAAGGAAAGGACCTTTATAGAGCTCTTCACGGCGATGTACGCGCGCTACAACAGGCTTTCCCGTCTCTGGATCAACCAAACGCATTAACCTCTCTGCAATCTCCTGACACAGCTGTTCATATTCCGCACCAGGTTCAACAATGCCCTCTGGCTCTCGCCCCTTAAGATTGATGAAGATATTTCCACCAGAGCCCTGAGAGTAAGATCGGGTTTGCTTCCAATTGATACTGGAAGCCAGTAGAGCCGACTCCAGATTTCCCTTGAGTCGATCAAAGCGCTCGATTCCCAATTTTGTTCTGAGGTCTAGACGCACTCTCGCTGGCACATAACGGCGGTAGGTATGAGCCACCGCTTCGAGCAGCCGACCTTTCACCCGAATCCAAGGATCAGTAGTACTGGATGCCTGAAAACTTAAATAACCCGCATCCGATAGCCACCGGTTCAAATTAACCATCAAGTGCAACGGCCCGCCTCCATGATCGGACATAACGATCACTACGGTCGCGCGGTCATCCCCATCATTAGCGATCTGCTTCAGGATTTTACCAATCGCCTGGTCAATTCGACGGTAAACATCTCGTATTACGTAATCATAACCAGATTGCTCATCCTGCTGAAATTTCCAGTAGGTGTGCTGCGCTTCATCAGGAGCCATGAATACAACCTGAAACAAATCCCAGGGCTCACTCTCGAGCAGATACAAGACCACTCTCTCACGCAAGGTGATTCCCTTGAAAAGCTTCCTTGCATAGTCGGAAAGAGGATCAGCAGCACTAGAATCATAGTCGGGCAAGATATAATAGTCGGGAGCTATGCTTTCAACAACCTCAAAATACGAGGATGGATAGACCATATCACGGGTAAGGGCTGGTGCAAAAGGTCCGCCGACGACCACACCATTGACGGGGCGGGGCGGAGAGGTAAAGGGCACATTCACCGTGATGACTCGGCGTCCCTGTTGGCTGGCAATCTCATAAAAGGTAGGGGCGTGAATATGTGAAGCGTTCGTCACTTCAAGCGCATAGTCACCAGAACGTCGCTGCACAAAGTCGAACAAACCGTGCTTGGCCTGATTGACCCCGGTCATAAAAGTAACCCAAGCGGGTGCTGAGAGTGGCTGTAAGGTTGAGATAAGGGAAGAACGATATCCCTCCGTCATCAATCGTGAAAGATTTGGCAAGTATCCAGCTGTAGCCCAGGGCAAGATCAGGTCAAAGGTCGCGCCATCCAAACCAATAATCAATACTCGCTTCTGTTTCGCTTTCACCCACCATCTCCTAACGTAAAAATGTGTATTGCAAGAGATACTCCCCAATGATCAACGTACTACACTTGGCGGCGGGCGAAAACCCAGTGGCTGGGTGACAATCGAATCAACAATGGATGAGCTACCTTATCCAACCCCATTACTATGCTCTTGATCCTGTTCGAGATATCATAAGCTGACAGATTGGGAATAGCAATCAACCAGTTGTCCGCGAATGCCGAACTGAGAGCGTTCTCCAAATCCCGATAGGAAAGCAAATATGCATGCATCTCCTCATAGTCTATATTCTTGCGCCAACGCACATAGTACCGCATCCAACCTCTAGGCAAAAAACCCAGCCAGCGAAGTTTAACATGGGGCTCTGGAAAGAATAAATCAAAGCGATTACGTGAATCACCACTGAAGAGCCCGCCAATCGCCAGAACTCTATTTACCTCTCTTAACATTAGTCCGGGCTCAAAAATATGCTCCAACACATTGATAGCCATACAGTAATCAAAAAATTTGTCAGCAAAGGGCAGATTAAGAGCGGTGCCACGTACCAACACAACATTGGTAATTCCCTGGGTCTCGATGAGCTTCCTAGCAATAATCAATGCGGACATGCTGATATCCAGGCCTACAACGCACTCAAAGTCGCTAGCGAGGGGGGTAATGCCGCCACCGGTGCCACATCCAATGTCAAAGGCCGTTCCGGTAGCCGGCGCTGAGAGGTACCGTGCAAGCATATGTTTGAAAGCCCGATAGAACCGCTCTCCACGACTCTTTTTAATTCTACTATATCGAGAGATACTCTGAATTTGTTCCTCACATACGTAGCCTGAGGACTTCGCAAGCTCAGAGAACCGCAGCTCTATCAACTGTTCCAAAGTAGCATCCTGGTATACTCGAGTCAATCTTTCAACCACCAGGGTTTCAGCGGGAGATGGTTCTAGACCAGGAGGACAGAGGTCAGGAATTCCCAGGATGTGGGGATAAACCTGTTGACAGGATGAACATATGTGTTGACTGGTTCCAATTTGTAGCAACTCCCCACATACGGGGCATATAAACGGAGTGCTCTTCATGCGAATATACTTTTATCCTTGTGAACAGATCCTAAACCATCTTACGTCGTGACTCACTCCACCTAAGAATGGAATGATAAACCGCTGTAAAAGGAATAACTTCCCGCGCGATTGCGAGGTGCCCTATTCAAAGCTGCTAACCTCATTGAAACTGGCAAGCCTCAAACGCTTATGGAAGGCTACCTCCTACGACTTCGCTTGCTCAATGGAGAATTTCTTTCTCCACAGACCCTAGGACAGTACTCTCACAAAATCCTCTAAGCCCCCGTATTGTCTCATCATCTCCTAAAAGAGCAACGTCTTCAAAGGGTAAGAAACTAGCTGCCACTACCATCCCGATGGTAAAGCAAAGGGAATTTCTATGTTCGTAAAGCCCTGAGTCTGTCTACTACCGACCGCTTTGGCCCACGCCGCCATCCTTGACAGCCCTTCTCGCAGAGAGGTTGGCTCAGCCAGATCGAAGTATGCTCTAGCCTTGTCCTGGGAGGCAACTGCATGTTTGACCTCATTCCGCGCCTGGAGGTGCACGATCTCACTGGACTCTCCCATTGATTCACCGACCATTCTCGCCAGCTCATTGACCGTATAGGGTTGGTCTCCACCGATGTTAAACGTCTCCCCATAAGCCTCTGGATACTGTGTCGACTCCGCGATTACCGGAGCAACATCGTCTATATAAGAGAATGCACGCGTTTGCTTGCCGTCACCGAAAATCGTAAGGGGTTTCCCTGACATGATTTGGTTCATAAAGATACCAACCACATTGCGATACTTGTCCCCTATGTTCTGGTGTTCTCCATAAACATTATGGGGTCTGAAGACGATGTAGTCGAGACCAAACTGTTCACGTGCGGCAGCGAGATCTAGCTCTGTTGCATACTTCGAAATTCCATATGGATCTTCAGGCCTCGGCACGAGATCCTCTGTCATGGGCAGTTGGTTCTTACCATACACAGCAATAGAAGAGGTGAATACAAAACATTTCACGTCGAATAGAACGCTCAGATTGATGAGGTTGATAGAACCGAGAAGGTTGGTGTTGTAATTGTAGATGCGGATGAAGTGGCTCAGGCCCTCAGCAGCATAGGCGGCCAGATGGAAAACGTGGTCGAACCGAAGGTCCTCAAAGAGCGTTTGAAGCAGCTCATAGTCGGTTACCGAGCCCTCAATAAAAGGAACCCGTTCTGGGACGTTGTCCCTGAAACCCCCGCTCAGATCGTCGAGCGCAAAAACATCGACTCCGCTATTCTTTAGGTGCTTGACCACATGGGAACCGATAAATCCTGCTGCACCGGTCACGAGCGCTTTAACCATGTCGTACCTCCGAACTGTAACTGTCTCGAATGACGAATGTGCTACCGAACTTGATTAAGGGCATGTTAAGCACCTCTGAACCCCAACTCCCGTATCTCGTCAACCGTCTTCGACCACGAGGAGCTAGCCTGATTATTAGCACAGATTCCCTGTTGTGATGACTGGGTTGAATTCTGAAAATGGCTGACTACGGATTTAGCTAACGTGTCTACGTTCTCAGGCTCTACCAGCGTAACCCTTCCATCTTTCACACTCTCTCCAAAATCAAACGTCGTAATTACAGGAATACCAAAAGCACTCGCGGTCTGAACCACAGCACTTCCTGTCGCAGAGCGGTAAGGCGCAACGAGTACATCCGCAGCCGAAAAATAGAGAGCAGCCTCCTCGTTCGTCACATAACGATCGGTCACAACTATATATCTATCCAAGTCCAATTGCTCGATAGCAGTCAGATAGGGCTCTTTGCTGTCCCAAAATTCGCCTACAATCAGCAACCATACCTCTTCCAAATACTGCCGAATTATCGGCATCGCTGCTATAAGATCTATTAAGCCCTTATACTCTCTGATGATCCCGAAGAACAAGATAACCGGCTTCTCACGAGGCAACCGTAATCGTTCACGAGCGTGGGTCTTCGAAACTCTGTACATGGAAAAGAGATCAATGGGTGGTAAAGGAATCGTTGAGATCTCCGCTCGCGGCAGTAGGGAGTACAAGCGCTTCCTTTCGCTTTCTGAAGATACAACGAAACGCTTACCCCACTGCAAAACCAAGAACGCTAACCAACGGTCCCAAATACGCGTCTCGTGGGGTAAAACGTTATGGCAAATGAACAGCACAGGAGATCGTAGGAATAAAGAATTCAGCAGTGCCAAGGAGTACCATGTAGGCGCCCAGAAGGTCGTCCACCATTGCAAGACCACCGCGTCCGGCGCGTATTCCCGAATCCGAGCAAAAGTGCGCCACCAGGTGAAGGGGTTGAGCGAGTCAATCCAATAGCGAGCCTCATCGACACGCAGCACGCTGTCGCTGGGATCCTTGTCGCTCTTTCCCGGAAACAACCACTGAGGGTACTGGCGCTTAAAGGAGACCAGCAGGACCTCGTGCCCCCGCTCCCTTAGCGCACGGTATAACATCGTCGTGTAGTGTGCGATACCGCCGCGATAGGGATAGACCGGGCCGACGAGCGCTATACGCAAGATACTCCTGATCTAGGTTTTCGCAATACTCTCAGAACCTCTTTACCAAGGTTGTAACCGGCTCCAGCCACTCAATAACGCAATCAAAATCATTGACACCCAAATCTAGAGCAACCTGCCGACGCATCTGCCATGCAGCAATCCGCCCTCTAAGTGACGCCCACATCTGTCCCTGTAAGATACTACCAAACATAGACAATATGTCAAAGAGCACCAGTGCCGGAATCCAAATCCATAGGCGCTTAAAGGGGTAGTGTTTGAAAAGAGTCAACCATTTGTTCCGGCCCAGATAGTAGGCCTTGAATCCAGAAATGCGCGCGCCCGTAGCGGAATGCACGTGCAATACATGGGCTCGCGGCGCGTAAACGCAGCGCCAGCCTGCACGGCGCGCGCGCCAAGCCAACTCGACGTCCTCATAGTAGGCAAAATAATGCTCATCGAAAAGGCCTATCTCTTTCAACATGCTACGTCGATAAAGGGCCGCTGCTGCTGAAGGCCCGAAAACCTCTTGGCAGTCTGTCGGCTCGTCCGCTGCTGGTTTGCCCAACCGGCGATTCCACGCTGTACCCAGAACATCAACTTCAATCCCCACCGAATCGAGAATATCGGGCCGGTCATAAAAACGGATTTGCGAGGCCACCATTCCCACATCGTCAGACACCATCTCCGCGGCATCCACAAGGGCTTGAAGCCATCCAACATCCGGCATCGCATCGTTGTTTAGAGTCACGACGTAGTCACTGTCTGTGTTTCTGATCCCCTGATTATTTGCCAAAGCAAATCCCAGGTTTGTATGATTTCGCAGGAAATGAACCTCTGGATAGTATTCCCCAATCCAGGCCATGGTTCCGTCGGACGATCCGTTATCCACCACCATAACCTCAAACCCTGGATAGTCCTGAGCCATTACAGCGGGCAGGCACTCCCGAAGATAGTCTAATCCATTCCAGGTTACGATGATGATGGCAACTGAGCCACCCATGCAGCTCACTCCACAGAGACGCGGATTTCGTCGACAAACACACCCAATTCCCGCTCATCGGGACCAAGACCATGTTCCGCTGGAATCCAAGGCGTACTTACAATGCCCAGCAATGAATCGGCACCAGCGTCCCCAGTTACCAAGACCTGGAATTCGATCTCAACAAATTCACCTGCTGCAACTATCGCCTGTCCTCGCGGCACCCCGTCCCAGGTCAATGTTACCTCCCGCGAAGTGAGAGGTTGCCCCGCAACTGCTCCTAGGGATACATTAACTGTGACCAGAACTTCGTCTATAACCGTCAGACAGGGAAGGTTTACAAGCGCCGTTCCGTTCGTCCAGCGCACTGAACGGTCATTCACAATTTCATCCCCATGAAATCCGCCCACCAGGCTCCATCGATCAAAACTGCCGACATCCAGTAGATAAGTGGGCTCACAGACTTCCCTCCCGACGTCCACCAAGCGGTAAAACTCCAACCGCGTCCGCTGTGTGAATCTATGGGTGGGAAAGTGCCAATAGCTGGTCTCCAAGCGGTCATAGGCAAATGTCGTCGCAAACGCTGGCTCGAGAACCCAATTATCGGGTAGCGCACCTATAGGATGAGAGCCCAGTACCCAATACACAGGATACCCGATCTCTTTCCAACCTCGCATCAACTGAACGAGCACTCCATTCTCTATATATTCCTCTTGAAGATCAAAAACCGTGAAACCATGTATGTACTGCAACGGTGTGCCAAAGGTGTTACCCGTCCCCACAGGAACATCGTCCTCAAATAGCAGAATAGACCCCGGCTCCAACTGCTCAGTCACCCGTTCCAGCTGTGCCACCAATCCCTTATACTCCACCAGGGTCAGGATAGCCCGCCCATTATAGAGCAACCAAATGGAGAGGAGAAGGCCCAACATTAGTGCTACGCGACGCCCCAAGGTTGACCATTGCCAGACCCGCCAGAGGAAATATGCCATGCCTACGGCAAAGAAGGGCACTACAATGGGTACGTATCGTCGCATAGCATAGATGTGGTAGGGATTGTTCATGATATTGTAAGTATAAAGGATCGAAAAAGGCAATCCCACCAGCAACAGCACCCAGCTACGCCGGAAGGGTTCCACAGCTATCATCCACACTATTCCGCCAATACCCAGCCAGACCCCCAACGGGGAGAGATACCACGCCAATCTCTGAAGGTTAAGATGGTTTTGTAAAGGGATCGAAGATTCGGCATACCAATAGGACGCTAGATTTGTCTCTCCTATCTGAGGCCAGAAGAAATAGGCAAGGATAGCCAAACCGAGCACAAGCACAGCTAAAACCCAGCGCAGTATGTAGCGAGATAGCCCCCGCAAACACAGGTAACCGCGAGATCTTAAGAACAAAAATACTACTATCAGCGAGATAACAAGCAATAGTCCCCACCAGAAACGCATGAGAAGTGTCCGGCCCATGATCCAGACACTTCTGTAGATGTTCCACGTATACGGGAAAGAGAGAAGTATCGCTTGCAGCGTGGCCTGGATCAAAATCATACCGAAAGACGCGAAAACCCAACCCTGACCACGCAGGCGCCCATGTACCAGACTGAGCAGAAACCACAAGGTCGGCACTGCTAACAAAGGTAAGGCATCAATCCGCGTGAGAAATACCTGCCCCAAGGCCAAACCAGAGACGGTTCCCCAAAGCGGCGTCCGGTCTTGCGTAAAACGTATCATTCCATACACGCCAGTCCAAACCAGGAGCTGGGTTAGCGCCTCCGCAGTGGGATAGCGTGCGAAGTAAATCTGTAACGGAATAATGAGGAGTAGAAAGCCACCTATGACACCTATTTCCCACGTGAATAACTGTTTCAACACCAGGGTCAAGGCCACCACACCTAGAATCGCCCACAGCGGTGTGACGAACAGGCTCGCTTCCAATCCCAGCAAAGCATAAATCAACGACAACCAGAGGGGATGGAGGGGAAAGAACTGAGGAACGACGGTACCGGTACTTCCATCGGCCAGATAAAAGCCCGGCATCCGAAGATGTGAGACTACAGAGCCAGGAGAAGCAGTGCGGAAGAGCGCGGGCCATGCTTCCTCGGGGATTGACTTAAGCAAAGGCTCTTCTAGCCAAAAAGATCCTTGATCCGCCCATGCTGCACCCAGATTAATATAGACGCCGGCATCTCCCCCCCCTAAGATAAATTCAAAAGGGTGAAAATAGAGAATCATACCCACCACAACCAACAAACCCAACCAGATATCAAATGAAGAAAAATTCACCACCAGTAAGGCAAGCGGCGGTCTCAATCTGAGATAGACTAGTCCCGTGCATCCCCCCACCAGAAGCAGCCCCAAGCTCAGATGAAGCATTGTTAGAAATCCCAGTTGGAGAAGCAACAAACCTAGAGAGCCGATAACCAGGGCGCCAAGCAGTGAAGAGACAAATAGCAGTTCAGTAAAAGATAAGGGGGTGGATACGGATCCTAAATGATCAAGCAATCGATAAAGAGGATAGCCGATCAGCAGAGAGAAAAAGGCCCAACAAAGGAAAACTAACAACCCAGTGAAACTGTTAATGGGCATAGGATTCACGAACAGATTCTAACAATGCGCGCTGGATTACCTGCTGCGACGGCGCCATCAGGTAGATCGTCGACTACAACAGCATTCGCCCCAACAACGACATTATTGCCAACGGTGACGCTTCCTACCACTTTCGCCCCCACCCCCAGAAATACATTGTCACCAATTCTTGGGACAGCAGGGACGACTTGCTCCAGCACCTTACCGGACACCGAAACACCAGACGCTATTGTAAAGTTTTCCCCAATTTGACATAGGGGATGGAAACCGATATTGCCCGTATGCAAGATAAAAAAAACCAGGCCCAATTGAAACACTGGCCGGGAGGCGCACCCCAGATACTGCCTCGTTGAGCTTCTGGAGAACATACCCTATGTACCCAAGCACTGGCCTCAACACGGGGGTCTGGATCCAGGTGATGTGGAAGTTGAGGCGATAGAGAATAACCGCATGCAACTCCCACTGGAAGAGCATCATCAGTACTCGCACCACCGGTCCGACGGCCTCGGGATAAGCGTTCCAATAACGTTGCAAATCTACCCTCAGATAGTTGCCGTAACGTGTCATTGAGTTCTTGTCCTCCATTACCGCATATCCTGTACGCTCATTACCAAGGCTATTCTACCACAGTATCGCTTCCCGGCACCCACGCACACCCCAGATCCAGGTACGCAATCTCTCCTTTACGCACGCGCAAAGAGGGACGACACAGATAAATCTCTGCGCCGCCCCGGCAATCAGATACTGGAAGTATCAACGAGCAATGAGAGGTAGATGAGTCTGATGAAGAGTTTCGACCAGATGTAGGATTATGGGGATCTGAAAAGGACTCCCAGCAAGAGCACTGGTGCCGACCTCAGCGTTGATGGTCAAGTCACCTTTGGGACAAGGAATACCGACTTGACATCCTGTTGTAGAAATCGTAACTTCAATCAAGATCGAAGTCCCTGGCGCCAGCGCACCACTAGCAGGCACGACGGTAATGTCTACAGGGGAGGTCGCTTCCCAATAGATTTCCTGCTCACCCAATGCTTGTATCACCATCGAGCGTCTTACCGGTGATGAAACCGAATGTTCAACCAGTACATAAATCTGATTCGGGAGTCCACCTATAGCTGAAGATATTCCGTATCTAGCAGAGTTATGTACATCCCTGCGAAAAGCCGGCCAGGGGCTGAATTCGGTTCCAGCTACTCCCTCACTAGCCGCCACGGGGAAATCCCATATATGGATCGCACCAGTACATCCATCAGAAAGCGCCCCCCCACTGACGAGATTCAGGTAACCGTCTCCGATTACATCACCTACGGACGGGGTGCCCGCAATCGTATATGAAGTAACTAGTGCCCACTTTGAGGATGGGAACTGATCGCGGGTCAGCTGATTTCCCCAACGATCCCACACCACAAGTTCCCAATTCGAAGGCAAAACTATCTCGAAATACCCATCACCCGTAAGGTCAGCAACGATAGGCGAAGCATTGGTAGGGATATGTACGACTTGTCCTGGCGCAGACGGTGTGGTGACCAGCTGGGGCCAGCCAGAAACATAGGTGCCATTAGCTCTCAAAACCCGAAGATAACCGTCGTAAGTATTGACGATAACCTCAAGATTCCCATCACCGGTCAAATCAGCAACCGTGGGAGAAGACATGGTCGCCGCCGGCAGTATCACCGGCCAACCAGGCAGGGGTTGTCCGTGACGGTTCCACGCATAGATAGCCTTTGTTGTGGGATGAGTGTTTCCATAGGGAACGGCACATGATGGATTTTCCCAGCAATGACCGGTCCCCACGACAATATCGAGATATCCGTCCCCAGTAAGATCGGCCAACGCGGGCGAAGACCAGACCGTTTCATCAATGTTAATGGGAAAACCTGGCAATATCGTCCCATCATTGGCGTTCATGGCATATACACGTCCCCCATCAAGAGTACCAAAGGGTTGCTCGTAGTGAGAGTCTGACCCGATAACCAGTTCAATCTGACCGTCGCCATTGATGTCGCCAATGGCAGGAGAGGACCAAACGGTATCGCGGGTGAAATGCTGCCAGCGCAAAGTCCCATCATGATTCAAGACTCGGATGTGGGCATCATAGCTGCCGTAAACGATCTCCAGTTTGCCATCACCATTCACATCTACGAGCGCCGGACTAGAGAAGACACCGTCAGGTATGCCATCACCATTAAAATCGCCCGAATCATAACGCCAAAGTCTTTGACCTGTACTCGACAAGGCGATTACCGCTCCCGGCGCACTAGGAGTCAATGTTCCTCCTACACCTACTATAATCTCACGTCGTCCGTCACCATTGATATCACCGATAGCAGGCTTTCCCTCAATAGTTGCACGGCCAGTGTCGTAACGCCATAAGCGCTGACCATTACCACGATAAGCGTGTAACATCCCGTCCAGACCGCCAACCACGATTTCCGGGATACCATCCCCTGTCAGATCGCCCAATGCGACACTACTACGTATCCGATCTCCTTCCAGTTGAAATACCCGCCGATCAATTGATGCTACTGTCTGTGCATCGCCTTGACGTATACTCAGTATCGGCATGACAAGGAGTGCAAGGGCTAATATTCCGCCAAACTTGTATATTTTTCCCATATTGCCTCCATAAAATACATCACAGCCAAATCTATCCATATTCTAACCCGGGGAGGCCTAAAAAGCAATAGGATAATAGTACCTTTTGACCTAAGCTCATTAGTCACAAGTTAAGGGCTGTGAACTGACCCCCGAAAGGTAGTGTATACAATTCGGTGGAA
>NPIE01002088.1_pt1 | contig 25797 bp, 26 predicted proteins | sample 8637661 | NCBI WGS metagenome assembly NPIE01 (sample SAMN07420842, study PRJNA396082) | bioreactor metagenome | isolation source: sample BA12 brine-fed electro-methanogenic bioreactor BA | place: Japan: Kochi | collected 2016-12-09 | reverse complement strand
TTTAACTTAGCAAGGCTAAAAGTTTCGATATGACTTCGTTAACGAAATTATCATCGGCCTGTTCAATGAATCTGGCATTTCGAGCCCACCAATCTATGTTTCGAATGGCATCTGCAAGAACAACTCCGCTCGTTTTCATGGAGTATTTCTCACAATCTACCTCAAAAGGATAACCCTTCTTTTGACTTGTGAATGGGACAACGAGGCACATCCCTGAACGAATATTATATTCGTAAGGAGAAAGAACAAGGACAGGACGAGGGCTTCCTCCTTGCTCGTGGCCCTTTATTACAGGTTTCAAATCTATGATTACAATATCGCCACGGTCCGGAAAACGGCTCTTACCACCATTCTTTTCCCTCATCGTTGCCCCAATCCGTTTCTCCGGGCCTGTTTTCCTCGGTTATTTTGGATACCAAATCGTTTAAGCAATATTTATGAGCGGGATAAAGCACGATGCGATCATTCTCAAGTGAAACATTAACGGCAAACCCCGGTTTTAGATCCAGCGCATCCACTACATATTTGGGCAGTCGTATTCCAACACTATTGCCCCATTTTGAGAGTCGAACTGAAGAAGTCATCTTAACACCTCATATATATGATACACATAGTATATCATATATATGTTGGATTTATTGCGAATGTCCATCTAAAACTGAGCCACGTGCTCATCAAAAGTGAGCCACCCGTGCTCACATAAAACTGAGCCATGTGCTCATTTAAATTGAGCCACTTTCTTTTGCCTTCCGGCGGCTCAAAACAGCTCAAAAACGAGATGTTCTACAACAGGAAGTGGTTTGGGGTCAGCATTGCCGAGTTTATGGATATACTGAACAGGTATTTGCACTGGTACAACGAGCAGAGGATCAAGATGTCCCTGGGTGCAATGAGTCCGATGGAACATCGGAGAAGCTTGAATTTGGCCGTGTAAACAGTCCAAGAAAATGTCCGCACACCCTATTGCCCGTTTTTAGTCTGCAATAAACACCCTGGGCGGAGAGGAATACCTGATAAGGACGAAGACGCCTGGTTTGGCCAACAGGATTCTCCGCCTGTTGGGAATAAGGGCTCCCCGAAACGCGACACCGGCAACGGATTTCACCCTGCCTCAAGCCGAATAGTCCCTTCGTAGTGGCAAAATGCGAGTTCCCGAAAACTAAAATCCCATAACCATGCGGTTTTTCAAATCCAAACTGACAAAGTCAGGAACTACGCTTATATGCAATAACCTTTGGTGCCGTGAGGTGTTGGAGTAACGTCCAACCTGCCGGTGGGTAAGATGTGGGCTAAACTGTAGTGATTTAAAGGCGTACCGCCAAAATCAGCGATACGCCTTCCGGTTGATTTATGTAAATGAGACAGGGATGCCTTAGAGCCAGCCCTTTTGCTGCCAGTAGTCGTGTTCTCCTTTCCATTCGTCCTTCCTTGACGAAATGACGGGCTTGAAGAAGGCTTTCCTTTTTTCCATCAGGGCGAGCTGGTCGGGGTACGTTTTTTGCTCTTTAACCGCCCTTGCAAGTTTTTCGCCCAGCGCCCAGGCTTTTTTACTTGCCTCCTGGATGCTGGACATGGAGGCTGAGACGCCGCATACGTACTGTGCGCCGCAGCTTACGAGGTACTCTTTCAGGTATTCGGGGACCATTTCGTGGGGGCCGCCGCCAGATGTGGCGAAGGCGGCGCCGTATTTACCCCTCAGCATCTGGCAGTGGACGAAGGGGCTCGATCGGTCCAGAAGAACCTTCAACTGCGCCGTCACCTGGTTTATGTAAACCGGCGAGGCAAGGATTATTGTATCGGCGTTAAGCATCTTTTCGAGAACTTCTCCGATGTCGTCTTTGACAGGGCAAGCCAGCAGTTTTCTGTGACAGGCACCGCAGCCTGTGCAGAATTTAATTTGAAGGTCGCCCAGATGGATCTGCTCGACTGAAATATCTGGTTCCGTTTCAGTCGCGCCGGCAATAGCTTCTTCGACAAGCCTCAGCGTGTTGCTGGATTTTCCTCTCGGGCTGCCCGAGATACAAAGTAACTTCATGGATTTTCATCTCCCTGATTGTAAAATCCGCCCTCCGTTTGCTGATGACGATTAGCTACGCATGTTTTTTCTGAGGGCGACAAATCGAGATGATACGCCCCGGCAGGCAGTGCTGTCAAAAGCGATGTTGCGTATGTCGATTGTCAGGCGCGAGCATTCCCGGTGTTATTGTGCTAAACTGGTACCTGGAATTTAAAAATCACATCAAGTGTTGAGGGAGGCAGAATAACATGAGTTGCACCGAATCTCCGAGGTTGTGTTCGCCGATTACGATCGGCAAGGTGACAATCAAGAACAGGCTTGTGGTTGCGCCCATGGTGACCGTCTATTGCGATCAGGACGGCATGGCGACGGAACGGTTCATACGTTACCACGAGGAGAAGGCCAGGGGCGGATGGGGCCTTATCATAGTTGAAGACTACGCCGTTGACCCCATGGGAAGGGGTTTTTGGACGCCGGGGCTTTGGAAGGACGAACAGATAGAGTCGCACTCGGAGTTGGTGGAGAGGGTGCATGTCGCGGGGGCAAAGATTATAGCGCAGGTCTACCACTGCGGGAGGCAGACCAGCTCTGCCATAATTGGCCAGCAGCCCGTTTCGGCGTCGCCTTTGCCCTGCCCGATCATGGGCGAGGTCCCCAGGGAGCTTTCCGTGCCGGAGATCAAAAAGATCGTCTCCCAGTTCGGGGACACCGCGCTCAGGGCGAAAAAGGCCGGCTTCGACGGCGTCCAGGTCCACGGGGCCCACGGGTACCTTATCGCCCAGTTCATGTCGAACTATTCCAACAAGCGGTCCGACGAGTACGGCGGTACCCTGGAGAACAGGATGAGGTTCCCGCTGGAGATCATCGCCGATATCAGGAAAAAGTGCGGCCCTGATTTTTTAATCGACTTCAGGATTTCGGGCGAGGAGAAGGTGCCCGGCGGACGTACTATCGAGGAGACCAAGGTTATCGCCAGGCAGCTTGAAAAACAGGGCATCGACATGATTCATATTTCGGCCGGGACGTATGAGAGCACCTGGGCGATCATACCTCCCATGAACATCACAAAAGCCTGGATAGTGGACTGGGCGGCCGAGGTGAAGAAGGTGGTCGACATCCCCGTAACGACGGTGGGGCGCATCAACGACCCGCTGGTGGCGGAGAGCATACTGGCTTCGGGGAAGGCGGATCTGGTCGCCATGGGACGCGCCTCGCTGGCCGATCCATGGTTCCCGAACAAGTACTTTGAAGGCAAACGCGACGATATCCGTCCATGCATCGGTTGCCAGCAGGGCTGCCTGGAGGTTTTGTTCAAAAACGAGCCGATCCGCTGCCTGGTGAACCCCACTTTAGGTTTCGAGTACAAGGACGAGCTTGGAAAGACCGAAAAACCCAAGAAGGTAACCGTCGTCGGCGGGGGGCCTGCGGGTCTCGAGGCCGCTCGTGCGGCTGCGCTGGCGGGTCACGACGTAACGCTTTACGAGAAGACGTACCGCCTCGGCGGACAGTTTTTAACGGCTTCCATACCGCCGGTGAAAGGCGATTTGACGGCCTACCTTTCCTGGGCCGGGAACCAGCTTGAAAAGCTCGGTGTGGATGTAAAGCTCGGTACGGAATATACTGCGGAACTTTGCGAGGAGGAAAAGCCAGACAAGGTTATCCTCGCCGCCGGGTCGAAACACGCAAGGCCCCCGATTCCGGGAATTGAAGGCCCCAAGGTGGTTACCGCCGAAGATGTCTTGTGGGGAAGGAAAGCCGCGGGGCAAAAGGTGGTCATCGCCGGGGGTGGCATGATCGGAAGCGAGACGGCAACCTACCTTGCGTCTTTGGGCAGACAGGTGACCATCGTGGAAATGCTTCCCGAAGTGGCCGCCGACGAGGAATTTACACGTCGGGTTTTGATGATGAAGATGTTCGAGGAAATGCACATCGAAGTAATGACTAACACTAAAATAACCAAAATCACCGAGGGCGGCGTCGAGGTGGAAACCGCTGCGGAAACAAAGGAGATGGCCGCTGATACGGTTGTGCTGGCCCTGGGGATGAAGCCCGAGAACGGCCTGGCGAAGGAGCTGGAAGGCAAGACGGAAGTGATTGTTGTGGGCGACGCCGTGGAGGCAAGAAACGGCCTGGAGGCCGTTCGGGAAGGCTTCCTTGCGGGCGCCGGAGCTTAGCCCGGCAGAACCTTGCTGGTCCTCCGCCAGAATTGTCAGAATATTCTTTCGTTGACAGCTTACGGACGGTCGTATAACATACTTCACAATCTCGGGGCTGGCTCTCCCGAAAGAAAAGAGTGATTCGCAAAGTGAAACGGACGACGGCATCGGCAGCAGTTTTTAACACCATGATGATGTGCATGCGCGGCGGTCCCCCTGGGGTGATCGGCGCAGCTTGATGCTGCCGTCGAAAGACCTTTCAGGCCGGGACCTTCATTTTTTTGAAGGTCCCGGCTTTTTTTATGCTTTCATGCCGCAGGCGCGGCGAATGTTTCGGAGGTGTGGCGAGTGATCGAAATCAGGAACGTGAAAAAGACCTTTTGTGCCGGCAACGGGGAATTCGAAGCTTTAAAAGGTGTGTCGCTGAAGATAGAGCCGGGGGAGATCTTCGGGATAATCGGCCTTAGCGGGGCTGGAAAATCCACGTTGCTCAGGGCTCTCAACCGGCTTGAAGAGCCCGATTCGGGCGAGGTCATCCTGGGAGGGACAGATGTAACCACCCTGGGTGCCAGGCAATTGCGCCATCTGAGGAGAAATGTGGGGATGATCTTCCAGCAGTTCAACCTGCTTTCGTCGCGGACGGTCTTTAAAAACGTTGCTTTCCCGCTGGAAGTGGGCGGCTGGCCCAAAAAGGATATAGCACCGCGAGTTATGGAGATGCTAGAACTCGTCGGGCTTTCCGACAAGGCGCAAAGCTTCCCGTCCCAGCTGAGCGGCGGACAGAAACAGCGGGTCGGGATAGCCAGGGCACTTGCGAACAAGCCGTCGGTGCTTTTGAGCGACGAGGCCACGAGCGCGCTGGATCCCAAGACGACGCAGGCCATCCTCTCGCTGCTGGAAGACATCAACGGGAAGATGGGGATAACCATCGTGCTGGTTACCCATGAGATGGGCGTTATCAGGCAAATCTGTCACAGGGTGGCCGTCCTGGAGGCGGGCAGGGTAGTGGAGTGCGGGAAGGTCAGGGACGTCTTCATGAAACCGGTATCCCGCACGGCCAGGGAGCTTTTGAGCCATTTGCCAAGGCGTGGGTACGACGTGAGTCAGCTGCCGAGGGAGCGGGGCAAGCCGGTGGTCTTGTTTTCGTTCAACGGCGATACGGCCGAGCAGCCGATTATTTCGAGGGCCATAAAAAAGACGGGTGCGGAGATAAACATCCTTTCCGGCGAAATCGACAACCTGCCTTCTTCCAGGGTGGGAAGCCTCACGGTTCAGTTTGCGGGAACAGAGCGGGAGATTACGGAAGCCCTGTCTTACATACGGTCGCAGAATGTCGTGACGGAGGTGATCTGGAATGGATAAGATAGCCGACCTCGTGAGCCTGCTGGCGACCCCGACGTGGGAGACGCTTTACATGGTTTTTTTCTCGACCCTTTTTGCCACGGTCATAGGGTTTCCGCTGGGCGTGGCGCTGACGGTAACCGAAAAGGGGGGAATTCTGGAAAAAGAGACGGTCTACAGGATCCTGGACGGGATCGTAAACATTTGCCGGTCTTTCCCGTTCATCATCCTGATGATAGTTCTCTTTCCGCTTTCAAGGCTGGTTGTTGGAACCACTATCGGGACGACGGCTTCCATCGTCCCCCTTTCCATAGCGGCGGCGCCTTTTGTCGCCAGGGTCGTCGAAAGCGCGCTCAAGGAAGTGGACCGAGGGCTCGTGGAGGCCGCGGCGTCCATGGGTGCCAATCCAGCGGCGATTATTTTCAAGGTCCTGATACCGGAGGCTCTTCCGTCTCTTGTGCTGGGAGAAACCTTGACGGTCATAAATATCATCGGTTATTCGGCCATGGCGGGAGCCATAGGAGGGGGTGGTCTGGGTGATCTCGCCGTGCGTTATGGATTTCACCGTTTTCAGACGGACGTATTGATTGCCGCGGTCATAGTGATAATCGTGATGGTGCAGGCGATCCAGGGCGCAGGCAACGCCCTTGCGCGCCGGGTGTCTCACTGACATGAAAATTCAAATGATGGAGGAATGAATGATGAAAAAAACCGCTTCTCTTGCATTTTTTGTACTTGCGCTCTTTTGGGTATCAATCGCCGCCCCGGGGGTGGCCTCGGCGGAGGATGTCCTTAAAATAGGTGCCACGCCGGTTCCTCATGCCGAGATACTTGAATTTATCAAAGGCGACGTGGCAAAAGACGGAGTCGCCATAAAGGTTATCGAGTTCACCGATTATGTGAAGCCCAATTTGGCGCTTAACGACGGAGAAATCGACGCCAACTTTTTCCAGCATGCTCCCTACCTTGAGGATTTCAACGCCAACCATGGCACGAAGCTCGTTTCGGTGGGAGCAGTCCACGTGGAGCCCCTTGGGCTTTATTCGCAAAAGGTGAAGTCTGTGGATGAACTCAAAGACGGCGCGTTGATAGCGATCCCGAGCGACAGCGTAAACGGGGCCAGGGCTCTGCTTCTTCTGGAATCCAGGGGATTGATAACCATCGATAAGGAAGCCGGCCTTGACGCCACGGAACGTGACATCGTGGGAAACCCCAAAAAGCTCAAGTTCAAGGCCATAGAGGCCGCCCAGCTTCCCAGGGTACTCCCCGATGTGGACGGTGCCGTCATCAACGGCAACTACGCCCTTGAAGCGGGGCTTAACCCGGCCGGGGACGCCATTCTGCTGGAGGGGGCCGAATCGCCCTACGCAAATATCCTGGTTGTAAAAGAAGGCAACGAGGGCGACCCGCGCGTCGCTGTGGTCTTGAAGCACCTGCAGTCGGAAAAGGTCGCGGAATTTATCCTTTCCCGCTACGAAGGCGGAGTGGTTCCGGCATTTTAGAACAATCGTGTAAAAGGCTCTGCCGGGAGGGTGTTACAGCGCGTCGCGGCTTCTGCCCTTCCGGTAGGCCCCTTTGAAGTACATGTCCAGGATAACGGCCCCGACGAAGACCATGCCCTTGATAAGCTGCTGAAGATAGCTGGATATTTCCAGAAGCCTGAGGCCGTTGTCGAGAAAACCCATGATCAAAACGCCGGTAATGGTCCCCCGGATGGTACCCACACCGCCGAAAAGGCTTGTGCCGCCCAAAACGACAGAAGCGATCACGTCAAGCTCCAGTCCCAGCCCAATACTAGGCTGTGCGCTCCAGAGCCTTCCCACCATCAAAAGCCCGGCCAGTCCGGCAGTGGCCCCGCTTATGGCATAAACCGCCACGGTGACGGCGCCTGTTCTTATTCCCGCGAAGTGGGCGGCCTCGCGGTTGTCTCCCACTGCGTATACTCCCGTCCCGAAGGGCGTAAAGCGCAGTGTTGCCCAGGCCGCCAGGGCGCAGGCGAACAGTATGTAGCCCGAGACGGGAAAACCGCCGATGGAAGCCCAGCCAGCGTAGTTGAAAGCCGGTGATGTGCCCGATACCGGGTTCCCTTGTGTAAGAAGAAGGGTCAGCCCTCGGGCTGCCGCCATCATGGCAAGGGTAGCCATGAAAGGCGGGACTCGGCCCCACTGGACTAAAAGGCCCGAGGCAAGCCCGCAGGTCGCCCCGGCCAGAATGGCCAAAGCCCATGCGGCAGGCCACGGAAACCCGGCTGCCACGTTGAGCCAGGCTCCAAAGGCTCCGCTCAAAGCCACAACGCTGCCGACGGACAGATCGATGCCCCCGGTAAGGATGACGAAGGTCATGCCAATGGCGCAAATACCCATGACGGCAGCCTGCCCGATGACGTTCGCAACGTTGGAAGGCTGGAGTACGTGAGGACTGTTCAGGGCCAGTATGGCCAGAAGGACGGCTAAAACAACGATGTTGCCGTGCTTGCGCCAGTTAAAGGCGGACATTGCGCTCACCCCCAGCGGCAGCCAGCATGATCTTTTCGCTGTTGGCCTCTTCGCGGTCAAAAGTCGCTGCGATGCGGCCTTCGCGCATGACTACGATGCGGTCGCTCATGCCGAGGACCTCGGGAAGCTCGGAGGAGATCATTATGATGGCCATACCCTCGTGGGTCAGCCTGTTCATCAGGTGATGGATTTCGGCCTTGGCACCTATATCGATGCCGCGCGTGGGCTCATCGAGAATGAGTATCCTCGGGGTGACGCTGAGACCTCTGGCTATGGCGACTTTTTGCTGGTTCCCGCCGGAAAGACTTGCAATTTCCTGGTCGAGATCGGCGTATTTTACGTTTAGTTCGGTCGTAAGTCTCTCGGCTTCAAGTCGCCGGGTCCCTCGGTCCACGAGGAAACGGCCCAGGAGTCTGCGTACCAGCTGGAGAATCGTGGCGTTACTTTCCACTGATCGGTTGAGGAAAAGCCCCTGTATCTTCCGGTCTTCGGGGACCAGGAACAGGCCAAATTCCAGTGCGTCGGCGGGGCGTTCTATACGGGCTTCGTCTCCCCTTATGAGGACACGTCCCCTGTCGAAGGGCTCCAGGCCGAAAAGGCATCGGGCCACGTTGCTGCGACCGCTTCCGACCAGGCCTGAGAACCCCAGGATCTCGCCCTCTCTTACGTTGAAGGAAATATCTTCGAGCACTCCCTGCCTGCAAAGCCCTTTTACTTCAAGTGCGACTTCTCCCGGTGGAGGAGCCTCCCGCGGGAAGAGGACGTCTACGCTGCGGCCCACCATGAGCCGAACGATGTCTTCTTCGCTGAATTCACCTATGGGGCCTCCCCCCGCGTAGGTTCCGTCTCTCAGGACGGTCACCGTGTCGGCCACCCTGAAAACTTCTTCCAGGCGGTGGGAAATGTAGATTATTCCCACTCCCTGGTCCCTGAGCTCGTCGATGAGTGAAAACAGCGTTTCCGTTTCGCGGCTCGAAAGGCTCGATGTCGGTTCGTCCATGGCCAAAACGCGCACGTTCAGCGACAAGGCCTTCGCTATTTCCAGAAGTTGCTGTTCCCCTGTGGTAAGAGTGCCCGTTTCGCGGTCGGCGTCGAAGGAGGCATGGACTCGCTCCAGGATTTGGCTTGCTTTTTGTCGCATGGCCGAGCGGTCCAGAAAAGGGCCTTTTCTTGGTTCCCTGCCGAGGAAGATGTTTTCGGCCACTGTAAGGTGGGGGGCCAGGCTCAGCTCCTGGTGGATGACGGCTATCCCCGCTTCGAGCGCTTCCCCGGGGTTTTTCCAGTCCACCTTTTTGCCCGAGAGCAGTATGTCGCCCGCATCGGGTTTATGTATTCCCGAAAGGATCTTTATGAGCGTGGATTTCCCCGCGCCGTTTTCTCCGACCAGGGCGTGGACCTCTCCGGCCTTGACGCTGAAGGCTACGCCATCGAGGGCATGCACGCCCGGAAAATACTTGTGAATTCCCTTTACGCCGAGCAACTCTTCCAACGAAACGTCATCCTTCCATATTTGAGAAGCCGAAAAGTCGTGGCATACTGTAAAATAAGCTTACAAAAGCTTCGTTAAAGTATACCCTTTCAGGGGCGGAGTGGAAAAGCTGACGCAACCAGAAAGGTTGGGCAAAGGTTTGAAGGAAGGGGGCGAACTGCTTGGTTAAAGCCGCCGTCGTGGGTTCCGTTAACATGGACCTGGTTATCGAGACCGAAAGGCTTCCTCGCCTTGGGGAAACCCTCTCGGGCGGACGTTTCAGCACTGCCGGGGGAGGAAAGGGAGCAAACCAGGCAGTGGGAGCGGCACGGCTAGGGGCTTTCGTCTCCATGGTGGGTGCCGTAGGTGACGACAGTTTCGGGACCTTGATGCGAAGTGCCCTCGAAAAAGAGGGCGTCGACTGCACCCGTGTGGCCGTGAGGGAAAAAGAAGCTACAGGAGTGGCGATGATAACCGTACTTCCAGGAGGGGAAAACACCATTATAGTTGCCCCCGGTGCGAACGGCACCGTGACACCCGATGAAGTGGTAAATGGCGCTGAAGTCTTCGAAATCGCCGACGTTCTCCTGGCGCAGCTGGAACTTCCCGTGGAAACCGTTTTCGAGGCTCTGAAAAGGGGGAAAAACGCCGGAACGATGACGGTTTTTGATCCCGCGCCCTACAAGAACCTTCCCGATGAAATATGGGAGTATGTGGACATAGCCGTACCGAACAGGTTGGAACTGGAGGCGTTCACGGGGCTTGGCGACCTCGAAGCAGGTGCCCGGAAGCTTCTTTCCATGGGGCCGCGAACAGTGGTGACCACCCTGGGTACCGAAGGCGCCTACGCGCTTTCCGAGGACACAAGCTTCAAGATTCCTTCGTTTAAGGTAAAATCCATCGATTCCACCGGCGCTGGTGATGCCTTTTCGGCTGCCTTGGCCGTGTCTTTGGCGGAAGGACTTCCCCTCGCCGAGGCGGTGCGTTTCGCCTCGGCCGCCGGAGCGCTGGCCAGCACCGTAATGGGAGCCCAGCCGAGCCTCCCGCGCAGAGCGCAGGTTGAATCTTTCCTCAGGCGTTTCCCGGCACCGTGCAAACAAGATAAAGATAACAGGACGATCAGGGGGGAGGAAAAATGAAAAAAGGCGGCCTGCTGCATCCCGAGCTCAACTTTTATATCTCGCTTTTAGGCCATACCGACCGGTTCTGTGTGGCTGACGCCGGCCTGCCCATTCCGGAAAATGTCCCAAGGGTAGACCTGGCCTACATGCCGGGGCGACCTTGCTTTTGGGACGTTTTGGAGGCGCTTTTGGGCGAGACCGTTGTGGAAAGGGCATTTTGCGCGGAAGAGGCGTCGACCGAAATTAGGGAAGGCCTTAAAAAGCGCCTGGGCCGCGAATGCGAGCTAGTAGCGGTACCTCACGAAAAACTCAAGGAAATGACTGGTTCCGTGAGTTTCGTTGTTAGAACGGGTGAGTGCACGCCCTTTGCCAACGTTATCCTGCAGTCGGGGGTTTTCTTCTGAAAATGGTTGTGACGGAAAGCCTTTCACGAAAGTTTTTTACGAGTTCTTATACCGTTCTGGGGGCGGTTCTGGCCGCATTGTGCGCTGTGTTGGCCTTTATGGAGCCAAGGTTTTTGACGGTGGACAATTTCCTCAACGTTATGCGGCAGTCGTCCATCATCGGAATTATCGCCCTGGGCATGACCTGTGTGATTCTCGCAAGGGGGATCGACCTCTCCGTCGGAAGCATCGTGGCCCTGTCCTCTATTGTAGCTGCGGCGGCCGTGCGCGCGGGTGTTCCTTTTTTGGCTGCCTGGGGTATAGCCCTTTTAGTGGGGGCACTTTGCGGTGGAATCAACGGGTTAATAGTGGCACGCCTCGGCATACCGCCTTTCATAGTTACCCTGGGCATGATGGGAGCGGCGAGAGGCGCGGCGCTTCTTTTTACCGGCGGAGCGCCGATCAGCGGCCTTTCCGGTGCCTTCAGGGTCCTGGGGACGGGGAGCGTGGCGGGGGTTCCGGTTCCCATCCTGGTTTTTGCCGTGGTTTTCGTCATGCTCTATGTGCTGCTGGAACGGTCGATCTGGGGTGAACAGGTGCGTTCAATAGGGTCTAACCCAGTCGCAGCCTGGGGTGCGGCGATTTCGGTTCCCAGAATCACGGCTTCGGTTTTCATGCTGAGTGGTATCCTTTCGGCCATTGCAGGGCTGGTGCTGACCGGGAGGCTAGACGCGGCGCAGCCCACTGCGGGCCTTGGTTACGAGTTCGGGGCCATCGCGGCCGCCGTTTTGGGAGGGACCCAGTTTTCCGGCGGGAAAGGGACCCTGTTCGGGACGGTTCTGGGGGTTTTGATCATGGGGGTGATCGGCAACGGAATAAATATCCTGAACGTCAATCCTTTTTACGAGCAGGTCGTTAGAGGCCTGGTTATTGCCGTAGCCCTTGTGTTTTACGGTCGTTTCGCCGCCCGAGGAACGACACGGGTTTTGCGATCGGGCGAAAAAGGATAATAAAAAAACACAAATGGAGGTGGAGCAAATGAAAGGCAGGAAACTGGTTCTTTCGGTGATTGCAGTGCTTCTTCTGACAGCCTTCCCGCTGGCGGCGTCGGCGGCTCAAACTTTGGGTCTGGTCGTTTCGACGCTTAACAATCCCTTTTTCGTGACGCTTAAGGAGGGAGCGGAGCAGAAGGCGCAGGAACTGGGAGTGGACCTGGTCGTCTATGATGCCCAGGACGATTCGGCGAAAATGACGTCGGCCATGGAGGACTTGATTCAGAAGAAAGTCGATGCCATATTGGTCAACCCGACCGACGCGGATGCCGTGGTCCCGTCGATTCTCAAGACAAATGCAGCGAAGATCCCCGTTTTCACCATCGACAGAGGAGCGACCTCCGGTGAAGTGGTCTGCCACATAGCGAGCGACAACGTGGCGGGAGGCAAAATGGCCGGAGAATTTCTGGCGGAACAGATCGGTGGTTCCGGAAAGGTTGTAGAACTGGTGGGCATTCCGGGTACCAGCGCGGCCCGAGACAGGGGCAAGGGGTTCCATGAGGCCATGGAACAATACCCGGACATCGAGATCGTGGCTTCCCAAGCGGCGGACTTCAACCGTGACAAGGGGCTGACGGTATTCGAAAATATTCTCCAGGCACAACCGGAAATTGATGGAGTCTTCGCTCATAACGACGAAATGGTCCTTGGCGCGATAGCCGCCGCTGAAGCCGCCGGCAGAAAGGGCATAGTGTTCGTCGGATTCGATGCCATCGACGACGCAGTCAAGGCCGTGGGAGAGGGTAAACTCAAAGCCACAGTGGCGCAGCAGCCAAGGGAAATGGGTCTTTTGGGCGTGGAATACGCCGTCAAGTTCCTTAACGGCGAGGATGTCCCCGATTTCGTGCCCGTTCCTCTTAAACTGGTGACAAAATAGTTTGCAGGATTCCCGGAAAAACCTTTGAGAGAGTGGATTTAAAATGGGGAAGGGTTGAACCCTTCCCCATTCCCTTTGTTTATAGAAAGTTCGACCCTGTTTTGGAAAATGCCTGGAGCATTTTATAATGGCTCCCGAAGGGAGGGGATCCTTCGCATGAGACTTTTCAGAAGACGACCCACCGTGGATTTCAGAAGAAAATCGCCCTGGCCTAGGCGGATTTTGTTGCTTCTTTTGGTGGCGGCAGTGGCGGGGCTTGGAATATACGTGTCCAGGATGCAGTTTGGCGGCCTTGCAGCGATTGTCAAAAGGGAAAAGCCTGAAAAGGTCGTATCACAGGAGTCGAAGATGCCCGAACTTCCGCCCGAATACAAGAACAGGGTAACACAGCTTGTAAACGACAAGGATCTCCAGAACAAATACTGGCTTTGGATCGTGAAGAAGGATTTTACCCTGTCCGCCTTCAGAGGCATGGAGCGAGTCGGGGTATATGAAGTAGCCATAGGCGAAAATCCCGGTGACAAGCAGGCCGTTGGCGACTTGAGGACGCCCGAGGGGATTTTTACCGTGGAAAGTCTGCACGATTCGCGTGCCTGGGTCCATGATTTTGGAGAAGGCCCCGTCGAGGGAGCCTACGGCCCCTGGTTCATACGTCTCAAGACCGGGTGGCAGGGAATCGGCATCCACGGCACCCATGATCCATCCACCCTGGGAACGATGACCACAGAAGGGTGTATCAGAATGAAAAACGAGCACCTGCTAGAAATCCTGGAGCATGTCGGCGAGGGTACCCTGGTCGTCATCGATCCCTGATTCAGGATATTTCCGAAAAGAAGTCCACGAGTGTATAATTATCCTAAACGTGCGGTCACGAAGTCGGTCCTTGCCGAAAACGCACTCTTTCCATTCGCTGAAATCCTTCCTCACTCATCGCTTCGCGCGTTCTTTCGGCCTTCGGGTTAATCCATTGCGGGTTGTGATGCCTGTGAATCATGTCTACAGCTGCACTTATGGACGTCTGAAACTTGAGGAAGCCATTCTGAAGATCCGTGATTTTACGGAAGAAGAAGGTCGCTACGACCTTTTTGTGGGTACCGACTCCCAGGTCGAAAACGGAAAAACGCTTTTCGTGACGTCCATCGTTGTCCACAGGGTAACCAAGGGAGCCATATTTTTCATCAACAGCAGGCTTACGGAAAGGGTCTTCACTATCCGCGACAGGCTTATCGAAGAGGCATACCGGAGCCTGCAGATGGCTCAGCGTATAAACGAGCTTGGCGCAGTGCTCGGATGCGAAATCTGCAGCGACGTCAAATGCCTCACCATAGATGCCGATGTGGGGGAAGGTGGGGCCTCCCGGGATGTAATCCGGGCCATAGTCGGAATGGTTGCCGCCTTTGGCTACAGTTGCCGTTTCAAGCCCGAATGTTCCACCATCAAGGTTGCCGACAAATACACCAAGGTCCGCGTGCCTGCAGAACCCGCGCCGGCACCGGCTACATAAACGCGAAAGGCGCAGCCGGGCACATGGCAGAAAGAAGAGAATCGAGAAAATGGCAAGGGAAAGACTCTGGATTTAAAAAGTGATAGGGCAACAGGATATTTCTGAAAGCTTTTGGCATTGACACAAGAGTGGCAAAAATATACTCTATTACTATAGCAGGATAAAAGGGCTTGTGACCCGTTAGAGGGCAGATCAAGTACGCAGTATCACGGGGGAGGGGACCACTATGACGAGCAGGATGACTACAGGCGGGACCACCTATGTAGTGGCTAGAAACCCCGTGACCGGCGAATACCAGCTCGTGACGCGGGGTCGTTATCCCTTTGTCGTGATAGAAAGCCCTGAACCGATGCTCAGGCTTGTCAAGTTCGTCGACTTTTTAGGACATTACGTGGACCCTGTCGAAAACGGATTTATCGTTGCCTGCTCTCGCCCCTACGAAGGGGAGTACCTTACACGGGAGGGCTATGCCGCGGTGGTGATCGACGTGATGGAATTCTCGGAAAAATCCGGATACCGGTGCTGCATAGTTCTTTCGTCCAGCGTGTGCGTGTATGTCAATGTCGACGGTTCTATCCAGCCTGGACAGACGCCGGAACAATACTCGGAAATATTGTAGTATCCACGGAATTTCAAAAGGCCACATATGCGAAAGGCTCTCCGCAGGTATTTCAGGCGGAGAGCCTTTTCCGTAGAGGGAAGTCTTATGCTTTCGCTTCTTCAGACCGATAGCAGCGCCTTGCCGGATTTCATCCATTCGGTGAGAAACTCGCCGGTGTAAAAGACTTCGATCCCCATTGACTCGAGTTTTTCCGCTACGCCCAGGTTTTCGGCGCATTTTCTGCAGGCGATGACGCGAATCCCGTTTTCGAGAAAGCCCTGTATGTTTTCCCGTATGGTCTCATCCTCGGCGACAAGCCTGGCTGTGGAACCCCAGATCAGCAAGGTGACCTCTTCCCACCAGCCTTTGATTTTCGAGTTCATGGTGTACAGAAAGACCATGTTGTCTACCGTTTCTCTTTCCGTACTCGTCCATAGTACTAGGAGTTGTCCGCTTGTGTCGGCACTCATGAATATTGCCCTCCATTTCTCTAAATCGTTTAGTGTTCAATGATAACAGAAAAACCTGATTAACTTGAGGAAAAGTTTAAAGTGTGGGAGCCACTCTTTCGTGTACAATAATGATGGTTAAGATCAGGCGGTGATTGCATTGTACCTTAGCGGTTTGGCCTTTGCCCTCGGGGCGGCTTTACTATGGGGAACGGCGGGCCCCATCCTGCGAATAATAGGGACCTACGGAGTCGATATCCTGACGGTAAACCTGATCAGATACGGCGCTTCATCGATTGTGCTCTGGATTGTCACCTTCACAGCCGCCAGGCGCAGGGAAAAACCTTCCTGGAGCTGGAAGAACGCCCTTTTCATTCTAGGTTCCGCCGGCATGCTCACCAGTAGCCTGGGGCTTAACGTGGCTTTTCTTCGCATATCCGTGGGCCTTGCCATGGTGCTCTATTATACGGCACCCTGCTGGGTAATGCTGGGCACCTGGTTTTTCTCCAGACGTATAGCCACTCTATACCAGATAGTCGCCTTTTTGCTTGCCATCGCCGGAGTATGGAAAGCAGTAGGAGGTGCCAGGCTTTCGGGGTCCTTCGACTTGATAGGTGTGGCGGCGGCCCTTACAGGCGCCGTAGGGTATGCCTTTTATGTATTGAACGGTCACTTCGGGCCTGGTAGGGGCGACAGTTTCGGTCTTTTTCGCCGCACCTTCTTTGCCGCGGCGATCATGATGTTGCTTTTAAACATCGTTACAGGCAACCTGGGAGCTCTCTTTTCCATTCCGGCACGGGCCTGGCTGCTTCTTTTGTACCTTGCCATCTTCAATTCCTTGGTGCCATACGGGTTCTTTCTTATGGCCCTGAGTCGCGTTTCCGGAAACGCGGCCTCCATCGCCACCATGAGCGAAGTCCCCTTTTCCATGGCTGCGGCCTTTCTCATGCTGGGAGAACGTCCCGAGTTAGGGGCTGTCATTGGTGGGGCGCTGGTGCTTTTGGGCGTGGGCGTAATGACCTTCGACAAGGGAGAAGGCAGCCGCTAAAAAAACGGCGGAAACCTTCCCCCATCCCTCAGACTCTTGTTCTTATCCTTTTAGATTTTCCTTCGGAACGCTCCAGGCTGCCCGGGGGCAGCAGGTGGAGCTCCGAACGTATTCCCAACAGGCTGTGGATTTCGCCTGCTGCTTTGTCTCGGATCCTGTCAAAAGCTTCGTCAGTAAGGTCCTGCAGGCTTTCGACGACGACGTGAAGATCCTGACGGCCTTCCTCACCCGAAACTTCCAGGTAGTAATGATGCGAAAGGCCCGTAACGCGTCCCAGGGCAGTTTCAACCTGGGAGGGGAATACGTTGACACCCCTTATTATGAGCATCTCGTCGGAACGCCCGCGGATCCTGGCGATCCTGGTGCGAGAAGAGCCGCAGCCGCAATCCCCGGGTATGATCCGGGTCACGTCGCGAGTCCTGTAACGTATCAGCGGAAGGGCTTCTTTCCTGAGCGTGGTGATTACCAGCTCGCCTTCTTCCCCTTCGGGTAGGGGCTTCCCTGTTTCCGGGTCTACGATTTCCGCAAGAAAAAGGTCGTCAACGAGATGAAGGCCGTCTTTACGCGGGCATTCCATTGCGACGCCGGGTCCCATGATTTCAGACAGGCCGTAGATGTCCAGAGCGGTTATGCCAAGACGCTCCTCCAGGGTCCGACGGAGCGCCTCTGACCAGGGTTCGGCACCGAATATTCCGATTTTTAGCCGGAGTTTTTCGCCGTCTTCAGGAAGCATTTCGGAAAGTTTCAAGGCGTATGAAGGCGTACATGCCAGTACGGTGGTCCCGAGGTCTTTCATTAAAAGTATTTGCCTTTGAGAGAATCCGCCCGACGTGGGAACAACGGCCGCGCCGAGTGCCTCTGCCCCGGCATGTAACCCGAGCCCTCCAGTGAAGAGGCCGTACCCGTACGCATTCTGGACGACGTCACTGGACGTGACCCCCGCCATCTCAAGACAGGACGCAAGAGCCTGGCTCCAGAGGCGCAGATCTTCTTTCGTATAGGCCACTACTGTGGGTTTGCCTGTGGTTCCTGAAGAGGCGTGGTACCGTACGACATCTTCGTGGTCGCAGGCCAGAAGCCCGGTGGGGTAGGTGTCTCTCAGATCGTCCTTGGTGGTAAAAGGAAGCAGATGAACGTCATCCAGAGTACGGATACCTTCCGGGGTTACCCCAAGGTCTTCCATCTTTGCCCTGTAATACGAAACCCTTGTCCAGACTCGCCTCACGAGCGTCTTTAAAAGCTCCTCCTGCGTTTTCCGAATGTCTTTTCTCATCTTCTTCTCCTCCTTTTGGGGGCTTTTGGCCCATAAAAAAAGCCCCCACAGCTTTCTGTGGGGGCCCTGTTCCCGCTTACGGTCCAGCGCGTATCAACGCCGGCCCGTTGGGGGAGGACCCGCGTTGGTAAAAAAGAAGCAGTTTACGTTGGAGCGCAATACGCGCCGGAGTTCAGTATCCATTGATTTCTACCGTCCTGTCTTTCCCGTTTCCGGGAGATTGGTGTATTTATAGCGTGCATTGAAGGAGCTGTCAAGGAAAAAATTGGCTCCTGAGACGAGATAAACGACTGGGGTCTCGAAGAGCTCGAACGCGATACGGCGTTCTGATAAAACGATGAGAGGAGAGGACTCCTGTATAAGAATTGTAAAAATGCTATGGGCAAAAGGGTTTTCGGATGTTACTCTGAATTATGGCAAATATAATGAAGAGGCTTCGTGGAAAGGCGAGGTTTGAAAGGATGGCGTTAAGCCGCTGGAAGAATTAAACAACAAGGGGAAATGATAATATTTCCCAAAAAGGAGGATAAGGATAAATGCCTTACATAGCAAACCGCGTACGCGAGGGAGAAGAAGGGGTCTTCAGCCTCCTGCAGGGTTGGATAGCCGAGGCGCAAAAGGCAGGCAAGGAAATCATCAACCTGGGAATAGGAAGCCCGAACAGATGCCCCGAGGGACCCATACTGGAGGCCGCACTCGAATCGGCGAAGGAGCATTGCTCCTATGAATATCCTTTCATAGACCCTGAGCTTCCCAAAGCTATAGCGAAATGGTATGGGGAACGTTTTGGAGTTTCCCTGGACCCTAAGTGCGAGGTCGTTCCGCTTTGGGGGTCCCAGGAAGGTTTTGCTCATTTCCCCCTGGTTGCCATGGAAAGCGGCGACCTGTGCATTCTCCCCGACCCGGGATATCCCATCTATCATTACATGCCTACCATGGTGGATGGTTCTGCATGGTACCTGCCACTGGAGGAGGATAACGGGTTCTTGCCGGATTTTGCCCGGATACCCGAAGACGTGGCAGCCAAGGCGCGGTTTATGGTGCTTAATTACCCCAACAACCCCCTTGGTGTGGCAGCGGAGAAGGATGTCCTTGAAAAGGCCGTGACCTTCTGCAGGGAAAACGACATATGGCTCCTCTATGACAACGCTTACTGCGAACTGGCTTACGACGGCTTCAGGCCGCCGAGCGTTCTCGAGATCGAAGGCGCCCGTGAGGTAGCGGTAGAGGTCAACTCTTTCTCGAAGACCTTCAACATGGCCGGGATGCGTATCGGTTTTGCCGTAGGGAACAAAGTTTTTCTGGAGGCCCTGGGAAGGCTGAAAAGCAACATCGATTACGGTCTTTACAAACCCGTACAGAAGGCCGCCATATGTGCGCTGACCCACCCCGACAGGGACGAGATGATAGCCAGGACCAGGGCCATGTACCAGGCCAGGCGGGACGCCTTTTTAGGTGCGGCGGCGGAAAAGGGCTGGGTCGTCACTCCTCCCCGGGGCAGCATGTTCATTTGGGCCAAGGTGCCCGGCTGCACGGATGATATGGCTTTTGCCGAATTCTGCATCAAGGAGGCAGGCGTAGTGGTGACCCCGGGCCGTTCCTTTGGAAGGAAGGGGACCGGGTTCGTGCGGATTGGACTGGTAAAAGAGCCTGAGGTACTTGCTGAAGGCGCGTCTCGCATTGCCGAAACTCTGGAAAAGTGGCGATGCGTCAGCCCTTCGGGTCAAAAATAGATTTTTTAAGCGAAGCGGCCAGCTTCTCCCTGATGTGGGAGTGGTGACTCCCGCGCCAGTAGATCTGCCCACACCGGGGACACCGGGTAAAGGTGTTGTACATCAGACGGGTCAAGGGCTCGAGGCGGTCGATTATCTCTTCCTTTTCGACCGCTTCGAGGATACCGTTGCATGTAGGGCATCTGGAAAAAAGTTCTATCCTTTCTTCCAGCCCGAAAAAGGAGACTATCTCGCCGAACTGGTCCCAGGGATCTGAAGTCCGGACGAGTCGCCCCCACGTAACGGCGTTTCTTTTCAGGAGTTCCCGGTCCCTGGTCAGAACGATCCTTCCTTCGCCTTCGGCTATCTCCGCTATGCGATCGTCGTCCCAGTCCGGATGGTAGAGCGTGTCAAACCCGGCAAGTCTCAGCAGCTTCGCCAGCCTTCCCACGTTTACGTCAACGATGAAAGAGACGTCTTCAAGGGGATTTGGGAAAAGAAGCGTAGCCCGAGTGACATCAACAGGAGGTGTGTGAGCCCACACGTGAAGTGTTTCCCCAAAACGAGGGATGTACATGAAAGAACATTCACAACCCTCACCGGTGGTAATGTACCCTACTTCGGTGTGCGGCACACCTTGAGACTCGATAAGGTCCTTGGCGCAAGCCGTGCGAAAAAGCAGCCTGGCCGTCTCCGGTTTATTCTCGTTTCTTTTGAGGAGTGCTACCAGGTCTCCATGAAATTCCAGTCTGACTGACATGGTTTCCATCCCCTTGCTCGAGGGTGCCGAAAGAATTGTTTATCAACAGAAGCCGCATGTAAAGCTAAAGCGTTTTGCTTGGGCCAGGGGTTTTTCAACGGTTTAAAAACCGACCCGCCAGTGCCCTCAGGAGCAAAAGAGACAGGACTATTGCGCTTGTGAGGGAGAAAAGCCCTGGTTCATCTTCTATGGCTTTTGCAAGCCATTTCGATGTGTCCAGTCCAAGAGTATTGTAAAGCATGTTAACCGCGAGCCCCAAAAGAAGAGAGGAAACAATGATCGTCGAAAGGTATATGGCAGACGCCTTCTTGCCAAGTATGCGGGTCACCACGGTCAGTGAGGTGACGTTCGTAGCAGGCCCGGCCAAAAGGAAAACCAGGGCTGCCCCCGGAGAAAGCCCTTTCAGCGCCAGGGAAGCGACGATGGGCGTGCTGGCAGTGGCGCACACGTAAAGGGGCGTGGAAACTGCCAGGGCCGCGAGCATGGAAAGCAGGCCCGTTCCAAGCGTTTCAGGGATGAGATCCGCCGGAAGAAGACCCTGGATCATTCCCGCCAGTAGTACGCCCACAACGAACCATGGGCCTATATCTTCCATTAGCTCCCCAAAACCGTAACGGAAGGCCTCGACCATTTTAGAACAGGTTGAGCCGTTTTCAGCAGGTGCCTTGCAGTCATCGCAGCAACAGGTATCGTCCGCGGAGGGCATTTCCTCCGTGTAGGGCGCTTCGTCGTCTTCTGTGGCCAATATTCCCAATCCTGTCGCGGCGGCCGTCAAAAAAGCGGCGACAGGCCTTATCACTGTCATCAGGGGATCCAGGAGTGCCCATGTGACGGCGATGGAGTCGACGCCGCTTTCGGGCGTTGATACGAGGAATGCGCCTACGGCGCCTTTGCCTGCTCCCTGGCGCTTGAGTTCCGCCGCAGTGGGAAGTACCGAACAGCTACAAAGGGGCAGAGGTACACCCAGCAAGGCCGCCTTGAAGACCGACATTATCCGGTTTTCACCCAGATGTTTTCTGACGAACCCGGAAGGAAGAAAGGCTTTCAAAAATCCCGACGCAAGAAAGCCGAAAAGCATGAATGGCGCCGATGCTACGAGGACCGACCAGGCCCCCTGGAGGATTGTTGCTAACAGGTCTATCATTGAAATCGACTCCTAACCAAAACATGTTAGGTAATCCTAACATGTTTTGGTTTAAGAATCAACGAAAGACTTTGAAGTCTGGGGGATTTGCAGGATGGTGAAAACTTTGGGAATTTCCACGAGTGCCAGGTCTCAGATGGTGAATATCACGCAGGAAGTCGCCGCGGCTGTCCTGGAATCAGGCGTAACAAGAGGGGTGTGCCGCGTTTTTGTGCCACACACGACGGCGGCCGTTACCATAAATGAATCGGCCGATCCGGACGTTGCCGCAGACATATTGGCGGCCCTCGACGGACTGGTGCCGTGGAATGGCGGTTATCGCCACGGAGAGGGGAACTCGGCGGCTCATATCAAGGCCTCTTTAGTCGGGCCTGAACTTACGTTGCTGGTCGAAGACGGCAGGCTGGTTTTGGGAACCTGGCAGGGGGTTTTTCTGTGCGAGTTTGACGGGCCGAGAAAACGGAAGGTACTGGTCAGGGTGGACGAGGCCTGACTCCATGGAAAAAGAAGGGTGGAGCTTTAGGGGAAAGGTGACTCCACCCTTTGAGGCATTTTGTATCGGTTACGAATGTGTTTTAGTCCAGCGTGAATTTTTCGAGATAATCGCAGCTTTTAAGTTTTTCGGCGATGTTTTTGCCCAATTGCCAGCAGGCTGCCAGATCTTCCGGACCGGGTGCGGATTTTACTTCCACCTGCGGGCCGATTAGATCCCAGCCTCCTTTGGAGGCAAATGCCTGCAGGGCCTCGAGAGCCCCCTTGCTCCAGCTGTAGGAACCCGCCCGCCAGTTCCGTCATTGGCGGAAACAGGGTCGTGGTATGAGTGCAGTCGACGAGGACCAGGCCCTTTTACCCCCGGGTATAACGGACGATGAAATTGATGTGCCTATGTTTGCGAAAGACCAATATGGGATCCTTTTGATGATGAAGGGGACATTGGGGACAGAAGCCGTTTGAGGAAGACGCTTTGGGACTCTATAGCATTATTGACAACCAGCTTTCCAACCATCAAAAAAGGATGTTTCCTGGAAGCACCCTGAATCATATATCTCAGGCCGAAGTACAATGCGATTTAAAAGGACAGTTTCCCATCGAGATCACATAAGATTCCGGCGGAGTCTTCCTGTCTTGATTTTTCGGCGCTGCTGGTTGAGATTGATACGGAAGGACTATACTACTCTTTGTATGAATATGCAGCACTATGTCAACATCATATATGCCAGGTTGATCTTGTCTTTGGCGAGGACCGACAAGGTTTCTTCCATTTTTCGGATGTGAAAGGTAGACATTTCAAGATGCCGGATGTTATCCCAGCGCCAGAGATGCAAAGGCTTCATGGCAAGAAGATGGGCAGCCAACAAATCGCCGGTGCAGAGGCAAAAAGCCGCGCCGCATGGTTTTACGACAGGCAGTGACTGAATCTATTCACACACGAAAGGGGATTTTCTGCATTGGACATTCCACGGATCTTCAACATCTCTGAGAGTGCTCACCGCATCCATAACCCGTTCACACCCGAAAAGCTCGCCACTCTCGGCGCGGCGCTGCGCCTGGAACCGGGAACGCGAGTGCTCGACCTCGGAAGCGGATCGGGTGAGATGTTATGCACCTGGGCACGCGATCACGGTGTCATCGGCATCGGCATCGACATGAGCCAGTTGTTCACCAAGCAGGCAAAACTCCGTGCTGAAGAACTCGGTGTCGCCGATCAAGTCAAGTTCATCCACGGCGATGCTGCCGGCTATGTCTCTGACGAGAAGGTCAGTGTGGCAGCCTGTGTTGGTGCCACCTGGATCGGCGGGGGAGTCGCCGGCACTATCGAGCTCTTGGCGCTGAGCCTGCGCCCAGGGGGGTTCATCCTCATCGGCGAGCCCTACTGGCGGCAGTTACCGCCCACGGAAGATGTTGCCAAGGGGTGTGGCGCCGGCTCAATCTCCGACTTTCTCATGCTTCCGGAACTTCTGGCGTCTTTCGATCATCTTGGCTACGACGTCGTTGAAATGGTTCTGGCCGACCAGGACAGCTGGGACAGATACGAGGCGGCCAAGTGGCTCACCATGCGCCGATGGCTTGAAGCCAATCCTGGCGACGAGTTCGCGAAAGATGTTCGAGCCAAACTGACCTCTGAACCCGAGCGCTACGCCGCTTACACGCGTGAATACCTGGGCTGGGGCGTGTTCGCGCTGATGCCGCGGTAGTAAGGGCTTACCCGGCGGCTCAGTAAGTGGGGAAAATCCAATCCTGCCTCATAACTGACGCTTGAAAAAGAAAAGAATATGTTTTTGATTGCTGGCGAAAAAGAAACGAAGACGATGAGCCATGATTCCCGACCTGCATTTCCCTTTGCTGAAGCGAGCCATACAAAGGAAAGGCTACCGTCCGGGGACTTGGGAAAGTTCGCGTTTTGCAAGCCAAATGCCGGGGAGCATGGGCATCCAGAGGGTCAACCCCCGCAGGAGAAGGGTTGCGGCCAGTGCCGCTTCGAAAGGAATCCCAAGGCTGGCGAGAAGGGCGACACTGGCTGCTTCGAAGGTCCCCAGGCCTAGTGGAATCAGGCCGACCGTGGAAACCATGGACGCTACCACCAGGCTTGGAATTGCTTCCAAAAGAGACGCCTTTTGCCCCACAGCCAGAAGCATTACCCAGAGTGTAGCCGAATCGAGCAGGAAAACCAGGGCCTGCAGAAAGGTTGCAGCAACGGCAAGGCGAAGGTTGGTTAAAGCCGTGGGCGGCATCTGGGACAGGGCATCGGCGATGAAGGAAATCGCCGGGCTCCGGAGAAAGAGGGAGGGAAGCTTTCGGGTGCTCCACCTTTGCAAGAGGAGTACCGTGCCGGGAATCACCACGGCCAGAAGAAAGAAGAGGGTCGCCATGGTCGCCGGCGATACCCACGGAAGGTATATCCGAGAGAAAGTTGTTCAAAAGAACCTGCTTGGCGAGAAGTTGAATTTCTTTTTCAGCGGCCTGAATGATTGCCGCATCAAGTGGGTTGGCCAGTCCCGCCTGGAAATAGGAGTTCAAAAAAGCAGCATTGAGAACTTCACTGGAAGGCTCTCCTGTGATCCCGAGCGCCTCTTTCAGCCGTGCCGTTCCTTCGGTGATTGTTCCGGTCTTGTCGGAACAAAGTACTTCCATACTTCCGAGGTTCTCTATGGCGTTGAGTCTTTTGACGATTACGCCGTGTCCGGCCATGTTCTGGGCTCCCCGAGAAAGGGTGACACTGAGAATGACGGGAAACATTTCCGGCGATAGTCCGACGGCCAGGGCGACGGCAAAAAGCAGTGTATCGATTGCAGGCCTGTGGAGAAGAATGTTCACAAAGAAAATGGTAACCACAATGATGACCATGATGTACAAAAGAAGAGCACCGAAACGCCTCAGGCCTCTTTCGAACTCGGTTTCGGGGGATTTAGCCGCAAGGCTTTGGGCAATTCCCCCAAAGACCGTCTGTCGACCTGTCTTGACAACCAGAAACCTTCCTGTTCCGCTTCGGATCGAGCTCCCTGCAAAAAGACAGTTAAGCCGCTCGGCCGGTGTGGCATTTCTCGGTGTTTTCCCTGGCCGTTTTTCCACAGGGAAGGTTTCACCCGTAAGAAGTGCTTGCGAGACAAACAGGTTCCTGGCTTCGACAAGGATGCCATCCGCGGGGACAAGACTTCCGGCGGAAACCTGTACTATATCGCCCGGAACCACATCAGTGGCGGGACAGGGTACAACCTTGCCGTCACGAACTACCGTGGTTTTGAGCTCGACTCTTTGTCGGAGTTTTTTTATTGCGCTGGAAGCCCTGTATTCGGAAGAGGTGCTGAGGAGAGTGCTCCCAAAAATAATCGCCAGCACGATAGAAGCCTCGAGCCAGTCGTGAACAATCATGGTGACAACAACGGCAAAGACGAGGATGACGATGAGGGGGTTCTTGAACTTGTCAAGGAACATCGCGATCGGGCTTTTCTCCGCCGGCGGTTTAATTGAATTGGGGCCAGAACGCGCAAGCAGTTTGCTGGCCTCCTCTGAGGTCAGGCCCTCCGGTCTGCTGCCCAGGGCCTCAAACAGCTCTTGGCAGGTGCTGTTCCAGTACCAGTTCAATTCTTCTTGACTTGCAAGGTGCATGGGCCGCTCAATCCCACTTGGCGAATGTTATTTCCAATTTAAATTATACGAGAAAGGACCGGGCCAGGATAGAGAGGAGGCGTCACCTTCAACGAGTCCGCAGACCCCGATGTGGCGGCGAATACCCTGATGTCCTCGGGAAAACTTCCCCCCTGGAAGGGTATTACGGGTATGCTGAAGGGAAATCGGCAGCCCACATCAAGGCGACTTTAATCGGGCCGGGTCTGACAATTCTGGTTGGGGAGGGAAGTTCCTTCTCGGGACTTGGCAGGGGGTTTTTCTGTGCGAG
>NPIE01004587.1_pt1 | contig 25799 bp, 17 predicted proteins | sample 8637661 | NCBI WGS metagenome assembly NPIE01 (sample SAMN07420842, study PRJNA396082) | bioreactor metagenome | isolation source: sample BA12 brine-fed electro-methanogenic bioreactor BA | place: Japan: Kochi | collected 2016-12-09 | reverse complement strand
AAGGAGTTTAAAACTTTCCTTTCTTCAGGCTCCATAATTACTAGAGCTTTAGCGATTTCGTAGTCATAATACTCTTCAAGTTTTTCTTTAATAAAATCTTTTTCGTTACCAGAATTTATGAGATTTTTTATCTCATTTTCAACAAGATTAACTTCAATATAGTCTTCCATGAATTTCACCCCCTTTTGGTAAAAATTGTACCACTAAAAGCTGGAAATTACAATTGTTAAAGGTTAAATAACTCCTTTTAAAAATTAACTGAAAAAAAAGACTGTTTCACCAGTCTTATTTATCAAATCTATCCTTTAACCAAGAAGGAATTTTAATATCATCTGTTTCTTCAGCTTCAACCTTGGCTTTTTCAATCGCTTCTTTTTTCTTATTTTTCTTCTTGTCTTTTCTACTCTTTTTCTCAGGAATCTCAATTTCAGGTTTTGGTCTCTCTATTTCAGGTTTTGGTTTATTGATGTTTTCGTCCTTGAAAATCGGATCTTGACTAAAACCTGTTGCAATTACTGTTACAACTAGTTCATCACCGAGATCAGAATTTATTGCAGAACCATAGATAACATTAATATCTGTAGTGGATGACTTATGAATTTCTGCAATAATCTCATCGATTTCATAAAGTGATGCTTGGTAGTTAGAAGTAATATTTACAATAGCATCTGTAGCTCCATTAATTGATGTTTCAAGCAGTGGAGAGCGAATTGCTTCTCTTGCGGCTTCAACAGCTCGGTTCGGTCCTTCTGCAACACCAATACCCATTAAAGCAGTACCTTTATCCTTCATTACTGTCTTTACATCAGCAAAGTCAACATTAACTACTCCTGGCATTGCAATAATTTCGGTAATACCTTGAACACCTTGACGAAGCACCTTATCTGCTTCACGAAAAGCATCTAAATACGAAGTGTTACGATCAACAATATAGAATAATTTATCGTTAGGTATAACAATCAATGTATCAACAAATGGTTTCAATTGTTCTAGGCCTTCTAAAGCTACACTAGCTCTTTTTTTACCTTCAAATCCAAAAGGTTTTGTAACGATACCAATTGTCAAACAACCCATCTCACGAGCGATTTTAGCAACTATAGGCGCAGCTCCTGTTCCAGTTCCTCCACCCATTCCGGCAGTAATAAAAACCATATCTGTATCTGCTAATAGATCTCTTATTTCATCTTCTGATTCTAAAGCTGCTTGTCTACCAACTTCAGGGTTAGCTCCTGCTCCAAGACCTCTAGTTAAACTCTTTCCTAATTGTAATCTAATATCTGCTTTTGATAACCTAAGAACTTGTGCATCAGTATTCATAGCTACAAACTCAACGCCAAGAAGTTCATTCTCAATCATTCTATTGACAGCTGAACCTCCACCACCACCGATACCAACAACTTTAATTTTTGGCTTTTGATTAAATTTATCATCAATATTAAACATATTGTACCCCCAGTTATTGTTCTTTATATTATCTTATCACAAGTTACGAAAATAATAAATAATATTGTTAAAAGAAACTAAATTAATCTTTATAATAATTACCTAAAAACTTATCTTTGAACTCAGTGAATCGATCATTCCTAATCGCCTCTCTTATATCCCTCATCAAGTTTTTAAGAAAGTAAAGATTATGATATGAAACTAATCTTTGTCCTAACATTTCTTTACCTTTAAATAAATGTCTTAGATAGCTTTTTGAATAACTTTTACATACTTTACAATCACAATTTGGATCTAATGGCGTTTGATCTGCTTCATAGGTCTTGTTTTTTATGACAACTTTCCCTAATGAAGTCATTGCTGTACCATGTCTTGCAATTCTTGTTGGTAAAACACAATCAAACATATCTATTCCGTTTAACACACCGATAATAATATCATCAGGAGAACCTACTCCCATTAAATACCTTGGTTTATCACTCGGCATTTTATCTTTTAAAAACTCGAGTATTTCGTACATCTCTTCTTTTGTTTCTCCAACACTCAATCCACCAATGGAATATCCTGGAAAATCAATTTTCTTAAGTTCGTTGATTGATTTTTCTCGCAAATCTTTAAATGGACCTCCCTGTACAATTCCAAAAAGGGCTTGTTTATCAGGAAACTGATGTGCTTGTTTACCTCTTTCAGCCCATCTTAATGTCCGTTCAAGTGAGTCTAGATGATACTCATAACTAGAATGAAATGGTGGACATTCGTCAAAACTCATAATAATGTCCGCTCCCAAATCATTTTGGATTCTGATACTATCTTCAGGACTCATATGTAATAATGATCCATTGATATGATGCCTAAAAGTAACACCTTCTTCAGTAATCTTCCTTATTTTTGCTAGCGAAAAAACTTGAAACCCACCCGAATCAGTTAATAAGGCTCCATCCCAACTCATAAAACCACGGATTCCTCCATGGTCTTTAACAATCTTCTCACCCGGTTGTAACCAAAGGTGATATGTATTTCCTAAAATAAGTCCTTCACTAACTTCTTTGATTTCATCTACTTCTAAAGTCTTAACTGTAGCTTGGGTTCCAACAGGCATAAATATTGGCGTTTCAAAACTACCATGTGGGGTATGAAGCATACCAAGTCTTGCGCCAGATGATTTATCTTGATGAAGCAAATTATAACGGATTGCCATCTTTAAATAATCGTTCCGTAAGTTTCTCCAGTAATACCAACTGCATTACCTTCATCTGTGTCAATGTGCATAGCAGAAGCAAAGTCTTCTCTAACTCGAATAACAACATCCCCTAAAATACTAGAGCGACCATCTGTATCAATTTTCACCATAACAATTTCTTTATCTTTTACATTAAACTTTTCTGCATCTTCAGGAGTTAAATGAATGTGTCTTTTAGCGACGATAACACCTTCTTTTAATTCTACTTCACCAGCAGGACCAACGATTTTACAAGTTGCACTTGCTTCAATATTTCCAGATTCTCTTATTGGCGCAATAACTCCTATTGTTCTAGCATCTGTTAATGAAATTTCTACTTGTGTAGCTTTTCTTACAGGACCTAGAATTGTAACATTTTTTAACTCTTTTTTAGGACCAACCACAGTTACTCTTTCATTAGCAGCGTATTGCCCAGGCTGAGATAAATTTTTCTTAACGGTTAATTCATATCCTTTACCAAATAAAATATCTAAATGTTCCTTAGACACATGAACATGTCTTGCAGAAACTTCAACTAAAACTTTTCTTTCCATACTTTCCTCCTTGAAATTCATTTCTATTTTACTAAATTTTGCGGGTTTAATCAAACTAAATATTGTTTTTTTCTGTCAATTTGATATAATATTAAAGATTCGCAGTTCGAAACCATCCTGCGTCAACAAAACTAGGAGGATTTTATGAGTAACGAGGTTTTATGGGTATTATTTGCGCTAGTGAATTTTACTCTGTTTTTATTAATTTACAAATTTTTTGGTAGAACCGGCATCTTTATTTGGATTGCCATTGCTACAATTTTAGCTAATATCCAAGTCACAAAACTAATCTTTCTTTTTGGCTTAGAAGCTAATTTAGGAAACATCATGTATGGAACGATTTTTCTTGCTACCGATGTCTTAAACGAAATATATGGTAAGAAAGACGCAAAAAGAGCAGTATTTCTAGGCTTTGGAATAATTATAACTATGGTTTTAGTTATGACTATTGCCATTGAGTTTGACCCCCACCCCGAAGATTGGGCTCAAACATCCTTAGCAATAATTTTTGGTTATTTACCAAGAATTTTACTAGCCAGTTTAATTGCTTTCATTTTTTCTCAACTTATCGATGTTAATTTATATCAAATTATCCGAAAAAAACTACCGGATAATAAATTTCTTTGGATTCGAAACAATGGTTCTACAATAATTTCTCAATTAGTAGATTCCGCTATTTTTGTACCGATAGCTTTTTATGGAGAGGTATCAAACCAGGTACTTTTAAGCTTATTTATAACTACTTATGTCATTAAAGTTATAGTTGCAGCAATGGATACTCCATTCATCTATTTAGTGAAAAGAATAAAACCTTTATACGAGTAAATATACCAAAATAACAAAAGCTCTGATTAGCTAAAATCAGAGCTTTCTTTCATTTTTTTATTAACATGGAATCGCCAAAAGAGAAAAAACGATACTTCTCTTTAATTGCTTCATTATAGGCATTCATCATAATCTCTTTAGAGGAAAAAGCAGAAACAAGCATTAAGAGTGTTGATTTAGGTAAATGAAAATTAGTTATCAAATTATCAACTGCTTTAAATTCAAATCCTGGATATATAAAAATATCGGTAAAACCAGAAGATTCTTTAAAGTCATTATGCTTACTCATAACTGTTTCTAAAGTTCTAACTGTTGTGGTACCAACTGCAAATATTTCTTTTTTATTCGCTTTAGCCTGTCTTAATACATCAACTGTCTCCTGAGATATGGAGTAAAACTCAGAATGCATCTTGTGTTTTAAAACGTCTTCTACAACGACTGGTCTAAAAGTTCCTAGACCAACATGAAGCGTGATATATTCAATTAAAACACCCTTATCAGCAATTCTTTGTAGTAAATCTTCGGTAAAATGCAGACCCGCAGTAGGGCTTGCTGCACTACCTCTTTCTTTAGAATAAACGGTTTGATAACGATCTTGGTCTTCTAATTTTTCATGAATATATGGTGGCAAAGGCATCTCGCCTAAATCATCTAAAATCTTTTCTAAATCGCCTTGGTATGATAAAGAAAACCGTCTAATACCTTCTTCTAATACCTCAATACATTCCGCAATAATTTGCTTATTTCCAAAAATGACTTTTGTTCCTAGTTTAACCCTTCTTGCTGGTTTCACTAGAGTTTCCCACTTATCTAGTCCATATTGATTTAGTAACAGTACTTCAATCGCAGCGGAAGTCGATTCTTTTATACCAAATAATCGAGCTGGGATAACTTTGGTATTGTTTAATACTAATACATCTCCTGGATTAAGGTAATCCATAATATTTATGAATCTATCATGTTTAAGATCAAGTTTAGTTCTTGAAGTTACTAATAAACGAGAATCCGTTCTAACCTTAAGTGGAGTTTGGGCAATTAATTCTTCTGGCAATTTATAATCAAAATCACTTGTTCTCATTAAAACAAACTCCCTTGGTATGTTTTCTTTAAGTGTTTATAAGCTTTTTCAGTAACAACCCGTCCTCTTGGAGTTCTGCTAATAAAACCTTTTTGAATTAAAAACGGTTCATAGACATCTTCGAGAGTTCCCGAGTCTTCACTAATAGAAGTAGCTATTGTATCTAACCCTACAGGACCACCATGGTATTTCTCAATTATCCCTAACAAATACTCCCTGTCCTTATTATCTAGGCCTAAATCGTCTATTTTCAGTTTTGCTAAGGCTGTTCTAGTTATCTCTAGAGTTATGAACCCATCGCCCAATATATCCGCAAAGTCCCTAACTCTTCTGAATAAACGATTAACAATTCTTGGTGTCCCTCTACTTCTTTTAGCTAATTCCTTAATTGCAAGTTCATCCGCTCCATATTCATATATTTTTGCAGTTCTAGTACAAATTGTTTCTAACTCTTGGTCATTGTAAAACTCAAGTTTATGAATAATGCCAAATCTGTCTCTTAAAGGACCAGTTAAATCACCAAAACGTGTCGTAGCTCCAATCAAGGTAAATGGCGCTAAATCAACCCGTATAGACTTTGCTCCAGAATCTTTTCCAACAACAATATCAATAACATAATCTTCCATAGAAGAATATAATATTTCCTCAACAATTTTAGGTAAACGATGAATCTCATCAATAAAAAGAACATCTCCAGGTTCTAAAGAAGTTAAAATAGCAGCTAAATCTCCTGTCCTTTCAATTGTTGGACCACTCAATGATTTAATATTTACTCCCAATTCATTAGCGATAACCTGCGCTAATGTTGTTTTACCTAATCCTGGAGGTCCATACAAAAGAACATGATCGAGTGATTCATTGCGCATCCTCGCTGCTTTTACGGCAATTTCAACCATTTCTTTAACATCTTCTTGACCGATGTATTCTTGAAAACTCTTAGGTCTCAAAGTCACATCAATTTCATCATCAATTAGTAAATTATTACTGATTATTCTTTCATCCATAACAACACCTCAATAATATTATATCAAATTTTATGTAAAAATCACTTTTTATTTAATCGGATGTGTTGAATAAAACATATTATTATATTATAATAATAAATGAAGTAAGTTATGGAGTGGTTAAATGGCAAAAAAACGCGATATTTTATCAAATTACTTCACCAATTATAAAGACTATAAGATTTCTTACAAAACCCGTTTAAATGAATTAGAACGGGATTTTAATTATGAAAAAAATAGATTTGATGACTTAATCAAAGAAGTTAATGATTCATATTCAAGTAAAGAACTCCAATTAGCTGCTAAGTATCTAACTCATGAACAATTACATCATGAAAGAAAACAAATAATCCTCAATGATTTTTCTGATAGATTTTCTGTTTTGCAAGACGAAATTGATGAACACAATCGTTATACTTCAATGAAAATAGAAAATGAGAATGAAGTATATCAAGAAATACTAAATCAATTTGAAGAAAGAAAACAAGAAGCTCTTGATAAATATCTACAGTTGACCCATGAAAGCAATCGCTTAATCGATGAATCGATGCGAGTTCATCATGACTTTTTATCACTTCAGAAAGATAAGCTCAATAGTCAAAAAGACAATTATAGTAACATCAATAATCAGCTAGCTAATGAACTACTTCTTTCAATGGAAAAAGCCAAAAATTCATTGAATAACTTACAGAGTTCTTTAGAAAGTTCAAATATAAATGATTCTAACGACTTAAATCAAACAGTTTTAAAATCAATTGAGCATCTCCGTGGCACACAAAACGGAATCACTGCTTTGTTTAAAACAACTTCTAGTAATTTCGAGAAACAAAGAGATAATATCAAACAAGTTTCTAAGAATAAACAGAAACCTCATTCACAAATTAATCAAGAGATGATTCAAGGTTATGTTCAACAAATTAGAGAGATTAACCAATCAAAAGTTGAATTTCAAGCAAAAGTCAAGCAAGATTTAGAGATCTCCTTAAGAAGATTGTATCCCTTGATAATTAAAGCTCATGATGATAACAATCAAAAAGATTTGGAAAAATACATTCTCCAAAAAGAAATTATCGAAAATAAGGCTAAATACCTGTTACACAGAAATCAAACCCTAGCTGATTTTTCTATAAGTAAGTATCAAGCTGAGATTAAAAAGATTAAAATTGACTCATTTAAACGTAGTGAGGAAATTAAACTTGCTTATTCATTGCCAATAACGTTTATTCAAAACTCAATAAATATCTATTCCAATTTCGCCTTTTACTTAAATCAAGGCTTTGATGAGTTAGATAGATTATTATCAAACCTAGTGGATTTTAATCAGGAATATGTAAATATAAAGTCAGATTTTGTTAACAGCACATCAAGAGCATATGAAGATTATAAGATTACCTTAATTGTTAGAATTAACGAGATAACTCAAAATTTAACACGTTTAATCACTAAAATTGATGAGACTTCTTATGATATTATCACATTAGAGTCAAGAAACCGCTTAGAAATTGCTGAAATTAGAAAGAAGATGGAAAATCTTGAAATTCTTGGCGATTATCAAAAATATCTTGCATCATTAGAGAATGATGAATTTTTTGCAATGTATCAACATAATAAAAATATTGAAAAAATCCAAATTGAATCACAATACAAATCAAGTCTTTTAAATATTAATCATGAAGTTTTAGATTTAAATCAAAATAAAAATTTAATCAATGAACATCTCGATTATATGCTTGATCTAAATACAGAAGAACAATCAATCCATCAGCTAAGTTATGAAAAACTACTAGCTGAATTTGATAGTTTTTATCATCAACAAATCAAACTAACAGACATCATGAATGAAATGGTAAAACTAAAAATAATTGATAGTGTAAAAACCAAAAACTATCAATATGCTTTTGGTTATTTCAAAACGGAAGCTGAAGAATTACAAAAAGAAAAAATCAGTTCAAAGAATGTTGTTGAATATGTTCATCACATGCAAAAGCTAATTGATAAGAATAACCAAACTACTTCTGTTATTGAAGAGTATCTCGATAAATCGAATAAACAATACTCTTATCTGACACTAATTGAGAAGAATCGTCACGAAATACACCAGCAGATTAATAATCAAACCATAAAAAAGATCAGCATCTGCTATCAAGCTGCGAGTCTTTATTATCAAGAAACAAACAAGATTATTAGTCAAGTAAACCAACTACTTGATAAATACATCGAATCTTTAAAGAAAATGCTCCTCTTTAACGAAACTAGTTCAAGATACCAAAATTCACAGATTCTTGAGTTAAACGGATATAAAGCTGAAATTTCTTCTTTAATTGAGTATTTATATCATCTTGCTTCTGATTATGCTTTTAAATATCAGATTCCTGATGAGATTAGAAAGATAGAAGAATACTATGAACGTGTTATAGTAGCTTATAATATTATAGTTACCAAGATTTTTAGTAAGTTTACAAAACCAAGAAAAACGAAAACCTATTACAAATCTTTACAGAAGTATCTAATTGAAACCATTGGATTACTTAATGATTACCAAGAAAAACTAGTAGATTCTTTAGAGAATATCAAAAACAAGATTGCTGATAATGACTTATTATTTGTCGCTAAAGTTAAGATTCAAGCTAATGAAACTCATCGAATTATCGATGTAGAGTATGATCACTTAGCAAATAAAGCTATCAGAATCGCTAATAAGCGCAAAAAACAAATAAATCATTTACAAGATAGTAGTCATCGATTAAATGAAGTATTTAAAAAACAAGTTAAAAACATTAATGATGATTTCTTAAGTTCTGCTAATGAATCAAAGAGACTATTAAGTTATCTTGAATCTAAGTTCTCAAAAATAATTTTAAAGAATGATCGTGAACTCAAAGGTATGTTAAGATTGATTAAAAAAGATATGATTGATGAGAGAGTTAGACTAGATAAACAATACAATCGTTATACCAAAACCCTACGTAGCTTACAAAGTAATATATCTTCTGCTTATGATCATGAAGCAAAATATATTACCAATCTATATCATCAAAGAGAAAACGATTTAACCAAGACTATTGACATCCTTGAAAATAAGATTAATACATTACCTTTAACAAGAGATAATGCTTTAAAACAAATAACTAAACAAAAACAAGATTTAGTAGTGGTTAAAAAGAATGAACTTATTATGCAGTATTCTGAAATTGAAAAAAACAAGTTTATTTCAAGACCAACCTTACTTGAAGATATTAAAAAAATTGAACAAAGACTTCCTGAAGACTATGTTAATTTATATCGACAAATGCAACAAATTCAAAATGATTATTTCCAACAATACACACTTATTAATGAAGAATATTTAGAATCATACCAAAACTATGTGAATCAACAAAATAGTAATAAAGAGATTTTAGCGAATCACGCTAAACTTTATCAACCTTTTTCAATGTTGAATAACTACCATAACAACTTGTTAAATGCCTCTAAATCAAATTACAAAGAGACATTACAAAAAAGTCTAGATACTCGAGATATCATTAAAGATGATAAAGAAAAATCAAACGATAAACAAAATCGGATAATCAACGCATAAAGGAGAAAAAGTGGCAAAAAACAATCTTCAGAAAAACTTTGATAATTTCAAAGATTATAGAGAAAAAATCGATAAATCATTAAAAGATGAGTTATCGCTTTTTGACCGATTTTCTGAAAACATAACCAGAAGAGCCAAAGGCCACTTACAAGTCACTTTAAATAATCTTGAAGCAACTGAATCATCATTAAAAGAGTTGAAAATAAAAGCAAAAGAATTAAAAGATAGCCTCTTCTATCATGATGAGACGAAAGTAATTGATCGTCAAGAAATAATCACTGATACAGAAACTCAAGTTCGAAACGAAAATGAGAATATCTTAGAATTTGAGTATCGTAACATTGCTGATAAAGTTCAAAGTTCTGATTATCTTAATAAAGCACTTTTACAATCCGCTTTTGACTTCTTCGATAGTTATAAAATGAAGTATTCGAAGAATGTAATTGATTTAGATGACTTGTACAAGTTTTTTTCTGAGAAAAATAAAATCTTTGACCGGACCATAAAGAAATATCATGATGATGTTTTGGAATCCTTTATTGCTTTAGATAATGATATTAAAGAAATGGATACAAGAATTTCATTTCTCATTCAACAAAAGAATTCAAAACTGAATCGTTTAAATGGTTTCTATGAAACTGAAACAAAAGCTTATCTAGATAATCAGCTTACTTTTAGTGTTGAAAATAATCTAAATTCAGACGAAATCAAAGATCTTATTCAAGATAAAGTTGACCAGTTCAGCACCTTTAAACAACATGTACTAAACCAAGAAATAAAAGTTAAGAAAATTTTACATCAAGAGTATCTTGACTTGTATGAGAAAGTTTTAAATAAGATTCTCCAAAGAAGAGGAAACCTCTTAGTCCAAGATCCAAATTTCTTTAATCATGTTGGAGAGAGTATTACTAATTTAAAACAAGAGATCGTTTTTGCAAAAAGCCAAGGACTTGCTTCTTTACCTGACTTAATTAAAACTTATAACAACGTTATCAAGTATAAGTCTATTTATACATCTTCTCAAAAACGAGCAAAGAATATGACTAAAAAGTTTTTAAAAATGAAAAAACAGATTTTCTTTGAATATCAAAAACAATCTAGATCTCTCATTTTCCAGATGGAAAAGTACTATAAGTTATACTTAGATTTATTAAAAGTTGATCCTTTCCTCGCTCAAATCATCGGTGATAATGCCACAAAGATTATTAAAGATGAGATAAATTACTTATCAACTTTAAAAATCAATAAAGAGCACAAATTAAATGTAAATTTTGATATTAAGACCTTGCAGATAAAACAACAAATCAATGATATCGAAGCTAAATTAATCTATGAAGTTGAAAGACAAATCTTTATGCAGGATATCGATTTATTAAGTAATATCTTAGATATGCAGACATATTACATCGATAAACAAACCGATATTTACCTGTCTCAATTGGAATTACAAAAAGAAAAATATAATATATTTAGACTTGAAAGTGCAATTAACGCTTTCTTTAAGCATGAAATTAAAATCAATAATATTAATAGGAAATATCTATCTTTAGTTACAGAGTTATTAGTAGACTATATCAGAGAGAGTGAGACTCATAATATCCATGTAGTTGAAGCACTATCTGAGATTAAACTAGCACTAAAAGAATATGATATTAATGCTTTACATTTCAAAACTCTCTATGAAAATGAAAAGAGATTCTTAGTAATCCAATCAAATCGAGTTTCCGAAGAAACTAAGATTAATAATGAGTTCATCCTAACTACTTATGAAAACCAAATGCGTTTTGCTAAAGAGCAAATTGACTTAGCCGAGAATGAGTTTAGAATGCGGGTTGAATCGATAATGACAGCTGTTGATGAAGAAAGAGAATACTATTTCAACATCATTGAGAATCAAATGACTAAGTTTAACAAACGTAAGAGAACAATCGCTGATGAGTATCAAGCCAAACTGTATCATGATACTTTCTTATTAGAAGAAACAACGGATCCTAAATTTAAAAAACAACTGGAAAAAGAAATTAAGAAACATAAAGACATCTATGAAAATCTTGTTAAAGGTATTGAAATAGAGCTGGATGGAAATCAAGTTATTGTGGATGCAAAAAGACGTTTAAGAGAACTAGACTCCCATCTTGAAGATGCTTTAGTCGATGCTACTAAACTCCGGGACGATACTTTAGAAGAGATGCAAGACTTATTTACTTTTTCCAAACAAAAATATGATTATCTCAAAGAGTATTTAAGCCAAAAAGTAAATCCTTTAGAGCCAAATTTCTATAACGCCCTTGAAAGCTCCAAGAAAAGACTACATTATAAATTAAAAGTTGCTGAAATAGAACTTGATGATAAGACAAAAGACCTATTAAATAATTACCTAAATGTTTATTTTGAAAATCGTCCAGAACTTGACAAAGATAAAGTTATGGAAAAGATCAATCAAATGCAAGCTGAAAAAGAAATCATTAATTTGGAATACGAAAATGAGATTCATGGCATTGAAGACTTATATGAGAATAATTTACTAGTTTTACAAGAAGAGAAAAACGATCTGATCAATCAATCAAAACTATTAAAAGACAATATTAAAATTAAAGAAGAGACCGTTATTTCTCAGAAGAAGTATGACTTGGAGAGTTTAGAAACACTATATTTTCAGCAACAAAACAAAAAACAAACTTCTTTTGAAAAAGAAATTGATACTCTCACAAAAGAATATAATAATACCTTAGCTCAAAGTAAAAAATATATCTATGATCTATCTTCTGCTTTTGAAAAAGTACTTAAAGTGTATAAACCATATTTAAAAATAACCCAAAACAACAAAAAAATAAGAAATATCGTTAAAAGAACTGATAAACAAATTAAGCAAAAAGAAAAGCAAGAACTTAAAGTTCTTGCCAAGACATTAAAGAAACAGAAACTCTTGATAAAAGATTAAAGGACCAACCAGGTCCTTTTTTTTATTCAAGAATTTTTAACATACTACAACCATACTCTGTTCCAACAAGGTTAAAGTTATCTGCAATGGTAGCTCCTACATCGGCAAAACTTGATCTAGTCGGAATAAACTTACCTTGGTAGTCATGACTATAAATAAATAATGGTACATATTCTCTTGTATGGTCAGTACCATGATGAGTTGGATCATTACCATGATCGGCTGTTATCATCAATAAATCGTCGTTGTTTAGTTTCGGTAATAATTCACCTAAATCTTTATCAAACTCTTCCATCGCCATTTTATAGCCTTCTGAATCTCTTCTATGTCCATAAAGAGCATCAAAGTCAACTAAATTAGCGAAACATAAACCTGTAAAATCTTTATCTGCTAAATCCATTACTCTTAACATTCCATCATGATTAGACTTTATACCATAATGGTCTGTTATTCCAGAACCATTAAATATGTCTCTAATCTTTCCAACAGAGATCACATCAAACTTAGATTCAGCTAAAATATCAAGGATAGTTGTAGATGTCGGTGAGAGTGCATAATCATGACGGTTTGTTGTTCTTTTAAATCCATCTTTTTCATTTCCTAGATATGGTCTTGCAATAATTCGACCTACTCGCCATTTATCAACTAGAGTAAGTTCTCTGACTTTTTCACAGATATCATATAACTCTTCCAAAGGTATAACTTCTTCATGGGCAGCTATCTGTAAAACACTATCTGCGCTGGTATAAACAATCAAATCCCCAGTTTTAACTTGGTGTGGGCCAAGTTCTTTAATAATCTCTGTTCCTGATGCTGATTTATTTCCAATAATTTTCCGTCCTGAAAGTTTTTCTATTTCGGCAATTAAATCATCAGGAAAGCCTGTGTCAGTGAAGGTTTTAAACGGCACACTTGTTTTGATACCCATCAATTCCCAATGACCAGTCATTGTGTCTTTTCCATTTGAAATCTCTGCTAGTTTAGTAGTATTAGCTCTAGGATTTTCTACTGGCTTCACTCCTAATATCTCAGTTAAATTTCCATAGCCAAAAGACTCAAGAACAGGTAAACGTATGCCACCGACTGCCTTAGCTAAATTACCAATAGTATTCGCTCCAACATCACCAAAGTCTTTGGCATCAGGCATCTCACCTACTCCAACTGAATCAATTACTATTAGAAATACTCTTTTAAACTTCATATTAATCCTCTTTTCCATCAGCACGTGGATGTGCATTATTATATATTTTTCTTAGATGTGCTTTAGAAACATGAGTATAGTTTTCTGTTGTCATGATATCTTCATGCCCTAAAAGCTCTTGAACCGAACGAAGATTTGCTCCATTTTCTAATAGATGTGTCGCAAACGAATGTCTAAAAGTGTGGGGAGAAATCTTTTTATTTATATTAGCTTTATCAGCCAATTGTTGAATAACTTTATAAAAACCAACTCTACTTAAAGACTCACCAAACTTATTTACAAACAAAATATTACTATTTTTTGGACTTAGTTTGGGTCTTGCATTAACAATATAATTTCTTAAAGCAATTATTGCTTGTTCACCTAAAGGAACGATTCGTTCTTTATTGCCTTTTCCAATGATTCTAACTAAACCTTGGTTTAAATGCAAATCACTTATTTCTAAGTCAAGCAACTCCGAAACACGCAATCCTGAGCCGTAAGCAAGTTCTAATAAAGCTGTATTTCTTATCCCTAAGGGATTGGTAAATTCATAGGTGAGGTTTATTATAGCATTTATTTCTGGTAAATTTAAGACAATTGGTAAATTTTTTTTAGTTTTTGGTTTTCTTATTTTTTCACTAACATCATTATCTACTAGATTTTCATTAGTCAAATACTTATGAAAAGAATGAATTGAGGAAATCTTTCTAGTGATACTGGATGCTTTGATATCTTTTCTTGACAAACTTTTTAGATAATTTGTGATTTGATCTTTAGTTATTAAATTATAATCCTTTATCCCATAGTTTTTAGTTAAAAAATCTAAATAATCGTTTAAATCTCGCTCATAAGACATTATTGTGTTCTTAGCGAGATTCTTAGTTATTTTTAGATAATATAGGTACTCTTTTAAGTAATTCATTAACATAGTCTTCACCTAAATTATATCTATGTACACTTGGTTAGATACATAAACCCCATCTTTGGTAAATCTCAAGTATCCCTCTACTATTTCTAAGAGATTGTTATCTAGATGTTTCTTTAACTGAGGGTATACCGAAAAAAGATCGTTCTTAACTCTAGATTTATAGTAATCTAAGTTTATCCCTTCCGTCTTTCTAAGTCCCATTAATATTAATTCTAACTTTGGATTAAAGTCTTCAAGTTCATGCATAACTAAAGCAAATTTCTTTGTTCCTTCGATATAATCTTTTATTTTTCTTGGGTTTTTCATTCTTGTATAATTATACTGAGAACTTGCATTTAAACCAACGCCTAAATACTCTTCCAAATTCCAGTATAACAAATTGTGCTTTGATTCAAAGCCTGGTTTTGCGTAGTTAGAAAATTCATATTTCTCATAACCCATTTTTCCTAAGGATTCATCTACATAGTCGCCAAATTCTCTCGCTAAATCATCAGAGAAATCCGTTACTTTATTTTTGTTTATAAGATAGGAAAGGATTGTTTTATCTTCAACAATTAAAGAATAGTATGATATGTGTTCCACTTGATACTTTTCGATAAAACTAAGATCGTTTTTTAACTGTTCAATCGATTGACCTGGGATAGCGTAAAGAAAGTCTAGATTGATATCAAACTCACTTTTTTTCAGTAACTTTACTGCAGTTTCCACTAAATCTTGGTTATGAGTTCTCCCCAAAAATTTTAGTAAAACTGGATCAATAGACTGTACACCCATACTGATTCGATTAATCTTATATTTCTTAAGTACTTTAATCAATTTAGGATTTACATCATTTGGGTTAACTTCGATAGTGAATTCCTTTACCTTCTTAAAATCGATGATTACTTCAAGCTCATGCAAAAAAGCAGCCAATAATTCGATATCTAAAGAGGATGGTGTTCCTCCACCAATATATATTGTTTCAATATGTGAAACCAAATCACTATAGTATTCAATTTCTTTGACTAACGCCTTCATATATTCTCTTTTTAAATCATCACTAGCTACCATCTTGCAAAAATCACAGTAGGTACAAATCTGATCACAAAAAGGAATATGAATATACAAACCTTTTATCATAGTTATCACCATTATTATGTTAACATAATATCTTAAAAAATTAAAGCAGTAAACTCTTTTTTAAAGAAAAAGAAAAGCACTAATAAAGTGCTTATTCATCATTTTCTAATGATAATACAGCCATAAATGCCTCTTGAGGTATCTCAACTGATCCCACATTTTTCATTCTTTTCTTTCCTGCTTTTTGCTTCTCTAACAGTTTCTTCTTTCTGGTAATATCGCCACCATAACATTTTGCTAAAACATCTTTTCTTAATGCTTTAATATTGGTTCGTGCAATAATTTTTGAACCAATAGCGGCTTGAATCGGAATCTCGAATAATTGTCTTGGAATCAACTCTTTTAGCCTTTGACAAATTCTCAAGCCCCGATTTCTCGCAAAGTCTTGATGAACTAAAAAAGCTAAGGCATCCACTGGTTCTGAGTTTAATAAAATATCTATTTTGACTAATTTTGATTCTCGGTGACCAATTACTTCATAATCAAACGAAGCGTATCCTTTGGTTCCTGATTTTAAACGATTGAAAAAATCGTAGATTATTTCTGATAAAGGTAATTCATACATTATTTCTACTCTTGCATCGGAGATGTACTTCATATCTTTAAAGATACCGCGTTTATACTGACAGAGTTCCATTACGTTACCAACATAATCACTTGGTGTTATAATAGTAGCTAAAACATAAGGTTCTTCAATCTTGGTCACTGTTTGATTTTTTGGCATTAAAGCTGGATTATCAATTTCAATAACATCACCAGACTGTAAATATACAAGATAATTAACGGATGGCGCTGTAGTAATTAAGTTTTGTTTAAACTCTCTTTCTAATCGCTCTTGAAATATCTCCATATGCAACATTCCCAAGAAACCTACTCGGAAACCAAAGCCTAAAGCATTGGATGTTTCTGGTTCATAGATTAAAGAAGCATCACTTAGTTTCATCTTCTCAATTGCATCTTTTAAGTTTGTGTAATCATCAGCATCAACCGGATAAACTCCCGAATAGACCATCGGTGTTAATTTACGATAGCCTGGTAAAGGTTTCTTAGCTGGTTTATCTGCATGTGTAATCGTATCCCCAACATGAATCTTACCTATATCTCTAATAACAGCAGAAATCCAACCAACATCTCCGGTGGTTAGATACTCCCTTGAAATTTCTTTTGGTAGGTAAACACCTAAATCAATGACTTCATACTTAACTTCTGTGGCCATTAACTTGATTTCATCACCAACTCTTAAGATTCCATTCATCACTCGAACTAAAGGGATAACTCCACGATACGGATCAAAGAAAGAGTCAAAAACTAAAGCTTCAAGACGCTCGTCCATGTTACCATTTGGTGCTGGTACTCTCTTAACAATCGCTTCTAAGACATCAGAAACACCTTGTCCGGTTTTAGCTGAGACCATTAAGCAATCATCAGGATCTAGACCTATAGTATCTGCTAATTCCTTTTTAACACCCTCAACATCAGCGCTTTCTAAATCAATTTTATTGATTACAGGTATTATCTCTAAATTATTATCTAGTGCTAAATATACATTAGCCAATGTTTGAGCTTCAATCCCCTGAGTTGCATCAACAACTAGTATTGCCCCTTCACAAGCAGCTAGTGATCTAGATACTTCATAGGTAAAATCAACGTGTCCTGGTGTATCAATTAAATGGAAAATATATTGATTTCCATCCAAGGCATCATACTTTAACTCCACAGAATTAAGTTTGATTGTTATGCCTCTTTCTCTTTCTAACTCCATTGAATCTAACATTTGATTCTTCATATCTCTTTGTTCAACCGAATGGGTTAATTCTAAGATTCGGTCAGCTAAAGTTGATTTACCATGATCTATATGGGCAATAATCGAGAAGTTTCTAATTCTCGATTGACGTTTTTTTAATAATTCATCACTCATATTCTCACCTCTTTTTTTTAAAAAAAGCATATAATCATAAATCATTATATGCTTTTTACATCAAATTATCTATAAGCCATGTTCTGTAACTTCTATAAGAAGTCGGTAATCATTTATCTCCGGTTTTACCCGTCAGTCAAATAGATTCAATTCTCTCTTGACCGTTCCCCTACCATAATTTGGGTTTCTAGCTTGAGGGGTTTACCCGTTTCACTCATATATATTTTATATGATTCGTCACTGTGGCACCTTAAGAATACTTTGGCCGTTAATCCATTTCTTCGCCGTCATCTATTTCTAGATGCCTAAACTTATTGGTTCGTTTAGCACAAACACTACAGTCATCTCAGACTGTGCTAGCATGGACTTTCCTAACGTGAAAATCACGCTCGACTACCCGATAATCTGACAAATATATTATATCATTCTTTTACTTGAGATAAAACATCTTTTCTTGATAAATCGACTCGACCTCTATCATCAACACCGATTACTTTAACTTCAATCATATCGCCAAGTTTTACAACATCTTCAACGTTTTTAATATGTTTCGTATCTAATTTAGAAATATGAACTAAGCCTTCTTGACCTGGCCATAATTCTACAAAAGCACCAAACTTCTCAATTCTTGTAACTTTACCTAGATATTTCTCACCAACTTCAACTTCTCTGATGATATCTTCGATAAGTTTCATTGCTTTATCAATAAAATAAGTTTCTTCATGCATTAAGATAATTCTACCATCTTGTTCAATATCAATTTTCACTTCATTACATTGTTCAATAATTGCAGTAATTGTCTTTCCGCCAGCCCCAATAATATCTCTAATCTTATCAGGTGAAACTTGCATTAATTTTACTTTCGGAGCATACTTAGATAATTCTTTTCTAGGTTTAGCGATGCAAGCATCCATATTATCAAGAATCTCCATTCTTGCTTTTCTTGCTTGATCTAATGACTCTTTGAAAATTGCCTTGGTAATTCCAGATATCTTAATATCCATTTGTAGTGAACAGATACCTTTTCTAGTTCCAGCAACTTTAAAGTCCATATCACCATAGTGATCTTCTAAACCTTGAATATCAGTTAAAACTGTATAATTTTCTTTTTCTTTAATCAATCCCATAGCAATTCCAGCTACTTGCGCCTTTAGAGGAACACCAGCTGCCATTAATGCCATCGAACCAGCACATATTGTAGCTTGTGATGAAGAACCATTTGATTCAAGAATCTCTGAAACTACTCTTAATGCATAAGGAAACTCTTCTTCATTTGGTAACACTTGTAAGAGTGCTCTTTCACCTAAAGCTCCATGTCCAACTTCTCTACGTCCAACAAAACCATATCTACCAGTTGATCCAACAGAAAATTGTGGGAAGTTGTAATGTAACATAAATCGTTTACCTTCTTCAAGACTAACACCATCAATAATTTGAGCTTCTCTTAAAGCACCGAGTGTTACTGTAGCTAAGGCTTGAGTTTGTCCTCTAGTAAATAAAGCTGACCCATGTGTTCTTGCGAGCAAATCAATTTCCGAATCCAAATCTCTGATTTCATCCGTTTTTCTGCCATCTGGTCTGATTTTATCAACAGTAATCAATCTTCTAACTTCAGCAACCTGGATATCTTCCAAAACTTTTTTTGCAAAACTGATATTACTATCTAATTCTTCTTTTTCAAGTTTAGCTGATTTATATTCTTTTTCAAGAATTTCTAAAACTTCATTTTCAATATCTTCAATTGTATTCTGTCTTTCTAATTTTTCTACAATCGACACTGCTTTGGTAATTCTACCTGCTTCTAATTCTCTAACTCTTTTTTCAACCACTTCAGGTACTGTTTTTAGTTCAACTTCAATTCTTTCCTTACCAACTTCAGCAATAATTTCTTCTTGGAAAGCAACTAGTTCCTTAATCTTTTCATGAGCAAACATCAACGCATCAAGGATAATATCTTCGTCTACTTCTTTAGCGCCAGCTTCAACCATATTTATTGCATCTTTTGTACCAGCAACAATTAAATCTAAGTCAGATACCAATAATTGTTCCGGATTAGGATTTAGGATAAATTCACCATCAATCAAGCCAACCATAACTCCAGCAATTGGCCCATCAAATGGCGCTCCACCAATACCTAATGATAAAGAAGCTCCAAACATAGCAGTCATTTCTGGTGTTGAATTTGGATCAGCACTTAAAACTGTATTAATTACTTGAACTTCATTTCTAAATCCTTCAGCAAACAAAGGTCTTAAAGGTCTATCTATAGCACGAGAGATTAATGTTTCGTGTTCAGTAGGTCTTCCTTCTCTTCTTAAAAACCCTCCAGGAATTTTCCCAGCTGAATATAATTTTTCTTGATAAATCACAAGCAATGGAAAGAAATCCATACTTGTTGGTTGTTTACCAACTACCGCAGCTGATAAGACAGCTGTTTCACCATATCTTACTAAACAAGCACCAGTTGCCTGTTTAGCTAATTGCCCTACTTCTACAACTAACTCTGTACCGTAAAAGTCTTTCTTAAATACTTTTTTCATTTATTTACCTCATTTCATTCTAAAATACATCATCTAACTAATTATTATACCATATTTTTTGCTTTTTTAATAATAAAAATAAAGAAATAGCACCCGAAAACGGGTGCATATAACTTATCTTCTTAATCCTAATTTTTTAATTAAATTAGCATATCTTTCAAGTGAGACAGATTTTAAATAGTTTAGTAAGCTTCTACGTTTTCCAACTTTAATTAAAAGACCTCTACGTGAATGATGATCATGTCTATGAATCTTTAAATGCTCATTTAACTGATTGATTTCTTCAGTTAATAAAGCGATTTGAACTTCTGGAGAACCTGTATCTCCTTCTTTCAATTGATGTTCAACAACAATTTCTTTAATCTTTTCTTTTGTTAATGCCATTTTCTTTCCTCCTAATTATTTTCTTCCCTAGATCCGCAAAAAGCGTTGGAGTCTTCACTAATTCCAGATTTAGGCGCAAAGGTATTATATCATAGGTTATTTAGTTAATCAAGAATTATTTATCCTAAAATCAGGTCCAATTAGCTTTTTTAATCCTTGAACAATTTCATACATAGAATAGGTGTCTTGACGGCAATATTCCATGAGATTCTTAAGAATCAAATCTTGTTCTACTTTACCTACTTCTCTTAGTTTTGCATAGGCTTTATAAGCCATTACACCATCAACTATCTCTAAATCACTATAAGCCTTATCATTAAAAACTTTAATTACTTTTTTTAATGAATATGAGCCTCCTAAACCAATATGATAGAGGTTATATGTTTCTAAGTCATTTTCGTTAAAGCCTAAATCAGCATAAAAAGATTTGTTCATTTTGACAATATCTAACAAATCAAAAAGCCTGTTAATTATTTGATCAATTTGTTTTTTATACTCTGGAAATACTTCTGAGAGTTCTAATAATCTCGTTTTTTCAAATGTTTTGTTGTAAACTACGATTGAAGCTTCAGGATTATTACCTAAAACAGCTATTAGTTCTTTTAAAAAATTTAGTCGATTATCACGATTTGGTTTAGATATGTAATTATAATGAGAAGAATCAATTTTTAAATACTCTAACTCATTAGTTTCCACATGAACAGAAAACTGAAAAACTGATTGTGAATAGGGTTTTTCACCCCTAAATAGTGGTATCGGTGAAGGCATAGCCTCAAAATCAAGATAATAGATTGGATAATGTAATTGAAGTAAACCAGCTTCTATTTTACGTTTATGAAAATATAGTTTTTGATTATCAACACAGTATCTCTGCATTAAATGATTTTGATTTTCTAACCAAGATATGGGAATATCTTGCATGGAAACATATCCTTCATTCAGTAAATCATATTCATCATGATGAATTGTTTCATAATCAGTAACTTCATCAAATCCTAAATGAGAATTAAAATAATCGAGGATTGAAGTGTTTTTTGGTAGATGGGAATAACAAAAGTCAACAAATTTACAGGCTGATGGCTTGTCTTTTAGACAGGCTTTCTTGACTAAAGGACATGGGGTGAAGTCATTTAACTCTAGATGATTAATCATTCTAAATAATGCAATCTCAACGATTTCATCTAGATTCTCGATATTTGAAAAATCAAATAAATGATACAATTTATCTGTATAAGATATCCCATCATAAATATAATCAGAATTAAATAGAACAAAATATAGATTGTAATCGATGTTAGGGTATACGTTTTTAAACACATAATTCTTTAAAGCATAACTAAAAACAATTTTACCTATACTCTCAAAGGTAGAAAAAAGCTTTTGACTCTTCATTTGGAAATCTTTGTTTTGTTTGTCGATTGTTCTTAAAGTATAAATACCATTAGCGTTTTTTGTAAACATTTGATATTTATGGTTATCAACTTTGTACTTCAGTTTTAAAAATTCCTTACTTGAATATGGCAACAAACAATATATTCTGTCATCATCGATCATGAAGTCAAACTCTTCTAACAAAGTAATGTTATGATCGAATTCATAAGTAAGATTAACATTTTTTTTAATATCTAATACTGGACTATATAAATGGCTTAAAAAGATATCGTTAAATAAAGAATCGCTTTTAGATAAATTGTTGCTTTGTGTATATATCGATGTAAAAGGGTCGTTTAAAGCTGCAAAACGACGACATCGGTTATAATTTAAGATTGTATTTGTGTTTACTAACATATTAGCTCCTAAGTTAAATTGAGTTAATAATAGCTAGAAACTCTCTCGACATGATGTTATTTGCTTTATAGTATGAAGAGTCATAACTATCTAAAAGCATTAAAGCTTCGTCGGGTTTTATCCAACGTAATTCTAACTGCAAATCTTGTTCTTCCTTAGTATAATTTACACTTTCTGGTTTTAGAGATTCTAAGTCAACTAAGAAATAATGAGTTTCCCAGGTGCTATCTAGATAATATTCCTTAATAATTAAAGTTTTTCTTATAACTTTCCCTAAGAAACCAGTTTCTTCTTTCAACTCTCTAATAACACATTCCTCAGGCTTTTCATTTTCTTCAATTCCCCCACCTGGCAACATATAAAAGTTGAACTTATTCGTGTACAAAAACATAATTTTACCATCCTGAATAACAATAGATCGAGCTGATCGATAAAGATTACTCGAGATATCTGTTCTTTTTAAATTATCTGCAAATACTTCAATTACCATTTTTATCTCCTAGAACTTTTAGTACTGGTTTTTCAAAGAAATCAACAAATCTTCCTACGAAAAAGACTGTGATAATAGTTGTCACTCCGATAAAGAAGAAATATTCTTGATGAGAAAAGAATAAACCAGATATAACTGCGCTAACTAAAGCGAAAACTTCTCCAATGAACTTTCCTTTTCCAAAACTTATATTTAGTCTCCTAGAAATTGCTAAACAAAATTGATCAAGTGCAGGAAGCGGATATTTACAGTAAATAATCATATTTAGACCGATACCAACAATAACTAAAGCAAGAAAGACATATAAGAGATTATAAAACAAATTCATATTGCTGACACTTGGAACAATCAAAAGAAACAAATCAATTGTCAGACCGATATAAAAACTTATTGCTATCGGAAATAACATGATAATAGCAGGTTTCTTTCTTTCAATTAAATAAGCTAAACTAATCAAAAATATCGCCATAATTGGTGTTAAATAGCGGTAATCTAAGGGAATACCTTCATAAAAATTACGATTTAAGGCATCCCAAGATCCCATACCTAAATTGGTTTTTTGAATTAATGTCACACTAAATCCTAGGATTGTTAATCCTAGGAGGTAAATTAGTGGTTTGCGAAATCTGCTCATTTTTTCCTCGTAATATCCTTATAACTTAAAAGCTATTAAATAATAATTTGTTTAGTCTAGAAGCGCTAACTTAATCACATCATCTAGTTTTTTAGCAAAGTTAATTTTCAGTACGTCTTGGACTTCTTTAGGAATGTCTTCGACATCTTTTTCGTTACCTTCAGGTATAATAATTTCTTTTAATCCAGACCTTGAAGCTGCAATTGCTTTTTCTTTCAATCCACCAATAGGTAGTACTCTACCATTTAAGGTAATTTCACCTGTCATTCCGACAAAACGATTTACTTTTCGATTTGTTAAAACAGAAATCAAGGCTGTTGCTATTGTTACCCCTGCTGACGGACCGTCTTTTGGTATTGCTCCCTCCGGAACGTGGATATGGAAATCATTTTTTTCTAGTAATTCTGGCTTAATACCTAGTTTCTTAGCATTACTCTTGACATATGACAAAGCAGCCATAGCGGATTCTTTCATTACATCGCCTAGATTGCCGGTTAAGACAAGATTATTCTTACCCTCATAATATGTAGCTTCTACTTCTAAAGTATCTCCACCAGCCATTGTGTATGCTAAACCGGTAACAATCCCAACCATATCTGTTTTACCAACTTGGTTGTTTTTAAACAATCTCTTGCCAAGATACTTATGAAGGTTATCTTGTTTAATCGTTATTGAATCTAAATTCTTTGTTAGAATTTGCTTAATTGCTTTTCTAGTAATTGAGCCAAATAATCTTTCTAATTGTCTAACTCCTGCTTCACGAGTATAATCCCTAATTATAGTTTTTATAGCCGCGTCAGTGATTTGTAGTCTATCAGTTTCAAGACCATGACTCTTCACTTGTTTGTCAAGTAAGAACTTCTTAGCAATATAAAACTTTTCAATTTCCGTGTAAGAACTTAATTCAATTACTTCCATTCTATCTCTTAATGGAGCAGGGATGTTTTGCAGGTAATTTGCTGTAGTAATAAAGATAACTTGTGACAAGTCATAATCTTCTTCAACATAATGATCACTAAAGAACTGATTTTGCTCTGGATCTAAGACTTCTAGTAAAGCTGATGAAGGATCATTTCTTTCATTTACTACCAATTTGTCAATCTCATCAATTAAGAATACAGGGTTAACTACCTTAGCTCTAATCATTCCGTTAATAATTCTTCCCGGTAATGCTCCCACATAAGTTCTTCGATGACCTCTTATTTCAGCTTCATCATGAACTCCACCTAAACTAGTTTTAACAAATTCACGATTTAAAGCATTCGCAATTGATTTTGCTAATGAGGTTTTCCCAACTCCTGGAGGACCAGATAAGCAAAGGATAGTTTGTGGATTCTTCCCTGTTAACATCTTAACTGAAAGATACTCAATTATTCTTTCTTTAACTTTTTCAAGTCCGTAATGTGAAGCCTCTAACTTTTCTATTGCCACATTAATATCTTCTTCGTCTTTGGTTGTTTTAGCCCAAGGAATAGATACTAAAGTTTCTAAATAAGTTCTTACAACATTAGATTCACTTGAGTTTGGTGATAAATACTCATATCTTTTAAGCTCTTTTAAAGCTTTTTCTTTTACCTTAGGCGGCATATCAGAAGCGTCAATCTGCTCCAAGAATTTTTGAGCATCACTTTGTTTTGAATCTCCAAGTTCTTCTTGGATAGCTCTCATTTTTTCTCTTAGATAATATTCTTTTTGATTTTGATCAGCTGATTTTCTTACGTTCTCATTAATTTTATTCTCAATTGATTGTAAGGTCTTCTCTTTTTCAATATCTTCAAGCAAATATTTTAATCTTTTATTAATTGATACTTCCTTTAGATACTTTATCCGATCATTTTCAGGAATTCTTAATTCAGCAGCAATTAAATCAGATAACTGATCTGATGTTATACCCTTTTTCAAAGATTCTAAGACTTTCTTTGAATCTCTAAACAAGAATTTAGCATTTTCAACTACTTCCTTAGTTAACATTTTTAATAGAACTTGTTCCTCATTGATATCTTCTTGTTGCAATAAAAGCGAAGTAAAATCAATTAAGTAAAAAGGTTCCTTTGTAATAAGGTCATTTAATTTTACTCTTGTTACAGGTTCAAATTTTATCTTGTAATTACCATTTGGTAACTTGATTTTAACACTAATCCTAGCTAAAATACCAACTTCAACAAAGTCAG
>NPIE01009049.1_pt1 | contig 25826 bp, 20 predicted proteins | sample 8637661 | NCBI WGS metagenome assembly NPIE01 (sample SAMN07420842, study PRJNA396082) | bioreactor metagenome | isolation source: sample BA12 brine-fed electro-methanogenic bioreactor BA | place: Japan: Kochi | collected 2016-12-09 | reverse complement strand
CCCGAAGCTACGAATAGCAGGCAAAAAAGGACAAGTCCACCGGTCAAAAGTAAAGTCTCCACGCAGCTTGATATCTTAACGCAAATGTAAAGAAATTCAGCGTTTCGATTTCTCTAATTGAAAATGATATTTCTATTGATGTGCAAGCTTCCCTTTGTAATATTTAGTAATTTTGACCAAACGACAAAACACTAATTATGAAAAGAATAATTACACTCCTGCTATTATCAGCAATCGTCTGGAGCATAAATGCCCAGACAGATATTTTCGACAAAGGCTCTTTTAAATGCGCCCGGAAGAAAGCAGAGCGCCCTGATCATATGAAACCCCTGCGAAGCGAGAATTCCCCCAAACATAAATTCGATGTGCAATTGTATACCATCGACATCGACCTTTATGATAATTTCACCATCCCCTATCCAAAGGATTTTGATGCAAGTGTTGAAGTGAACTTCCTGGTAGATACCGCCCTGAACCAGATCAAACTGGATGCGATCAATAATTCCCTGGAGATCCATGAGGTCGGGATGGCCGGAACTTCTTTCACCCATACCGATGACACCCTCTATATCATGCTTGACCAGACCTATCAGCCCGGATCGGAGGTCACAGTTTCAATCAATTACTCCCACAAAGATGTGGCCGACAATGCTTTTTATGTGGGTGGCGGTTTTGTATTCACGGATTGTGAGCCGGAAGGTGCCCGCAAATGGTTTCCCTGTTATGACAGGCCAGCCGACAAAGCACGCCTTAACCTGACTGCCAAAGTGCCTGCCGATGTTATGCTGGGCAGCAACGGACGACTTGAAGATTCTACGACAGTAGCTGATACGACCTGGTTTCACTGGATTAGCCGCGACCCCATCGCTACTTACATTATGGTAATGTCGGCAACCAATCAATGGGACCTGGACATCGTTTACTGGGAAAGACCCGATGGCAGCGAAATGCCCATCCGCTTCTATCATAAACCCGATGAGAACCCGGACTATATCGAATCCATTATCCCGGGCATGGCTGATTATTTCAGCGACAGCTACGGTGTACACCCTTTTGAAAAAGATGGTTTTGCCACCCTCAACAACCAGTTTACCTGGGGCGGTATGGAAAACCAGACCCTGACCAGCCTGTGCGATAATTGCTGGGGTGAAGCCCTGATTTGCCACGAATTTGCCCACCAGTGGTTCGGTGACATGATAAGTCCCGGCACCTGGTCAGACCTCTGGCTGAACGAAGGTTTTGCAACCTGGTCGGAATCGTGGTGGTGGGAAAACGATGGCGGATACAATGCTTATAAGAATGATGTGGAAGCCAATGCATCCTATTATCTCTCCGCCAATCCCGGTTGGCCGGTGTACAATCCCGAATGGGCACAGAACACCCCACCCAACGGAACATTGTTCAATTATGCCATGACCTATTGTAAAAGCGCCTGTGTACTCCACCTGTTGCGCTATGTACTGGGAGATGAAGAATATTTCCAGGCCATCCATGATTACGCTACCGATACCGTCGAATTCAAATACAAAAATGCGGTTACCGAAGATTTTATTGCCAGCATAGAAGAGTCAACAGGAGAAGAACTCGATTGGTTTTTCGATCAATGGGTTTATGGCCCCAATCACCCGGTATATGATAATGAATACAACTTCAAGGACAACAGGGACGATACGTGGACCGTCAATTTCCTGATCAGCCAGGTACAGACCAATGCGGATTTCTTTACCATGCCCGTAGAGATCACGGTCTATTTCCTGAATGGATCGGATACTACAATTGAAGTGATGAACGATGAGAATAACCAGGTTTTCAGCTGGACCTTCGGCGAAGAACCGGGTACAGTATTCTTCGATAAAGACAATGAGATCGCACTGAAAAATGCTTCTATTTCGGTGGGTGTTTCAGAAGAGAAAAATATGATGCTGACGTACAAACTGGAGCAAAACACTCCCAATCCTGCAAATGGACATAGCAGCATCAGATTTACATTGCCTCATGCAGCAAAGGTCGACCTGGTTCTTTATGACTTAAACGGAAAGAAACTGATGAACCTTCTCAGCGAAAACCTGAATAAAGGACAGCATGAAGTGGATACCGAACTTTCCGGCCTTGCGGAAGGAACCTATTACTATAGTCTGCGGACAGAAGACTTTGTTTCTACTAAGAAACTGCTGATTAGCAGGTAATTGAGTCAATGTATTGTTTCACGCAGAGACGCTAAGCCGCAAAGAAGTATGAATCAATTGCGTCTTTGCGTCTCTGCGTGAAAATATTTAATTGGCGCCACAAAAACACCAAGGCACCAGGGTTCACAAAGAACTAATTCCTCACAAAAACAACTTAGTGTGCCTTTGTGTCTTCGCGCCTTAGTGGCAAAACAGCAAATGGCTTTTCCTTTTCACTTTTTACTTATCAAACAATCCTCCGCCCATGATACTCCTCCGCTCCTATCCGCTGATGCAATTCCTCAAGGTTTGAAGCAGTCACACCGCCTGCCACAATGATCTTAAAACCAGCATCCTGGAATTTGAGCATTTTCCGTATCATCCCCGCTCCCTGCGCTGCGGACGCTGAGCCCCCTGAAGTAAGCACAGATCGCAAGTTTGGAATTGTTTTAATCTGGGATATTGCCTCCAGGGGATCGGGACACAGATCGATGGCTTTATGGAAGCAAACCGGAAAGGGCGCAGCTGCTTCACACAATATTTTCAGCTTTGCATGATCAATTTGTTTGTTCTCCTCTAAAACACCCAGCACGAATCCGACCGGCTTCAGTTCTTTCATTCTATTGATGTCCCGAATCATGGCAGCCATTTCCTGCTCATGATACACAAAATCCCCGGCCCGGGGCCGGATCATGATCTTTACCGGTATATGAAGTTGTTCGATGACTTTTCCGGCGAGGATGAAATCAGGTGTCAGTCCGTCAAGGTCCAGATGCGAACAAAGCTCCAGCCGGTGTGCTCCCAGTTTTTCCGACAGCACAGACTCTTCCAGCGTCTCAACACAGGATTCCTTCAGCAAATACATTATTTAATCTCTTTTGATTCGTGGGAATTAACGAAGAGCACATCCCCGATATGATCATATCCCATAAATAGATCCTGTCCCTTGCTTTTGATATGATCAGGATGAAAACCGATAATGGTCAGGCCGGCATCTTCCGATCGCTCATTGATGATCGCCTTGCTACTCAGTTCCGGATCCTTGCGGATGATCTCGATGTTCTTCTCCGTGATCGGGATACGACCAGTCTTCATCAGGGTAATGAGGTTCTCTTTATGCTGATCCAGGTTCTCATCCTGGCAGATATCGAAGATCTTCACCTGTGCCTTTTTCCAGTCGGGATGTCCCCAGATAATAAAGCTCAGCAGGATCATCAGGTTGGCATTTTCGAAATCAAAACTGCGGATCCAGACATGGATGCTGTCGGAGGTTTTGCTTTTATGTGAACTTCCGAGAATGCAAACATCATAATTTCCGGCCCGTACCAGTTTATAATTATCAATGATCTGTTCGAGATTTTTCGGATCGGCCTTATCGAATTCGAATATGATCATATTATTCTCCATACCGCTGATCCCAGGCAATTGAACAGTTTGTGCAATGGCAGAAGTATAGGAAGGGGAGATCAGGGTGTCGATGTAAACATTGCTTTCTTCCCGGTCTGATTTCGCGATCAGTTTTTTTAATAAAACAGCAGCTTCCTCGTGCTTCTCCCTTGAATAATATCCTTCGATGAGATGAATATAGGTCCCGAAACCATATTTATAGCTGATCCAGTTCAGCAGGTCGAAAGCCTCATCACGCTTAAAAGAATCAGCCGAAACACAAACAGCAGAAGGCCGCCAGCTCTCCCCTGCCCGGATCTTTTTTGACTTTTGCAAGTACACCTGCAGTTTCCTGTTCAACTGGAAGATCGCAGCTTTAAAGATGGATTGCAAGCCCCGGCGATTCCGGTGATACTGATTAATACCCATATAGATGGCTATCATCAGCGCAATGGCAAGCAGGGCATACAAAGCGCTGATCTGGAACATCAGCCAGAGGCTCATTAAAAAACCCACCCCCGAAATGTACCAGCGGGATCTGAAAACCGGACGATACGAAGGATCGGATCCGAAATGGTTCAACAGAGAGATCAGGCAAATGGATCCGTAAGTGACCATAAAAAACATGGAAATGATCTGTGCCACCATGTCCACATTGCCCAGACCGACAAAAACAAATGCGATGAGTATGGTAATGATGGAAGCATTGAATGGCTCCTGGCTTGCACCTTTGCCCCTGGCCAGGTAATGGTTGAGAGCTTTTAAAGGAAATGATCGGTCGGATGAAAGAGCCTGCAAAGTGCGTGGCGCCACCATCACCGAGCCAATGGCCGAGGAAATGGTTGAGGCGGCAAGACCAAGGGGAATGGCAATGCCACCATAGAGAGCGATCTTGCTCATTACCAGTTGATCGCCAATCAATTGCTCGGGACTGGCAGAAATGGCCAGTTTGTAAATAATAAATACATAAAAGATCATACCTGCCAGGGTAGCGCTGATGGTCCCAATGGGGATGGACTTGCCAGGCTTCCTTAAGTCGCCCGAAAGCCCCACACCAGCTGTCATCCCCGTAAAGGCCGGAAAGATGATCGCAAAGACCACAAAGAAATCTTTCATGTTCCTGAAAGAACCGCTGAATATACTTGCAGCAACATCTCCTTCATAAGAAGTCTTACCAAGAAAAAAAAGCACCAGTGAAGTAAATAAGATGACCACAACCACATACAGGGCTTTAACGCCCAGATTGGCACCTTTGGTCAGGATGAGTATGGCCAGGATCCCCATGGCCGGCAAACTGATGGCCTGTCGTGGGAGATTGTATCCATAAGTCTCACTGAACCATCTAAAAAAGGGCTCGAAAGCTTCCGTAAATGCGATCACATAAAAGGCTACGCTGATGGCCTGTGAGAAAAACAGGGCGATGCCAATGGTGGCCCCGATATTTAGTCCGAAAGAACGGGAAATAATATAATACTCTCCGCCCCCTTCCACTTTCTTGTTGGTTGCTATCTCAGAAATCGCAAGTGCGGTGGGGATGGTGACCATATGACCGATCAGCACGATCAGCAATGCGCCCAGGAAACCGACCGTTCCCACAGCAAAGCCAAAACGTAAAAACAATATGGCACCCAGTATGGTTGATATGGCGGTAAAGAAAACCGGTGCGGTTCCAAATCCTTTTGCTTTTATTGTTGATTTCATTGTAATTTTCTTCAGCTTGTATTCAAGCGCAAATATAATTGCAAAGCGGATCGTTTTACAAGAAATTATTTCTTTTCCTAGTTGTCCGGTGAAATTTGAGGTTGTTCCTCGCTTCTCTACCAACGACAAGCGTTCTGTAAGTTTCAGAATATGTTAATGATTGCTGTTTTAAATCCCCCTAAAGAGGCTGNNTTTCGTCAGGCTGAGCGCCGTGCCTGCAGGCATGGAGTCGAAGCCTAAAGATCGTTGATTACCAGCGCATCTCGACTCCCTGCCTGTCGGCAGACAGGCGCTCGATGTGACCTCGGGTGATTTTCATGGCTTTTTGGACAGCCTCCTTATCCAGTTTCATTGCAAAAACCAATTCAAATTCCGAGCGATTCCCCCTTGTCCCGATGGCAACGGGAGGGGTTAGGGGGATTCTACATCTTAGCGAATCTTAAAAATTCGGACAGTACCAATTCTTTCTAAAAAACATATCTTTGGAATAAAATTGACAGCCATGCTCAGGAATTCTATTCTTTTTACGGCATTCGTACTCATTATCAACATCCTTCATGCACAGGACGCAGAAAAATCTGTTTGCCTCAGCAAGGAGGAGCTCCGCCTGTACAACCTGATCAGTTCCCTCAGGATAGAGAACGATGAGGATTTGATACCGCTATCCAGTTCACTAACGCTGGTGGCCAAAACCCACGTAAATGACCTGGAAGAAAATCATCCCGACACATCGGTATGTAATTATCATTCATGGTCGGATAAGGGGGAATGGACACCATGCTGCTACAATGTCTATATCACAAAGCCTGAATGTATGCTGAACAAGCCCAAAGAACTCACCAATTACCCTTACCCTGCTTATGAACTGATCCTCTGGGACAGTGAACAGGCCAATCCCGACAGTGTGATGCAGGTATGGGCTTCGGTCGAGGAGTCTGTGAATATGATCATACAGGATGGCAACTGGAAAAAAAGGAAGTGGGAAGCCATTGGGGTGGCGATTTCAGAGAATTATGCTTCGGTATGGTTTGGTGAAAGGACCGACAAACTCGACCCGCCTTCCCTTTGTGGCACCGAAAGACAGTTAAGCTCCGAAGAACTCGCCAACACAGAAAGCATCAGCAAATCAAACGGAGAGGATCTGCTTTCGGAAAGCGGAACCTATCATATCATATTTGGGAGTTTTTCCAACCGGGAAGAAGCCAGTGCAGCCCTCGAAACATACCGGGCTCAATTTCAGGATGCCGGCATCATCAAAGGTGAAAGCAACTTCCGCATCAGCCTGTCCTCCTACCCCAGCCTGCAGGAAGCAAAAAATGAACGGGATGCGCTTGGGGATAAGTTTAAAAAGGCGTGGATTCTTAAGTTTTGAATTTTTAATTTTTAATTTTGAGTTATTAGGCCGCCGCATTTTATTCAGCAAGAGCTTTTATTTGAAGCTTAAACGAATTGAATAAGAGGCTTTAACTAGAGCTCGATGTTTTCGATTCAGTTAACAGCAGTATCCCCAACTCAAAACTCAAAATTCAAAACTCAAAACTGATTAAGGCATCTAATCAAAAACTATCCCAAAACCTCAGCAATTTTCTCCCCAATCCCAGCAGGAGAATCCACAACATACGCTCCGGCTTCTGTCAGCAAGGCTTTCTTGGCCTGGGCGGTATCATCTTTGCCACTAATTATGGCGCCGGCATGGCCCATGGTCCTGCCTTTGGGAGCAGTGGCTCCGGCGATAAAAGCAACCACCGGCTTGGTAGCATGTTCTTTCAGCCAGCGGGCTGCATCATTCTCCATGGATCCGCCGATCTCTCCGATCATCACGATGGCATCGGTATCTTCATCTTCCATGAATAGTTTGAGTGCATCCAGTGTGGTGGTCCCGATGATGGGATCACCCCCGATGCCAATGGCAGTGGATTGTCCCATACCCAGCTTGGTGATCTGATCAACCGCTTCATAAGTGAGGGTTCCTGAGCGGCTAACAATACCGATACGACCGGGTTTGTGGATGAATCCCGGCATGATGCCGACCTTGGCTTCTCCCGGGGTAATGATGCCTGGACAGTTGGGTCCGATCAAACGGGATTGGCGGCTGGCAAGATACTCCTTCACAGCGATCATATCTTTGGTGGGAATTCCTTCGGTTATGCAAACAATGACCTCTATGCCTGCTTCTGCGGCTTCCATGATCGCATCCCCTGCGAAAAGCTGAGGGACAAAGATCACAGAAACATTGGCATCCATTTCTTTAACGGCCTCGGCAACAGTATTGAACACCGGTTTGTCGAGATGGGTCTTCCCGCCTTTGCCGGGGGTTACTCCACCCACTACATTGGTGCCGTATTCAATCATTTGTCCGGCATGAAAAGTACCTTCCGAACCTGTATAACCCTGTACGATCACTCTGGAATTCTTATTGACTAATATGCTCATGCTGTTTAAGGATTGATTTTGTTGAATGCAAAAATAATAGGTTTTATTGAACGGACGAAAAAAACCTTGGCTTTTGGGTTGTTCATTGTTTCATTGTTCGATTGATGCATTGTTATAGCCATTGGCAAGATATTTTCTAGTCTCTGAGGGTGAAAGGGATTTTTGCATTGTTTTCTTAGACCTGTCAAAAGGGTCCTCAAACCCACCCAAAAATTAGCCACGAAGGCACAAAGACCTCTAAGCTTCACAAAGTCGTATTTAGCATAGTCCTGAACCTTTGCGATTCTATGAGTATTCGTGAATTTAGTGGTAAAAATTAAAAAATGGGTTTTGATACCTTGACCTTTGCCCCCTTGTCTCCCATCTAGCCTATATCGCCTTTATCGCCTCTGTCGCCTATATCGCCTCTGTCGCAAAAGTCGCAACAAAAGCCTCCAATTCTTCGTACATTTGCCATAACTGAGAGAAAATGAAGCATCAGGAACAAAAACAGGAGACCATTTGCGCCCTGGCCACAGCGCCGGGATCAGGCGCTATTGCTGTGATCAGGGTTTCGGGTCCGGATACATATCCAATACTCGAAAAGCTTTTCAAACCCAGGAATAAAAAGCTCAATATCAAAAAATCCGAAGGATACAAAATTTATTTTGGCACCATCGGAGATGAGAATGAGCTGATTGATGAGGTTTTGCTGAGTGTTTTCAAACAGCCCAATTCCTACACCGGCGAAGATGCCGTGGATATCTCCTGCCACGGTTCCGAATACATACAGCAAAGAATCATAGAAAGCCTCATTGATCATGGGACAAGACTGGCGGATCCCGGGGAGTTTACCATGCGGGCATTTATGAACGGTAAGTTCGACCTTTCCCAGGCAGAAGCTGTGGCCGACCTGATCGCTTCCAATTCCAAAAGCAGTCACGACCTGGCCCTGCAGCAAATGCGGGGTGGCTTTTCGGACAAGATCCGTGAACTGCGGCAGCAATTGCTCGACTTCACATCTCTCATCGAACTGGAACTGGACTTCAGTGAGGAAGATGTGGAATTTGCCGACCGCAAGCAGTTGTTTGAGCTGCTGGAAGTTTTGAAAAAGGAACTCAAAAAACTGGTCGATTCCTTCAGACTGGGCAATGTATTAAAACGCGGCATCCCGGTGGCCATCATCGGCAAACCCAATGTGGGAAAGTCCACTTTGCTCAATGCCATCCTGAATGAAGAAAAAGCCATCGTTTCCGAAATTCCCGGAACCACACGCGATGTGATCGAAGACACCATCATCATCGAGGGATATTCCTTCCGTTTCATTGATACGGCAGGCCTGCGTCAGTCGGGAGATACCATCGAAAGCATCGGGATTGAGCGAACCCGCGAAAAGATCGCCCAGGCCAGCATCATCCTGTATATCTGTGATATCAGCCAGTGCACCCGCGACAGCCTGGATGAGATCCTGAGCGAATTCCGGGAATACATCCATGACCAGAGCAAACGCTTCATCCTGGTCGGCAATAAGATCGACAAGCTGGAAGAAATGCCCAAGAAGTTCCGCGAACTGGTCGACCTGGAAACCATCTTCGTTTCCGCCAAACGCAAGGAGAACATCAGCATGATCACGGACTCCCTCCTGAAATCCGTAAAAGAACAGAAAGTCAGCGACCGGGCCATCGTCTCCAACACCCGGCATTACGAAGCCCTGAAAAGCGCCCTGGAAGCCGTGGTGAATGTAGACCAGGGACTGAAAGACGGTCTGCCCTCCGACCTGGTCACTATCGACATCCGGCAGGCGCTGCACCACTTGGGCTCTATCACAGGTGAGATATCGACGGATGAGATACTTGGGAATATTTTTGGGAAGTTCTGTATTGGAAAGTAGGTTGGCCGTTGGCTATTATTATTGAGAATTCTTAACCGCAAAGTTCGCAAAGGAGGCGCAAAGTAAGCTAAGATTTTAAAAGCAATTCATCCTCTTTGCGCGCTTTACGCAAACCTTGCGCCCTTCGCGGTTAAACAACCCCCAGCATATTTGGGCAATGGCATAACCAGCCAAAAGCAAACAGCCCAATAACTCAAAATTCAAAACTAAAAATTAAAAAACCTCCCGAAAACTTTCGGGATCAAAATTAATCCCTAACTTAGTCTTCCGAAACGAAAGCAGATATTATTCATCAATCCCCTGTTTATTTTATTTGTTCTGGAAGCAGTGAGATTATCTTTCAAAGTTTGGGTACCATCACCATATGTATAAATATTCCATATCACTACTGATTTGGTTCCGGGAATATACTTTCTAAAATTTAATGATTCTCAGGGAAGAAGTATTGTTAAGTATTAATACGTCTATCAGGATCCTGATTTGTCATCTGAATTTCTGTCAACTATGTTACCAGCCTTCCTTAATAAAACTCTACTCATCTTCTTTGCGGTTCTCTGCGTAATAGCTTTATACGGCAAGTCCAACCCCTTCATATTTAAGTGCAAATACAGATGACCATTTTATGAAAAATAATTACAACTGATGAAAACCCTTATAAATAATTAAGTTTTATGATATCCTATTACCCAACTTTAGCTTGCAATAGCATCAAATATCAATAGTTTATTTCCATCAGCCCAGATAGATAGCAATTATTTCATTGTCCATTGTCAATTCTACATTTTTCATTTTTCATTTGGGTAATTTACTCAAATTATAATTAATTAATAGAACTGCAAAGATGTAAGAAAGTTTTATATTTGACCAAAGCAATTCACATCCATATGACTCACAATGAAGACACAATCTGAAACAAAATATAACGGGTTAATTGCTCCTTGCGGAATGAATTGTGGTCTTTGTATTGGTCACTTACGAGATAAAAGACCATGCGGAGGATGCTTTAAAATTGATGATGAAAATAAACCAGCAGTTTGTCGTAGTTGCAAAATTGTTAATTGTGATTTATTGGCAGAAACGACATCCGGATTCTGTTATGATTGTGAAAAATATCCATGTACCAGATTAAAAAATCTTGACAAGCGATACAGGACAAAATATAGAATGAGTATGATTGAGAATCTTGCCAGTATTAAAAAAGACGGATTAGTAAGATTCTTAATGAATGAGGAGGAAAAGTGGAAATGCAAGGCGTGTGGTGCCGGATTATGCGTGCATAGAGCGTTTTGCTTAAATTGCAAAACAAAGATTGAATAATGTGATCGCACACAAAAACAAACAAATGGATAAAATAGCGTCAAAACACAAAGAAGTCATCGAGTTTTACACAAAAAATGCCGATGAGGAAGAAGTAAAAAAGCTGTCGAGATACTTTAAAGAAGGACTGGATGCTTATGGGTGTGGTAAAGATAAAGTTGCTGCACAGCGCACCAAATGGCTGAAGGAATGGGAAAATGAAATGAGCATTGAGGATTATCTTGATTTTGGCGACAAACTGGTTGCAACCGGCAAATACGAAGAAGCACATTGTGCTACCGATTTCATTTTATCGAAAAAAGATGAATTTTCAGTAGAAACTTTCAACAGAATTGGGAATTGGTTAGAAAATGGCATCCGGAATTGGGCAAATACTGATGTGCTCTGTATGCTGGTTTTATCTGAGTTTATTTACAGGGATATTGTTCAGGTAACAGATTTTATTTCCTGGACAAAATCCAAATCAAAATGGAAAAGGAGAGCCGTTCCTGTTACATTTGTCGAAGCCATCAAAAAGAATTACAAACCAGAGCCCATCTTGTCTGTCATTGAAAACCTGATGGAAGATCCTGAAGAAGATGTTCAAAAAGGATTGGGAACCCTTTTGAGAGAGATCTGGAAGAAATATCCGGAAACTGCAGAAGACTTTCTTCTAAAATGGAAAGACAGATGCGGGAGAAAGATCATTCATTATGCAACAGAAAAAATGGATAAGGAAAGCAGGCTGAAGTTTAAAAAGAGCAACAAATAACAAATCGTAGAATTGTAAAGGCATTTTCCATTTGGCATTGTCGATTCTACATTTTTTATTTTTCATTTGGCAAGCAGCACAGACCTGAACAAATTAACAAAATGGCAGACAAGAAGCTACTGGCTGGAATGGCCTCGGGCTGAATTGGCTGTAAAACAAGCCTGGAATTATAGCAAGGGCCTGTGTAGCCTCCCATAAAAACTTCCCGCATTTACGAATATACAATACCTTTGCTACAATGAGCAAATTTGATGTTATTGTAATAGGCGCCGGACCTGCCGGACTATTAGCCGCAGGACGAGCTGCCGAATTAGGTGGGAAGGTTTTGGTGCTGGAAAAAATGCAAGCCGCAGGGCGTAAGCTTTTGATTACAGGCAAAGGACGTTGTAATATCACGAACAGCGCGCCTATTAGCGAATGTATTAAGCATGTTTTCCCAAATGGGAAATACCTGAAAAATGCTTTTGCTCAATTCTACAATACCGATATAATTAAGTTACTCGAAAGATATGGTGTAGATGTTACCCTGGAACGAGGGGGACGCTATTTTCCAACAAGCAATAATTCGCTTGATATATTAAATGCACTTTTAAGATGGGTTAAGGAACTAAAGGTAGATATACGCTGCAATAAAAAGGTTGAAAAACTGCTGATCAAAGATGGAGCTATAACAGGAGTTCAAGCTAATGGCGAAGCAATAATGGCTGATAAGGTAATTATTGCAACTGGCGGTAAGTCGTACCCTGCGACGGGATCAACTGGCGACGGCTATGAAATGGCAAGACAAGCTGAACATGAAGTTGTAAAAGCAATTCCGGCACTTGTACCCCTGGAAACATCAGGCAATTTAGCACAAGGCATGCAAGGTTTGAATCTGAAAAACATAAATGCCGTAACTTGGGTTGATAATAAAAAAGCTGGTGAATCCTTTGGCGAAATGCTTTTTTCAAATTTCGGATTAACAGGCCCAATTATTCTAAGCCTTAGCCGTATCGCTGTTATGGCATTAAGAAAAAATCAAAAGGTTGAAATTACCGTTGACCTTAAGCCTGCACTCGACGAACAAAAACTTGATAAACGACTTCAGCGTGACCTAAACGAACATGGTAAAAAGAAAATAGGAAATATATTTAAGTTCTGGCTGCCTTCATCAATGGTGCCTGGATTTATTGCCGAACTGGATATTGACGTCGACAAAGAATGTCATCAGGTGTCCGCCAGGGAACGCAAAAAAATTAGATACCTAATGAAAAACCTGCCTTTTACCGTTACAAATAGCCGAACATTTAAAGAGGCAATTATTACCGCGGGTGGTGTATCAACCAAAAACATTTCGCCAAAAACAATGGAGTCGAAAAATGTTAGTGGACTGTATTTTGCTGGCGAAGTCATTGATTTAGATGCTGGAACAGGGGGATATAACCTACAAATAGCTTACTCTACAGGCTGGGTAGCCGGTAATTCAAGCATGAACAACTGTGGATTAAAAAATCAAGATAATTGAAAAAAGGCAAATGTAAGTTCTTAACTTTGGTTGGATATTTACCATAGCAAGATATTAAAGGCGGATTTCGATATATTTTGATCAAAACGGAGAATGCAGGACAAACCCATTATCTCAAGGAAGCCCCCGGGGCGCAGCAGAAATATCTTTACCGATATTAAATATTTCTTTCTTGACAAACCCCCTGTCAGTACCCTTGTCAAAATCACTTCAGTGGAACAGAAAGAAATTTATTGTGAAAGTATTTTGCAAAGGATCGGCATCCGGGTTTCAGATTACAGAATGCTTAATTTGCACAGGATTGGCGTTGAAGCGCCGGCCAGCTATCTTTTTGATGAGTTGCTCAAATGGAATGGTGATTCCACCTGCTAGCCCAACCACATTGCAAAAGTTAATCTTGAAGATGACAAACTGGAAAAGATCAAGATATTCCTGCTGGGAAGATCCAGGTATTTGTTTGGCTTGAAAAAGGGAATATTTGGCTTGCGATTGCTGCATCTTTTCGACCTGAATGCTATCAAAATACAAAAGGTACCTGCCCCTTTCGATTTCGATAATGCCCGTTACCTGTTATATGAAAGCCAGGGAGGCTATCCCATTGGTATCTTTTCCATGTATGTCAGAACATCCATTCCTGAGCGGGGAGAAAAGGAAATGTCGCAGTTATTTATTCTGACTGGTTTTGAATTTTTTGGCAAGAAGAAATTCAGCAACATGCTGCCTATCAGAAAAATCTGGGAAATGGTCCACAACCGTGTAACAAACAATGTGGCTTTTCGCTTCAAGCAGTTATGTGAGTGGAGGTTTGAAAAATTTGCAGATGATAAAGCCGAAAAATAATTATACAGGTACCTTGCTTTTATGCAGCATATTAACTTTACAAGGCTGATATTATAATTCACTAAATTTATCCCATGAAAAAACTGAGCGCTTCTATTTTCATTCTGCTTATTCTTATAAGTTCCACTTATTCTCAGAAGCAGGAAAAGATGCAGTGGTTCCAGCATGCCAGGCTTGGCATTTTCGTACACTGGGGCATATACGCTGTGAACGGGATCGACGAGTCCTGGAGTTTCTACAATGAATATATTACCTACGATGATTACATGAAGCAATTGGAGGATTTCACTGCGAGTGATTTTGATCCTGCCGAATGGGTCAGGCTTATCAAAGAATCAGGGGCAGGCTATGCGGTTATCACAGCCAAACACCACGATGGAGTGGCTTTATGGAATACAGAGCTGTCCGATCTGAATACTGTTGACCGGACGCCGGCCGAACGTGACCTGATTAACCCTTTTGTAAAGGAAATCCGTAAAAAAGGTTTGAAAGTGGGCATCTACTACTCGCTCATTGACTGGTCGCATCCCGATTATCCTGCAAAAACAAAAACAGAAATGAGATATGAGCATGATTCATTGCGCTGGGCAAATTTTTCAGATTTCAACCTGGGGCAGATCAGTGAGATCAGTCAACAGTTTAAGCCGGACCTTTACTGGTTCGATGGGGACTGGGAACATACGGCAGAAGAGTGGAAAGCCAGAGAGATCAGAGAAATGATCCTGGATCAGAATCCGGCAGCAATCATTAACTCCAGGTTGCAGGGCCATGGCGATTACGCAACACCCGAACAGGGAGTGCCTGTTCACAAACCCGGCGATAAATACTGGGAACTATGCATGACCATGAATGATTCCTGGGGCTACCAGCCCAACGATCAAAACTATAAAACGCCCAATCAGATCATCCGGATATTTGCCGATGTAATCGGGATGGGCGGCAATTTGTTACTGGATATCGGTCCGAAGGAGAATGGCGATATCCCACCCGAGCAAGTGGAAGTCTTGGAGGAGCTGGGCCGCTGGACCGGCAAACACCGGGATGCGATTTACGGGACACATGCTGGCATCCCGAAAGATTATTATTACGGACCCAGCACGATCTCTGCGGATAGCAGCACACTCTACCTCTTTGTTGAAGGAATTCCCAATGGTCCTATTGCAGTGAAAGGATTGCTGAATGATGTGAATCGCATCCGGGTAGTTGGAAATGGCACAAAACTCAGCTGGGATGTCAGGATGAAAACTTACTGGAGTAAAAAACCAGGAATTCTTTATATTGATGTGCCGGAAGAAACGCTGGATCCGCAGCTTACGGTCATTGCAGTTTTGCTGGAGGGGAAACTAAACCTGGAAAAATAAGCAAGGAATGGATGGAAGATTAACACAAAAAAAGATGAATAAAGTTTTAACAGTTTTAATATTATTGATTTTTACAAGTGCTATACTGGCACAGCATGAATCCAGGTATGTGCCGGAGACTGACAGTCTTGCATTGCAGAAGCTGGAGGAATGGCAGGATTTGAAGTTTGGATTGCTTATGCACTGGGGAGCTTACAGCCAGTGGGGCATCGTGGAATCCTGGTCGATCTGTCCGGAAGAATACGGATGGTGCGAAAGGAAAAAAGGCAGCCATCCTGATCATTATTTTAAATATGTAAAGGAATACGAAAAGCTTGAGAATACTTTTAATCCAGTGGAATTCGATCCGGAAAAGTGGGCACATGCTGCCAAACAGGCCGGCATGAAGTACGTGATTTTCACCACCAAGCATCATGACGGTTTCTGTATGTTTGACACCGATTACACAGATTACAAAGTCACCGATGATGATTGTCCTTTTTCAACGAACCCGAAAGCCAACATCAGCAAAGAGATATTCAATGCATTTCGCGAACAGGGTCTCTGGACTGGCGCCTATTTTTCCAAACCCGATTGGCATTCTCCTTTTTACTGGGATCCTTATTACCCGCCCCGCGACAGAAATGTCAATTACAGCCCGGAAGAGAACCCGGAAAAGTGGCAACAATTTGTTGAATTTACCCATAATCAGATCCTGGAATTGATGAAGGATTATGGGAAGATGGATATCCTTTGGCTGGATGGTGGATGGGTGGCAAAAAACTCAAAATCAGAGATCACTAGCTGGTATGATAAAAAATTAGCAGATTCTGAAAGCGGATACATGAAGCACCGAATGATTAACCAGGACATTCGAATGAATGAACTGGTGGAAAAGGCCAGGAAACTGCAGCCTGGCTTGATCGTTGTGGATCGTGCGGTTGAAGGCAAAAACCAGAACTATCTCACCCCCGAGAACCGCGTACCGGAGGAAGCCCTGCCCTACCCCTGGGAATCCTGCATTATCTCCGGTGGCGGATGGTCCCATACACCAAATGCCCGATATATGAGCGGACGGGAGGGTATTCACCTGCTGGTAGACATCGTTGCAAAAGGAGGCAATCTTTTGCTGAACATTGCCCCTACTCCGGAAGGCGAATGGCAGAAAGGGGCTTACCACTTGCTGCAAGCATACGCTGATTGGATGGAAGTCAATGCCGAAGCAATATACGGAAGCCAGCCACTGGCGCCATTTAAAGAAGATCAAACCTGCATGTCACAGAATGATGATGGAAACGTATTTTTCATTTATTTGAATGACAATGAAGCAAACGTTATGCCCGAAGAGATCAGCATATCTTCACATCAGCCGGTGGCTTCTGCAAGTGTAAAAATACTGGGAAGCGATACGGAACTGGAATGGTATCCCGAAAAGGTTGGCTTCAGAGTGTTGATCCCTGAGGACTTAAGAAACAAACCTCCCGCCAAACATGCATGGACTCTGAAAGTTTCTGAGATTGTCAGGAAATAGGTGCCGTTTATTCCCGGAAGGATTTTCCGTAATGTAAACGAAAATCGTGTAGGTCAAAATGGTCAGATTTTTCATTATTAAAATGCTTTCTAAATAATGTGATCATTTTCTTTGAGAATAATATGGCATTATAGATCATTGTTTTGCCATTCCTTTTCAGAAAATCTACTCCATTTATCAGACCTAATATGATCAATAACAATCCAATAATAATAAGAGATAAAATAAGCCCGTCTCTTGCACCTCCGGTTCCTGCATACGATTCAAATGACACCCCCAAAAGAAGCACAAAGATTATTGACATTTCTTTTTTCATAGGAAATCGTTTAATATTACAAACTAAAGATACTAATATTTTAAGTGAATTCTATACAATTTTAACAAAAGTTAACGTGTTAAAAGTTAAAAATTACTCTTTATTATACAATTGTTCACCTTACTGAAATTTAATAAAAAAAAAACAATTGGAGCATATCTGCCAATCTCCTACTGATTCATTTGCAGCTGCTGAGGCAATTCAAGAAAAAAAGTAGTCCCTGCTTCCTCCCTGCTTTCAAACCACACTTTACCCTTCAGGTAATTCTCTCCAAACAACTTCATGCTGTATGTGCCTATACCGCGATTGCTTCCCTTGGTAGAAAAAGAGCGCTGAAAGATCTGCCTCTTCACAGCATCGGGCATAACACCCGGATTGTTCACACTGAATACAAAACCGTCATTTTTTCTGTAAGCATTCACCAGCACTTTTTCGCCGGCGTCAATTGCTTCAGCAGCATTTTTGATCATGTTGATGAGAATGCGCTGCAGCAGGACACGGTCGGTAGTTATTTTGCCCTTATCGCAGTTTTCCAGAATAATCTTACGCTCTGTAACATCTTTGTTTCTTTTAATAATATTGATGACCGATGGCATAAACTCCTTCAAATCAAACTCAAAGGCATCCACGATCAAGTCATTTTTTTCAGCAGCCCGCAGCCTTTGATGATTTTTGATCTCCTGCACCAGTTTATCCGAAAGGTCATAAATGATCTCGGCCTTTTCCAGGGTCTCCGCATCCAGGTCTTTCAGGTCCTCTTTTAATAATCCGGAAAAGCCATACACCCCGCCGGCTGTATTCAGCACATCATGTAAAAAAGTCCTCTCGAGAATCTCTTTTCGTTTTGAATCACTAATGTCGATCACAGAAAAAAACACATAAGGGTTTCCGTTGAATTCCATGGGATGAGCCCTTACCGACAGATCGAAGGAAAAAGATCTGTCAATATCCCGAGCACTAATCCGGCATTCCTGCTCATTGGCCTCTCCATTCAGGGCTTTCAAAATAGAATTCACTGCCCCGCATTCCCGGCAGGCTTCCGTGGTTCCGCATCCCCCTTCTGTTTCGGAAGAATTAATGCAGTGCAATACTTCTCCCGGTCGAAGCCCCAGTAGCCGGTCCAGTTCGCTTTGCATAAGGGTCAGCAATTTATGATTGGCAAAAACCACCTGGCGGTGCCGGTTCAATACCATAAACATGGAATTGCTGGCTTCCGCGATGGAAACCAGGAAATCCATGCTAAGCATCTGCTGGTTCTGACCGGCTATTTCAACACGGCCCGCTCTCTCTGCAGGGGCAAATTCAGTATGCATTACCATTGGCTGGGATCCTCCTTCCTTATTTTTAGCAAAATACAAAAAAAAACGGGGACAATCAGTGGGAAGTTGTCTTCAGGAAGCAAATAATTCCTTTATCAGTCAACCTCAATTAACCCTTATTACTCATTTATTATTCACCCGGTGACTATATGCGAATGGACAAAAACCAAAGTCACTGGCTGAATGAACAGAAAAATAAGCTTAACATGACAATAGCTTTTACCTGCACGTGATTTCAGTACCTTATGCCAGAAAGGCTTTTCCAAAAAAAATAATCACCCTCCAAAATTATAATTTCTTCCCAGGTCTGTGATTTGTAATTTTCATTAGTGTCTGCTCCTCTCCTTTGCCCTTAATTCCTTACCTTTGCACTGCTAAAAAATTAACAGGAAAGAAGAGATAATGTCGAAGAGTTTATTTATTGCAGCGGCCGAACCTGAATCAGGAAAATCCCTGGTATTATTGGGGGTTATGAACTTACTGGCCAGCCAGGTAGGACGGGTTGGGTTTTTCAGACCCATCATCAAGAGTGGTAAAGAAATGGATCCCCATATCAAGCTTGTTTCAGAGAGATATGACCTGCCTTATGAATACAATGCAATGTACGGGCTGGAAAGCAATGACGCCCTGATGAAGATACAAAAGGAAGATAGCGATGCAGTGATCACCGAGATCATCAACAAATACAAGAAACTTGAAAAACGGTGTGATTTCATTTTATGCGAAGGAACGGACTTTTCAGGAAACCTGTCACCTTTTGAGTTTGATTTTAATGCCCGGATAGCCAACCACCTGGGCACTCCCCTGCTGACCATCATGAATGGCTACCTGAAATCAGTATCCGAAATATCCGACAATGCCCATGTGATCAAAAGCATCCTGAAAAGAGAAAAGACCCCTTCTCTAGGCATGATCGTTAACCGGGCTGAAGAGTCTAAAATTGGTGACATTATCAAACGCCTGGAACAGATCAACAGCAAAGAAGAGATCAATTTTGCCATCCCCGAAAGAGAGATCCTCCAACGCCCCACCATGCGACAGATCAAGGAAGGCCTGAATGCAAGCCAGGTTTTCGGTGATGAAGAAGCATTGAATCATCACATTTATGATTACAAGATCGCAGCCATGAGCCTGGAACGTATCCTGGCGCATACTTCCGACGGATCCCTGGTCATCATTCCCGGGGATCGTACAGACGTATTGCTCGCCCTGATCATGACCCTTCTTTCAGAAAACTATCCGCACATCGGCGGGGTATTGTTAACGGGAGGCGTAAAACCCGATCCCTATTACATGAAGCTCATCGAGGGCATCAAAAAAGTGAATATCGCCATGCTGAGTGTGTATACGGATACCTACGAAACAACCATGCGCCTGAATAAAATACCCTCACAACTCACTCCTGAGAACGAAAGACGCCTGGCCATCGCCATTGGTCTTTTCGAACAATTCGTCGACGGGGAGGCATTATCCAAATGTATTTCACTGACCAGGTCAAACATCGTGACCCCCGTAATGTTTGAATTTGAGATTTTTGAGAGGGCCCGTGCCCACAGAAAACACATCGTTCTTCCCGAATCACAGGATGAAAGGATACTGGAAGCAGCAGACATACTGCAGCGTAGAAATGTAGTCGACATCACCCTGCTGGGCAAGGAAGAAGAGATCAAACAAAAAGCCGGCTCTCTGCAGATCGATTCAAAATCCATCCGCATTATCGATCCTGCCAAATCCGAATTAAGAAAAAAGTTTGCTGAAGAGTATTTTAAACTGCGCCAGCACAAGGGCGTTTCGGAAGATGCAGCCTTTGATATCATGGGCGACCTGAGTTATTTCGGCACCATGATGGTCCACCTGGGTTATGCTGATGGCATGGTTTCCGGGGCGGCACACACCACGCAACATACCATACGGCCGGCCTTCGAATTCGTCAAGACAAAACCAGGCGTCAGCATTGTATCCAGTTCATTCTTTATGTGCTTTGAAGACCGGGTACTGGTATTCGGCGACTGTGCCGTAAACCCCAACCCCAATGCAGAACAGCTTGCCGATATTGCCATCAGTTCAGCGGATACGGCCAAATCATTTGGCGTTGAACCCAGGATCGCCATGCTTTCCTATTCTACCGGTGAATCCGGGAAAGGAGAAGATGTTGAAAAAGTCCGCAATGCAACAAAGATCGTTAAAAAGCGCCGCCCCGACCTGAACGTGGAAGGCCCCATTCAATACGATGCAGCCATCGATGCCTCCGTGGCCAAAAAGAAAATGCCGGGTAGTAAGGTAGCCGGCAAGGCCACCGTGTTTATCTTCCCCGATCTCAATACCGGGAACAATACTTACAAAGCTGTGCAAAGAGCGGCCAATGTTGTGGCCGTTGGCCCCGTACTCCAGGGTCTGAACAAACCCGTGAATGACCTCAGCCGTGGCTGCCTGGTGAAAGACATTGTCAATACCGTTGCCATCACTGCTATACAGGCACAAGGCATGGAGGAAACAAAAAGTTGATGGGAGGGGTTCATATTGGTGAAACCTTTAGGGGACAATGGTATATGGGTATATGGGTATAAAGTTTTAGGGTCATAGAGGTATAAGGGGTCAAGGAAAAAACCAATTAACCAATAAACCAATTAACCAACAAACCAATTTACAAAAAGCCCATGCAAGTATTCAAATTCGGCGGACTGGCCTTACAAGATGCAGATTCCATCAGAAATGTTTCTGACATCATTGCAAAGAATACCGCTAATAAACTTTTGGTGGTGGTTTCAGCGACCGGAAAAAGTACACGCCTGCTTTTCCGTTATGCAGAGTCTTGCTATTATAAGCATGGTAATGAAAGTGAATTGTTCGGGAAATTCAGAGACAGGCATGTTGAGATCTTAAAAGGACTCTCAATTGAAGACGAAGCTTACAACACAATTTTAAAACCAATCAACGAAGCGGGTGAGTTGACTGCAGAGCAAGGAATTGATTTTGCACGCTTTTTTGATGAAACAATTGCATACGGAGAAATTGTTTCCAGCATGATCCTCAGTGCCTGCCTCAGGCAATCAGGAATTGCCAATACATGGATCGATATCCGGGAGATCCTGCTTACTGACAACAATTATTCTGCTGCAAATGTTATTCATAGCAAAAGCCGGGAAAGGGCACAAGAATTAAAGGAACATCAACTTGTGATTACCCAGGGTTTTATCGGGCGTTCCGAAGAAGGATTCACCAGCACCCTGGGATTCGAAGGTTCAGACTATTCGGCGAGCTTGCTGGCCAACTACCTGGATGCCAAAAAAGTGCTTATATGGAAAGATGTACCGGGCATCATGAGTGCGGATCCAAAGTCCGATTCTGCAGCCGTGAAACTGGATTCACTGAGTTATGAAGAGGCCATTGAATACGCTTATGCAGGTGCCAAGGTATTGCACCCGAAAAGCATCAAACCGCTTCAGAACAAAAACATTCCGCTTGAGATAAGAAGTTTTTTGCAAGCCGGGAAAAAAGGCAGCATCATTCAGGCAGAAAATACCGGAGCCAAAAAGGCAGTGGTCATTCAAAACAAGGAAATCTGCCTGTTCAAAATCCGCAGCAGGGATTTTTCATTCATACCCGAAGAACACCTCGGCGAGATTCTCCGAATATTCACCCACTTTGGAGCAGGCATTAAGATGATGCATCAAACAGCCATATCAGCAGATATTTGTATTGAGCAGGATGAGCTGAAAATTAGCAGGATCATGGATTCACTTTCAGATGACCTCATGGTTGAGAAAAGGAGCGGACTTACATTGTTGAGCATTTTTCACTACAATGATCAAATCATCCGGGAAAAAACAAAGAAAAAAAAGGTCCTGATCGAAAACAGGGCAAAGAATATTTACCGGGTTCTTTTTGAACCTGAAAATGATTCATGATATGAAAATAGCAATAGCTGGAGCCACCGGCCTGGTTGGCCAGAAAATGACAGAAATACTGGAGGAAAGAAATTTTCCTGTCACCGAATTGATCCCAATGGCCTCCGGCAGGTCGGCGGGAAAAAAAACACAATTCAGGGGCAGGGAATACGAAGTAGTCCTGTTGGAAGATGGCTTGAAGAAAAAACCCGATCTTGCCTTGTTCTCCGCCGGCAAAGAGGTGTCATTGGAATATGCTCCACTTTTTGCTGATCAGGGCTGCATTGTGATCGACAACTCCTCGGCCTGGCGCATGGATCCTGAGGTAAAGCTGATCGTTCCCGAAGTAAACGGGGACCTGCTTGTAAAAACCGACAAACTCATTGCCAACCCCAATTGCTCAACCATACAGATGATGGTGGCCATTGCCCCCCTGCACCGTGAATTCAAGATCCGGCGTATTGTGGTCTCAACTTACCAGGCTGTATCGGGTTCCGGGCAGAAAGCCCTCTTACAAATGGAAGCCGAAAGGGAAAAAAAAGATATCGAAAAAGTTTATCCCTATTCTATCGACCTGAATTGCCTTCCCCATGGAGGCGAATTCCTCCAGAACAATTACACCTCGGAGGAAATGAAACTACTCCATGAAAGCCGCAAGATCCTTAACGAACCCGGCCTGGCTGTCAGTGCTACGGTTGTGCGGATTCCTGTTCATACGGGTCATTCAGAAAGCATAAACCTGGAATTTGAGGAGGACTTTGACATTGATCAGATCAGGAACATCCTGGCTGAAGCAGCAGGCATCAAACTACTGGATGATTCTTTTAACAATCTGTATCCCATGCCGCTTTATACGGAAGGCAGGGATGAGGTCTTTGTAGGGCGGATACGCCCGGATGAATCCCGTAAAAAATGCCTCAACCTATGGGTGGTGGCAGATAATCTTCGAAAGGGAGCAGCAACCAATGCAGTGCAGATTGCTGAGCAAATGCTCAAAATCCTGCAATCATCAGCCAGGTCTAAAAAATGAGCCGACCGATGCTCGTTGTGAAGATATTTTTTCCCCAGGCCGATCAATTAACGGCCCGAACCTGGCAGTTTATAACATTCCTGGGGTTTCCAGGCTAAACTGTATCCTTGGAGCAGATACGGAAAAACATTTCACTCTTTATTTGGAAACGCCTCTTCAAAGTTCGGGGATATATATACTGGGTGCTACTGAGAATACTGACATTGAGGACGAATACAGCAATATATCAACAGCGCATCAGATCCTTTTTAAAGTTGAATTGCAGGCAAAAGACCCGGGACCCATTATAGGTAAAAAAACATGCACAGAATAAGTTCCCTATCAATAGCACCCTGACAAGTTCAATCATTTTTATACCTTAGCCTATCATGATCGAGCAACTTAAAAACCGGGACTTTACTCCCGAATTTAGTTTTTCAACATCCCGCTCCTCGGGTCCCGGAGGGCAGCATGTAAATAAAACCGAAACCAGAGTAGAGTTGCGTTTCAATGTTCCTGACTCTGAACTGCTCAGTGAAGAAGAAAAACACAGACTGCTTGATAAACTGGCAAATAAGATCAACAGCGAGGGTGAATTGATCCTCAGTTCGCAGGAACATAAATCCCAGATGCAAAACAAAGAAGAATGTATTAAAAAGTTTTACGAACTCCTGGCAGAGGCGTTGAAAGTGAGGAAAAAGCGCAAAAAGACCAGGCCTTCAAAAGCTGCCCGCGAGAAGCGCCTGAAAGAGAAAAAAAAGCGATCGGAGAAAAAGGAACAACGGAAACCACCGGAAGTCTGATGATCCCGGATTATGTGTTTCGGATTTAGAGTTCCGGATTGGGCGCGGGAATTCCTTAAACACGGAATCCGAAACCCGGAATTATGCCAAATAATTTAGAATACATTCCAAAAACATTTCACTCCCTTTGTCGTACCTTTGCCCCATGGCAGGCAAATTCAGGACACCACAGGTATTGAGTATTTCCATTACGCATTTGCTGCATGATATTTACACCAGTTTTCTTGCTCCCATCCTGCCCCTGCTGATTGAAAAACTCGGATTTTCTCTTTCCCTGGCCGGACTGCTTAGTCTGATACAACGCATCCCCTCCCTGCTTAACCCTTTAATCGGAATTATTGCAGATAAGACAGCCGTGCGCTACTTCGTGATCATTTCTCCCAGCATTACTGCCATTTCGATGAGTTTGCTGGGCGTAGCCACAAGCTATACCTTCCTGGCCGTTTTGTTGTTCATTTCCGGGATCAGCAGTGCGGTTTTTCATGTTCCGGCCCCGGTGCTGGTAAAAAATGTCTCTGGTAGCAGGATCGGTACCGGCATGAGTTTTTATATGCTTGGCGGCGAACTGGCCCGAACACTTGGCCCCATCGTGATCCTTGCCTCTATATCCTACTGGGGCCTGGAAGGCAGCTGGCGGCTGGTCTTCCTTGCCCTCCTTGCCACAGTTTTTCTATTCTTCCTCCTCAAAGATGTGGATGCAGATGTTGAAATCCGCAAGAAAAAACAAGAGGAAAAAAATGAATCCATTTGGCAGTACATCAAATCCATCAAAATGATCCTGATCGCCATTAGCGGGATCACTTTTTTCAGGGCCATGATGAAATCAGCCCTCACAGCTTTCCTGCCCACCTATATCAACATGCAGGGGGAAAGCCTCTGGATCGCCGGTATTTCCCTTACAGTGCTTCAGTTTGCAGGTGCAGTGAGTGTTATGACGGCAGGTACCGTATCTGATAGAATCGGAAGGATCAACATGCTCAAAATCGCTGCCATTGGATCACCGGTCTTTATGTGGCTCTTTGTATACCTGGGAGAGGCTTTTGTGTTTCCGGTGCTGGTGCTGCTGGGACTCAGCATTTTTGCAACCACCCCGGTCTTGCTGGCTTATCTTCAGGAGGTTGGAAAAGACCGGCCGGCTTTTATCAACAGCATTTATATGACCGTAGGATTTGGCTCCGGAGCAATCGCCGTCGTACTTGTCGGTGCACTTGGCGACGTGATCAGCCTCAAAAGCACATTCGAGATCACCGCATATGTCGGCCTGGGCGCCATTCCCTTTGTTTTTTTTCTTGACCGCCTTAAATGATTTTTTAAGATTTGAGTAGTCAATGGTAATAGTTGGTCATTGATCATTGGTTTTACCCATCATAGCCTTGGTGAAGATGGGGTCATTAAGTCATTGGTCATTAGGTCATTTGCTGTACAAATGTAATCATAGAGACTTTTTTTTTGAACAGCCTCAAACACTCCCCCCCCCTTAGGGCTCTGATAGAGCTCTGTAACCCTGTGACCCGAAAAACCTATAACCCTATAACCAACCCGTCAGTTCCGTCCACCAAAGGAATAACACTCTTGCGATGTAAAGCTTAATTTGACGGATTATTCACCCGGTGACTTTGAGCTATGCCCTTTTGTCTTTAGTCACCGGGTGAAT
>NPIE01000937.1_pt2 | contig 25852 bp, 23 predicted proteins | sample 8637661 | NCBI WGS metagenome assembly NPIE01 (sample SAMN07420842, study PRJNA396082) | bioreactor metagenome | isolation source: sample BA12 brine-fed electro-methanogenic bioreactor BA | place: Japan: Kochi | collected 2016-12-09 | reverse complement strand
CAGGGACCTGGAAGCGGGCAAGCTCAAGTAACCCCCTCTGATTCAAAGAGAAGCCGCCATATGGCGGCTTCTCTTTGAATCACGAATTGTGCGTTTCATTTGGTAATGGAGTTATTGAGAACCCTTCCGTCTTCAAAGGTGACGTACACCTCGAACCTTTGCGGCGCCGAGCCGAAATTCCCGTTGTCGGCAAGCCAGAGGTGGAGTTCCGTATCGCCCGTGACGGCCATGTTGAAAGTCCCGTCGGTGTTGGAAAGGATCCCGCCCGAGCCGGTCCGGGTCACGACGATGTTCCAGGTTCCGTTTCCCCTGATGGTGTCCCATACTCCGCCCTCTCCGTCAGGTGCCTTGATGGCGAGGCTCTCGATTGTTCCTTGAAGGTCTGAGAGCTTGAGCCTGACATGAGCGTCGGGGTTGGCGTCGGACGGTGTGAGGAGTGAAGTAACTTCGGCTTTCGGCAGATAGTTCATGGGCCCCTTGCCGAGATAGACCGGTCGGACCCGATCAGATGTCCCGACAGCCCCGATTTCAACGGGAGCCAGTTGGGAAGGCCTGATTCCGTCTGCGCGGACGACCTCTCTTTCGATGATCGTCCCGTCACTCATGACGGCGATGACTTTGTATTTCACATCGCCTTCTGCAATGGTTCCGTTATCGGTAAGCCACAGGTTGAGATTTTTCCGCCCGGAGATGTTTATTGAGACCGAACCGTTGTTTTCGTTCATCACATTGCCCGAGGCGTCGGTCACCCCGAGGAGCCATTTCCCGTTTCCGGGGAGGGTGTCCCACTCGGAAGCCCCGTCGTCGCCGCGGACGATAAAACTGATGATTTTCCCCGACGCCGACAGTTCAACTGACATCCTCCAGTCGGTTTTCCCGTCACCTCGCAGGGTTTCGTTTCTGGCGGTCAGGTCACGCTGCCCCGGCGGATGAAGCACGGCTGAAAGGATTCCTTCTCCGGTGTCGGTTACGGGGGCCGGTCTTTCCGCAATCCGGCGCATGATGGTGCCGTCGTTGAACTTGACGATAACCTCGTAACGCGTCGAGCCGGCGGCAATTGAACCGTTGTCCGCCACCCAGAGGTCAAGGGCCGTCTCGCCCTCGACGGTGAACCTGACGCTTCCATCCTGCCTGTTCCGGAGGTTCCCGTCGGTGTATACGGCTATCGCCCAAATGCCGTTGCCGGGGACCGTATCCCATGCCGAAGACGTGCCGTCAACGTTCCTGACGGCAATCTCCTCAACCACGGAGATAGTGTCGAAGCGTACCCGGAAATGGGCGTCCCTGCGGCCGTCGCCGGCGATTCTTTCCGATCGCCCGACGACATCTTTTGCCCCTCTCCCGTAAAGGATCGCGGACATAGCCTCGTCATGAAGTGCTTCTTCCTCTTCCGTCTCATCCTCTTCCCTGAAGATTTCAGGAAGCCCCTGAACGGTTGTCCGGGCGGTGGCTGTGCTGCCGTCGATAAAAGAAACGGCGACCTCGTACTCCCGTTCTTCCGAAAAAGCCGTTCCGTCATCGGCAACGTAGACGTGAAGTGTCAGAAACATGAGATAGGGGACGATCGAAAGGCTGCCGGAAGATGTGGTCAGTTCTTCACCCTGGCTGTCCCTGACAACCATCCCCCAGGAATTGTTACCGGGTGTTGTGTCCCATTCCCTTTCCGATCCGAGGGCCTTCAGGCTGACTCCCTTTACTGCGCCGACACCCTCGACGGTAACGACGAAATGAGCATCGCGGTTGCCGTCGGGCTTCATGGACTCCGCCATGCCCAAAAGGTCCGATTCGGTACCCCGGAAGGAGAATTCTTCCACATCACCCATTGCCGCCTGGGCCGGACCCGGCCACCCGGTGATGAGTGCAACCACCAGAAGCAGGAGCAAAGTCTTTACCGCTGGTTTCATGACGCATCCCCCTTTGCTGGTAAATGTTCGCGAGTTACTCCAAAAGAAGAGTTAACGCTTCAGTGTAAAAAACATTATACACCAAGGTCCGGTGACTTTTCATCGTCCGTGGTAAAATTCCATAGGATTTCCATGTTTTCCCTTTTCGGTTTTTAATCTGAGAGGTGATACAGCATCATGTGCACAGTACTGCTTTGTGGAAGGGGTGGAAGCGGCAAAAGCACCCTGACGGCCCTTCTCGCACGCCATCTTGCGGTCAACGGCCGTTCCGTCTGCGTGATCGATGCGGACGAAAGCAACGTGAGCCTTCACAGGATGCTCGGGATCGCAGCTCCTGAAATGACTCTGGCGGAAGAGTTCGGCGGCAAGGAGGCTGTGGAAAAGTGGCTTGATTGCAGGGAAAGGGACGGAGAATCCCGGTCCTGTGATCTTTTTGGGAAAAAAGGAGAGTTGCACGTCCGTGACCTGCCCCGTTCCTGTGTGGGTGGCAGGGATAATCTCTGTCTTGTCAGCATCGGCAAGATCAGGTCCCCGAAAGAAGGGTGCGCCTGTCCGTTCTTGATGCTGGGGCAGCATTTCATCGAGAGTCTCCACAAGGGAGGGTGGATTTATCTCGTGGACGCCGAGGCGGGTGTGGAGCATGTCGGTCGGGGACTTCACGAGCAATGCGATATCTTGTGCTCCGTCCTCGATCCTTCATGGGAATCCGTCCTCTTTGCGCGATTCATGAAGGAGCTGGCGGAAAGCGTCGCAAAACCCTGTGTCTCGATACTCAACAAGTCCGACCCGGAGGCCCTCAACTTCATGGTGGAAGCCCTCGGAGTCGAAAACCCCGGTGATTTCGTCGTTATTCCCGGTTTTCGGGAGATTGTCGAGGCAAACCTCCTCGGCCGACCAATTCCGCTTGTGCCGGAGGTCCTTCCGGTTCTCGAACAACTGGAGGCCGCAATCTTCTCGCCGCGGCAGCCTGCCCGTTGAAATGGTCGTGCTTGAGTGTCAGGACAGGAGGCTGCCTATGACTTCTTTCATGAAAAAGGGCAGGTCCGAGGGACGCCGACTGGTGATGAGTCCTTTCGAGTTGACCACCGGGGCGTCGATCCATTCCGCTCCCGCCGCGATCATGTCGTCTTTGATGCTCGGATAGCTGGTGACCCGCAGGTTCGACAGAATGCCCGCCGATACGAGCAGGCTTCCGGCATGGCAGATGCCTGCCACGATGCCTCCGTTTTCGAACACGTGCCTCACGAGCTGCACGATATCGGATGACAGTCGGAGCTTGTCCGGAGCCCAGCCGCCAGGGATCACCACCGCAGAGGGGGGTTTGCCCTGAAGGCTGCCTGCGTCATAGGTAGCTTCGATGGTGGTGCCGTATTTCCCGCGGTAAATCTTGGGTGCCGCCGGTGCCACAACGAAAGGCTCAAGACCTGCTTCCTGCATCCTGTAATAGGGATACCAGAACTCGATATCGTGGAAGTCGTTCTCAACCAGTATGGCAGGGTAGGTTGACATTTTCTCCACTCCTTTCTCCGGGAGAATACCTGCTGGAAATCTTTCCCTTATATTATAATACGTATGACGGGACGGGATCCCAAACGGGACCCCCAGTCGTTCCTTTTTACCGGAAAGAACCGCAAATTTGGTGAAATATGATGTAAAATATAAACAATGGATGCGTATCAGTGAAACAGGAGACACCGCTTTTTACGGGCGGCGGATACACCGCCGCCTTTGTCGTGATTGATATAGGGAAAAGGAGAGATTGCCAGTGGAAAAACGTTCCGGCGAGCTGCCTTTCGGGAAAGTCGTGCCTCTGCCGCTGGAAGAGGAGATCAAGCACAGCTATCTTGATTACGCCATGAGCGTCATCGTGGGACGCGCCCTTCCGGATGCGAGGGACGGCCTCAAGCCAGTCCAGCGGAGGGTGCTGTACAGCATGCTGGGTCTTGGCCTGAGGCATAACCAGTCCTATAAGAAATCCGCCCGTGTCGTCGGTGAAACAATGGGTAAGTACCATCCCCACGGCGATTCGGCGATTTACGATACCATGGCGCGCCTGGCCCAGGATTTCTCGATGCGGTATCCCCTCGTCGACGGCCAGGGGAATTTTGGTTCCATAGACGGGGACCCCCCAGCCGCCATGCGGTATACAGAAGCCCGGCTCGCCGAAATCGGCGAAATGATGCTTGAGGACATTGACGAGGAAACCGTTGACTGGGGGCCCAATTTTGACGATTCCCTGGAGGAGCCCCTGACGCTCCCGACCCGCCTGCCCAACCTGCTCATCAACGGCAGTTCCGGCATCGCGGTGGGAATGGCCACGAACATCCCGCCCCACAACCTCGGTGAGGTCGTGGATGCTTTGTGCTACCTGCTCGAAAACCCGGAGCCCGAGGTCGACGGGATCCTGCAGCGGATGCCGGGTCCTGACTTCCCGACGGGAGGGCTCATCCTCGGCAGGGACGGTATCGTCGACGCCTACCGTACCGGCCGGGGGAAACTGACCGTCCGTGGACGGGCTCACGTCGAGGACGGGAAAAGGGGGAAATCCTCCATCGTCATTACGGAGATTCCCTACATGGTCAACAAGACGACCCTTCTCGAAGCCATTGCGAAAGGCGTCCAGAACAAGGTTCTGGATGGGATCACCGATCTTCGGGATGAATCGGACCGGAGAGGGATCAGGATCGTCATCGAGCTTTCCAGGGAAGCCAACCCGGATGTGACCCTCCGGCAGCTTTACCGGAGAACGCAGTTGCAGACGACCTTCGGCGTCATCAACCTCGCCCTTGTCGATGGCGAGCCGAAGGAAATGTCCATGCCGCAGATACTCCGGACCTTCCTGGACTACAGGCGGGAAGTGATCCGGCGGCGAACGGCCTACAGGCTCCGCAAGGCGCAGGAACGGGCTCATATCGTGGAAGGCCTGATCAGGGCCATGGACATCATCGACGAGGTTATCGCCCTGATACGGGGAGCCAAGGACACACCGACAGCGAAGCGGGGCCTCATGGAGCAGATGGATTTTTCCGAAGCGCAGGCCCAGGCGATTCTGGATATGCGTCTCCAGCGACTGACCAGTCTGGAAAGAAACAGGCTGGAACAGGAAATGGCCCAGCTTCTCGCAGACATTGAAAGGTATGAAAGCATCCTCGGAAGCTCAGCCATTCTCGACGCAGTCGTTCGGGAAGAGCTGATGGACGTCAGAAAACGCTTTGCCGACAACAGAAGGACGGACATCGTCGAGGCTGTTGAGGACATGTCGGTTGAAGATCTCATCCCCGAGGAAGAGATCGTGGTCATGCTCTCCCGCGACGGATATGTCAGGAGGATGCCTCTTGTGACTTACCGCTGCCAGGGTCGGGGCGGCAAGGGTGTCAAGGGGGCCACTCCCAAGACGGGTGACGAGGCCGCCATACTGACCGTTTCAAGCACCCACCGGGACCTGTTGTTCTTTACCTCCAAGGGCCGGGTGTTCGCCATCAAGGGGCATGTCCTTCCGGAGCCGAAGACAGGGAAGGGCCGCCTCGTGAGCCAGTTCATCGGCCTGGAAAAGGACGAATTCGTTGTGGCCATAAGGGACAGCTGTCTCCACGGTGCGAAATTCGTCTTTTTCATCACCGAGAAGGGGACGGCCAAACGTCTCCCGGCGGAGGAACTGCAAAATCTGACCCGTGCCGGAAGGCGTGTTCTTTCGCTTTCCCCGGGAGACCGGATCGCCAGGGTCCGTTTTACCGCAGGCGATGATGACATCCTTCTCGTGACATCAAAGGGGAAGGCTTTGAGAACAAAGGAAAAGGAATTCCGTGCCATGGGCCGACAGGCCAGAGGGGTCAGGGGCATCAGGCTCAAAGAAGGCGACACCGTTGTCGGGTGCGATATCATTCGAGAGGGCCGCCAGTCGCTTCTGGTGACCAAAAAAGGCATCGGCAAGCGAACGGAATTTTCGGACTTCACTCCCCATCACAGGGGGACATCTGGTGTCCGGGCTCTTCTGGTATCTGACAAGACGGGCCCTGTCATGGGTTCCTGGGGCGTTAGTTCCGAAGACGAGATCATCGTCATGACAAATCATGGAAGGGTGGTCCGGATCGAAGCCGGCCATATCTCGGTTCTTGGGCGCAGTGCTACGGGCTATCGTGTAATACGCCTCGACGAGGGCGATACCGTCGCCGATGTGAGCATCATCCACGTAGGTGAAGAAGAGGAGGAATAGCCATGAGGCTTGCCCCTGAAGGGCAAAAGCCCGTCATCGCGGGTCTCGCCCTCGCGGTGGCTTTCCTCGTCTTTTGGGTGCCTGCAGGGCTGGCCGTTCTGGCCGGTGCGGGGTTTCTTGCATGGTTTTTCCGGGATCCGGAAAGGACGCCGCCAGAGGATGACGGCAGCTGGGTGAGCCCTGCCGACGGAAAGATCGTACAAACGGGTCGGGCGAACCATCACTTTGCCGGCGAATGCCACTATGTGGGCATTTTTATGTCACCTTTCGACGTCCATGTGAACCGCATGCCCGCCGACGGCCGGATCGAGTTCCTTGAATATGTCCCGGGAAAGAAATGGATGGCCTGCGCCCCGAAGGCTTCGGAGGAGAACGAGCGATTTTTCCTCGGCTTCGAGAGCACCGGGGGGAGAGGCATGGTGGTCCAGATCGCCGGTTTCCTGGCCAGGCGGATTGTCTGCTCGAGGTCCAGGGGTGAAAATCTCCTTCGCGGGGAAAGGTTCGGGATGATAAAATTGGGTTCGCGGGTGGATGTCTACATGCCCCTTTCGGTGAGACCCTGTGTTGGAAAGGGGCAACGGGTGAAGGCGGGAACGACGAAAATCGGAGAGGTGGATCATGGCGCGAAGGAAACACCGAAAGAAGCTTCCCTTTAGAAAGATTGTCCCGAACATGATTACCAGCGGGAACATGCTCTGCGGCATGCTCTCGGTGGTGATGACCCTTCATGGTCAATATGTCCCGGCGGCGTTGCTGGTTTACATGGCCGTGGTGTTTGACTTTCTCGACGGCAAGATGGCACGACGCCTTGGCGGAAGCAGTGAATTCGGCATGGAGCTTGACAGTCTTGCCGACGTTGTCAGTTTCGGCGTGGCGCCGGCGATCCTTTTGTACAGCGTGTATCTCCAGGGGTTCTGGGGTGTGACGGGCGCTCTGGCGGCTGCCTTCTTTGCCCTGTGCGGCGCCCTCCGGCTGGCTCGCTTCAACGTGCATCATGTGGCAGGCTCCTTCCAAGGGCTTCCAATCCCGGCGGGCGGTCATTTCCTGGTTTCTTTCGTCTTCGCCGGGCTTTCTGCACCTGCCTGGCTGATGGCCCTGGTGACGGCGGGAACGGGTCTGCTCATGATCTCGAGCATCCCCTTCGGCAACCTCAAGGCCCTCAGGAAAGGGAACCTGAACAAGGCGCGGGCGTCTTTTTTGTGGGGGTTGGCGGTGACTCTCATCATCGCACTCAGGGAACTTGCGCCCCTGGCTGGCATTGCGATATATGTCGCAAGCGGTTTCCTGCATGTGGACTGGGGGAAATGGCTGAGCCTGAAGGAGGAAAATGAGGACTCCGTCGGGTATCACCACAACGCCTAGCTCCCCGATGGCTGATGGAGGAGTCAGATGATGCAGAACAGCCTCGTGGCATTTCTGGTAATCGGCGTCCTGGCCGGCTGGCTTGCAGGGCGGGTAATGCGCGGCCGCGGGTACGGTTTTTTCGGCAATATGCTCGTCGGTATTCTGGGGGCCTACTTCGGCGGGATCCTTTTCAGTTCTGTGGGACTTTATCCCATGGGGTTTCTCGGGTCTCTTCTGATGGCCTTTGCCGGAGCTGTTGTCCTGCTTTTTGTCATCGGCATCTTCAGAAAACGAAGGTAGCGGGGTCCTGCCCCGGAGGGTTTCAAAATCAGCACCGGGAGGCGATTAAGCCTCCCGGTTTTTTTATCGTTCCTTGATACGCGGCCAGAGGATGTAGGTGAGGATGATGGTCAAGCCGAGATTCGGAAGCATGTAACTGCCGTTATACACCGTGGAGTAAAGCCAGACATTGGTCCCTTCCGGGGCGTAGCTCGCGAAAAAGATCACCCCTGAAAGCACGTGACAGGCAAGCCGCAGGAATGTTCCCAGTGACAGTCCCAGCCAGAGGGGCCTGGGGGCGAGTGCGGCGAAACCGAGCGCCCCGAAGGCGAGTGGGTAGTCCAGCAGTGCCTGAAGAGGGTGGACCACGTAACCGCCGAGTATCAGCTGGAGAAGTCCCGCCACGGCTCCTGCACCGGTTCCGGCCCTGAATCCCCACCGCAGGGCGAAAATGAGGATCGGGACGTTTTCCAGGGTGATCGAGCCTCCCTGGGGCATTCGCCAAAGCCGGAGGTAGCTCAATGCAAGCGCCAAGGCTGCCGCGAGTGCGGCTTCAACGAGGATTCGAACCTTTTGCTGTTCCATGTCCGTATTGCTCCTTTCAAGGCGGCGGGAAAGGGCTTCCTGAAACAAAAAGGCCCTCCATGCCGGAACCGGAGGGCCTTTTCAGCGAGCGAACTTTCCCGAAACCGCAATTTCCTTCGCCGGCATAACCCGGATCAGGTTCCAGGGGTCGAGACGATGTCTCCTCTCAGCCGGTATTCCAGCTCCCCCATTGCCAATGATTCTTATACGCTTCACGAGTTGTTTTGTCAAACCGGCGTGGACGCTGGAGCTGTGGTATATTCAGGACGGTTGCAGCTTTGGGATGCTCGCCGATCATAATTTTGGAGAAAGAAAAACTGTGCCGACTGGAGGTTTCATGCCGCTGAGAATCTATTGTTCCGCCTGCGGGAAGAATTACGAACCACGAATCCGTCCGGTCCGGTGTGGCTGCGGACAGCCCTTGTCCTGCGTCATTGACTGGGACGAGTTGCGGATAAACCGGAATGCTTCAGGACTGTGGCGGTACGGGTCCGTCCTGCCGAGGGTTCCGGCGGGGCTTTCCATGGGGGAGGGGTGGACTCCGCTCGTCCCCTCAAAAGGAAAGAACGGGCTGTTGTACAAACTTGAATTCATGGCCCCTACGGGGTCTTTCAAGGATCGTGGGGCGGTGATGGTCATCGCCGATGCAATGGATGCTGATTGTGATTCTATTGTCATCGATTCCTCGGGAAACGCCGGTGCTTCTGTCGCTGCCTACGCGGCGCGCGCGGGGTTAAAGGCCACCGTTCTTGTGCCCGAGGGGACCTCCGAAGGCAAAAAGATGCAGATTGCCTCCTTCGGGGCTGAGGTTCTGTCCAGGGGACGAAAACGATCGGAGACGGCGTCCTTCGCCTGGGAGATGGCAAAGGACGTTTTCTATGCGAGCCACGTATGGAATCCCCTTTTTCTGGAGGGGACAAAGACGGTCGCCTTAGAAATCTGGGAGCAGCTTGGCCACAAGGCGCCGGATGTGATCATCTCCCCGGCGGGAAACGGGACACTCCTTCTTGGGCTCTTCAAGGGATTCAGGGAGCTGTCCCAACGGGCGCTCATCGACCGTCTTCCCAGAATCATCGCAGCCCAGGCGGAAAAGTGCGCGCCCCTCAAGAACGCCTGTTGCGGCCGGAAGGCCTCTTGCGGCGGAACCTGCGCCGAGGGGATCGCCGTATCCAGCCCTCCGCGGCTCGAGGAGATGCTGAAAGCTGTCAGGTCGAGCCGTGGTGACGTCGTAACCGTAGGTGACGCTGAAATCCTCGAAATGAAGGAACATCTTGCGAAAGACGAAGGCTTCTACGTGGAAGCGACGGCAGCCGTCGCACCTGCCGCGGGGAAGGCCCTCCGTGAATCGGGTTTCTTCAAAGCAGGCGAGACTGTTGTGATTCCCCTTACGGGATCAGGCTTGAAAAGCCCGGGCCACTGAGTTTACGAAAACACGACTGCCGTCAGACAATGGAAAGAACAACGGCTCCGGGAAAGGCGGTGCCGAAGCACACGGGCGGGAGGACTGCAGATTGGGAGATATCAGGCAAATAGAGGCGGATCTTGTAGAAGATGCCGTAAAGGCGCTTTTCCTCAAGGCCAATACATCGATAGGACAGGATATTTACAATGCCCTTTCAGATGGTTTGTCCAAGAAAGAGGAGTCGCCCTGCGGTCGTGATGTCCTCGAACAGATCCTGCGCAACCATGACATCGCCAGGGAGGAAGGGGTCCCGATCTGCCAGGATACGGGCATGGCGGTGGTCTTTCTGGACATCGGCCAGGATGTTCACATAACGGGGGGAGGCCTCGAAGGAGCCGTCAACAGGGGTGTGGCAAGGGCTTACGATGAGGGATATTTCAGGAAATCCCTCGTCGATGATCCCCTGTTTGACCGGAAGAATACGGGGGACAACACTCCCGCGGTGATTCATGTGAGGATTGTGCCGGGGAGGCTTCTTGATATCCTGGTCACCCCGAAAGGTTTCGGAAGCGAGAATATGAGCGCCCTCAAAATGCTCACACCGGCCGCCGGTGTCCAGGGCATTGAGGATTTCGTCGTCGAGACGGTGATTCACGCCGGACCGAATCCCTGTCCCCCGACAATTGTCGGTGTCGGTGTCGGCGGGACCATGGAGAAGGCTGCGCTTCTTGCGAAGCGGGCGACCCTCAGGCCCGTGAATGAAAGACATCCCGACTCCAGGTACGCCGAACTCGAAATGCGGATGCTCGAACGGATCAACAGCTCCGGCATCGGCCCCGCCGGACTCGGCGGCAGGATCACTTCCCTGGCGGTCCACCTCGAGCATGCCCCGGCGCACATCGCCGGCACGGCCGTGGCTGTGAACATTTGCTGCCACGCCTGCAGGCATGCGCACGTCACCCTTTGAGAAAAGAGGGAAATGGACATATGGAACCCCTTTCACTGACGACACCCCTAGATACCGATACGGTCAGGCACCTTCGTGCAGGTGACAGCGTTTTGCTGAGCGGTGATATCTATACCGCCCGTGATGCGGCCCACAAAAGGCTTGTCGAATCCGCAGATGAAGGACGATCTCTCCCTTTTCCCATAGCCGGCCAGGTCCTCTACTATGTCGGGCCGGCCCCGACCCCCCCTGGTTGGGCGGTCGGCCCGGCGGGACCGACGACAAGTGGGAGAATGGATCCCTATACGCCTCGACTCCTGGAACTTGGTCTCAGGGGAATGATCGGAAAGGGCTCCAGATCGGAAGCCGTCGTCAAGGCCATGAAGCGGTACAGGGCCGTGTATTTCGGCGCCGTCGGCGGTGCGGCGGCCCTGGTGGCCAGGTGCGTTACGGATGTTGAAACCGTCGCCTATGAAGAACTCGGACCGGAGGCCGTTTTCCGTTTTACGGTCAGCAAATTTCCCTTGACGGTGTTGATCGATTCCAATGGGAACAATCTGTATGTTTCGGGGCCGAAAACGTATCGACTGGACCCTCAACCCTGAGGAACACAAAAAATGCGTTTTTCGGGTTCGACAAAAGCGAGGACTTTTCGATGACATTTTGCGCCGATCTTTTTGGAAACGACCTGTTCGTCATGAGCCTGGCCGTTCTCACGGGGCTTGCACTCGGACGCCTTCGTCTTGGGCGAATAAGCCTGGGCATATCGGGCACTCTTTTTACCGGGCTGGTCCTCGGCCTTTTCGGACACGAGGTCAGCAGGGACTTCTTCACCTGGAACCTGGTCATCTTTGTTGTCAGCGTTGGGCTTTTGGCGGCGGAGGATGTGGTGATCTTCGTCAGGCGCTTTGGTTTCCGGTTCGTTGCCCTGTCTTTGGCGGTGACAGGTGCAGGAGCTTTGTCGACCTCAGCGTTCACGGTGCTTTTCGGCTCAGAAGTGCACCCGCACGTCGTCGCGGGGACATATGTGGGGGCCCTGACGAGTTCGCCGGGTCTCGGTGCGGCCATGGAAGCCACAGGCGGCGGGTCTGCCGTCGCGGCAGGGTATACCATCGCGTACCCTTTTGGAGTGCTGGCCGTGGTCCTTTTCGTGCAGCTTGCCCCCGTGGTGTTTGGCATTGACAGCGAAGCAGAACGCAGGGAACTGAAAAATTTCCTGAACTCCAACAAGAAGGCGGAAGACGGGAGAAAACAATCCGTGTTCTTTTCCATCGCTTCCTTTACAGCCTGCATGATGGCGGGCCTTTTTATCGGGACAATCCCGGTCCCTGTCCCGGGTCTTGGGGTCATCAGGCTGGGAGGAACGGGAGGTGCCCTCATAGGGGCTCTCGTGCTGGGAGCTTTCGGAAATATCGGGCCTTTGTCGATGCGTATGGACCGGAGGGTGCTTGCCGTACTCAGGGATGTATCCCTTGCGTTTTTCCTGGCGGCAGTGGGTCTCTTGTCAGGTCCTGGAGTGGTGGAGGTATTTGTGGAAAGCGGTTGGATGCTTGTTCTTGTGGGGATCGGTACCGCAATGGTTTCTCTTGCCGTGGGGTATTTCCTCGGCCGGATCGTCTGGAAAATGAACTGGGTCCTTCTGGCCGGAGCCATTTGCGGCGCAATGACAAGCACTCCGGGTCTTGGAGCTGCCATTGATGCCACCAAAAGCGAAGAATGCGCCGCCGGATACGGGGCCACGTATCCGGTTGCTCTCTTTTGCATGGTTTTGTTCACGATGCTGATGGTCAAAAGTTTCCCTGCGGGATAATCCTGATACGTAAAGCGGTAGAAAGGGCTGTCCCGCTAAGGGATTTTTGTCGCCCTTCAGGAGGCATGTCATGCTTGTCATCGGAGTCTGGATTATCTGGATAATCTTCTTTTCCCTTGTTCTTGCCCCGGTGTTCATCGCCGGAAAGTGTTTCGGCGCATTCAGGAAACGGAAACAATGATGTACAGCAATTTCCTGGCTTCCCTTTTTGCCTTCGGCTTGTACACGCTTTCTCTCATCATCCTCGCTGGCCAGGCCTTTTCCTGGAAGGAAGACAGAACCCATTTCTATGTAGGCCGAAGGAGATTCGGCTTCTTTCAATCCCTTTCGACTTTTTGTGCAACCTGGATGAGCGGTGCATCGCTTCTGGGGTGTACCATGTACCTGTACCAATCAGGCTATGAAGCCTTTACAGGTTCGATCAACGGTTGGCTCCTGGGATTGGTGTTCCTTCCCTTTATTGTAACGAAACTTCGGAAAAGGCCTGTTCTTTCCCTTCCGGAATGGCTCGGGATGGAGTACGGTGACGCCAGGCTTAGAACGCTCTCGGCGTTGTGCCTGATCATTGCCTATGCCCTGTATATCGTCATTCAATTTGTTGTCTTCGCCAAAATCGTGGGTGCCATGCTCAATACCTCTTACATCCTGTCGTCCCTGCTGGTTTACCTTTTCGTCCTCTATACGACTTTCGGCGGTATGCCCGCTGTGGTACGAAGCGATATGCTGAATTTCGGAATTATTATCGTCGGGGTTACCGTGGCCGCCGTTGCCATACTCATGCGCCTGGAGGGAGGTTTTGGGGTAATTCATGAAATTCTTCTCCGCAAGGATCCGTCCATGCTGAAAATTACCTCCTCCGAGGGAATGCTTTTTACCTTCGCCATGATTCTGGGATGGGGATTCGGTGTTGCCGCAAACCCCCAGTACGCCATCAGGATCATTTCCGCAAGGACCAGCCGGATCTCGCTCAGGATGCTTGCAGCAAACGCCATTTCGGTAGGATGGATCTACATTTGCATCACTGTCATCGGACTGGGAGGAAGGGCTCTTTTGACCATGGACATCCTCTTCGGAAGCGAGGCTGCATTCACCCAGATATTTTCCTCCATCCTGCACCCCGTCCCGGCGATGTTCCTACTCCTGGCGGTGCTTGCCGCGTCGGTTAGTTCAGCGAACTCGCAGCTGCTTCTTGCGGCCTGTTCCTGGTGCTACGATTTTAAAAAACAGGACAAAAAGCCGGAAAGCGATCCCATGGAAGAAGACAGGTTTCTCTTGCACAACCGGATGGCGATCGCCGCCATTTCCACGGTTTCGCTGCTCATCAGTTTCCTCAGGCTTCCCGGGATTTTGATTCTCGGGCGTTACAGTTGGGCGCTGGTGGCGATCTGCTTTTTTCTGCCATTCTATTTTTCCTGTATCAAAATCAGGGAAGGGGCTTTTCAGCGCCATTTCGGCGGCATTGTTGCTGCATACCATCCTCGTCGTCCTGGGAGGAGTTCTGCCTGAAATTGCCATGTTGCCTGCACTGGTTCTTGAGGCGATTTTCTGGAAATCCGCCGGGGAGGATAGGAAGTCATGACAGTTTCGAGGATCGAACGCTGGATAAAATGTGTCCTGATTCCACTCGTTTTGGTCCTAACCCTTGGTATCATCGGGACTTCTCTTTATTCCGGATATACCTCCACGCTGGAGGAAATCCAGGCGGTCTTGAAAAAGGTGACCCTTGAAGACGGGAGGCCGTCAGAAAAGGTGCAGGTGCTCGTTTCGAAGGGTTTGATCCGGTACGAGGCCCCGGAGTGGGAGGGAGGGAAAGTCCAGTCTGACGGTGGGACGAATCTTGTCCCTGCCAGGGTTTTGATTTTCCGGCATGTACTTTACAGACAGCGCCACGTCTTGATTGTAAGTGTCATAGCGCTGCTCTTGGCACTCGAAGTGTCTATTTTTATGGCTCACGTACTTACGAGACCGATCAAACGCCTTGTGTGGGGCTGCGAGCAACTCGCCTCAGGACACTGGGTAAGGTTCCCGGGATTCAGTCGAGAACCCGCCTCGGAAATAGAAGTTCTCTACCGGTCATTCAATGAAATGGTCGACGGACTGAAAGAAAGGCAACGTCTGGAACGTGAAACAGCACGGGTACAGCGCCTGGCTGCCTTCGGCCAACTCATGGCCGGGATTTCCCATGAAATCAAAAACCCCCTCGCGAGCATGCGAATTCATCTGGATCTACTTCACGAAAACCTCAACGACGAGGGACAAGAGTCCTGGGAGATCCTCTCGAGCGAGCTGGATCGAATGAAGACGACGATGACGGATCTTCTCAACTTTGCAAAGCCTCACCCGCCAAGGTGCGGGGATGTCTCCTTTTCATACATTGCAGAATGGTGTGAACGGATGGTAAAAGGACACATCGAGAGCAAAGGTATAGAGCTTCGCATTGTCGATGGTCCGCCACCGGTAACGTTTTGGGCGGACAGGGTCCAGCTCCAGCAATTGCTCCTCAACCTTTTGATGAATGCCGTCCACGCCCTGGAAGGACCGGGGACCATCGAGGTCATCGCCTCGGAATCGGAAGATACGACCTGTGTGCAGGTTTGCGATAATGGCAAAGGCATTCCTGGTGAAATTGCAGAAAGCCTCTTCGATCCCTTTGTGACAACCAGGCCTGACGGGACAGGTCTCGGGCTGACCGTTGTTCTCCAGATTGTCGAGCTTCATGAAGGAAAGGTGGATTACCATAGGGCACAGGGAAAGACGGTGTTTACGGCGGAATTCCCGAAGCGGAAAGAGGAGGGGGAAGAATGAACGTCTGGATCATTGACGACGAAAAGAACCTTGCCGAAGGGCTCGCGAGCGGACTCGCAAAACGTGGGTTCAACGTGACTGTCTGCGACTGTCTGGCGGAATTGAACGGATTGCTTGCCGAGAGTGATCCCGAAATCGTCTTCCTGGACGTGCGCCTGCCCGACGGGGACGGATTGCAGGCTATCCCTGCCGTACTCCAACGCTTTCCTGGGGCGAAGATTATCGTCATGACGGCTTACGGGGACTCTTCTCTGATCGTCAAGGCCATCAAGGAGGGTGCCTATAATTATCTGGACAAGCCCTTTCCCCTTGAGGCGGCGGCGAACATGGCCATTCGGGCGAAGGAGACCCTTGAACTGTCGCGCAAGGTCACCAGGCTTGAGCAAGGGAGGCGGGTTCAGCTTGTCGGATCTTCCCAGGCAATGATGAAAGTTCGTGATTTCATCGGAAAGGTTTCCAAATACCGAAACATCAACGTGTTGCTTAAAGGCGAAAGCGGGACAGGTAAAGAAGTTATCGCGCGACTCATTGCCGAACAATCGGAAGCATACAGGGGAGAATTCGTTGCCGTCAATTGTGCCGCAATCCCTGAATCATTGCTGGAGGCGGAACTGTTCGGATATCGCAAGGGGGCCTACACCGGGGCAACGGCGAGCAGTGAAGGGTTGATCCTTATGGCCGATGGAGGGACCTTGCTTCTTGATGAAATCGGTGACATGCCCTTGCCGCTTCAGCAGAAACTTCTGCGCTTTCTGGATACCAGGACCATTCGTCCTTTGGGTTCGCAGAAGGAAAAGGAAGTGACCACGAATATCATCTGTGCCACCTGTGTGGATCTCGAGGAAAGGATCAACAGCGGTGCTTTCAGGGACGACCTGTATTACCGGATATCCACGCTCCCGCTTGAAGTGCCGCCTCTAAGAGAACGGGGGAAAGATGTGCTGGAGCTCACGCACTGGTTTTTGGCGGACTATTCGAAACGTCATGGGAGACCACCGCTGGAGCCAGACGAAGAGGTGGAACAGATTTTTCTGCGACACCCTTGGCCCGGCAACGTGAGGGAGCTCAAAAACCTTGTCGAACGGCTCTATATCCTGAAGGATCAGGAGGACCGCATCATCCGCGCTGCGGATCTCCCGCAGGACATGCTTGACGCCCTCCCTGCGGAGGGTGTTGCCGATGGCAGCGAAACGGTGCCCCTGCAGCAACAGCTCGCTCAGGTTGAAAAGGACCTGATCAACAGGGCACTTTCCCGTTCCGGCAAAAACAAGAGCGAGGCATCAAGAATCCTCGGAATCTCGCGGTACGCCCTCCTGAGAAGGATGCAAAGATACGGGATGGATGTCGATGAATAAGTCGCCCTTCTTTGCATTACAGCCCAAAACGGAAGTCGTGCCCAGGCCCCTTCTCCTGAAGAATATTTCTCTTTTGATGCTGACCACCGGAGAACTGGCGGAATTCCTTTCCTCCGCTGCTGCAGAGAATCCCTTTCTGGAATACGATCCACCGGAAATCCTGTCTATGAGAAACATTACTGGCTCCACCGGGGATATCATCGACCTTGTGGAAAGGGTCCCGGAAGAGAAAAATCTCCTTTCGGATCTGAGACAGCAGCTTTTAACCTGCCCCGCCCTGTCGGGTTTTCATTCAACAGATATAGAGAGTCTGCTTCTCTGCCTGGACCCAAGGGGGTTGCTGAATGCTTCTCCCGAGGAAATGGCAGATTTGCTTGGGCTCGGAAAGGATGCCTTCGAGGCAATACTTGCGGAAATCCAGAACTGGGTGGAACCGGCAGGCCTGTTTGCCCGCGATCTCGGGGAATGTCTTGCACTTCAACTTGAGCGGGCAGGGGAGATAACAGGTGATGCATACAAGCTGGTGAAAGAAGCAGAGAAGGTTTTTCAGAACGGGGACTGTCAGGGGGTTAGGGAGTCTTTGGGATGGTCCGAAGTGCGGTTCCAAAGAGCCTTGGAGAAACTGCGTTTGCTGGATTTTTCGCCAGGTGTGACTGCGGATTCACGAAAGGTGCCGCCTGTTTTCCCGGAAATCAGGTTTACTGTCGAGGAGGAAGAGATCTCCGTTGACATCATTGATGAGACCGTACCAAAGATCGGATTCAACAGGGATCTTATGGCCTGGAGGGAAGAAAGACGACTCAAGAGCGTTTTCAGGGAAGCTGAATGGCTTGTTGAAGCCGTCGACAAAAGGTTGCAGACGAAGAAATCCGTTGCCGAAGAGCTTGCACGTTTCCAGAGAAGTTTCCTCATGGGGAAAGAAGAAGCGCCGGCGCCATGTATCTTGTCCGATATTGCGGGAATACTCGGAATTCATGAGTCTACCGTTCAGCGCGTGACCACGACTACATGGTACGTGTCCCGCCGGGGGAGCGCGCCTCTCTCGCGGCTTTTTTCGAGGCCGCTCAGATCCAGGCCCGGCCTTTCGGTGGCACAGTTTCACCTTTTCCTGGCGCAAGCCCTCTCGAAAGGAAAAACTGCAAGGGAAATTGCTTCGCAATCAGGGGTGCCACCGAGAACCGTGCGTTGGCACATCAATGCCCTCAAAAAAAGAACAACCACCGATCAGTTTCCTCCTTTCCGCACGATCTTCACTGATAGGGAAAAAGCGTTCGATATTGAACAGTTGTTCGAAACCGCACAGTGAAGGACTCTGTCCCAAAGGCAGCACATTGAAAAACATCGACTTTCTCCAGGGTATTCTTCTGGCAAGTATTTTGCATATAGTTTGGGTAGAAGGAGCGTCTAACCCATGGGGAAAGGAGGAGGAGGAGGAGAGAGGCCAACTGCCCGAAACTTTGTGATGGATCTCTGTGCGAACGGAGGAGGGAATCCGGCGGGAAAGGAACGGAGCCGTTCCGTAGCCCGCTGGTCCAGGCCTGTCATTATTGGCAGGTGTATCAGTTCAGGAGGTGTTGTTTACGTGAAAAAGATTCTCAGCCTTGCCATGCTGTTTCTGTTTGTCGTGATGTCCTGTGGAATGGCGGACGCCGCTGTTCGACTGGATGCCAATTCCGTCTGGCCGCCGAAAAATCATCAGACCAAGGCGCTTGATAAATTTGCGAAGCTCGTCAATGAAAAAACAGGTGGCGAAGTGGAAATCGTTGTCCACGCCGGGGGAGCTCTTGGCTATAAAGGGCCGGAGCTTTTGAAGGCGGTCAGGGACGGCCTTATTCCAGTTTCGGACATGCTCACAAGCGGAGTGGCCGGAGACGAGCCCCTTTTTGGTATTCCCACCCTGCCTTTCCTCGTCAGGGGATTTGATGAGGGAAAACTTCTCAGCGAAATTTGCAGGCCCTATTTCGACAAGGCGGCGGAAGAAAAATGGAACCAGAAGATCCTTTATATTTCCCCCTGGCCTGCTGCCGGATTGTGGACACAAAAAGAGATCCACTCCGTGGAAGACATGGAAGGTCTTAAAACGAGAACCTATGACAAGAACGGAGCTCTTGTGATGAAGGCCGTCGGTGCGACCCCCTATCCCCTGCCTTTCAGCGAAGTCTATTCTTCACTGGCAACGGGGCTGATCGACTCTGTCCTGACCTCGACGCCGACTGCTGTGGACGCAAAGTTCTGGGAAGTCCTCAAATACTTCCATCGTTTCGATGTCACCATGGCCACCGACCTCCATACAATCAATCTCGATACCTTCAACAGTTTGAGCGAAGAGGAACAGGCAGCGCTGGTCGAAGCCGGCAAGGAAGTCGAAAAGTACATGTGGAATATGGTTGCCGAGCTGGACAAGGAACAGGAAGCCATTTGCAATGAAAACGGCATCGTCAGCGTCCCGGTTACGGACGAGATTCTTGACGAGCTGACTGAGGTTACAAAAGAGATTCGTGCTAACTGGCTTGCGGAAGCACCACCCGAAGCACAGGAAATCGTAGACAAATTCCTGGAGGAAGTCGACCGGAAATAGTAAAGGGACAATACCCAGCGCCGGCACGCGAACCGGGACGACCGTGTGCCGGCGCATCCGGAACCTGGAGGTGGAATGTATTCATGGAACACATGATCCGGTTGACGGACAAGCTGTCCGATCTGGGCGGGATTCTTTCCGGAATCATGATCTGTGCCGGGGTTCTTCTGGTGATCGCAGAGATCGTGATGCGATCGGTCTTTTCCCAGACGCTATACGTTACTGAGGAATATTCGGGGTATCTCATGGCGGCTTTGACCTTCCTGGCGCTGGGGTACACCCTTCGGCACAGGGCGCATATACGGATGACCTTTCTGCAGCATGCCATTTCAGAAAAGAGACGGCTTCAGCTCGATATGGTCTGTTTTGTTTTCGGCTTTGTCTTCTGCGCATTGCTGACATGGGTCACCTTTCTTTTTTTCTGGGACTCTGTCGTTAGTGAAACCAGGTCGATGCAGATTTCCGAAACTCCCCTGGCGATCCCCCAATTCTTTCTTCCAGCGGGATCTTTCATCATGATGTTGCAGTTTATTGCAGAATTTTTCAAAAGTCTCCGTCTTCTCAAAGAAGGCGACTATGAATCTGTACCGGAGGAATCGGAGGCCCTTGGCAGATGAGATTTGCAACGATCCATTTTCACAGTGAAAGGCAATGCCTCCCTGCACCGATTTCCTGGTCGGCACAAGAGGGGAGGAGAGGTTGATGGATCTTTTTACTGTTTCCCTGACTCTTTCCGGGATTCTGGTACTCTTGCTCGGCAGCACCGTCTGGATCGGCATATCGCTGTTTGTTGTCGGACTCGCTGGCCTGCTGCTTTTTACGAGTCTCCCGGCAACAACGATCCTTGCCAATATTGCATGGAACAATACCAGTGGCTCGACGATGCTTGCCCTGCCGCTATTTATCTTTATGGGAGAAATCCTTTTCAGGAGCAAGATATCCGATAATCTTTTCAAGGGGCTTGCTCCGTGGATGGATGGGATACCGGGACGGCTCCTGCATGTCAACATTTTCGCGAGTGCCCTCTTTGCCGCGGTCAGCGGCTCTTCGGCGGCTACGACGGCCACTGTCGGAAAGATCACCCTTCCCGAGTTTCAGAAACGAAATTATGACAGAAAACTGAGCATCGGCTCTCTTGCAGGTGCGGGGACCTTGGGTTTTCTCATCCCCCCGAGCATGATGATGCTGGTCTACGGGATCATGGCTGATGTCAGTATCGGAAAGTTGTTCATTGCTGGATTCATCCCCGGGGTCATCATCGCCGTGGCTTTCAGCGGCTACGTCATGGTCAGATGTATCAGAAACCCCGGTCTCGCTCCGGGTGGAAGCCGGGAATTTACATGGCGGGACAGGATCTATGCGATACCCTTGCTGGCACCGGTAATCATACTGGTCACCGTTGTTTTGGGGAGCATTTACGCCGGGTGGGCAACGCCAACAGAAGCTGCCGCAGTCGGTGTGGTCGGGGCCCTCTTTTTTGCGGCCTTGACGAGAAGCCTTTCCTACGGTGTGTTCCGGGATGCCTTGATGGGAGCAGTGAAAACAAGCTGCATGATCATGTGGATCGTTTGTGGTGCCGCGTTCCTTTCCGTTACCGTCGGATATCTGGGAATCGCGAGAAAACTGACGGAGTTCATCGCAGAAATGGGAGTTTCCCCTTACATGCTTATCGTCGTTCTCTCGGTGATGTATCTTTTTATGGGATGCCTTCTCGACGGTTTTTCGATGATCGTCATGAGCCTCCCCATTTCATTGCCGCTTATCGAGCAAGCAGGGTTTGATCCCATTTGGTTCGGCATTTATCTTGTGATCATGATTCAGCTGGCACAAATCACGCCGCCTGTCGGGTTCAACCTCTTTGTCATCGATGGACTCATCCAGGATGACATCGGGAAGATTGCGGTTTCCGCCTTTCCCTTTTTTGTGCTCCTTCTGGTGGTCACGACCTTTCTCACGATTTTTCCCGACATAGTCCTGTATCTTCCCAGCCTGATGGGACGGTAACATGCATTTCGCGTGGAGAAAGGAGGGACCGCCGTGCCGATGATCGGGGATACTTTTCCGCGAGCCCGCTGGGCTGGCGATTCCTGTTACGTCATTGAGTTTGGTGACGTCATTGATGAAGAAATCAATTCCAGGGTCGTAGCCTTTGCAGCACATGCCCGAAAGTCAGCGCCTGACTGGGTTGTCGAGGTGGTTCCCACCTACCGTTCAGTTGTCGTCTACGTTGACAGTTTTCGTGCAGACAGAGGTGTTGTCGCAGAAAAAGCTGCGCGCTGGCTTCAGCAGTATACGGTGACGAGACGGGGGGAACAGGAGCCTTTCGAGATTCCCGTGTGTTACGGGGGAGACTTCGGTCCGGACCTCGCCTCTGTCGCAGCTCATGCTGGTATTAATGAGGACGAGGTTGTAAGGCTTCATACCGAACAGGTTTATCTCGTCTACATGCTGGGGTTTACCCCCGGGTTTCCTTATCTTGGTGGTATGAACCCAAAGCTGGAAACTCCCAGGCTCGATGAGCCGAGGGTCGCGATCCCTGCTGGAAGTGTAGGGATAGCTGGAAAACAGACAGGGATTTATCCTGTCGAGAGCCCGGGGGGGTGGAGGCTTATCGGACGGACTCCGCTTATCCTCTTTGATCCATTCAGGAATCCTCCCGTCCTCCTGGAAGCGGGAATGAGGTTACGGTTTTCGCCCATTGACGGCGATCGCTTCCGCAGGATACAAGAAGGGAAGGAAACATGGCCGCAATGAAAATGAACGTTGTGAAACCGGGACTTTTTACCACGATTCAGGATCTGGGACGATGGGGCCATCAGGCCATTGGCATGCCCGTCGCCGGGGCCATGGACTGGTTTGCCCTCCGCGTGGGAAACATGATCGTCGGAAACCCGGAGGGTGCCGCAGGACTTGAATGCACGTTGTCCGGGCCCAAGCTGCATTTTCAGGGTTCGGGAATCCTTTCCGTGGTTGGGGCGGATCTTCAGCCGAGGTTGAACGGCGAGACGGTCCCAATGTGGAAATGTATCAAAGTTCATGCTGGAGACAGTCTCTCTTTCGGCGGCCCTGTCGGGAAAGGTTGCCGCGGTTACGTCTGCTTTGGTGGAGGCCTTGATGTTCCGCTTGTCATGGGAAGCCGCTCCACATATGTCAGGGCGTGCGTTGGAGGCCTTCACGGGCGCCCTCTGAAACCGGGGGACGTCCTGGAAACCGGGGAGGAACAGCCGCTTATGGAAAGGACCGTGGGTTTTGCCCCATCCTTTGAGGACATATTTGTTGCCGGAGAAGTGCGGACATTGTCTGTCATGGAGGGTCCCCAGATACACATGTTTCCCAGGGAATCTTTCGAAAGATTTTGTGCACAGACCTACGAGATAAGCGCGAATGCCGACAGGATGGGATACCGTCTTGAGGGAGCCACCATAGAGCACAAGGCCGGAGCGGATATCGTGTCCGATGCGATACCTCCTGGATCCATTCAAGTACCGGGGCATGGGAAACCGATTATCATGCTTGCCGATCGGCAGACGACAGGGGGATATGCAAAGATCGCAACAGTTATTACGGCGGATATTCCCCTAACAGGACGGATGGGGCCCGGGGACAAGATCTGCTTCAAAGCCATAGATTTGCAAGAAGCGGTTGTTCGACTGGAAGAATTGGCAAGAAAGCTCCGGGACATCAGGATCCAGGCAGCGGATTACCGCTCCAGGCCGAAGCCCGTGTCTCCCGCACTGTTGAAACGGCCTGACAAGGGCTCAATGATTGTAACCGTCGAAGGCAAAAAACATCGGGTAGATTGGGAAACGCTTTAAAGTGGTTTGAAGAGAGAGGTGGAAAGTTGCATGAAAGCTTTAGTCGACCTGAACAGCGATCTTGGAGAAAGTTTCGGAGCCTATACCCTGGGTAACGACGGGGAGGTCATGGAATTTGTAACCTCCGCGAATGTGGCTTGCGGATTCCATGCGGGAGATCCCTCAGTCATGCTGAAGACCGTAAAGCTTGCCGTGAAAAAAGGGGTTGCTGTCGGGGTGCATCCTGGCCATCCGGATCTGGTTGGATTCGGCCGGCGCAAGATGAATTGCACTCCCGAAGAAGTTTACGCTTTTACCCTCTACCAGATAGGATCATTGAGAGCGATAGCCAGGGCGAACGGCAGAAAACTCCAGCACGTCAAGGCCCACGGTGCTTTGTACAACCAGGCTGCCTCGGACCTGGCCCTTGCCGAAGCCATTGCTTCCGCCGTAAAGGATGCCGGAGAAAACCTGATACTCGTGGGTCTTGCGAATTCGGCGTTCTGCAAGGCTGCGGAGAAAGTCGGCGTCCCCCTTGCGGAAGAAGCTTTTGCCGATAGGGAGTATATGCCTGACGGTTCCCTGATGCCGCGTTCGCGACCCGGGGCGGTGATCCATGATCCGGAGGTCGCAGCCAAACGGGTTCTCCGGATGGTGAAAGAGGGAGTTGTCACTGCCGACGGAGGTTTTGATATTGCCTTGAAACCTGACACTATCTGCCTTCACGGGGATACTCCCGAAGCCGTCGAGAATGCGAGAAAAATCCGGGAAATGCTCGAAGCTTCCGATGTTGCCATTATGCCGATGGAAAAAGTCATTACCTCCAGGGGTTAGGGAAAGGAACAGGTGAATGTCAGCCCCCGGGAGCCTTGCCGGTTTGTTACAATCCGGAGGAAAAAGGCTTTCCCGGGGTTTTTTTATCATTTGTTGCCAGTTATCTTGCAATTCTACCTAAATAGTTGCATTTTCGGCCTGCCTGCGGAATAATTGTTGCGTTTGTAACTCAGTTCACCTATTGTATGACGGCGAAAGAGGAATTCCTTCCCTTTACAGGGGGAATACCCCCGAAATAAGGAAAAATCCATACAGAACGCAGTGGTCAAAGGAGGCGTCCTGAAGTGTTTGACAAGGAAGAACTTGAGCGGATCCAGCAAGGCCGGAAAAAATATGAGGAAAAGCTTGAAAAGGGCCTGGCGAAGCACCCCGAAAGGCGTGAGAAATTCGAGACCATCGGGGGGCTAGAAGTAAAGCGGCTCTACACGCCGGAATCCCTGGCGGACAGGGATTTTATGGAGGATGTCGGGTTCCCCGGCACGTTCCCGTACACCCGCGGTGTCCAGCCCACGATGTACCGCGGCCGGCTGTGGACCATGAGACAATATGCCGGATTCGGGACGGCCAAGGAGTCGAACGAAAGATACCGGTATCTCCTGGAGCAGGGGCAGACGGGGCTTTCCGTCGCTTTCGACCTTCCGACCCAGATCGGATATGATTCGGACCATTCCATGGCCCAGGGGGAAGTCGGCAAGGTGGGTGTCGCTATCGACAGCCTTGCAGACATGGAAGTCCTCTTTGACCAGATCCCTCTCGAAAAGGTCTCCACATCGATGACCATCAATGCGCCCGCTTCGGTCCTCCTTGCCATGTACATAGCCGTCGCGGAGAAACAGGGGGTCTCTGCGGACAAGCTCTCGGGGACGATCCAGAACGATATCCTCAAGGAGTATATCGCCCGGGGTACCTACATTTTCCCGCCCGAGCCCTCCATGCGCCTCATTACCGATATTTTTGCCTTTTGCAGCGAAAATGTGCCCAAATGGAACACCATCTCGATTTCCGGATACCACATCCGGGAAGCCGGTTCTACGGCGGTCCAGGAAGTGGCTTTCACCCTCGCCGACGGACTCGCCTATGTCCAGGCCGCCGTCGATGCCGGGCTCGATCCGAACGTCTTTGGGCGAAGGCTCTCTTTCTTTTTCAATGCCCATAACGATTTCCTTGAAGAAGTGGCGAAGTTCCGGGCGGCGCGACGGCTCTGGGCGAAGCTGATGAAAGAACGGTTCGGCGTCACCGATCCGAAAGCCCTGATGCTGAGGTTCCACACCCAGACCGCTGGAAGCACGCTGACGGCCCAGCAGCCGGAAAACAACATCGTCCGAGTGGCCATCCAGGCACTTGCGTCGGTGCTGGGTGGCACCCAGTCGCTGCACACGAACAGCTTCGATGAAGCCCTTGCTCTTCCCTCCGAGAAGAGTGTCGGGATCGCCCTCAAGACCCAGCAGATCATCGGCTATGAGTCGGGCGTCACCAACACCGTGGATCCTTTGGCCGGAAGTTACGCCGTTGAAAGCCTTACCAACGAGATCGAGAAGCAGGCTCTCGAGTATATCGGCAAAATCGACGAAATGGGCGGAATGAAAGCCGCTATCGAAAAAGGGTACGTCCAGCAGCAGATACAGGACGCCGCCTACAACTACCAGAGGGCCGTCGAGAGCGGTGACAGCGTGGTCGTCGGCGTGAACCGCTTCCGCAAGGAAGATACCGATGAAAAGATGGAACTCCTCAGGGTTGATCCCAGAGTTGGGGAAAACCAGGTGCGATCCCTGAACGCCATGAAAGAAAAGCGGGATGGAGAAGCCGTCCGTCGGGCGCTTGAGGAAATCCGGCAGACCGCCAGGGAAGAAGGCAGAAACCTTATGCCGCCGATTATCGAAGCCGTGAAAGTTTACGCAACGGAGGGGGAAATCTGCGGTGTTCTTCGTGAAGAGTTCGGTGAATACCGGGAGAATATCGTCCTTTAGAGGACGTGAGGCAAACGGACGGGAGGTACGAAGCCG
>NPIE01006290.1_pt1 | contig 25864 bp, 20 predicted proteins | sample 8637661 | NCBI WGS metagenome assembly NPIE01 (sample SAMN07420842, study PRJNA396082) | bioreactor metagenome | isolation source: sample BA12 brine-fed electro-methanogenic bioreactor BA | place: Japan: Kochi | collected 2016-12-09 | reverse complement strand
GGCTGGTTGGCTGGTTGGTTGGTTGGTTGGTTGGTTGGCTGGTTGGCTGGTTGGCTGGTTGGCTGGTTGGCTGGCTGGCTTCGATCGTTTCGACGCGACGCCTTTGGCACGGTAGACTTGCAGGCTTGCCCATGAACCCACGTCCCCAATGAATGAAGCAGTGACGAACGCGGTCGACGAATCCACAACTTCGGATCACCGCTTCGGCGACGAGCCGGTGCGGGAGGTCGAGCGCGATGGCGTTCACTACACCCTGCTCGGGACCGCGCATGTATCGGCGACTTCGGTCGAGGCCGTGCGACATCATCTGAAGCACGGTGCCTTCGATGAGGTTGCGGTCGAGTTGTGTGCGTCGCGCCATCGCGCGCTGACCGATCGCGATGCCTGGCGCGAAATGAATCTGTTCGCCATCATTCGCGAAGGCAAGGCGGGCATGATGATGGCCAGTCTCGCGCTCGCGGCCTACCAGCGCCGGATCGCCGACCAGTTCGGCATCGAACCGGGTGCCGAGATGAAGGCCGCGATCGATGTCGCTGCCGAAACCGGCCTCGCCTTGCAGCTGATCGACCGCGAAATCGGCACCACGCTCAAGCGCGTCAAGAGCCGCCTGTCGATATGGCAGCGCTGGGTACTGACCAACGGCTTGATTGCATCACTTTTCTCGCGCCATGAAGTGTCGGCCGAAGACATCGAACGGCTCAAGCAAGGCGACATTCTCAATGAGACCTTCGGCGAGTTCGCCGAGCAGTCGCCGGCCCTCTACGACAGCCTGATCGCCGAGCGCGACCGCTACATGGCCGCCCGGCTGCGGCAGCAGAACGAAGCTCATCCGGGACGCCGGGTGCTGGCCGTGATCGGTGCCGGCCACCTCGAGGGAACGGCCGCCGCGCTGGTCGAGCCGGTGGCCCCTGCCGAAGAGGTCGAAGCGCTGGATCGGGTGCCGCCGCCGTCGAAGCTGTGGAAAGCGATCCCGTGGCTGATCCTGATCGCGGTGCTGTCCGGCTTCGCGGTCGGTTTTGCCCGCAGCCCGGAGCTGGGCTGGTCGCTGGTACTGACCTGGGTCGTGATCAACGGCGGGCTGTCGGCACTGGGGGCAGCAATCGCGGGCGCGCATCCGCTGACCATCGCCACCGCGCTGGTCGCCGCACCGCTGACCTCGCTCAATCCCACCGTCGGTGCCGGAATGGTCACGGGCGCCGCCGAAGCCTGGCTGCGCAAGCCCAAGATCGCCGATTTCGAATCCTTGCGCGACGATCTCAACCGCCTGCGCGGCTGGTGGAGCAACCGGGTCGCCCGCGTATTCCTGGTGTTCTTCTTCTCCAACCTCGGCTCGGCGATCGGCACCTGGGTCGCCGGAGCCAGCATCGTGCGCCAGCTGCTGTAGCGCTTCCTGATTTCGTACTTTTTGCAGTAGATGTCTGATGGTCGTCGTCACCCGATCGGAAAAGGCGCTTGAACCGCAAATACACGCAAATGAACGCAAATTACGACTCGAGGCCGCCGATGCAACTGAAAGTTTCAACCGAAAACGTCGCGCAACCGCTGGGTCTGGCATTGGACCGTCTGGCATTGGATAGCCGTATTCTGTACTGCGTGCCATTTGCGTTCATTTGCGCTCATTTGCGGTTTCAATCAAGAAGCATTACTTGATCGAGAGCGTGGCCACTGGCTGAGATGAGTAAGTAATCAGGTAGTATTTTTTCCGAATGCATCGCTTCGCTCGAAGGAACTGAACGGCATGGGCACGACTGGGGATCGAAAGAGCATTTCGCTGGTGCTTGGCTCCGGCGGGGCACGCGGGCTTGCGCATATCGGCGCAATCGAGGCCCTGCAGCAGGCTGGCTTCCGGATCGAGTCGATTGCCGGCAGTTCGATGGGTGCGCTGGTTGGCGGCATGTTCGCTGCCGGCAAGCTTGATACGTATACCGACTGGGTCTGCACGCTGGAGCAGTCCGACGTATTCCGGCTGGTCGACTGGACCCTGTCGGGCGGCGGCCTGATCCGCGGCGACCGCATCATCAATCGGCTGCGGCAGATGGTCGGCGAAGTCCGGATCGAGGACCTGGAGCTGGATTTCACCGCGGTTGCGGTCGATATCGATCACGGTCGTGAAATCTGGTTGAGTCGCGGGCCCTTGTTCGATGCGATCCGCGGTTCGATCGCCATTCCCGGTCTGTTCACGCCGCATCGCTACCAGGGCCGACTGCTGGTCGACGGCGGCATTCTCAACCCGATTCCGGTCGCGCCCACGCTGCGCTGCCTGACCGAGTTGACCGTCGTGGTCAACGTCAATGGCCGCCAGGACCGCAACCGTGGCAGCCTGGATCCGCGAAACAGGGCTGGCAAGAAGGACGAAGCCAGGCCAGACGAGCGGAAAGCTGGCGTTGAAGCTCGACCGGATGACGGCGATGCCGGGATGGTCGATCGCCTGCGGCGCTTCTTCGATGGCCTGATCGATCGTGATCAGGATTCAGGCGAAGACCCGCCCGGAATGGTCGCGATGTTGATGAAATCACTGGAGACGATGGAGTCGGTGATCACGCGTCAACATCTGGCCGTTTTCCAGCCCGACATCGTCATCGAGATTCCGCGCGATGCTGCCATGCTGCACGAATTTCACCGCGCACGCGAACTCATCGAACTCGGCCGCACGCGTACAATCGAGGCCGTGAATCGAGCGCGGAACCTGTCTCATGGATGAAAGCGAACTACTTTTTGACGAAGCCGCCGACCAGGTCGTGGATCTGGGCAACGAGATCGCCGACGCCAATCCGGACGGTAATCTCTGGGCGATCGCCGACGGCCTGGTTGCGGGTGCGGTGCACTTCTGGCTCTACGCCCATCAACCCGACGGCCAGGGCGAAGACGAAGACATGGACGGCTTGATGACCGCATCGCAGCGCGTCGAAACGCTGGTCAACCTGCTGAAGGATTCGGCCATGGAAAGCGAGTACCTGCACTCGCCGAACGATCTCGACGCCGGCCGCGCCTGAGCCGGGGAAGTTCAGTCGAGTTTGCCGCCGGCAGTGATGCCGGAATCCACCTGATCAGCCTCGATGCGCGCCCGACCGCCGCGCTTGGCCTGATACATCAGGCGATCAGCACGCCGGACCAGATCCGATGCCGACTCGCCGCGACGCCATTCCACCACGCCGAAGCTGGCGCTCAGAAGCGAGCCATCGGGCAGATCCAGCTCGGCCATGCCCGCCAGCAGAACACCAGCGAGTTTTACCGCGCCGCTGCGCCCGGTTTCAGGAAGGATCAGCGCGAACTCCTCGCCGCCCCAGCGCGCCGCAGCGTCGCTGCTGCGCCGACCGTCCCGAATCAATTGTCCGGTACGGCGCAATACCTCGTCGCCGACATCATGACCAAAACGATCGTTGACCGATTTGAAGTGATCGATGTCGAGCAGCATCATCGCCAACGGCGCACCGCTGCGGCCGGCACGATCGATTTCGCTACGCAGACGTTCATTGCCGGCGCGGCGGTTCAGAAGCCCGGTCAGCTCGTCGGTGGTCGCCAGCTCGGTCAGACGCGCTTCCAGGTGCTTTCGCTCGCCGATATCGAGCACCGTTCCGCTCACCCGTTGCGGTTGATCCTCTGACCCGCGCGCGGTCACCCGACCGCGCATATTGGCCCAGATGTAGCCGCCGGACTTGCGCCGCAGGCGAAGATCGGCATCGAAGAAGCCGATCCGGCCGGACAGATGGGCCTCCATGGTCTCGGTCAGATGGCGCTGGTCATCCGGATGGACCAGCGCGCGAACCGAGCTCAGCCGGCTTGCGACCTCGTTCTCACGATAGCCCAGCATCCGGGTCGCGATCGCGTTGAACTCGAAGCGATGTGCATCGAGCTGCCAGTCCCACATCCCGACTCGTGCGCCTTCAACCGCCAGCGAGAGTCGCTCCTGGCTTTGCTGCAGTTCACGTTCGGTTTCGAGGCGCCGGGTCACGTCGGAAAAGGTCGCAACGACCGCCTCGATCGCGACACCGTCGAGGCACCGGACCGGCTCGGTATTGATCTCGATCCAGACCCGCTCACCGTCCGGCCGACGCACGCCGACGGTCACCTCGCGCTGTGGCTGGCCCGTGCTCAGGGTCACGCCGGCGGGGAAGCTTCCGGGCTCGAACGAGGTGCCGTCGGCGCGGATGCAGCGCTGCTCCAGCTGCTTGAGTCCCAGCGTCGGAAGATCCGACGCCGGGATGCCGAGAATTTCTGCCGCGCGATCATTGACCATGTTGAACTGGCCGTCGAGGTCGAACACGATCATGCCTTCGCCGATCGAGCGAACGATCGAATGCAGTCGCGCCTCGTTGGCCGCCAGCTGGGCCCGGATCTGGCGACTTACGGTAATATCGTGAGCCTGGGTGATGATCAGCTCGGGCCGACCGGAATCGTCGCGCATCGTCGAAACATCCAGCCGCACCCAGACCACGCGGCCATCGGCGTGCAGGTAGCGTTTGTCGAAGCGGAAGCTGTCGATCTCGCCCCGATTCACGCGCCCGAGCTGGTTCAGGCTGCGCTCGACATCGTCGGGATGGGTCAGGTCGACGAAAGAACGCCCGACCAGGTACTCTCGGTCCTGGCCGACCAGCGCACAGAAGGCCGGGTTGACCTCGATCCATCGCCCCTCGGGCGACTGCAGCGCGATCCCGGCCGCCGAATGCTCGAACGCCCGCGCGAGTCGCTCCACCTCGGGCGGATTCAGGCGGTGATTCGCATCACCGCGAGGCCCGCCGATGAGGTTCTCGGGCAGTTCCAATCTGATGCAGGCGTTGTCCATGCCATCTTCATGCAAGATTCGGGCCGAATCGCCGCAACCCGGCCCGATACAACGCGCTGCAATCATCAATCAGTGATGCGGCTCTCGATCGCGGAAGGCCACGGTCGAGCGCTCGCCTGACGCAGCGTGGCGCATCCCGCCGCTCACTCGGCGCGTTGGCGATCCCGGATGGCGCGGAACTCGTTGCCTTCGTACCAGTTCGGCCAGGCCTCGCTATCGGCCAGCGTGCGGCCGACCCGGTACAGGGCCGTGCCGTCCCCGGCCACGCCGCTGAAATCCCAGTTCGGATCGAATACGTCCATTGGCTTGTGATAGCGCCGATCGCGATAATCGCGCTCGACCGCAGTGACATGCTCAGCGCCGAGTTCGACATGCGTGGTGCCGCTCTTGGCATAGAGTGCGGGAATGCCGGCCCGGGCAAAGTTGAAATGATCGGAACGGTAATAGAAACCGGCTTCCGGCGTCGGCTCGGGCTCGATGCGGCGCCCGGACGCCTTCAGCACCGCCCCAAGAATGGGCTCGAGTTCGGATGAGCCCATGCCGATCACGACCATGTCCTCGGTCGGACCGGCCATGAAGTTGAACGCGTCCAGATTGATCACCGCAACCGTCGAGGCATGCGGGAACACCGGATCGTTGACGTAATGACGCGAGCCGAGCAGACCATACTCCTCAAGGGTCACTGCGAGGAACAGCTGCGAGCGCTCGGCCGGACCGAGCGCGGCATTCATCCGCGCCAGTTCGAGCAAGGCCGCCGTGCCCGATGCATTGTCGATCGCGCCGTTGAAAATGCCGCTGGTACCGGGCAGCGCCAGGTTCCTGCCCAGATGATCCCAGTGCGCCATGTAGACTACGCCCTCATTCGGGCGCTCGCTGCCCGGCAGCAGGCCGAGCACGTTGTAGGACTGGGCCTCGCGCACGCTGTTGCGGACCCGCGCGGTCACCGTCGCATCGAGCCCCATGGCGGTGAAGCCGGGCTCCGCGGCACGCGCCTTCTCGGCCTCGTAGTCGAGACCAGCGCGCGCGAACAGATCGGCTGCGGCCTCGTGGGTGATCCATCCCTCGAGCGCCAGCAGCGGCTCGTCACCGCGCGCGGCCAGCACGAACTCCGGCCCGGACCAGGAGTTGATCACGACCTCCCAGGGATAGGAGGCCGGTTCGGTTTCGTGCACGATCAAGGCCGCAGCCGCGCCCTGCCGCGCGGCTTCCTCGTACTTGTAGGTCCAGCGACCGTAGTAGGTCATCGCGCGGCCGTTGAAGCGACCTGCGTCGGGACGGGCGAAGCCCGGATCGTTGACCAGGATCACCACGGCCTTGCCGCTCACATCCAGCCCGGCGTAGTCGTTCCAGTCGTGTTCGGGTGCGACCACACCGTAGCCGACGAATACCAGTTCCGAATCCTCGACCCCGTGGAAATCGGTGCCGAGTCGCTTCGATCCGATGATCGCCTGGTCCGGAAAGACCAGCTCCAGCGACTCACCGGCCTGTTCAAGCGCGATCGAGGAACGCTCCTGGTTGGTCAGCTCGACCATCGGCACCGGCTGCAGGTAGCTGTCACCGTAGCCTGGCTGAAGCCCGGCCTCGGCGTAGGCACGAACCAGGTAGTCGACCGTCAGGCGCTCACCGCGCGATCCCGGGGCACGGCCTTCGAAGGCATCGGAGGACAGGGTCTCGAGATCGCTGGCAAAGGCCCGGGTATCGAAGCTCCGCTCCGGCGCCGGGGCCAGCGTCCGATCAGCATCTGCCGCGCCAGATTCGGCGACCGCGACAACTTCAGGACTCTGTGAGGGCGATTCGGGCGGCGCGTCGGCACCGCAGCCAGCCAGCAGCGTCAGGCTCAGCGCGGCAGCCAGTGCGGCAATTGGTGCGGCAATGGGAAGATCAGCAATGAAACGGCTCATGCAGCAAACTCCTCAGAAACATCCTTCGGATTCTACCCGAAGGACCGAGGCCTGCCGGCCCGGCGATTTCAGCCGGCAATTTCAGCCAGCAATTTCAGTCCCGCCGCTGCAGCGCGACTTCGAACTCCAACTCGATGCGGTCGCGCACGAAATCCGGATCGGCGAACTCGCCGGTGCCGACACCGAAACGCTGACGATCGACCTCGGCCGTCCCATCGAGCACGAAATGCCCCGCGGCAATCAGCTCATCGCCGTCCGGGCTCAATTCAAAGCGCACCGCCTGGTCTGCGCGAACGCCCTTGAGCTCGAGCACGCCTTCCGCGAAATATCCGGACGCCTCGCGCTCGATTCGGTGACTGCTCCAGGTCGAGATCGGAAAGCGCTCAACGTGGAAGAACTCCTCGCCGACCAGCGCCTGATCGCGATCCCGATTGCGGCTGTTGGCCGAAGCCAGTTCCACCGAGACCTCGATGGTACCGGCCTCGGGCGCCGCATCCGGCATGCAGTAAAGCACGCTGAATGCTTCGAACCGCCCGCTGAAGCCAGAGCCTTCGACCGCGCCGCGGAACTCCAGCCGACCACCCTGCTCTGCGCCACCGGCGTAACAGGTCTCGGACTGGGCAGGCCCAGCCACCGGCAACCCGACCAGCACCAGGCTCAACGCCGGGATTCGAGCCGCCCCCGACATCAAACGGGACATCAGACGGGCCATCGGACCGGGCAGCGCGCCAGGGCTCGCGGCCGGCAAGCGGCACTCAGGTTTCATTTCCATCGCGGAATCATCCTCAGAAGTAATTCGTCACGGCGAACGAAGTGGTGATAGACAGCCGCCAGCACATGCAAGCCGACCAGCGCGAGAATTGCGCGGCCCAGGAATTTGTGCACAGCTTCGAGCCAGTCGGCGAGACACTCGTCGGCGGCAACGATGTCGGGAATGTCGATCAGGCCAAAGAATATTACACGGCCCAGGAATTCGTGCACAGCTCCGAGCCAGTCGGCGAGACACTCGTCAGCGGCAACGATGTCGGGAATGTCGATCAGGCCGAAGAATTCGGCACCGTAGCCAGCGGCCGAAGACCAGGCCCAACCGCTCAGAGGCATCAGCAGAATCAGAGCGTACAGCGCCCAGTGGGTCACGGCGGCTGCCCGGCGCTGAAAGTTCGACATTCCGGCCGGCAATGGCGGTGGCCGATTGAACAAGCGCCAGCCGATGCGCAAGAGTACCAGCGCCAGCACCGTCATGCCGATCGACTTGTGCTGCACGATCAGAGCATATTGCTGCCGGATCGAGTCGGCCTCATCGATGCGCCAGGTCCAGACAAACTGCAACAGGATGCCGATCGCGATCGACCAGTGCAGCAGCTGGGCCACGGCGCCAAAGGCCTGTGTTGTGTTTCGCAGCGGAGGCATCATCACCTCAATCTCGCCCAGCGTTGAGCAGAATGTAAATCATGCGGATGAAAGGATTGACCCGGCCAGCGAATCAATCGACGAGTTTCTGCCCCGAAACGCAAGCCGGCACGCCGACTGCGGCAATTCAGGCCCGGGCGGCCGCGCTACTGGTTCTGGCACTATCCATCGGCGGCTGCGGCCTGTTGCAGCCAGAACTTCGCGGCCCCGCCGCCGTCCCGCTCGACTGGCCGGAAGGTGTATCCGCAACGCCTGAGACCATTGTATTGCCAATCGAGCGTGCCGAATCGCAGATCCGGATCCGGGTCGATCCGGCCGGCCCGCTGGCCCGGCTCGGTCACAGTCACGTCATCGGCGGCGCGGTGCTGGAGGGGCACGTGTTGCTGGGTGAAGCCCTTGAACACAGCCAGGTCGATCTCGAACTGGAAGTCGCCGCACTCGAGGTCGATCGCCCCGACTGGCGCGCCGAAGCCGGGCTCGAACCAGATCTTGACCCCGAGGCCGTGGCCGGCACGCGCGCGAACATGCTTGGGCCGCGGGTGCTCGATGCGAATGGCTTCCCGCGCATCGCGCTGCGCTCGACCGCGCTGCGGCACGATGCGGACGGCTGGCGGATCGAGGCCAGAATTCGTCTGCAGGACCGCATACACGCCCTCGAACTGCCGTTGCAACTGCGGCTCGAAGGCGAACGCCTGATTGCCAGCGGCGAATTCGAGACCCGCCATGCCGAACTCGGCCTGGCGCCTTTCAGCGCGGCCGGCGGCGCACTGCGCGTGGCCGACCCGATCCGGATCCGGTTCCGGATCGCGGCGGTCGTCCGGGCAGACGATGTTGCTATCATCCGCAAGCTGATTACTCCAATCACAGGCCGCCCGTGACCGATTCCACATCCGCCGCGAATGCTCCGCGCAACTGGTTTACCCGTTTCCTCGACACCGTTGAATGGCTCGGCAACCTGCTGCCGCACCCGGTCACGCTGTTTGCCCTGCTGGCCCTGGGCATGGTGCTGCTGTCGGGATTTTTCGGCTGGATCGGACTGGAGGTGGCCGACCCGCGTCCCGAGGGTATGAGCGGGCGCAGTGCCGACGGCATGATTCGCGCGGTCAGCCTGCTCGATGCCGACGGCCTGCGCCGCATCGTCACCAACCTGGTATCGAACTTCACCGGCTTTGCCCCGCTCGGAGTGGTGCTGGTGGCCATGCTGGGTGTCGGCGTGGCCGAGAAATCCGGCCTGATCTCGGCCGCGGTGCGCGGCATCGTGCTGAATGCACCGCGCCACGCGGTCACGGTCGCAATTGTTTTTGCCGGAGTGCTTTCAAACACTGCCTCGGAAATGGGCTACGTAGTGCTGGTGCCGCTGGCCGCGGCCGTGTTCTACTCGCTCGGCCGCCACCCGCTGGCCGGAATGGCGGCGGCATTTGCCGGTGTTTCCGGCGGCTACAGTGCCAACCTGCTGATCGGCACCGTCGATCCACTGCTGGCCGGCATCACCGAGGAAGCCGCGCGCCTGATCGACCCCACGTACACGGTCGACGCCACCGCCAGCTATTACTTCATGTTTGTTTCGACCTTTCTGATCACCATCATCGGTTCGCTGGTGACGATTTTCATCGTCGAGCCGAAGCTCGGGCACTACGACGATTCCGGGGCCGATCCCGAGGTGCTGCAGGGCCGATCGCTGGAACCGCTGACCGCCGACGAGAAGCGCGGCCTGATCCAGGCCGGTCTGGCCGCCCTGTTCATGTTCGGTCTGATGGCGCTGACCCTGGTGCCCGAATGGGGCCCGCTGCGCAATCCGGACAGCGGCGAAATGATCCGCTCGCCGTTCTTTCGCGGCATCGTCGCCTGGATCTTCCTGTTCTTTCTCGCCACCGGCTTTGCCTACGGGCATGCCGTCGGCACCATGCGTAACGATCGCGACGTGATCAACGGCATGGCCTCGGCCATCTCGACCCTGGGGCTGTATGTCGTGCTGGTGTTCTTCGCCGCCCAGTTCGTGGCCTTCTTTGGCTGGACCAACCTCGGCGCGATCACTGCCGTGACCGGTGCCAATTTCCTGCAATCGATCGGCCTGACCGGACCTCTGGTGTTCGTGTTCTTTATCCTGGTCTGCGCGCTGATCAACCTTTCGCTGGGCTCGGCCTCGGCACAGTGGGCCGTGACCGCACCGATCTTCGTGCCGATGCTGATGATCATCGGCTACGCCCCCGAGGCGATCCAGACCGCCTACCGGATCGGTGATTCCTCGACCAACATCATCACGCCGATGATGAGTTACTTCGGCCTGATCCTGGCCTGGGCGACCCGCTACAACAAGGACTTCGGCATTGGCACACTGGTGGCAATGATGCTGCCCTACTCGATCTTCTTCCTGATCGGCTGGGCCTGCCTGTTCCTGCTCTGGACTTTCGGTCTTGAACTGCCGGTCGGACCAGGATCGCCGACCTACTACCCGGCCCGGCCATGAGATCGACATCGTGACCGCGCCCGAGCTGGTCGAACTGCATCTGGATCGCGGCACCCGGGTGCTGCATTGCCGCTACGCCGATGGCGCCGAATTCGCGCTGGATTGTGAATACCTGCGCACCCACTCGCCCTCGGCCGAGGTTCGTGGCCACGGCCTGTCCGAGCCGAAGCTGCTGAGCGGCAAGGAGCGGGTCAACATCACGCGCATCGAACCGATCGGCAGCTATGCGGTAGTGCTGGTATTCGATGACGGTCACGACTCCGGCATCTACTCGTTCGACTTCCTGTATCGGCTTGGGCGCGACATGGCGGCCAACAAGGCCCGCTATCAGGCGCGCCTGGCCGAGGCCGGACGAGGCTGAGGCCGATCGCGTGTCCGTGCGTGGGCAAGCCGGCCTGGAGCGCCTGGTCGAGCGGCTTCCGGAAGAGATCCGCGCCAACGCCGAGATTGGCGCGCGTCTGGACGAACTGCGCGTCGAGAACGATGAGCGGATCGAACTTGCTCGCCGCATGCTGCGCGTCCTGCTGCCGCTGGCGCCGGACGCGACCACGGTGCTGGCACTGTTCGATATCGCGCTGGAACATGCCGACACGCGCGAGCGCCAGGCGCCTGCGCATGACGACGAGGCCACCGGCCTGCTTGAGCAATTCCGCCGCGTGGTCCGGTTCGACCGCCGCTATCTGGACGAGTCCGGCAGCCGCGCCGAAGGCCTGCGCCGGCTGATCCTGGCGCTGATCGCCGATGTCCGCGTGGTGCTGCTGGTGCTGGCCTGGCAACTGGCGCGGATGCAGCTGGCGCAGGATCCCGAGGCACGGCGCAGTCTGGCGCTGGAAACCCGTGCCATTCACGCCCCGCTGGCCAACCGGCTTGGCATCTGGCAGCTGAAGTGGCTGATCGAGGACCTCGCCTTCCGCTACCTCGAGCCGGAGGCCTCGGCGCGCATCGAGCGCCTGGTGGCCGAGCAGCGCGATGAGCGCGAGCGCTATATCGACGCGTTCATGCGCGATCTGGGCGATCGCGTCGAGCAGGCCGGCATTCGCCACGAGATCAGCGGTCGGGCCAAGCACATCTACTCAATCTGGCGCAAGATGCAGCGCAAGGGCCTGGATTTCCACCAGCTGTTCGACATCCGCGCCGTGCGCGTGCTGGTCGACAGCGTGGCCGACTGCTACGCCGTGCTCGGCCTGGTTCACAGTCACTGGCAGCCGGTGCCGGGCGAGTTCGACGATTACATCTCCAACCCCAAGCCCAACCTGTATCGCTCGCTGCATACCGCCGTGCGCGGCAATGAAGGTCGGGTGTTCGAAGTCCAGATCCGGACCCATGAAATGCACGAACACGCCGAGCTGGGGGTTGCCGCGCACTGGCGCTACAAGGAAGGCGGGCCGCGCGATACCGCGCTGGAACAGCGCATCGGCGTGATGCGCCAGCTGATCGAGGGCGAGACCCAGGACGACGAAGCGCTGATCGAGAACTTCGAGTCGCTGACCGCCGAGGATCGGGTCTATGTGCTCACGCCCATGGGCGACGTGATCGACCTGGCGCTGGGCGCGACCGCGCTGGACTTCGCCTACCACGTGCATACCGAGATCGGCCATCGGTGCCGCGGTGCCAAGATCAACGGCCGTATCGTGCCGCTGACTCATGTGCTGGCCAACGGCGACCGGGTCGAGGTGCTGACCGGCAAGCAGCCCCGACCATCGCGCGACTGGCTCAACCCGCAACTCGGCTACCTTCGCTCCGGACGTGCGCGCGGCAAGGTGCGGCACTATTTCCGCCAGCTCAACTTCGAGGACAATCTTGCCGCAGGCCAGGCTGCGGTAGAAGCCGAGCTCAAGCGCCTGGACCTGGCCGGTGCCGACCTGAAAACGGTCGCGACCCAGTACAACCACCGCGGCGTCGACGAACTGATGGCCGCGGTCGGGGCCGGTGACCTGACCGCCGGTCAGGTCGCGCAAGCCGCGCTGCGTGAAAGCCAGGAGCAGAATCCTGGGCTGCTCGAAGTCCCGCGGCGGCGCACGCCCGAGCCGGCCCGGGAGCCGCCGGGCAGTGACATCCGGATCGAGGGCGTGGGCAACCTGGTCTACCAGATCGCGCGCTGCTGCCAGCCGGTGCCCGGTGATCCGATTGCGGGTTTCATCACCCGCACCCGGGGGGTCAGCATTCATCGCGAGGATTGTCCGCAGTACCTGCGCCTGGCCGAGCGCCAGCCGGAGCGAAGAATCCGTGTCGACTGGAGCCGCCGCGCCGGCACGCGCTACCCGGTGCGGATCCGGATCGACGCCTGGGACCGGCGCGAGCTGATCAAGGACATCGGCAGCGCGCTATCCAGCCACGGCGCCAGCGTCACGGCGATGCAGGCCGGGCGCGGCGACCAGCCCGAAGCCGTGCTCATCCAGCTCGACCTGGAAGTTGGCGATGTCGAGCAGCTATCAAGCATTCTGGCCCGGCTGCAGGCGATCACCAATGTCAGTGCGGTGCGGCGATTGAAGTGAATCGCGCCGGACGGCGCGGGTTTCAGGTTTCAGGTTTCAAGTTTCAGGGAGCGACTCAGTCGGCGTTCAACTCGAGACCCAGTCGCTCCAGGACATCGGCCACCGCACGGCGTGCGGCATCGACCGAGAAATGCCGCTCGACATTGGCCCGCCCGCCGAGTGCCAGCTTTTGCCAGAGCTCCGGATCGCGATACAGGCGGACCACCTCGCGGGCGAAGCTGTCGGCATCATCGGCCATCAGCACATCGACACCGTGCTCGGTGTGCATGCCCTCGGCGGCACAGGAGGTGGCTACCACCGGCAGGCCGTGGCTCATGGCCTGGTTGACCTTGCCCTTGACTCCGGCGCCGTAACGCAGCGGTGCGACCGAAACCCGGCAGCCGGTCATGTAGGGCGCAAGATCGGCAACGAAGCCGTGAATGCGCAGACCGGAGGCACGCCGCTTCGCCAGCGACTCCGGCATCTTGCTGCCGATCAGGTGCAACTCGACCTCGGGCAGCTCGCGCCGGATTCGCGGCAGGATCTCGTCGATCAGCCACTCGGCGGCATCGACGTTCGGCGGGTGCTGGAAGCCTCCGACAAACACCAGATCGCGACGCTCGGCAAACGGCCGGCCGGGATCCTGCAGGCTGTGGATGTTCGACACCACGCCGACTTCCGCGTCCGGGGTCAGTTCGCCGAGCAGTTCACGTTCGAACTCGCTGACGACCAGCGTCGCGTCGGCAGCCCGGATCAGTTCCAGCTCCTGTCTGCGCGTCGCAGCTGCCGCCTTGCGCGCGGCTTCGGAACCTGCCAGTTCGGCCTCGCGCTGCTCGCGCAGGAAATGCAGGTCGACCGTGTCGAACAGCAGCTTCGCGTTCGGACACAGTGCCCGCAGCAGCTTCAGGCGCGGCGCCAGCACGTAGTGCCGGCTGACGATCAGCAGATCGATCCCGGGGCCGTGCTCGCTCAGCCAATCTTCCGGATCCGACAGCCACGGCGCGGTCAGCACTTCGACGCCGATCTGCTGCAGATCCGCCGAATGCCGTCCGGCCCAGCTCAGGTTGTCCGGCATGAAGCTCGTGCGGTAACCCAGATCACCGAGCAGCTTCAGCAGCGCGAACATCCGCACCGAGCCGGAATCCTGGTCCGGCGTCGGCGTGGTTGCATCGATCACCAGCGCGCGCCGTGGCCAGCGCCGGTAGCGGAACTGTTGCGCCAGCGCCCTGGAATGCTGTTGCGGGTTGTCCGGGTACTGCGCCAGCGGCTCCGCCCAGCGCGCTGCAAACTTCTCGCTGTTGACGACCTGGTGGCGCTTGATACCGGTGGTCTCGTCGGTACCCGAAGTACCGCCTTCGAAATGAATCACGGTCGAGGCCGGCTGATACAGCACCTTCAGTCCGCGTTGATGACGCACCTTGAAACACAGGTCCGTATCCTCGTAGTACGCAGGGGCATAGTGCCGGTCGAAGCCGCCAAGCTCGTCGAACAGCACACGCGGAATCGCCAGGCAGGCGCCCGAAACATAATCGGCCTCACTGACGAAGCCGTACTCGGGCCGGTCCGGACCCTCACCGCGGCCGAAATTCCAGGCGCTGCCATCGCGGAACACGATCCCGCCGGCTTCCTGCAGGCTGCCGTCGGCGAACACCAGCCGACCACCGACAACACCGGCCTCGGGATGTGCGCGGAAGGCCTCGACCAGCGCATCGAGCCAGCCATCGGTGACCCGGGTGTCGTTGTTGAGAAATACCAGCCAGCGGCCATGCGCAACTGTTGCGCCGTGATTGCAGGTGCCGATGAAGCCCTGATTGCGCCGGTTGCGCAGAACCCTGATCCCGCGACAGCGCTTGAGCCAGCGACTCGTATCGTCGGTCGAGCAATCGTCGACCACGATGATTTCGAACGGGGTCGTGTTTTCAACCGCGGCCAGGCTCTCCAGGCAGTGGGCGGTGTAGTGCAGCTGGTTGTAGACCGGGATGATGACGCTGACCTCGGGCGTCTCGACCGAGGCAAAGGCCAGCGGCTCTCGAGGCTGCTCCACTGCCGGCGCGATCACCGGCAGCACGGTGGCCGGCTCGGGCACGGCAGGCGGCGTTTGCTGCAACATCTCGAGTGTCTGGCGCAAGCCGCGCAGCCGCAGGTGATGCAGTACCCGCATCATCATGCCCGGCCAGCGCAGCGGGTTGAGCAGGCGGGCCAGACGCTGTCGGGTACAGATCCGCCGGATCACCCGGATCGGCCGGGTCAGGCGCCAGGAACGGCTGTGCATGATCTCGGTCAGGCGCGCGTCAAGCTCGGCCCGCTGCGCCTCCAGCTGCAGCAACTCCGACTCCATCCGTGCGCGTGCCTCGCGCTCGATCTCCAGGTCAGAACGGATCCGCGCGATCTCGCCTTGCAGCGATTGCTCGAGATCGTTCCGCTCCTGCTGTAGCTGCAGCGCCCAGGCGGTGCGTTGCTCCAACTCCTCGTGGGTTGCCTGATGCGAGGCTCGAAGGCTCGCCAGCTCACGGTTCAACGACTCGGCCCAGCGGCTGCGCTGGTCGAACTCTCGTTGCAGTCCTGCATGAATCTCGCGCGCCGCCTCCAACTCGGCCGTGACCGCCTGCATGCCCGCCGATCGAGCCCGGAACTGGCGCTCCATGGTCTCGGCCCAGCGGCTGCGGCGCTCCAGCTCTTCCTGCGCCGCCCTGCTTTCGGCAGCCGCCGTTGCGGCACGAAGACGCACCTGCGCGGTCAGCCCGGCCAAGCGTGACAGCGCCGAGGCCTGCGGCGACGCGGCGCGAAATGGCGGCAGCGGGCATATTGCGGCAGCGCGGACGAGCACGCGGCCGAAATCCGCGGCCATCGCCTCAATGCCGCGCTCCGGCAACGTTGCGGCGGCCGCGGCCTGCAATGCGGCCCGATCCGCGGCCAGCCTGCGTATGCACTCGACCAGCGCCTTAGGAGCGGGCTCGAACAGGAAGCCGTCAACGCCGTCGCGAATCCGTTCCGGAAAGCTGCCGACCGCGGTCGCGACCGGCGCCAGGCCCAGCGCCCGCATTTCGCCGAGCGCGTAGTTCCAGGTCTCCGGTACCGTCGAGCAGAACAGCGCGGCATCCGGCGCCAGCGTGCCGATCAACTGCGGCAACTGGTCGCGACGATACTCCGGCACCAGGTCGATGCCGGAGCTGCCCATCAGTCCCAGGCCCGAGCGACCGCAGCCCAGCGCGGTGATCCGCGCGAGTCCGGCAAGTTCGGGCAAGGCCTGGCGCAGCAGTGACAGGCCCTTGCCCTCGGTCAGGCGGCCGGGAATCACCAGCTGCAGTTTCGAATCCTCTCCGAACTCTCGCACACGCTGGCCCGGATTCTCCGGGAATGCCCGAAAGCCGTGCGGAACCAGCGCGATGGCAAGCTCCGGCGCGGCCGCAAGCGCCCGCCAGCGCTCGATCACATGGCGCGTCGGCGCGACCAGGCGCACATCGTGCAATTCGACCTTGGCCTTCCACTGGCGCGCCAGATCGTTCCAGAATTCAGCACTGACCGGCCGCAGGCGCCATTCCCCCGCATAACGCGCCAGCGCGTCGGCACGCGCCTGATCGGGATCGCCACCGGCAGCTTCGAGAAACGGCATCGGATCGCGGTCCAGCAACGGCCAAAGCGGAAAGAAGTCATGCAGCACCATCGCCGTCGGCAAGCCGGTGGCCAGACAATCCAGGCTGTGGCCAATCGGCGAAGACACGATGACCCGATCGACCGCAAAGCGCTCGATGATTGCTGCCAGCTGCTCAGCGTAGCCGGAATGCTGCCCGCAAGTCGCAAGAATTCGCGGCGCCAGCGGCAGCTCGCGGATCACGCCCCGGCCGGGCCCGGCCACGCACAGGCTCAGGTAACGACCGCAGACATCTCCGGGCCCGTCCGAGTTCGCGACCAGTGCCAGGTGAGTACGCTGCGGTTCGGCCGCCGCAAGATCCTCGATCCAGCGCCACACCCCGCCGCCCCAGCCGTGGGTGATATGCAGCGTGGCGCCGCGCGCGTCCGGGCCGGCCCCCGAAACCGGGCATGGATCCGGCAGTTCCGGTAACTGCTCGGCAGCCAGACTCTGAGTGCGCAAGCCGAGATGCCCCAGCAGCGGAATCTCCGGATCGCAGACCTCGAGCGAGGGCAGCGGGCGATCCGGATCGACGACATAGCCGTCATCGATCAGGAGTGCCCGCGCCGGCCGAGGATCGAAGCTTCCTTCGACCACCGGCAGCAACAGGCAGCCGCGCGGCGGGTCCGCGACCGGCTCGCCTGCACCGTCGCTGGCCCAGCCCAGCGCCCGATCCGGGTCGAGCGAGCCCAGCGCCAGCCCTGCCAGCGGATCAAGTGCCGCCGAATGATTGCCCGGAAATGCGATCGGACCGCAGGCCTCGAGGCTGGTCAGCGCCCGGCGCAGCACGCCGTCGAAGCGCGCCGGCAGCTGCAGCGAAGGATCCAGCAGCAGTACTGCACGGGCACTCGCGGGCAGCGGCTCCGATTCGGCCTGAACCGGCACCCCGAAACGCGAACGCAGGTCGGCCGCAGCCGCAGCCTCGATCGGTGCCGACATCACGATGACCAGGCCGTCGAGTCCGGAACCCCGGTTCGAATCGATCATCTCGCGCCCGTCGCACGGACGAGCCGCCCCGAACGGAACCGGTCTCTATAATTGCGGCTCATGTATGTCGAACCCGGAAAAACGCAGCCCGTCATTATCGCCGATCAACCCGGCGATTGCACCGGCCGCAGCTGCCTGGATCCGGCCATCGTGCACCGACCCGCATGAGCCGCCGCCCCGCCGTCCGTCACCGCACCAAGGCGCTGTCCAGGCCGGGCCGGCTGCGGTCTGTGTTATGGCTCGGTCTCGGCTTTCTGGTCGGCCTGACAATCGGCGGCCTGCTGCCCTGGGCGATCTACCTCGACCGGATCGTCGCCGAACGCTTCGTCGAGCGTCAATGGAAGCAGGCCGGTCGGGTCTATGCCCGGCCGCTGGAGCTTTATCCCGGACTCGATCTGGCAGCCTCGTCGCTGGAACAGGAACTGGGCGCTGCCGGGTTTCAGCAGCTCGAGCCGCTGCTGCCTGGGCGCTGGCGCAAGCGTGACGGAAGCTACCGGATCGCGATCCCGCAGCGTCAGTTTGCCGACGGCACGGAAGCGGCGATCGTGGTCCGGATCGACTATGCAGGCGATCGCATCAACCGGCTGCGCGATGGCGACGGCGGGGAAATGGATCTGGTTCGGCTGCCGCCGGCCGAGCTCGGCAGTCTGCTGCCGCTGGATGATCGCGATCGCACGCTGATTCCGATCGAGGGCTTTCCCACGCTGCTGACCGCAGGCGTTCAGGCGGTCGAGGACCGCCAGTTTCGCCATCACCACGGTCTCGATCCGCGCGCCATCGTGCGCGCGCTGCTCAGCAACCTGCGCTCGGGCGATATTGTCCAGGGCGGCAGCACCATCACCCAGCAGCTGGTCAAGAACCTGTTTCTCGATGCCCAGCGCAGCCTGGCGCGCAAGGCTAACGAGGCCGTCATGTCGCTCAGCCTCGAGGCGCGCTTCAGCAAGTCGGAAATCCTTGAGGCCTACCTGAACGAGGTCTTTCTCGGTCAGGCCGGCAACCGTGCAATCCACGGTTTCGGCCGCGCCGCGGAATTCTATTTCGGTCTGCCGGTCAGCAGCCTTTCAGCCGATCAGATTGCGCTGCTGGTCGGAATGGTTCGCGGCGCCTCCTGGTACCACCCGACGCGCAACCCCGAGCGAGCGCTGGCGCGCCGCAATCAGGTCCTCGCGATCTTCCACGAGACCGGCCTGATCGACGACGCAGAACTCGCCGCGGCGCGCTCGCGTCCGCTCGGCGTCGACCTGGAAACCCGCTCGACGGCACGCGCGCACCCGGCCTTCATGGATCTGGTCGCGCGCCAGCTCAAGGACGACTACCGCGACTCGGACCTGCGCGAGCGCGGCCTCAAGATCTACACCACGCTCAGCCCCTCGGCCCAGCATCATGCCGAGCAGGCGCTCGCGACCGGGCTGGCTGCGGTGGAGACCGCCCCCAACAGCCTGCAGGGTGCGATTGTTCTGGCCGAACCGACCTCGGGCGAGATTCGCGCGCTGGTTGGCGACCGTGCCTATCGCCGTGCCGGCTTCAATCGCGCACTCGATGCGCGCCGACCGGTCGGCTCGGTGATCAAGCCCTTCCTCTACCTGCTGGCACTGGCCGATCCGGCCCGATTCACGCTGGCAACACCGGTCGAGGACCGACCGATCCGCGTCCCGCAGGCCGGCCGCGAGGACTGGCAACCGGGCAATTACGACGGCACCAGTCACGGCACCGTGGCCTTGCTCGATGCCCTGGCCCGGTCCTATAACCAGGCCACCGTCGCGGTTGGTCTCGAGATCGGCGTCACGGCACTGTTCCGGCTGCTGGAACAACTCGGAGTCGCACCGGGAAGCGCGCGTCATCCGGCCGCGTTCCTCGGCGCAATCGACTTGACGCCGCTGCAGGTCACTCAGCTCTACCAGGCGCTGGCCAGCGGCGGCTATGCCGCGCCCTTGCGTGCCATCACCGATGTCGTCGACAGCAACGGCCAGGCGATTGCGCGCTACCCGATCCGCTTGCGTCCAGTGCGCGAGCGCGAAGCACTGGCCTTACTCGACTTCGCCCTGACCGAAGCGGTCGAACGCGGCACCGGACGCGGTCTCAAACCTTCGTTGCGCTCGAGCTCGGCCCGAGCGTCGTGGATTCGCGGCAAGACCGGCACCACCAGCGACCGTCGTGACGCCTGGTTTGCCGGCTACACCGAGCAATGGCTGGGGGTGGTCTGGATCGGGCGGGACGACAATCGCCCGGCCGGGATCAGCGGAGCAACCGCGGCGCTGCCGGTCTGGTCGAGGCTGTTCGATCGGCTATCGCATGATCCGCAGCCGCCGCAATGGCCGGCTGGTCTGGAGTGGTTCTGGATCGATTGGCCGCGTCCGGAACTGGCCGATCGTGATTGCAACGGCGCACGCGCGATCCCTTTCATCCAGGACTCGCAGCCGCTTCAGCGCTCGGACTGCATGCGCTGACGCGGCGCAGACTACGCGGCTCAGCCCACCGGAACCGCGCTGACCCGCAGACGAATGCTCTCGCCCGGGCGGTACGGCATCCGGGTCTCATGGATCTGGCCGTTGTATTCATAGTAGACCCGGTAGCCGGAGGTGTAGCTGCGTTCCTCGTAGTCGACCTGGATCTCGCACTGTTCATAACGCACCGGCCGACGGTGCCGATCACGGCGTGTTGCGTCATGACCCACCGAGGCACCCAGCGCGGCGCCCGCTACGGTCAAGGCCTTCCGGCCCGAACCGCCACCGAACTGATTGCCGATCACCCCGCCGAGGATGGCTCCGGCGATGGTGCCGGTTGCCGAGCCGCGGCGGTCGTGGCGGTAACCACGCTCTTCCCAGCAGATCTCGCGTTCCACCGGGACACGCTCGATCACATGAATCGGTTCGACATCGACGACCGGGGCATAGACATGATGCGGTGCCACGGATTGCGCCAGCACCGAGCCGGCGAACAGGGTTGTGGCCAGAACCATCGGGAGCTTCGCAATCATCGGTTTTCTCCTGTTTGGATATCGAATCTGGATCCAGTCTGCACCAGTGATGCTGAACCGCCCATGAATCATCGTCGCAGCGTTCAAGCCGGACCGAAACTGGATTAGGATGAGTTTTTCAGTCTGGGAAAAGGGAGAGTCACCATGTCGAGTCGGGAAACCCGTCTGATCCGCAACCTCGCCCTGCTCGGCCACAGCGGCAGCGGCAAGACCCTGCTGGCCGAGCAGCTTCTGGTCAAGTCCGGCGTCAAGGGCGATGCCGGCAGCATCGAGCGCGGCGACACCGCCGCCGACTTCGACCCGCTGGAAAAGCAGTATCGACACTCGCTGGACTCGGCCATTCTGCAGTTCCCGGCCGGCAAGGCTGAAGTGCAGCTCATCGACACCGCCGGCGACCCGGATTTCCGCGGTCAGACCCTGGCCGCGATGACTGCAGTCGAGACCGCAGCGGTCGTGATCAATGCGGTCAACGGCATCGAGATGTCGACCCGTCGCCTGATGCGCCGCGCCCGTCAGCGTCGACTGTGCCGGATGATCATCATCAACCGCATCGATGCCGACGAGGTCGATCTCGAGGCGCTGGTGCGTGAAATCCGCGACGAGTTCGGACCGCAGTGCCTGCCGGTCAATCTTCCGACCGAAAACCGGACCACGGTGCGCGAATGCTTCTACCACGACGACGGCGAGACCGACATCTTCTCGCTGGCCGAAGCCCACGCGGAGATTCGCGATCAGGTGATCGAAGTCGACGAGGCGCTGATGGCGCGCTACCTCGAGGGCGAGAAGATTTCGCGTGAGGAATTGCACGATGCCTTCGAACTGGCATTGCGTGAAGGGCATCTGGTACCGATCTGCTTTACCTCCGCGCGCAGCGGCGCCGGCTGCGGCGAACTGCTGCGCTTCATCGAGCGGCTGCTGCCGAGCCCTTTGGAAGGCAACCCGCCGCGCTTCCGGGCCGGCAGCGAAGACCGCAAGCTCACCGCCCGGCCCGATCCCGATGCCCATGTGCTGGCGCATGTGTTCAAGGTCGTCAACGACCCCTACGCCGGCAAGCTGTCGATCTTCCGGATCTTTCAGGGCACGATTCGGCCCGGCATGCAGCTGTTCGTCGGCGATGCGCGCAAGCCGATCAAGGTCGCCCACCTGTTCCGGGTCCACGGCGCCGAGCACACCGAAGTCGATATCGGCATCCCGGGCGACCTCTGCGCGCTGGCCAAGATCGACGAGATCCACTACGACGCAATCCTCCACGACAACCATGAGGAGGACCATTACTACCTCAAGCCAATCGATTTTCCGCAGCCGATGTTCGGGCTGGCGATCGAACCCAGAGCCCGCGGTCAGGAACAGAAACTGGCGGCCACCCTGGACAAGACCGCCGAGGAGGATCCCTGTTTCCGGATCGAGCACAACCAGGAGCTCAACGAAACCGTGATCCGCGGACTGGGTGAAATGCATCTGCGCATTCTGCTGGAACGGATGCAGCAGCGTTACGGAGTCGATGTCGAGACCCGGCCGCCCAGGATTGCCTACCGCGAAACGATCACTCGCCCGGCCGAAGGCCACTTCCGACACAAAAAGCAGACCGGCGGTGCCGGCCAGTTCGGTGAAGTCTTCCTTCGGGTTCGACCGCTGGGTCGGGGCGAGGGCTTCGTGTTCCGCAGCGAAGTGGTCGGCGGCGTGATTCCGACCAGCCTGATCCCGGCAGTCGAAAAAGGAGCGCGCCAGGTACTCGATGAAGGCGCGATCGCCGGATTCCCGCTGCAGGACCTCGAAGTCGTGGTTCACGACGGCAAGTACCACAGCGTCGACTCCAAGGAAATCGCCTTCGTCATCGCCGGACGCAAGGCCTTGCTGGAGGCGATCGAGCACGCGGGTCCGCAGATTCTGGAACCCATCGTGAACCTCGAAGTCACCGTCGCCGATGCCGTGATGGGCGATGTCACCGGGCTGCTGGCCTCCAAGCGCGCCCGCATTCAGGGCACCGAAAGCATCCGCGGCGGCCTGACCCAGGTCAGCGCCGCGGTGCCGCTGTCGGCAATCACCGAGTTTCCGACCGAGCTCAAGAGCATGACCGGCGGCGAGGGCCGCTTCGTGCTCGAGATGTCGCACTACGAGGCGGTCCCGGCGCAGGTGCAACAACAACTGGTCGAGCAGCACGGTGAACGCCGGGGGCCAGCAGAGGCTGCGAACTGATCCGGTGGCCGCCAAACCCGGCAGCGCTGACCCGGAGCGTCACAAAGCGGCGTTCGACGAAGTCTCCGCGATACCTGAACGCGGGTCGATCCGCGTCGACCCGGATCGATTCCGGTCGGCCGACGCGCGGCTCAGAACAGTCCGGTCAGGGACAGCAGCAGACCGGTGTAGATCAGCAGCACCGCCAGTCGCAGCCGGGCCGGGCTGGGCATGGGGTCGAAATCGGTGGCGTCGATCCGGTCGAATTCAAACGGTCCGAAACGGGCGTAACGCAGCGAGGTCGGGTTCGGCGGCATGGACAGGGCTCGGCTCAGGCGTGATGCTCTCCCCGACCGATGCAATCAACATGCCACGCAAGGAGCCCACATGAACGAGAGCACGGTGCTCGAGCGCCTGAATGCCATCAGCCGCGACACCCTGATAGAAGCTCTGGGCATCCGCTTTACCGCAGCGGGTGACGATTTCCTGGAAGCGAGCATGCCGGTCGAGGCGCGCCACCATCAGCCGATGGGGATCCTGCACGGCGGCGCCACCGCAACACTGGCCGAGAGCGTTGCCAGCGCGGCCGCGGCGCTGCGGCTGGGTGATAGCGGCAAACTGCCGGTCGGGATGGAGCTGTCGATCAATCACATCCGCAGCGTGCGCGCTGGCAATGTGACCGCACGGGCCGAGCCGATCCATCTGGGTCGCTCGACCCAGCTATGGCAGATCCGGGTGCAGGACGATCAAGGTCGCCTGGTCGCGCTGGCCAGGCTCAGCGTGATGCTGCTGGATCCGCGCTGAGCTGCGGCAGCAGCTTGCCCGGATTGAGAATGCCGTCGGGATCGAAACCCTGTTTGATCGCGCGCATCAGCGCCAGCTCGGCCGGCGGCAGGATCATGTGCAGGTAATCGCGCTTGAGCAGGCCCACGCCGTGTTCGGCCGACAAACTTCCGCCGAACTCGGCGACCAGCCGGAACACCTCGGGACTGAGTCCGTCACAGGCGCGCCGGAAATCCTCGACCGTCCAGGCCTGCGGGCGCAACACGTTCATGTGCAGGTTGCCGTCGCCGATATGCCCGAACCAGAGCACACGAAACTCCGGATATCGCGACCGAACCAGCGCATCGAGCGCGCGCAGGAACCGGGGCACCGCAGCGATCCGGACCGCGAGGTCGTTCTTGTACGGGGTCGAACCGGCAATCGATTCGCTGATCGCCTCGCGCCAGTGCCACAGCTCGGCCGCCTGGCCCTCGCTCTGGCTGATCAGTCCGTCGACCGCGTGACCTGCCTCGACCAGCTGCTCGAACACCGCCAGCGCGGCATCCTGGGCAGATTGCTCCGGATCGTCGAACTCGACCAGCGCATGCACCGCCGCTGCAGCATCGAGCGGAAACTTCGAGCCACCCGCAGCCACGGCCTCGACACAGGCCGCATCGAAGAATTCAAAGGCCGACAGCGACAGGCCCTCCCGCAGCGCGGCGAACGCCGGCATCAGCGCATCCAGTCCGGCCAGCGCCAGCAGCAGCACGGAGCGGGTCGGCGGCGCGGCAGTCAGGCCGAAACTGACTTCGGTCACCAGGCCCAGCGTGCCCTCGCTGCCGATCATCAGGTGGCGCAGATCGTAGCCGGCGTTGTTCTTGACCAGACCTCGATTCAGCTCCAGCAGCTCACCCGTACCGGTCACCACCTTCAGGCCGCGCACCCAGTCGCGCGTCATGCCGTAGCGCAGCACCCGGATGCCGCCGGCGTTGGTCGCGACCGAACCGCCGGCCTGGGCCGAGTCGGCTGCGGCCCAGTCGACCGGATAACACAAGCCGGCCTCGACCGCGCGGCGCTGGACTTCACCGACCGGCATGCCCGCCTGAACCGTGACCGACGGCTCGGTAGTGTCGAGATCAAGCTCGGATCGCATCCGCTCGAAACTGACCACCAGCTCGGCGTCGGCAGCCACGGCACCACCGGACAGTCCGGTGCGACCGCCCGACGGCACCAGCGCGACACGCTCGCGCCGCGCCCAGCGGACCAGCTCGACCACCTGCTCGTTGCTTTCCGGAAACACGACAGCCCGCGGACAGGGCTGCCAGAACCGGGTCCAGTCACGCCCGTAATGGATCAGCGATTCGGCGTCGCTATGTGCCGGAATCGGCGGGATTGCGCTCATCGTGCTTCCTGATTGTGTGGTTGATTCAGCCCAAACCTGAAGAGTCTGGCCTGATCAGGCACGAGACCCTGCCAGCGAAACCACTTTTTTATCAAAACCGCAAATGAACGCAAANNAATGAACGCAAATGAACGCAAATTGTTGATCGGCCCGGCGCTGGATTCGATCCGCCCTGATCGCAGAATCTTGAGGCAGGAACCCGGATCTGCGTCTGTGTTCGGGAGATTATTTGCGTTCATTTGCGNNTGCGGTTCGAAACAGTTTTTGGACCGTCTGGAGACAGGTGCCGAATGATGGCTGCGTCCGTTATGTAACCGGGTCTTGCTCTGTTTCCCCCGGCTCCGATTCGATCATTCATCCCGGCAATCATGACGGGCGGAGTATCATCGATAGCCCATTCACAAGCAGCTTGCCGATGACTTCCCGTACGCATTCGCTGGCCAAGGACAAGATCCGCATCGTGCTGCTCGAAGGCGTGCACGACAGCGCGGTCGAGTGCTTCAACCGGGCCGGCTACACGCAGATCGAACGCCTGCCCGATACCCCGTCACCGGCACGACTCGCGGAGTTGCTGTCCGACTGCCATTTCCTCGGCATTCGCTCGCGTACCCGCCTGACGGCCAGTCTGCTGCAGCAGGCGTCCAAGCTGACCGCAATCGGCTGTTACTGCATCGGTACCGACCAGGTCGATCTGGCGGCCGCGCGCGGCCTGGGCATCCCGGTCTTCAACGCGCCGTATGCTAACACCCGCTCGGTCGCCGAGCTGGTACTGGCCGAGATCGTGATGCTGATGCGCGGCATCCCGGCCAGGAATGCCGCAGCCCATCGCGGCCAGTGGCTGAAGAGCGCGCGCGGCGCCTTCGAGGTCCGCGGCAAGACCCTCGGCATCGTCGGC
>NPIE01002019.1_pt1 | contig 25873 bp, 8 predicted proteins | sample 8637661 | NCBI WGS metagenome assembly NPIE01 (sample SAMN07420842, study PRJNA396082) | bioreactor metagenome | isolation source: sample BA12 brine-fed electro-methanogenic bioreactor BA | place: Japan: Kochi | collected 2016-12-09 | reverse complement strand
TGCAATAGAGCATAATTATGACATGAAAAATGCCAATACCGATGTGCTGATTGCAAAAAAAAGAGTAAAGGAAACACTGGCGACTGGTCTTCCCCAGATTAATGGTAAGATATCAACAACCAATTATTTTGATATCCCCACCACCCTTTTGCCCGATTTTATCACCCCGGCCGTATTTGCAGTGAATGAGAATTTTTTCGGTCTGCAACCAGAAGAACCCCCGCCCCCCACCCCNNTCTTCCCGGCCAAGTTCGGTACCGAATACAATGCAGCGGTGGAAGTAAGTGCCTCGCAGTTGATTTTCAGCGGACAGTACATTGTTGGTTTGCAGGCATCAAGGACTTTCCTTGAAATGCAGCGGATGAACAATATCAAAACCGAATTGGATGTCAGGGAAAACGTAAGCCGTGCATACTACAGCGTGCTGCTTGTCGAGGAGAGCTTTGATATTCTTGACCAGAACCTTGAAAGCCTGGAGAAAATGGCCAACGATACCCGTGAAATGTACAAACTGGGTTTTGTGGAAGAAACCGATGCAGATCAACTCGATCTCCTGGTATCAAATCTTGAGACAAGTCTTAACAGCCTGCAGAACCAACGCGAACTTGCATACATGAACCTGAAGTTCAATATGGGCATTGCGATGGAAGACAGCATCCGGCTGACCGATGACCTGAATAAACTGCTCAGTGATATCGATTATCTGGCATTGCTGAATGAAGGTTTTAATTTTAACAACAACATCGACTATCGCATCCTTGAAAAACAAAAAGAACTAACATTCAATCAGCTCAGGCTGGAACAGGTCGCCTACCTGCCCAATATCTCAGCCTTTTTTGCTGCAAGCGGACAGGCCATGCGGGATGAATTCAATTTCTTCGATAAAGATGAAAAATGGTACCCGACAACACTCTGGGGTGTGGAAATGAACATTCCAATTTTTAGTAGCGGAAACCGCTCTGCAAAGGTGCAACAGGCAAGGCTTGAATTGCAGAAAATGCAGGAACTGGATAAAAAAATGCAGGAAGGTCTTGATATGAATGTACAGGCTGCAAGGGACAACTTCAGTACCGCATATCTCACCTATGAGGATAAAAGTAAGAACATTGAGATCGCTCAAAGGATCTATAAGAAAACTCAGGAGAAATATGAACAAGGTGTTTCATCAAGTCTCGACCTTCAGCAGATCTACAATCAATACCTGAATGCCCAGTCGGAATATATCAATTCAATATTCGATGTGCTGAAATCCCAGCTGGATCTTGAAAATATCCTGGAAGAAGTGAATTAATAGCTTCATTTATAGGAGAAGAAAAAATGAACGAGAAAGAAAAAAGAATCATCAGTGAAACAGAGGAACTTTATGCCAAATACGGCATCAAAAGTGTCACCATGGAGGATGTCGCTTCCAGCCTCGGAATCTCCAAAAAAACCCTCTACCAGTTTGTAAATGATAAAAATGAACTGGTGGAAAAAGTTGTCAGAAACGGAATTGAGGAAAAATTGACAGAATTCAGGGCAATTTTTACAGAGGATAAAAACGCCATTGATGAACTCTTCGACCTGAATCTTTTTATCAAACAGCTTTTTAAAGAGCACAATCCTTCCAGGGAATATGACCTCCTGAAATATTACCCTGAACTCTACAGGGAATTCAGGGATGTGAAAAGAAAGAATATTTACAACTCATACAAAGGCAATATTGAAAAAGGCCAGCAACAGGGTCTTTATCGCAAGGAAGTTGATGCTGAGCTAATGGCCAGGCTGCATGTTTTCAGGGTTGAAAATATTGCCGAAAATGACCTCTTCGACCGAGATGAGATCATATCAAATGATTTTTGTCTGGAGATCCTCAAGTATCACATTCGTGGCATTGGGACGGAAAAGGGCCTGAAATATCTGGAAGAAAAATTATTAACAAACGAATCAATAAACCGGTAATGAAAAAGACAATTTATTTTTTAATCATGGTATTCCTGGTTTCATGCGGAAGCGAAAAAGATGCAGAAACCATCAAAAAGGAAATAGGCGAAAAACGAAAAGAGATACAGTCCATCAAGCTGGAAGTATCCAAGCTGGAGGATGAACTCGAAAAGCTCACCGATGGAGAGGATGATAAGTTCAAAGTTCCGGTAAAGGTCAAAGAACTGCAAACCGAGGTTTTTAATCATTATTTCGAGGCAAGCGGTGTGGTTGAACCGGTCGTGGAGGCATTTATAAGCCCGGAGATCAACGGGCAGATCGAAAAGATCTATGTAAAAGAAGGTGATCAGGTAAGCAAGGATCAGTTGCTGGCAAAACTCAACACCAGTGTTACCGATAATTCCATCGAAGAGGTAGAGACTTCATTGGAACTGGCCCGAACATTGTTCAAAAAGCAACAGGAATTATGGGAAAAGAATATCGGTTCTGAGGTACAGTTCCTGGAGGCAAAGAACCGGGTTGAATCCCTGGAAGGCAGGCTGGGGACCCTGAAAGCTCAAAAGGCTATGGCTGCAGTGAAATCACCCATCAATGGCATCGTTGATAAAATTTATAAAAAAGAAGGGGAATTGTCCATACCGGGTATGCAGCTTATGCAGATCGTAAACCTGGATTACATGCTGATCAATGTGGATCTTGCCGAATCCTACCTGCCCATGATCAGTGTGGGAGATAATGTATTGCTCAAATTTCCTACCTATCCCGATGTCAGCATAGAAACACCGGTTTCAAGGATATCCAATGTGATTGAGCCCGATAACAGGACGTTCACTATGGAACTCAGAATCAAGAACCAGAATAAAATATTCAAACCCAATATGGTGGCCAAGGTGATGATCAATGATTATTCGAGCGATAGCGCCCTTGTGGTGCCGGCCATCGTGATAAAAAAAGACCTGAAAGGGGATTATGTTTATGTGGCCCGTGAGAATGATGATGTGCTGAAAGCCGTGAAAAAATATGTTGAACCCGGGATGTCATACAATGAGATCACACTCGTCGAAAGAGGCCTGAGTGCTGGTGATGAGGTCATCATCAGCGGATTTAACCAGGTTTCTGATGGCTCCGAGATTGTTATTAAATAAATTGTTCAATTGAGTAAACGGGTATCCGATGGAAAAACAAAATAAAGGTGACAAGATAATGCGGGAGTTTAAACTTACCACCATTGCGCTGAATAACAAGAATACCATTTTTTTACTGTCTTTGATACTGATAGCATTCGGGATCTATTCATACCGTTCATTGCCCAAGGAATTGTTCCCTGAGATATACATGCCCACCATCATGGTGCAAACCCTCTACCCCGGTAACCCACCGGCTGATATGGAAAACCTGGTGACCAGACCACTCGAAAAAGAGATCGAGGCCATCCGTGGGATCAAGGAGATCAATTCGCTTTCTCAACAGGATGTTTCCGTAATCTTTGTTGAATTCACAACGGGAACCGATATTGATGTAGCCGAAAGGGAAGTGAAGGATGCCGTTGACAAAGCAGCCAGCGAGCTGCCCGACGACCTTTTGGATGATCCCATGGTGATGGACATCGATTTTAGTGAATTTCCGGTGATCAACATCAACCTGTCGGGAGATTATAGCATCAACGAGTTGAAGTCCTATGCTGAATTCCTCGAAGATGAGATGGAAGGGATATACGAGGTGAGCAAGGTGGAGATTACCGGTTTGAATGAACGGGAGGTAAAGATCAATGTAGATCCTTATCTGCTCGATAAATTTCAGTTGAGTTTTAACGACCTGGAAAATGCAGTCTCTGCCGAGAATGTTTCCATTTCCGGTGGAGAACTGGATCTGGGCAGGTCGAGACGCTCCATCCGTGTGATCGGAGAGTTCGAGAACATGCATCAGATCCGGAACATCATTGTGAAACATGAAAATGGCAATATAGTCTACCTGAAGGATGTGGCCGATGTGATCTACGGTTTTGAAGAAACGGATTCATATGCCCGCCTCAACAAAAACCCTGTGGTAACCCTGCAGATCGTGAAAAAAAGCGGGGAAAACCTCTTGGCCACAACCGAGCAGGTTTTCACTATCCTGGATGAAGCAAAAAAAGCCAATTCACTTCCTGATGGCCTGAACATTACCATCACCAACGATCAGTCGGAAATGGTGAAGAAACAATTGAGCAATCTGGAAAACAGCATCCTGATGGGAGTGATCTTTGTTGTACTCGTGTTGTTCTTCTTCCTTGGTACCCGCAATGCCCTCTTTGTCGGTATTGCCATCCCAATGTCGATGTTCATCTCTTTCCTGGTGATGGGGCTTACTGATTTCCAGGTGAACATGATCGTGTTGTTTTCTATGATCCTTGCCCTGGGTATGCTTGTTGACAATGCCATTGTGGTGGTTGAGAATATTTACCGATTCCTCGACCGGGGCTATTCAAAATGGGAGTCGGCAAAAAATGCGGTGGGCGAGATCGCCTGGCCCATTATTTCTTCTACTGCCACAACCCTGGCGGCATTTTTCCCGCTGGTGTTCTGGGAAGGTCTGATGGGAGAGTTTATGAGCTATCTGCCCATTACCCTGATCATTGTATTGACTTCCTCACTTTTCGTTGCCCTGGTGATCATCCCGGTGGTTTCATCCACTTTTATCAAATCAACTGATCAGGAATCCCGGCCGAATGTGAAAAGGACCGTAATCCTCGCAGGATCCATGATCATTATTGCAGGCCTTTTTGTCCTGGCAGGGATCAATATTATCGGCAGCCTTTTGTTGATCTTCGGCTTGCTGGGTTTTGCAAATATTCTTTTCCTTGATAGAGCCGCACGCTGGTTCCAGAATGTATTCCTGGCAAAACTTGAAAATATTTATATCAGGGTGCTGAGTGTATTGCTCAAGAAAAGAAATCCCCTCTACGTTTTGTTAACGACTTTTTTACTGCTCATCCTCACAGTAATGTTCTATTTTTCGAGCAATCCCAAGATCATTACTTTTCCTTCAACAGATCCTGAATATATCAACATACTGGTAGAATTACCCATAGGAACGGATATCGATGTAACGGATTCGGTGATGCATGATGTGGAAACAAAAGTTTATGAAGTACTTGAGCCCTACGAGCATATTGTGAAATCTGTATTGACGATCGTGGGGAAAGGAGCTGTGGGTGAGCAGGAGGGATTTGATGGCAGAAGCGGAGGACCCAACCGTGGCCTCACCACTGTGTGGTTTGTAGATTACGAATACCGGAACGGGATCAATACCTCTGATATCCTGAAACAGTTCAGTGATTCGCTGGTTGGAAATTACCCCGGTGTGGATCTGTCCGTTCAGAAACAGATGGATGGACCCCCGACTGGAAGACCCATCAACATTGAAGTGAGCGGAAAGGATTTTGATAAACTGATTTCTATTACAGATACCCTGATGCTTTTGATCGATGAAGAAAAGATTCCCGGCATTGAAGGTTTAAAAATAAACCTGGATGTTGGAAAACCTGAACTGTTGGTACACATCGACCGTGAAAGGGCCAGGCGTTTTGGCCTGTCAACAGCTCAGGTTGCCATGACACTCAGAACGGCATTGTTTGGAAAAGAGGTCTCTGATTTTAAAGTGGGGGAGGATGAATACCCCATTCAACTCAGGTTGAAGGAAGAGTTCCGGAATGATATTCCTGCCCTGATGAACCAGAAAGTTACTTTCAGAAGTGCTTCCACAGGACGCATCATTCAAATTCCTATTTCTGCTGTGGCCGATGTGGAATATAGTACTACTTATGGCGCTGTGAACAGGATTGACCTGGAACGCGTGGTTACTATCTATTCTAATGTGCTCGAAGGATACAATCCAACGGAGATCAATAACCAGATCGAAACCATCCTGGCCGATTATGACTTTCCTGAGGGCTATAACTATAAATTCACGGGGGAACAACAGGAACAGGAAGAATCCATGGCATTCCTCGAAAAAGCCATGCTGATCGCTGTTTCACTGATCATGATCATCCTGGTGACCCAGTTCAACTCCGTGGTGAAACCCTTCATCATCTTGATCAGCGTTCTGTTTAGCACCATCGGTGTTTTTGGTGGACTGGCTACCTTCGGGATGGATTTCGTGGTCATCATGACCGGAATTGGTATCATTTCACTGGCAGGTGTTGTGGTTAACAATGCCATTGTGTTGATCGATTATATCGATCTGCTGAAAAACCGCAGGCGGAAAGAGCTTGGACTTGAACTGAATGACCTGTTGCCGGTAAAGGATAGCCTCGAATGCGTGGTGGATGCCGGAAAAACCCGTCTGAGACCAGTCTTGCTTACAGCCATAACCACCATACTGGGATTGATCCCACTGGCCTCAGGATTGAATATCGATATCGAAGGCTTTTTAACGGATTTTAATGCCAATATTTATTTTGGTGGCGACAATGTGGCTTTCTGGGGCCCCATCTCCTGGACCATCATCTTTGGACTTGGTTTTGCCACTTTCCTCACCTTGCTGGTCGTGCCGTCAATGTATCATCTGCTTTATACAGCCAAGATCAATATGGTGCTTTGGTACGAGAAGATCAAGCGTAAAGCATAAAACAAGGGTCAATAAAGATGTAATGATTTCATAAAAAACCGCCAGCACGCTACTTGAATAACATTGTTATTCAGGGATTTGCGCCCTGGCGGTTTCATGTGAAATAATAAAATAATGACTTATTCTAAAACCTCTTTCTTTTTATTGTTTAATAAATTTGCCACTTTCTGTAAAGTCGTCCCCTTTAATCCTGATAAAGTAAAGACCTTTCTCGTATCCTGAAAGGTCGATCGTTTGAAGACCACTTCCGTCCATTTCAGATTGATAAAGCATTTTACCAAGAGCATTAAATAGCTGAATTTCAAGAACCGGAGCCGCAGATTCATTAAATTCAATGCTGATCATCTGGCTTGCTGGGTTTGGATATATCTTTAACTTACCTGAAGCAATCTGTATGATATTGGTTGTATTGTCCACGAATACTTCAAAGGCTTCTGACCAATCACCTGTACCACAGGTATTTTTTGCCCTGGCACGGATCTCAGCATTTCCAAGAAAATCAGGATTCCATTGAATCACAGCCGTTGTTGACATGCTCACAAAGCTTCCAGCCTCTTCAGGGCTGACTTCCCACTCGTAAGTTGTGGCATCTTGCACGGGATCAATACTGTATTCCGAAGAAGTTACCTCTTGCAGGTCAACATAATCAGGGCCGGCCGGTGTGGATGCCTGTAAGGGTTCATCGATGAACTCGAGCCTTGTAACATCATCAACTGATGTGCCCTCATCATCCCAAGCAGTGAGTGTCAGCTCTACGAAACCATTGTCGTAATCTTCCTGGCTCGGCGTATAAAGCGGATCAAGGATGGTATTGTCATCGAAACTGCCGCTTCCATTGCTGCTCCATTCAACCGACTGATAGTCGGTGGCTTCTCCATTGCACTGGTAAGTTTCTCCAACACAAATGCTGTTATCAGGCCCTGCATAACACGTAAGGCACATGATGGGTGGAAAGACAACATAATCGAGCCATCCCTTGTCAGCGCCCGAACTGCTGTTTCCATTTTTCACATATACCCAGCGGAAAGTCTTCACACCCGTATTTACAGCAAATGTTTCTTCCTGCCAGCTCTGGTTGGTACCCGACCATTCGCCTTTGAGGGTATTGCCGATATAGAATTTCAGTTTATCATTGCTTTCAGAAGATACTTTCCGCATGAAGGAAATACTGTCGGCGGTCATGATGTCAAGGCTCACCTTCAACTCTGTTTCCTGTCCGTCGGTAATATTGCCTGAAATGGCTGAATAAAACCCTTCATAGGTATATTGTGAGGTGATATCCCAGGGAAGGTCACCATCGAAAGTCCAGTTGAACTTGCTGAAATCACCGGTTTCAAAATCATCATAAACCAGTCCGATCCTGGTATTGAATGTTTTTTCCGCCTGGTACATGCCCGAAACAACTTCATAATCCACCTCTGCGATCCATGAGCCTGTTGGTGCTTCTTCATCCACGACCACTGTGAAAATTGCTTTGGTTGATCCGAAGAAACCAATGGTGCCGATGGTATCCACTGTATTCAGCAGATCGAGATAATGACATTCCGTGTCCAGGTATCCAATGCTACCAGTGGCCATGCTATGGCCGTCGTTGTAATTGTGGACGATAAGGTCGGCAGTTTCTCCTGCATCCAGCCGGCCATTGTTGTTTCCGAATTCGCTGTCATCAACCGTTATCTCGCCGATCCGCAATACCGGGGCATTGACCCTGGCCGTGAAATTGTCTGTCCAGCTTTCCCCTTCTCCATCGGTGGCTGTCAGGTCAAATGCGATCATGTGCTGATCGGGTGCGTTGCGCGCCACACTGAAACAGAATCCGTGTGGTGCACCATAGGTCTGACCGGCTGTAATATCTCCGTAAAACTCCACAGAATCGATGAGGCTGGCATATTCGTCATTCATGGCAATATCCACATCTACATCTTCCGCGTTCACACCACCCATATTGTTCAAATTAACAGTCAGGTAAAATGTCTCTCCGGGTTCAATCACATTGTTGCCGCTGTATGTGGTATCCTGTACCGAATGGGATGCATACACCAGATAAGGTGTGTTGGAAGGAACTACCTGTACCTGCTCAATGTGCGGGATATAATTATAAGCAGTGATCACAATGTCGAGATCGCCCAGGTCAGTCAGCGCATCAAATTCAAGGGTCGCAGACCCTCCTTCAATAAATTCAGTATCCATGACCATACCATCTTTCGACAGGCAAACCAGCCCGCCTTCTGCATCACAGTTAACAACAAGTTCATCCATACCCAGGAAGATGGGATTCATGTATGAAACGCTCATTTCCTGCGCAACAGCTGTCCTTACTGTAATTGAGGGATCTCCGAATAGGTTCCAGGTATCGGTCATTTCATCACCACCTGAGCCGTACTCATCATTCATTTGCATACAACCATGCATGGATAGGGCACCGAAAGTATGCACGATCTTATCGGAGTAGGACTCAACGAGCAGGTCTGCCATTTCATCCTGTCCGCACATGGGCGGATCCCAGCTCTGGTTGATAGTCGACATCAGTGTTGCAACAGCACCTGATGGTTCTCCATTGTTCTCAGCCCTGAGCCAGGCTTCTGCAAAACAAGTGCCCGGTACAAAGTTTCCATTTACACAGGCCACCGACCAGATGAAAGGCAGCATATCATTATTTGTAAGATTATTAACATCCGAGCTTGAAAAACCTGATGAGCTCCATGCATTGTCACTGCCGTGTCCGGTATAATTGATTATACTGGTTCCAGCATTGATGTCGGCAGCAACATCCGATGGGGATGGGTTTCCGGGTTCATCCTCGCCACCCTGGCTACCATCGAACAACTCATTGCAGTAGGTATAGGTATAATTCATCAAATCGTCGTTGATGTTGCGGATATGCTGGTAATCATATTCGTTATCATCACCGGGTCCCTCAGCGGATGCGATCCCGGTTCCTACTGTACTCCAATCGGTATCCGTATAAGGATTCTGCTCATAATCAAGGGTGCGCTTAACCTGGGTGATTACATGGGCTTCGGTTTCTGCAGAAAAACGGCCGATGAAAAAGTCCGGATAGTGATCGTTACCCACAACATAGGTGTAATCATTATCGGAATCTCCACTTGAATAGGAACTGGGAACCTGTGCTGCATCGCCGACCAGGATCACGAATGTAAGGCCATTATCATTATAATAGTCTTCGATATAATTTTTAATCGCTGCGGAATTAACGCCAATGGTAGCAACATCCACCATTTCGGTAGGCCTGCCAGCTTTGATCCTCCAGTCGATGTAGGGCTGCATGGCATTCATGAAAGGGCCGTGGGAGATGATCAGCATATTGCCGTATTCTCCTACCAGATCGTAACGGGAGGCAGTTGCTGAGGCATTGATAAAATGCCTGTTATAGAATTTGCTGAACTCAACATCCACCTTCTCAAGTGAATTGTTTCTGATGAGCGGGTTGACCACTTCGCCATCTGTACGACTCACCTCCAAAGTAATATCATAATATACTTTCAGGATCCTGCTTTGTGGATTGTACTGAAATGGCTGCACCACTAGGGTCTGTCCCCGAAAATCACGCAAAATGTAGGGATTTCGAAGATATGAGGTTTCACCCGGAAAATCCTGGTTGACATCATAGGCCGGACCGTATTCGAAGGGCACAGTGGAAGGATCAATGTCCCTGGTCAGGTTGCCTTTTGAAGGAGCGATCAGGATATTCCTGAATTCTTTGACTTTATAATCCAGCACCTTAACTTCCATGGCTGCCTGATCAGGAATGAGCAATGAGGCAGTGAGTTTAGGAAGGTCGGGAGCTCCTTTTTCGAGCAATTGGGTTGCCTTTGGAAGCTTGATGACATAAGCTTCTTCCTTTCCTGTATTTATTTTTTCACGAATGAACCCGTCAAAGGAAAACTGGATGACGGAACGGTTAATGTCAGAGGAAATGAGTTCAATGTTTGCCTTGCCGGCCTTATCTGATCGGATTGAAATCCATTCATCCGCTGATGCAGAAAGGACGCAGGCTAAAATAGTAAGTAGTAGAGTAAAGCGTTTCATTGTCTTGTTATTTGATGATTATTAGTTTTTTTGTTTGAACCTGATCATCCGACCTGAATAGAAGGAAATAAATCCCTTTTTTTAACTGATCGGCATGAATATCATATTGATACTTACCTGCTTCAAGAATTTTCCCTGGGGCCATGTTCATGAGCTTTTGACCAGAGGAATTGTAAAGATCTAACTGGATGTATGATTTGGCCGGAAGCTGCAACTCAATCCTGCTGTAGTGTTCTAGAGGATTGGGATAGATCTTCAGTTCGCATTCAGCCTTCAAATCCGGAATCCCCAGCGGATTATTCACTGTCACATACCTGGTTTCAGACCAGTCGCTGTTGCCACATTGGTTTATGGCCATCACGCTGATCTCAGCCTGGCCTGAAAAGGTGGTATCCCAGCTAACCAGGGAGGAAGTGCCTGAACCTTCAATCGTTCCTGCTTCCTCGGGTAGGATCAGCCAGTCATATTCTTTGGCCCACTGCACGTTTGTGGTTGTGTAGGTTGAGCTAGGGGTGATACTGATATCAACCACTTCGGGTCCATCCGGCATCTCAGGGGCCAGGGGTGATTCAATGAAAATGATGGTGGTTTCATCTTCGGCTGTGTTCCCTTCCTCATCAGTTGCAAGAAGGCTGAGTGTTGCCTCCCCGTTGTTCAGGTCTTCCGCACTCGGGGTGTAAACCGGATCAAGGATATACGGATCATCAAAACTGCCGCTGCCGCTTGTAGACCATTCGAGGCTTTCGTAATCGGTAGCTTCTCCCTGGCATTGATAAGGATCCCCTTCGCATACCTCTTCATTGGGGCCTGCATATACCGTCAGGCACATTTCGGGCGGGAAGATGATATAATCAAGCCATGCGCAATCTGCACCGCCGCTGCCTCCTCCATCCTTGGCATATACCCATTTGAATGTTTTCCATCCCGAAGAAACATAAAACACTTCTTGCTGCCAGCCTTCACTGTTTCCTGACCATTCTCCTTTCAGCTGGTTGTTGATGTAAAAGCGGAAAAAATCATAGTTCTGCTCGGATGAAACTTTCCGGATAAATGAAATACTGTCTGCTGTCATGACTTCCATCTGTATTTTCAATTCGGAATTCTGCCCGTGACTGACAGGACCGGAAACTGCACTGAAAAAACCTTCATATGGATACTGCCCCGTTATATCCCAGGGCTCATCTCCACTTTGTTCCCAGCTGAATTTTGTAAAATCTCCGGTTTCAAAGTCTTCATAAACCAAACCGATCTTCTTTGAAAAACTTTTTTCTTCTGCAAAGGGACTTGAACTCAGGCTGCAATTAAATTCCGCAATGATAGCCCCATTGGGTGTTTCCGGATCAACACTGAGCCTGAAAACAGAGAAAACGGAACCGAACAATCCCAGGTCACCAATGGTATCAAAAGTGTTTTCCATGCTGATGTAATGGCAATCGGTTTCGAGGCTAGAAATGGTGTTTTTTGCGATGCAATGCCCAAGATTTTTGTTCCTGATCTTGATATCAACGGTTTCACCCGGATCCATCATGCCGTTGTTGTTGCCGAATTCACTGTCATCAATGATCATATTGCGGATGCTCAGTACAGGTGCATTCAAAACGACCTCAATTTCAGTTTCCCAGAGCAGATCAGAATCATCTTCGATCGACATTTCGAAGGTAACAATATGCTGATCGGGGACCACATCATTGATGCTGAACTGGTAAGCATTGTTTTCCACGGCCACTGTCTGGGCAGGTATGGTGCCCCATTCCTGGTAATCATCTGTAAGCGTTACATATTCATCATCCGTGGAAATACTGGCGTGTGCATTTACAGCATCTGAATTTCCAATGTTTTCAAGACCAACATGCAGGAATATCGTTTCTCCGAAGTCAGTCCTGTGATTGTTATTGCCCAGTGAATCATTGATCACCATGCTGTTGATCATCAGGTAAGGTCCGTCAGGATTGCCAACCGGGACTGTTCCAATGTAGGGTTGACCATTCTGCCGGGTAACCACAATGTCTGCATCGCATGGTGTGGTGAAGGGAATAATTTCCACGATGGCCAGCCCGTTTGCATCCGCAAGAGCGGCACCATGGAGGATGCCATTACTCGAGATTGCAACATAAGCATAGGGATTTGTATTTACCTCGAAGCTTGTGCTATTCATTTGCAGGAAAGGTTCATGACTTACGGTAGTTGCCGGAGGATTCGAAAAATAAACCATCAGGGAAGGATCGCCACTGGTATTGTATATGTCCCAGTAATAGTTGGAGGAAGAGGGTGAACCTTCCATCACGGCCAGATTACCGGCAAAGATCATTTCATGCATGGAGACATACCATTCCCCGAATTCCTCACCATGATCATGAAATGCCCTGTCATACAAACCAAGTGTTGTTTCTTCGTAGGGGGGCGGGTTTTCTGCGATTTCCCCAACGCCAACACCGAAATAGTAATCTTCGTCCCAGTAGGTACTGTTGGAGCCGCCAATATAGCCAACCGATCCCTTGTTTTCGGCCCGTACAATTGCTTCGCTGAAGCACTCATTTTGAGCAAATTCGCTCGATGAACAACAATTGCCGATCAATACCCCGTACTGATCCTGGTTTTGCAGACCAGGGATATCTGAAATCGTGAAAGAAGGATCGGCCCAGCCGTCAGGACTGCAATGTGCTGTATAATTGCCGAAAGTTACCCCATCGCTGATATTTTGAATGATCTGTGCACTCTGGCTGCCTGAATTCGGATAGAGGTAGGTATTGGAAAAAATATCATGATCCTCGTTGAAATAATTGATGGTCCCGTAGTTGATCTGGCCATTGGCCCAGTCATTTCCATGAGATCCGTCCATGCCTGCCACCATGACCACGGTGTCGAGGTAGGTGGGATTGGGCATGGTGTATTGCTCGTACTGAAGTGTCTTATCAATCTGCGGTTGAAGCTGCGTTGTGGTTTGAGCCGACATCCTGCCGTAATATACTTCAGGTAACAAATCCCCGGTATAATCACAATATAGCCTGTCTGTTTCCCCGTTGCCATCTTCCCACGCAGGGATTTGCTGGACATCACCCACAAAAAGAATAAATGAAGGAGCAGGATCTTCTGCTGTTCCCTGGTTGTAGAGGCCCTCAAGATATGTCTTGATCGAGCTGGTTGTGTTACCCACATTCGGATCATCCGTGTATGACTCTATTACAGTAAATCCTTTTTTCGTTTTCCATTCTACCAGTGCCTGGAGCTGGTCTTCAAACATGGGATCGGAAACAATGACATATTTTACAGGATATCGCATGAAATTTTCCCTTTGCGATAGTGGCTTGTAATTAAAGAGAAAGCGGTTAAGTCCTGAAAAGAAAGGATTTGCATTCTTTTGCTTCATTTCAAGGGTCTTGATGATATCCGCACCTTCGAAATGAATGTTAATTTCCAGCAGGGTGTATACCCGCAGGGTGTGTGATACGGGATCGTATTTGAAAGGAGCAAAATCTATTCTGGCGATCCTGGTTCCCCTCATGATCCCCTGGGTTTCAATCTTGCAAAGCAGCTTATCACCAAAGCCCTCATTCGCATAATAGGATTTATTGTAAACAAAAGGCGGATCATCCTCGCTTTTGCTGTGTGGTGGCTGTGCAGGATAAATGGGAGCAGTATATCCAAGTTCGGAAAGGGAATAATCAATATATTCCTGGCGAATGACCTCGAGCTTTGGAATAGCTCCGAAAGGAATTTCGATAAGCTTTCTCAATACAGGTAGTTCAGGAGTGCCAAATTCCTGATTTTTTGTGTAGGCCTGCAACTGTATCCTTGTAAATTCCTGTTTATTGTTGAAATAGCTGTTCAGGTGAAAATTGCTGATCTCATTTGATATGAGCAGGTTTTCATAAGTGTTGCTGATGATTTCCAAATTGTTTTCTGATGCGTTCCCTGTTTTTATTTCCTTTGATTCTGCGTTGATGCTCAATAGCATCACAGTGGAAAAAACCAATGTGATCGCAAATTTACATTTAGCCTTCATTCTCTTTATTTTCAAATTGTTAAATGCTAGACATGCAAAGTTAAGCATATTATGCCCGGTTGATTAATGAGTTATTGCAAGATGCATATAATGAGATAGATGACATAAGAATTTATATCCTTTATAAATAATGTGATTGTCTGACTAAAAAAGGCTGCCCTCTGAAGGTAACAGGGCAGCCTTTAAAATATGTTACAAGGAATTATTTCTGAATGATCATCTTCCGGTTGAACTCAATATTCTCGCCTTTTATGTTGAGGAAATAGAGTCCTTTGGGATGTTTGTTCATGTCGAGTGTTTTATTGAACTCACCCTGGATTTCAACACTTTCCATTTTGAATACCACGCTACCGATGATGTTGTAAATCGTGACATCAAGTATTTGTGGTTTTTCTGAAAGCAGGTTGATGTTGAAGACACCTTTGCTGGGGTTCGGGTAAACATTGATATCCAATCCATTGATATTTTCATCAATGGCAACGGTATTGTATACGTTTACTTCAAATCCGGCTGACCATTCGCCTTCGCCACATTCGTTGATGCCCCTGGCTGTGATGGTTGCCGTTCCCATGAATTCGGAATTCCAGCTTACTGTCCCCATCAGTCCTTCGCCTTCGATGCTTCCGGCTTCAGCAGGATCAATAGCCCATGAATAAGTATTTGCGTATTCAACCGGATCAATGAAATACTCTGTACTGGTTGTGGTGAAGGCATCCACTTCATTCGGTCCGTCCGGCATTCCCGGTGCTTCAGGAGCATCAATAAAGTTCAGGGTCATTTCATCGTCCTGCACATCTCCTTCATCATCTGTTGCTGTAAGGGTAAGCACAACGGATCCATTATCGAAATCTTCCTGGCTGGGTGTATAAACCGGATCCAGGATGTTGATATCGCTGAAAGTTCCACTGCCACTGGTGCTCCATTCAATACTTACATAATCGGTGGCATTGCCGTTGCACTGGTAATCTTCACCAAGGCAGGAAGTGGCATCCATGCCGGCATTTGCTGTAAGGGTCATGACTGAAGGCAACTCGATGTTGTCAAGCCATGCGCAATCGCTTCCTACCACAACACCACTGGCTTTGTCATAAACAAATTTGAACGTTCTCCATCCGGGTGCAACAAAGAAAGCTTCATCTTGCCATCCTTCATTGGTTCCGGCCCACTCAGCTTTTTTGCTGTTGCCGATGAAGAACTGTAGTTTGTTGCTTTGATCGGATGATACTTTTCTTACAAAGCGGATACTGTCTGCATACATTACCTCCCAGTCGATCAGCAATTCTGCAGTTTCTCCCTGTGCAAGAGCAGGAGTCTTGGCTGAGAAGAAACCCTGGTAAGGATACTGGTTCAGTACCTGCCAGTTCTTGTCACCGTCGTGCTCCCATGGGAATTTATCAAAGTCACCGGTTTCCCAGTCTTCGATGATGGCCCCGATCTTTTCTTTGTAAAATCTATTTTCGACGATATCATTTGAAACAACTTCGTAATCCAGGGTTACGATGATTGAACCATCTGGTGCATCAGGATCAACAAAAACTTCGAAAACCGCATTTTTGGAACCGAAGAAACCGAGTGTACCCAGAGTATCTACTGTATTGATAAGGTCGACATAATTACAGGTCGTAGACATTGTGGCAATTGAATTGGTAGCCTGGCAATGCCCGTCATTGTAATTTTTAACCTTTAGCAGTGCTGTTTCTCCCGGATCCAGTTTTCCATTGCCGTTGCCTCCGTCCGAATCATCTACCGTCAGTTCCCCGATCCTGATCATAGGTGCTGCCGCGGTCATGTAACAAAGGCTGTTCCACGATCCGTCGGTATCATCACTCACCAGTACTTCAAATTCAATGATATGCTGATCCGGAATATTGCCGGCTACTTCAAATCTGAAACCATCGTTTACAGACATTGTATCGTTTGCCGGAATGATACCATAAAACTCAGTATCATCGATCATGGTCACATAAGGATCATTGGTTGTCATAGTAACTTCCGCATTCTGGGTTGGATTGTTCCCCAGGTTCTTGATCACAATGGAAGCATTGATGGTTTCACCAAAATCAATTACGTGATTGTTATTTCCTTCAGGGTCGTTGATCCTGTGGGAATTATATTTGCAATAAGGATTATCGGCACTGATTACCGGAAGAACTTCTTTGTACCGGAAGTAATTGGGCTTGGTCATGGTCATGATCACATTTGCGCCTTCCGGCTGGGGTGTGATCGTGATGGTAACCGGTGTGCCAATTCCCTGTCCGGTGCCTGTTCCAATGATCTGATCCCCTTTTGTAAGTGCAATAAATGCACCTTCAGTCGCCTGTACCGTGATCTGTGACAGTCCTTCAAGGATCACACCATCATGCAATACTTCCATATCCTGGGGTACTTCTGAATAAAGTGTCAGATAGGCACCGCCATGGTGATGGAATAAATGATAGGTAACTTCTTTGTTGCTTGTATTGTAAGGCCAGCTTGACTGTTGCAGGAAGTATTTTCCGGCAGCATTTCCAAAGGCGGGACGCATTTGTGCTGAATCGAACCATGTACCGTAATCCGGCATGAAGTCGGGCCACATATTGTCAAACATCCCCCAGACGTAGGTGTCATTAACAAACGAATAGGAAACTTCTGAGGCAGCGATCAGGCCGAGTGCACCCGAATTATAACCATCGTGCGTATAGCGGTGGAATTTTTCGGTAAAGCATTCATTGCCCCAGTTATATTTACCGGTCAGGCAGTTGATGGAGAAAATAAAAGTAAGGTCAGTGTTTTCCAGGCCATTAATATCACTGTTGGAGTAATCAGGTTCACCCCATCCGGTTTCACCTCCGTGATCCCTGTGCTGAAGAATAAAGGCACCGTCGTTGATGGCATTGTTGATATCTTCAGCAGATCCGCCGCTCCAACCACCCAGTGTACTGGGGGAACTTGGGATATAACCCAGGCCGCTGGGCCCGAAGTAACTCACTACCTGGCTGGTATTGGTTGCCGTTGACCAGGTGCTTCCGGGATTTCCCGAATAGATCTCATTGATCCTGACAGGATCTTTTCCATGAACATGCTTGAAATATCCGCCAACCGTTTCAGAACAAATCTGGAACCAGCGTTCTGTCTGCCATCCAAGTGCGGTGATCGGGTGATTATAAAAATCAGGATTTGTGGGCGGTGTGCGTTCATGCCTGAGGAACTTGGTGATCATCACTTCAAGTTCATCTGCATTTCTTGCAGTGATGCGCGCAAAAATCATGTCGGGCATATGATCTCCGTCTACATCAGCAAAGATGTTATCGGAAACACAATAGTTATCATAGATGGGTGAGGTAACTTGCGTATTGGGATCAGAACCATAATCACCCAGCAACAGAATGGCTGAAGGGGGAATGGTCCAGTTGTTATATGCATTGTTGAAATAATTCTCCAGGGTTACCGCATTGTTGCCACCAATTTCTGAGATGGTAACCACATCGGTGAGAATGCCCTGTTCTATTCTGAATCGCCGGATGGAGTCGGCCCAGGTCTGGAAGTCTGCCCCGTCGGGTGATACGATGAGGTATTCACAACCATCATCAGCACGCTGGTTCAGGATCTTCTGATCGTAATTTACCTGAGGAATGGAAACTGCATTCAGGAAGGCATCGTAAACAATTTTATCGAAGGAACGGCTTCTGAGCCTTTCTTCTCCAAATTGTCCTGCTCCGCCTTCAAATACAACCTCCAGCTCCACATCACGGTAAACAATCAGTTCTTTGGTTACAGGATTGTACTGGAATGGCGTAACCCCCAGGATCACGGCATCCACACCCCTTATCTGCATGGGTTCTGACAGTTTAAAAGGATTTTCAGGATAAAAAGCATCCGTGGAATAAATCTTCATGTCCTTTTCAAATGTGAGCGGGGAATTGTCGTTATCCTTTGGAATTTCCGGAGCCGGTGCGATCTCCACATTGTTGAATGTTTCTTTTCTGAATGATTTGACGTTCAGCCTGGCTGTGGCTCCCTCAGGCACAGCAATATATTTTCCGTTGCCGGGAAGGTTGGGAGCTCCTGCTTCACCCGGAAGAAGTTGACCGGGCAGGAGAGGTGTCTTCATCATTTCTCCTTTTACTGCAGTATTCACAAGAGAGAATTCTTCAATCGAATAGTTGATTTTTACATCTGTGCTGCTGGCTTTCTGCAGGCTGATGCCTTGCTTGCCCCAGCTGTCGTTGTAATTGGTCTGTTGGGCAATAATGCATGACATGATCAGCATTAAGGAAACCAATAGGGTAAGTTTAAGTTTCATCTTGATTATTTTTAGTATTTAACTTGTTGATTTTTCACTCCTTAACGGATCCGCCAAATTACGGATTATTAAGAAATTAGCGAAATATTGCCCGGGGAAAATGTACCAGGAAGACTTAATTTATATTCATTTTAAATAGATGTATTGAAAATGGGTGGGACATTATTGTTGCGGATCAAAAATAATACCCGGAAAAAGTGATCAGGATCAGCTTCTTCCGGGCATAATAATACGTTTCGTAATGCAATTGTGTATTTATCGTTTCACCACAAGCTTCTGGTAAACGCTATAATCGCCTGCCTGCAGCCTGACAAAATAAATGCCTTCCATCTGATCACTCAGATCGATCAATTGTTCCTTATTGCCTGAGAGTTCTATTCCGCTCAGGGTGTATACCATTTTACCCATGGCATCGAAAACTTTAATGCTGGCATCTTTAACACCCATGTTGCTCATGGAGATGCGGAAGCTGCCTTCCGAGGGATTCGGATAAACATTCATCTGCGCACTTGAATAATCGGCAATGCCCTCGCAGATGTCCACAAAAACACTCTGGAATGCTGTATCAACGCATGTTCCGTCATCATAAATATAGGAGAGGGTATGGGTTCCCGTACCTGCTACGCCCGGATCGAACCAGCCATCCTCAACGCCAGGTCCTTCATAAATACCGCCTTCAGGAGTTCCCTGGGTCAGTTCAAATGCGGGATACTGGAGACACTGGTCGTCAATCGCATCGAAAATGGCAGGGGTTCCCTGAACATTCATGAAGTCTTCTTTGGTGTTGGTCTGGCTTTCAAAACCTGTGGAAACCATCAGGGCTACATCCCAGTCGCCGGGACTTTCAAAATACACCATCGGATCTTCTTCGTTTGAAGTCGCCGGAACACCACCCTCGAATTCCCAGTAGAAGGATGAAGGGTTGCCTGTTGCTTCCTGGAAGAACTGAACCTGGACACCCGGGCAGGGTGTGGTATCGCTAACGGAGAAGTCGGAGCTCAGAGGCTGTACATATGGCGTCAGATTTTCGATCATTTTCTTATTACCCTGGAGGATCTCCTTGGTGTTATCGTTCTGGATGAAAGCGACCAGTTCGCAGTGTTCTTCTACCCAGTTGCCCAGGGTGAATTCCAGTTCCAGAACGATCCTGTTGGTGTTGGTGAAATCCACATCTGTTCCGTAGTGATCCGGGATCATGATGCGTTCAACAAAGTTCAGTTCTGTTTGTCCCTGCCATGAATAAGCAATTTCAGATTCGGTCAGCACGAGGTGTGCTACCAGGTTGGATGCACTTTGCTGGTTCTTTTCATCCAGCACCAGGGTAATGGTATAGTCATCTCCGTCATTTTCGCCAAAAATGCCAATCTCAAAATCAGAGTCGATGGCAGCCCGTTGCTGGAATAGTGGAAGATATTGGGGGTACAAGCTCTGTGAATTACTTCCGCCAACATACTCAAGCACTCCATCAAAATGTGCTGTGGGATAACCACTGACATTGTAGTAACTGTTCCTGAAATTGGATGCTACATTGGCAAAAGGGTCGCCATTGTGATATTCCACCACTCCCACATTGTGCCCGTTGGCGATCAGATCATCGGCTCCCATGGCTGCACCGGGGCAATAAACACACCAGGTACCGGTTGCAATTTCCAGGATTACCTGTTGTCTTGGAACCTGTTGTGCAAATATTGCACTCATTCCGAAAATCAATACAAATAAAAACGTAAATTTCTTCATCATTATCAGTTTTTGGTTAATTCACTATTATTTTCTTGTTTAATATACCACTTTCATTTTCAAAAATCAAGAAATAAACACCTTTTTCAAACAGGGAAAGGCTGATCTTTTTCTGCAGTATGCCATTAATTATCAGGTCTTTTTCCTGGTAAACCAGCTTTCCATAAGCATCTGTCATTTGCAGGTTGAGTTTTCTAAACTGATCACTTGTCAGCTCAATATGGAGAACGTCTCTTGCAGGAACCGGGTAAACATTTACGTCCAGTCCGGGGATGATTTCTGCAATTCCTGCACATTCGGTAAAGGTGATTGCGCATTCAGAGATTCCCTGGCAGCCATTTTCATTGGTAACTGTCAGGCTCACTGTTTTATCACCAATCCCAATTCCTGTTGAGTCCACAGTCATACTCATTCCTGTGGATCCATCCGACCAGAGGTAGGATGCAAATCCGGCAGGAGCCTCGAGCGTAATCTCGTGGTTACAGCAGATGCTGGTATCATTTCCAAGAACGAATTCGGGATTTTCGTTGACCGTTACCATGGCCACTCCTTCACCAATGTTTGAACAGCCTGATGCATCATTAACGCTGTCGATGGTATACTCCATACTTGCTTCAGGCGTTACCGTTTCATTCCAGGGTGATTCAAATACTTCTACCCAGCTACCGTCACCCAGCTTCACGTCCCAGGGTGATGTTCCGGTAAGTTCCACACTCAACATGGCACTTTCTCCCTGGCAGATTTCCTGTGTTCCTGAGAGAAGTGCTGTTGGAGCTTCGCTTACTGAAACTGCAAGGCCATCCGATTCGGGTCCGGCACCCATGCCATTCATCCCACATACTTTGACTACCGCGCTACCATTAAAGGTTGCATCCCAGTTGATATTTACTACTTTTCCACTACCGAAAACCATACCGGCTTCTTCAGGTTCAATGGTCCATACATAATAATCTGCGTTGGAAACACCCTCGGTACTGTATTCCACTTCTTCCTCACCGGCGCATACACTGTTTAATCCTACCGGGACAGGCGGTTGCTCAGGAGGTCCTGTAAATCCAAAGAATTGCAGGTATTTCTCCATAAGTTCTTCTTTTGTATTGCTGCCATCAGTCAGTCCGCCGAATTCAAAGGAGGATCCGATTGTTTTATAAGAGCCGCCATCGTACGCAACTGCGGTTCCGTAATTTGGTGATTGGTTTTCCAGGATCATGAAAGCTTCACCGAGTGGTGCAATATGATCGATGTAAGAATTCTCACCAGAATAATTATAAGTTAAGCTTTCTGTAAAAGATCCGTTGACGCCATTGATCACACCAAGATCTCCCGATCCGTCAGAAATTCCGTTGATCTTGAAAAATGGATGCACGCTGGTTGGATCGTCATAATACCAGGTATCCGCTCCTTCCATATATAGATTACCGCCTGCCAGGAGGAACTCCCTGAGCGCAGCCCCCTCGGTTGTATTGAGCACATGGTTGCTGGAATAAACCCCGAGGCAAACAAAAATCGTGTTATACATGGTATAATCCATAATGGAAGATGTTTCGTATGCGGCGGTGATCCCGGCATTATTGATGAGGTCGATCATGTCTGATCCCGAACTCTGGTTGGGATCAAGGTCAAGGACCAGGATGGGGATCTGTCCGATCACAAGTGAAAAGTCGCCTGCTGCAGTATGACCGGAAGCAGCCGAGGCTTCGAAACTGAATGCAGCTTCATGACCCGCTGGTGTCATGGGCTGGGCATACACTTCAAAAGTTTGCTGTGCCGTTCCTTCCGGTGCAATTTCACCAAATAACTGGTTGTTGCTCAGAATTTCCACGTACTCATCAGCAGAAGCGATTGCTCCGTTTACGTCATAGGCAGGGGCGGAGCCATCATTTTCTATGGTAATGCTTATCTCAGCAGTTTCACCCGGGTCAAGGCGACCATTGTTATTGCCACCCGAATCATCCAGGCTGAAGTCAACATATGCAAGAGCGGGAGAATGCCCTGTCACCGAAATGCCGCTGGTCCAGTTGCTGCTGCCATCATCTGCGGTCAGGCTGAAAACCACCATATGCCCGTCGGGGATGTCATTGGCAAAAACTGCAGTAAAACCATTTTCAACGCTAACTGATTCCTGTGAAGGAATGTCCCCGTAGTTTTCAGTATCATCCGTAATTGTAACATAGGGATCCTCACTGTTCATGGTCACATCTACATCCGAGGCATCTTCATTACCTACATTTTTCATGCCTACGGTGAAAATAATTTCTTCTCCATTGTCCACCTGTCCATTCCCATTTTCATCTTCGAAAGTGAAATCATCTTTTACCACATAAGGCCCGTTTGGTGGGATCACCTGTACCTGTTCAACATGCCTGTAGTGGTTTGTTTTTGTAACAGTGAGGGTCACAAACGTTGGGGGGTATTGTGGTGTAACGGGTATATCGATCGCCTCTCCGGTACCTTCCGCAACCCCAATGATCTCTTCTCCAACGCTAAGTGCAATGAGCGAGCCTTCGTCGGCTGTAACGGTAAAATAATCCAGGCCGGCCAGCAGAATCCCATCGTGAAGCACGGTCAGGTTCTGGGGTACTTCCGAATAAAGCTCTGAAAAAGAACCTCCATGGTGATGGAAGAGATAATAGGTAACTTCTTTATTGGAAGTATTATAAGGCCAGTTGGATTGTTCCAGGAAGTATTTCCCGGCAACATTACCAAAACAAGGATAAAGGCCCCTGGGATCGGGTGGAGTTTCATAATCCGGCATGAAGTCAGGCCAGAGGTTATCATAACTACCCCAAACATAGGTGTCATTCACAAATGAGTAGGAAACTTCTGTTGGCGCAATACAACCCACGGCACCTTTGGGATAGCGGTGAAATACTTCTACGAAGCACTGGCCTGAAATGTTGAACTTTCCGGTAAGACAGTTAATCGAATAAACAAAGGTCAGGTCATCATTGTCCAGGCCGGAAATATCACCCGAATTGTAATCCGGTTCTCCCCAGCCATCCTCATAGCCATGGTCGCGATGCTGCAACAGGAAAGCACCACTGTTGATGGCATTGTTGATATCCTGCGCTGTGCCGCCTGACCAGTTGCCGAGTTCTCCGGGTGTTTCGGGCAGGTAACCCAGCCCGTCGGGGCCGAAATAATCCGTTACCATGTGGGTGTTCTGGTTGCTTGACCAGATGCTGCCCGGTGTGCCAGAGTATATTTCATTGATCCTGACAGGATTCTTGCCCTGTATTTCCCGGAAAAAACCGCCCACTGTTTCCGAACAAATCTGGAACCAGCGCTCAGTTTGCCATCCGAGAGCCGTGATGGGATTGTCATAAAAATCAGGATTGCTTGGAGGATCGGTTTCATAATCAAAGATCTTTCCGAACATGGTTTCCAGTTCGCCGGCATCGCGGGCCGTGATCCTGGAAAAGGCAATATCGGCCTGGTGGTCGTTGTCCACATCAGCATAAATATGATCGGAGATACAGTAAGAATCGTAAACGGGAGAGGTGATGGTATTTCCTGAGGTTCCGTAATCACTTACCAGTAGAATGGCGGCGGGCACGGGATCCCAGTTTGCATACAGGTCGTCCACCCAGCCTTCGATGGTATTGTAATTGTTGCCACCGATCTCATCCGTTGTAATCACCAGGGTACTAATGCCCTGTTTGATCCGCCAGCGTTTCAGCGAGTCGGCCCAGAACAGGAAGTCTTCATCATCAGGTACCACGATCACGTATTCGTAACCCTGCTCCCGGGAGGCATTGCCGATCCTTTTTGAATAATCAACATCAGGAACTACCTGGGGATTCAGTAAAACATCATGCAGGATCGGATCCCAGTAACGGTTGCGGAGTCTTTCCTCTCCATAAGTGCCGCTGCCCCCGCTAATCTCCAATTCAATTTCCAGATCGCGATAAACAATGAGTTCTTTCGTAACCGGATTATACTGGAAAGGAGTTACACCCAGGATCACAGCATCCACCCCGCGGATTTGCTTGATATCAGACAGCTTAACAGGACTGGCCGGATAGAGTGCATTGCGGGAATAGATCTTTTCATCTTTGGTATAAACCAGGGGTTCGTTTTCATCATCTTTGGGAATTTCAAAAGCAGGAGCTATCGAAATGTTCTGGTAGGTTTCGGTGCGGCTGTTCAGGATCTTTACTTTTACCTCGGCCCCATCGGGAATGGCAATGTACCTTCCTGATCCCGGGAGGTTAGGAGCCCCTGCATCATTCGGCAGAAAATGACCGGGCAGGTTAATGTTGGTCATGGCCTTGCCATGCAGTTCCATTTCACTCATATAAAAATCTGTAATGGAATAATTGACTTTGACCGCATCACCTCTTTGTTCTTCTAAAGTGAAACCCTGTTTTCCCCAGCTCTCATTATAGCTTATCTTCTGGGATAGGGCCTGCTTACTGCTCAGGGCCAGCATCAATAAAACTGCTGAAAAAAGAAATGCATTCCTGGTAAATGTAAAGATTTTCATAAGGATAAAGTTTTGATTACTAAAAACATGGGTGCAATTTACTAAAAGATTAAATTAAATATGCAAGAATTTACATTTTTCAGTCTTATTTGAAATGATTTTAAATCAGTGAGACTAATTTTTCAGGAGCGCCAGCGAACTGAAAAATTCTAGTCGAACTGACCCCGAGCTTGTCGAGGGGTCCCCATGCAAGATACAGTAATGACTCAGGAGCGCCAGCGAACTGAAAAATTCTAGTCGAACTCCTGCCTGCCGGCGAGGCAGGGATCCTGAGCCTGCCCAAGGATCTCTAGGTTTCAAGACCAACAGCAGGAGCGCCAGCCAACTGAGCTCCCGCCAGCGCCGCCGATGAGCAGCCTGTCCCACCGCTAAAACTTTGACGGCAAGCGGTCAACGCTCAAGGAAGCCCGGGAATAAAACTGCTATGACCCTTGCATTTGCTCATTTGCATCCCTTTTGCCAAAGGACAAATCGACAATCGGCCATCGAAAATCAACAATCGAAAATCAATTCCCGACTTCGTCAATAGGATACCTGGTACATTTCTCCGCACTTCCTGACTTCGTCACACCCAATAAATGTGATCCTAAGATGCTGATATTCAATACCCATTATTTCAATTTGGGTGTCCCATAGCTACTTTTTGTGGTTTTCACTTAAGCTTATCAATGATTTTATAGGTTCATTAATTTGCATTCTAATGCTGTTAGGTTTTTTATTAAAATTACTTTTGGCTTGACCCAAAAGTAACAAAAGGTCAAGGCTTGCAAGAATCACCTAA
>NPIE01020012.1_pt1 | contig 25884 bp, 22 predicted proteins | sample 8637661 | NCBI WGS metagenome assembly NPIE01 (sample SAMN07420842, study PRJNA396082) | bioreactor metagenome | isolation source: sample BA12 brine-fed electro-methanogenic bioreactor BA | place: Japan: Kochi | collected 2016-12-09 | reverse complement strand
CATGAAGGGTCTACAACACTTTCATTTGCTTGGTCGATGCATGAGCGGATTCTACATACCAGCCACTAGGTGAGCATTCTAAATCCCGTCCACCCTTCGACTAGGCTCAGAGCGAACGGGATTTAGAATGCTCAACTTATTTTTTAGGATCAAAGTTTCTTAGCGCGCTTCGGTGATGGAACGATTGACGGCATCGGCTTGTTAATTTTTTGCCTGAGCTCATCGGCCTCTGCTTTGAAATGTTCGATCTCCTCCAAGCCGCTTTGCTCCCGGACCGCTTGACGCAGTTCTTCTGCGTCCAGTTCTTCCTTGATTTCGGCTTTGACTTTGGTCACCGTATTTTTCGCCTTGCCTACCCAAAAGCCCGCAACGCGGGCCACTTTCGGCAGTTTCTCAGGCCCTATGACCAACAATGCGACCAAACCGATCATGCATAGTTCGGTAAAACCGATATCGAACATAACAGAATTTAGACTTTGCTTTGATGTTGCAATTCGACCGAATCTTCCACTTTTTCGGATTCTTCTTTGCTTAATTGTTTATCGTCCTCGCCTTCCTTGACTGAATTGCGAAAACTCTTGATCGCAACGCCCAAATCGGAACCCAAGTTTCTAACGCGTTTGGTTCCGAATAAAAGAATCACGATGACCATGATGATGACTAATTGCGTAACGCTGATGCCCATTGTATCTCTCGACTAAAAGCATTTTAAAAAAATGGGCGTCCTTGCCCACGAGTCTTTCCTTTAGAAAATGACTAACTCACGAGCTCTTTATAAACCAACCACGCCACCGTCTTCACGTGTAACGACCAATGTCGCCGAGCGCGGACGAGGACCGTTAGGATTCGGCACAACTTCATCATCGCCAGGATGTCCGTAAACCGCTCCGCTGTCCGGCCAGTTACTAGTAAACACGCCCGGTTGCGAGCGATCGCCCGGATGCTGGAAGTTGACGAACAAGGTTTTACCGTCCGGTGTCGAAACGACGCCTGTGGTTTCCTGATCCCATGGTCCTTGCAAGAAACGCTTGATTTCGCCGGTTTCCGGATTCGCCGCCAGCATTTGGTTATTCCCGAACGGTCCTGAAGCTTGTTGCGAGCCGCTCATATCGGTTTGAATCCACATCGTACCGAATTGGTCGATCCACAAGCCATCCGCGCTGGCGTGAATATTTTCTTGCGTCAATGCAGGTCCACCTTGTTCCGGCAATACTTGGCTATCGCTTTCCGGACCCGACAAGACGAAGATATCCCATTCGAATTTGGTCGCCCATGAACGGTTGCCTTGCTCGCGCCAACGAATGATGTGACCGTACGGATTCGGCCCGCGCGGATTGGCTGCATCGATTGGATTATTACCATTCTCATCGGTACGCGAACTGTTATTGGTCAAAGCGAAATACACTTCCCGGGTTTGCGGATGCACGGCACCCCATTCCGGACGGTCCATTTTCGTCGCACCGACAACATCAGCAGCTAGACGCGTGTTGACCAAGACATCGGCTTGATCCGCGAATTCGACGCCGGCAGCGGCAGCCGCGGCTTGAAATTTCGGATTGTTGATATCCAACGCCAGCCATTCGCCGGTGCCGTCGTCGTTGAAACGGGCGGCGTACAATATGCCTTCGTCCAGCATGTCGCCGTTGGCATTTTTGCTGTAACGCGCTTTAGTAACGAATTTATAGCAGTATTCGTTCCGTGCATCGTCGCCCATATAGAAAGTAAGCGGCTGGCCAAGTTGAGGCGGTGCGAACACAACTCCCTCGTGTGCGAAACGGCCCATCGTGGTACGTTTGATCGGCGTGCTGTTCGGATCGAATGGATCGATTTCGAGAATCCAGCCTTGCGTATTCGGCTCGTTGCGGTAATCTTCAGTCGCATCGGCGCCTTTAGGCGTGGCATCGAAGCGGATGTATTGATCTTCGCCGCTTTGCGCGGTTTCCCAACGGTAACGGCTATTGGCGGTAGCCACGCCGAAACGGCTTTGTTCTCTCGGCCGGCTCAACGACAAGTCTTCGGCAATACCGGCTTGCGCCAACAAAACGCCGAATTCGCCTTCCAACAAGCGATCCGTATCGTTAAAAGTATTACCGACTTGCGAGTAAACCAAGTTGGTGACTTTTTGATCGAAGAACTCGTCGAAAATACCGATGATACGGTTGGTTTCCGGATAAAAACGCGCAAAATAGCGGCCTTGTACAAACGATGTTTTCCTGATGCCGTTTACGATTGGATAATTACCCGGTTGCGTGTCTTCGAACCAGTCTAACAAAGCTTCCGCGCGAGCCAATTGCACGCGACTGACGAAATAGCCCGCCCAGTTTTCTTCGCAGGTCAAGTAAGTGCCCCAAGGCGTGTAACCGTTCGCGCAGTTATTGATCGTGCCGCGCGCCATCGTGCCGTCCGGGCTGTATTTGGTTTTGACCAATTCGCTGCCGCGTACTGGGCCGCGAATTTCAGCAGGCGTGCCGGCCGTGACGCGGCGGTTATACGAACCGTTGACTACGCCCCACTCGCCGCTGATCGCATTTTTTTGGATCTCGACCACACTGACGCCGTGTGCGGCGATTTCTTTTCTGACTTCGTCGGTCGGCCGTTGACCGGCAATGAAAGTTGCGCCGGCTGCATGAAATACGCGTTGATCGACATACTCATGGTTCACGCACAATAGGCCGTGACCGTTCGGGTCGTCTTGCATCGGGAAGTAATGCATGCCGTCGTGATGGGAGCCGACTTGTTGTTCTTGCTCTTCGCCGGTATTGCTGTTGACTGAATCAAAGGCCGGATAGCTACCGGTGATCGGCGTACCCCAAGGAATCAGCGCTTGCGCTTTATAACCTTGCGGAATGGTTGCTGTATCGGAACGCGTGATAGGAATAGCGTCGAAACCCAATGTCGGCTTCAATGCAAATGGAGGTTTGCCCACGCGCGGCGGCAACAAACCCGGACGAGCCGCTTCGGCCATATTAACCATACCGGAAGCACCAAAAACGCCGGCTACTGCTGCAGTTAAACTGCCGCTCAGCACTTGGCGGCGCGACAGTCTTTTTTCTAAAATCGTTTCGAAATGCAGGTTATCCGAATGATTGCTCATCGGCTCGTCGCCATTATCGATCTCAATCATCGTTTGTTTATTATCGCTCATGTAATGCCTCTCTCTTCGCTTAATCAAGGTTAAGTTGAGCGGTCACTATAGTGAGGAGATGTGAAAAAATGATGAAGATTTAGTGACTGTTAAATGACGGAAACGTTACCGTGCAAGACTTAATCGATAATTGACAAGCATCAATGAATTAACTTAGTGGCTCATAGGGTTAACTTTGTTTTGTGCTGAATTTTCCTATTTGACTTATACATTTTCAATAGACTATTACTTTCGACCCCCCATTCACTCAATGTTCATCCCAAATTGATCGACCGGAACCGGCTTACCGAAAAAATAACCTTGGAATCCGACGCATCCTTTATCAACCAAAAACATCAACTGCCGTTCGGTTTCAACTCCTTCGGCTATGACTTTCAGACCCAAGTTACCTGCCATGGCAATGATAGTTTCGACAATGACGGCACTGTTCTTATCGACATCAATATTTTTGACAAAACGCTGATCGATCTTTAATTGGCTAAGTGGAAATTGCGTCAAGTAGGCCAGCGACGAATAGCCGGTACCGAAATCGTCGATCGAAATAGCGATACCCAATTCCATCAATGCCTGCATTTTTTCTATAGTGTCGTTGATATCCTGCATCAACACACTTTCTGTTATTTCAATCATTAACTGACTTGATTCGATATCGGCTTGCACAATGGCTCGCCTCACATTAGTCACGAAATCTTTTTGCCGAAATTGTTGCGAACTCACATTAATCGAAACATAAGCATAGCCCCTACCGGCTTGTTGCCATTGTTTAATCTGTCTACATGCCGCCTCGATAACCCAAGCGCCTATTTGCTGTATCATCCCTGTTTCCTCGGCGATTGGAATAAACTCGTTGGGCGCAATCAGTCCTTTATTAGGATGATTCCAACGAATCAACGCTTCGGCGCTGATTATCCGGCCGGTTCTATCGACCTGAGGTTGAAAATAAAGCGTAAATTGCTGTTGCTCTATCGCCATTCGTAGTGCATTTTCGATCTGCAAACGTTTATCGGCAGCTTCTTGCATGCTTTGATCGAAAAAACTGATGGTATTACGGCCTTTCTCTTTCGAACGATACATCGCTGTGTCGGCCTGTTGCAATAAATGGGTCGCCGCCAATTGGCACTGCCCGGAAAATAAGGTAACACCCATGCTGGAACTAAAATAATGCTCGTTACCTTTGATTAAATAGGGCTCGTTCAACTTACGCATAATTTTTTCGGCAAGATTTAAAATTTTTTGAGTCGCCTCATCTAGACGATTGGTATCGGTATGTACCAAGATAACGAACTCGTCGCCGCCGAGTCGAGTCGGCGTATCCTCTTGTCGTATCGATTGCTTCAAACGTTTGGCTACTTGGACCAGCAACTCATCGCCGGTTTGATGCCCCATCGAGTCATTCAACACCTTAAAACGATCTAAATCCATATACAGAATCGCCGCATAAGTATTTTTTCGTTTGGCTTGTATCAATACCTGTTCGATTCTTTCGAGTAACAGTCTGCGATTCGGTAAATCAGTCAACGGATCGTAAAAAGCCAATTGCGAAATATATTCCTCGAATTTTTTCTTCTCACTCAGATCGGTAAACACCGCAACATAATGCGTGGTTTCGCCCCGGTTGTTTTTAACCGCGGTAATGCATTGCCAAATCGGAAAAATCGAACCGTCCTTGCGGCGATCCCAAATCTCGCCTTCGAATCGACCATCGATTTGCAATTGCCGCCATAAGCCTTCATAAAATGATTGATCGTGCCGGTCGGAATGCAGAATATTCGGATTTTTGCCGATCACTTCTTCGGCCGGATAACCGGTCACTGTCGTGAATGCTTGATTGACGCGTAAAATTGTCGCATCAGGATCGGTAATCATGATCCCTTGCAAGCTTTCGAAAGTAATCGCCGCCAGTTGCAGTTCTTCTTCGGCTTCTTTATGTTCGGTCACATCCATCCATGCACCGAATACTTCATCGATATCCCCAGTCGATGTTCGGGTCATAATCGATCTGTCATGTATCCAACGATAGGAGCCGTCTTTATGCCGAAACCGGTATTGATGATTCAATTGTCCGGTTTCTTTCAGCTGTTCCATTAATTCGATAGTCTGCTCTCGGTCATCCGGATGCAACCGATCGATCCATAAGGCATCATTACTATACCAATCGGAAGGTGCGAACCCGGTAATGCTTAAAAAGGCGTCGCTTATAAATGTCGTTCTATAGGGATAACGGTCATGACCGGTATATAGCAACGTGTATATCGCGGTCGGCGTGACGTTGACGACATGCTTGAAACGTTGTTCGCTTTCCTGAAAGGCCTGGTTACTCTGTTGCAGCAACTCAACCATTTTGTCTAAATCATGATTGAGCCGCTTGAGTTCATTTTGTGCTTGTAAGTTATAACGAATTTCGTCCTGTAATAGACAGTTGGCTTTCAATAATTCCGATGGGCTCGGAATCAATAGCGCTTTCGGTATCAAAGGCCAAAGCATTACGGCCGCTACCACAGAGACACCGGCAGTCAATGCATCGATGATGCCCGACAATCCGTAAACGGGTTTCCAGATCGTTACGACATGCATGACATGTGTTGCGCCGCAGGAAAAAATGAACAGGCTGAATAGCAATAATATGCCTTTGAATTCGACTTGCTTACGCTTATAAACGAAATAAAGCAGCGCAACCGGAATTGAAAAATACGCCAAGGCAATCACGGTATTCGCCGTTACAGTTAGCCATAGCAAGCCGGGTTGCCACAGGAAGCAATTACCGTGCGGCATTAAATCTGCACTGCCAAATAAAAATTTCATCAGTTCTTGCATAATGGCTATCCGTTTATTGATTTACCGAATCTTAGAAACTACATGATCGGCAATTTATTTTATTACGGTTATTAAGGTTTATTAATACGCCATTCTAAGCGAAGAATACCGGAAAGATAAGACAATAGTTTCGGCAGGAAATAGTTATAAACAACCATCGATTGCGAAAATGAAATAGCTACTTATTCCGAATATAGCTGTTTAAGCCCGACTTACGCGATCCCTTCGCACTGCAAATTTCTGTACCGGCGTATGGAGGTGCCGATAGGAATTAAATCACACCGCTATCGAGTACCGGCGATACCCGGTAGCTGATTCCCGAACCCGAAAATTCGCCGCGCAATTTATCCAATAATTCCTCCAAGCCCGGTTCGGCAAGATACATTTGAAAACGGATTTTGCGTTGACGGCCGGTCACCTGCTCGGCCAAAGACAAACCGACATTGCGGTGGTCGTGCGAATAGACCGGCAGACTGCTGAAACCGTGTTCGGATTCCAGCGTCAATAAACAATCGACGACCGCTTCCTCAAGATCCGGTGCGACATTCAATGTGACTAAAAACTCAGGGCTACTCATCATCAAGCTCCTTTGCCATACCAAAACGTTGAAACAATATTGGCAGTAAAAACAGCGTCAAAAAGGTCGATGACAACAAACCGCCGATAACAACGACCGCCAACGGCCGCTGAATTTCGGAACCCGGCCCGGTTGCGTACAACATCGGCAACAAACCGAATGCCGTGGTTGCGGCTGTCATCAAGACCGGCCGTAAACGCCGCATCGACCCAACTACGACAGCCTGCCCGACTTGCATGCCGGCTATGCATAATTGATTGAAATGGGTCACCATCACCACGCCGTTCAAGACCGCGATACCCAACAACGTAATAAACCCTACCGAAGCCGGTACCGATAAATATTCGCCGGACAACCACAAGGCAATGACGCCTCCGATCATCGCCAGCGGGATGTTCGATAACACCAAAGTCGCTTGACGCACCGACCCGAAGGTCGCGAACAACAGCAAAAAAATCAGGATCAACGCAATCGGTACGACAATCGCCAACCTTGCAGCGGCCCGTTGCTGATTTTCAAATTGTCCTCCGAACTCGACCGAATAACCGGGCGGTAATTCGACTTGTTGCGCAACCTGTATTCGCGCTTCATCGACGAAACCGACTAAATCTCTGTTTTCGACATTGCTGCGAATGACTGCGAAGCGCTGGGTTTTCTCACGCTCTATCGACACCAGTCCTTCGCTGCGATCGAGTTTTGCCAATGCCGACAGCGCCACATAGCCGCCTCCCGGCAACGCAATCGGTAAACTAGCGAAATTCGCCGAACTACCAGCGCCACGCAACAGTAACGGCGTCCTCACTTGACCTTCCTGAACGATACCCAGCTTCAAGCCTTCGATCTGCGCTCTCAACAGATTCTCGACCACATCGATATCCAAACCGAAGCGTCCGATCGCCGCACGATCCAGCTTTAATTGTAGAAACTGCATGCCTTCGTTTTGTTTCAAAAAGACGTCGCTAGAACCTTTTAGACTTCTCAATACCGCTGCGATTTCCTCGGCTTTTCGATTCAAAACGGCTGAATCCGGACCGAATAATTTGACCGCGACATCGCCTCGGGTCCCGGTCAGCATTTCCGACACGCGCATTTCTATCGGCTGCGTGAAACCATAGGCGATACCCGGCAGTTGATCGAGCACCGTACGAATCTCGTCGATCAACGCTTCCTTACCGTCCATCCGCCATTGATCCTTAGGTTTTAATATCAGAAACGTATCGGTCTCATTTAAGCCCATCGGATCGAGACCGAGTTCGTCGGAACCGACCCTCGATACCGCTTCGGCAATTTCCGGTACTTTTTCCAACAACGCTTTTTGCACACGTCCGTCGAGCGCCACCGATTGCTCCAACGTGATCGAAGGCAGTTTTTCCAATTGCACGATAATATCGCCTTCATCCATGGTCGGCATGAAGGTACTGCCAATTTGGTTAAACAACAATAAAGCCAGCAGCAATAACGCCCCCGCGCCGAAAAATACCGATTTGCCGTTATCCAAGCACCACAGCAATGCCGGCCGGTAGGCTTTGAGTATTTGCCGAGGCAGCCAAGGTTCCTCTTGCGACACCTGTTTCAACAAATAAGAAGCCAGCACCGGAATCACGGTTAGCGATAATATCAAGGAACCGGCCAAGGCAAACACAATCGTTAAGGCAACCGGCGCGAATAATTTCCCCTCTAAACCTTGTAAGGTTAACAGCGGCACAAACACGATGATGATGATCAATGCGCCCGAGGTGACCGATACCGCCACTTCACTTGTCGCCCGGTAAATAACATGCAATCGCGGGAGACGCTCGGCTTTTTCTTTGTGCGCCAATTGCGTGATAATATTTTCGACGACGACCACCGCCGCATCGACCAACATTCCGATCGCAATGACCAATCCGCCGAGACTCATCAAATTAGCGGACATATCCATCGTTTTCATCATGATGAACGTAAACAATGCCGCCAAAGGCAATACCAATGCCACGGTCAACGCGGCACGCCAGTTACCGAGAAACAACACTAGCATCAACAACACCAATACGATCGCCTGAGTCAAAGCATTGATGACGGTATCGACTGCTTGTCCGACCAATACCCCTCGGTTATAAAAGACGCCGATTTTCACGCCGTCCGGCAAGGTTTTTTTGATGGCGTTCAGTTTTTGTTCGACAAGAGCAATCGTTTGCCGGGCATTAGCACCGCGCAGACTCAATACCAAACCGGTTACCGCTTCGCCTTCTCCATTACGGCTGACCGCACCGTACCGGGTCAGTGCGCCGATACGAACCTCGGCAACATCCCCAATCGTAATCGGCGTGCCGGCAACGGTATCTATCACGATCGCCCGCACATCCGATAATTGCTGAATGCGCCCTTCCGCGCGCACGATCAATGTTTCCTCTCCCTCATGTAGACGCCCCGCTCCGTCGTTACGATTGTTGGTCTTCAAGGCATCGATCAAACGGTCGGCCGTAATATTTCGGGCAGCCATTTTGAGCGCATCGGGCACCACTTCGAAACTCCGTACCGTACCGCCTAACGAATTGACATCGGCAACGCCCGGCACGGTGCGAAGTGCCGGGCGAATCACCCAATCCAATAGGGTACGCAGTTCCATCAGATCCAAACCTGCGCCCGATACGGTAAACATGAACATCTCGCCCAAAGGCGTCGTCATCGGCGCAATCCCCCCTTCGATACCCTCTGGTAAGTCTACCCACAAGGTATTCAAGCGTTCGGCGATTTGCTGGCGCGCCCAATAAATATCGGTGCCCTCTTCGAAATCGATCGTGATATCGGTTAGCGCATATTTAGCGATAGAGCGCAGCATCGTCTGATTAGGAATACCCAGCAGCTCGACCTCGATCGGTGCGGTAATCCGCGTCTCGACTTCTTCCGGCGTCATACCCGGCGCTTTGACGATCACCTTGACTTGGGTCGGCGAGACTTCCGGAAACGCATCGATCGGTATCCTTTGCCATGCATACCAACCGCCGCCGACCAGCAGCAGCACAAACAAAACAATCAGTATCCGTTGAGCCAGTGCGAATCGAATCAAGTGACCCATCATTCAGCACTCCCGGATTCGAGCCAAAGCGCTTTCAATGCCGCGGCGCCTCGCACCGCAACCGTTTCGCTAACGTCCAACGCACCTACGATAAAGACCGCATCTTCGTGCCGACCGATGACTTTGACCGGCTTGACATCGAAGCCCTGTCCGGTCCGCACGAATACATAGTCCCGTCCTTCGCTTTGCGCCAGCGCCGTTTGCGGCAGTTTGAACGCAGCGGTCTCGATTCGCTTAACCGCTTGCGCATTGACTGACTGCCCCGGACGCAGCTCGGTTTGAGGTCCTACTAACACGGCACGCGCCAGTACCGATTGAGTCTGTTCATCGACATGCCGGCCCAGCAAAACAATCTCGGCGATCGCTTCCGTACCGGCAACTTTAACCTTGTCTCCGACCGTTAAGACGTCGATACGATCCTGAGCGACCGACAGCTCCAGCCAAAGTTGTTCGAGATTCGCAATGCGGAACAACGGTGCATTCGCGGTTAGACGTTCACCAACCGAAGCAATGCGCTGCAGTATCGTGCCGCCTATCGGTGCGCTAATTTCCAGCAGACTGTTCAGCCGTCTTGACGCAAGCAATTGACCAGCCTCCGTTTCGGTCAAGCCGGTAATCAATAACATTTGTTTGGCTTCTTGCGCCCTTGCTTTGGCGACGTTGAAGCGGCTAAGCGTTTCCTCCCAGCGGCTCTGCGGAATAATGCCTTCCTGCTGTAATTTCCGATCGCGCCGATAGACCGCCTCGGCTAATTGCGCTTCGCTGACCCGTTTCAGATAGTCACGCTGCAACATCAAGAGTTCCGGACTGTTCAATTGCGCCAATACTTGACCTTGCTGCACGGCGTCGCCTTCTGCGACATGAATGCGGTTCACCAATCCTGCTACGGTGGTGCTGACGATTTGTTCATTTTCCGGCGGAACGATCACCCGCGCCGATGCAGTCAGAAGCGGTATTTCGTCGGCCTTTTCCAAGGCGGCGAGTTTAATATCCAAATTAGCGATCTGCTCTTCGCTCAGCTCGAGAACGACCAGTGCCGAAACCGGCGAACAATGATTCTCACCCGCCGTATTCGTTCCGACATCCTCGCACGCGTTTGCCGCCCAACTATTATTTGAGGCCTGTAAAACAAACAGACCGGCCCATATTGATAACAAGATTCGTTTCATGGCAACACTCCAACGGCCTGATTGTATAGTGCGATATCCCTCTGCAAGATCACCGAACGCTCTTTGGCGTTAAGGATGGCTTGTTGGGTTCTGGCACGGATTCTTAATAATTCGATCAGATTGATTTCGCCGACTGAGAAACTTAATTCGGTCATATCCAAATGCTCTTCCGCCAGTTGTTTCATTTCATCGGCGGTTGCCTGTTCGGCGCGGTTGACTTCCAAGGCATGCTCGGCTTCGTGATAGGCGAGTTTCAAATCTCTAAACAGTTGCTCACGTTCGGCGATCAGACGATTTAACTCGACATTGACTGCGGCAATTTTAGGCGCCTGATGCGCGCTGCCGCCGAACGGGACCGAAATACCGACGCCGAAACTTTCGGTATAGTTACTGCGCGGGTCGTTATTACCCCGGTCGCTGTTGATGCCGACCGAAACCTGAGTTTGACCCGAGCCGGTCAAACGTATCGCTTCGAGTTCGGCTTGTTTACGGGCTATTTGACTGTTGAGCGCGGCCAAGGCGGGATGCTGCTGTTCGATTGTTTTCAGCGCAACCAAGGGTTCGTGGAATTCGGCCGGAATCTTTTCGGTCCGCGTCAAATTCGTATAGCGCTTTCGGGCATGCATGACTTCCGATTCCGCCAGGGTCAACACCGACCGTTTCTGCAACAATTCGCTTTGCGCGAGCAATAAATCGGCCCGGGCCAAGTCACCCAATTCATAAAGCCGCTTGACCTTGCCGACCAATTTTTCGGTTAATTCATAATCGGTTTTTGCCTGGTCATGACGCACATCGGTCAATGCGATATCCCATAAAGCCGACCTAACTAATCCAGCGACACGCAATTTGAGCGCCCGGCTTTGCGATTGCCTGCTGTCATCGGCACGCTGGGCGAGATCTTGTTCGGCATCGCGTTGCCCGAAGTTCCACAACGGCACGCTTACCACTGCATCGAGAATATGCAAAGTACCGCTGGTCGCTTCCAAAAAAAACAAATCCGCGGTAGCAGGTCCTGCTATCCAACTTTGCCCGCGTTGCGCAAGCGCTTTCGCTTCGTCTTCCAACGCTTTGAGCCATGCGGCGTCGGGATATCGTTCGGCAGTGGTATCGATCAATTCCGCCAAAGTCATGGTCGGCTCGATTTCAATTGGATCGAAATGATCGACGATCATTTCGCTGTCCGCCCATACAAAGAATGTAGAAAGTAGGCAGCAACACAGCAAAGCGCCTGTTAAAGGCTTGAGGGGAATCATATTGAGCTCCGCAATATGCGGCAGCAGGGCCGCAACTGAAACAACAAGTCGGATACTCAGCGAATCCGACAATCTATAAACTGTTTACAGCTGCACAGGCGGCGCGCGTGGCGCTTGAGGAGAAGAAGAGGTTCGGCCGGAAATCACATTCGGCGGTGGAGAAAACGCAACTTCGAAACCGAGACATTCATCCGGTTCGGGAAACACTAAAGCAACGAACACTACGGCAAAAGGAAGCCAATCGGACAGCAGCGTCGTTTCGGTTTCAATGCCTTGGTCCAAATCGATCACGGACGAGTCGAACAACGCCAATACATCATCGTCGTTCCCTACGTTGAATTGCTCAAAGCCCGGCATGTGAACGCCGTCCGACAACTCGTCGACCATCGGATGCGCATGCACCAACGGCGCGATCGATTGCAGGATCACGAGAAAAATAACTAAGGCTTTTTTGAAGGGTGTCGACATGGGGCTTATGCTATGTCATTTACCGGTTCTTGACAATCAGTAACTGAAACGTCATTTATGTGATGAGTTAAGGTTCACTTAATTTAGCTTGTTCGCCAATTCGTTCAATCGGCATAGTGCAAAGCTCAGCGACGGAGCGGTAGCGGAGTCTGCAGGAGTACCAGGTTAAGCATAGACAGCTTCATATCCCCAATTGCCCCTCGATAAGCCGACAAAGACTCTCTTTTATTTCGGAATGTCTTGGAACCGGAGTTTGTTTACCATTTGCAGGATTTGCATAAATATCGTGCTTATTACCATGACGCTTAAGGTAACAGCCTGCTTCAACCAACTCTCTAATAAAGTTTCCTCGTTTCACACTACTTCGACCAAGACTTCTTTTATTTGTGATACTGGATGGTTAGTTTTCACCTCTTCTTCCATTAAAAGTTTATAAGCATCTTCAATATTTTCTTCCAGCTCCTCTAGTGTCTCACCTTGGCTAAAAACCCCAGGTATTTCCCTAAGTTTGCCAACATACCATCCATCATCTAACCAATATTCGAGAGTAAATGCACGTTTCATATTCATATCCCACTAAAAGTTGACCTAAATTCTGTTGTCCAACACAAAATTCCTTAGCTCCCGCTCTATGGTTGAGGTCTGGGTTAATCTTGATTCTCGGAGAGCCTATCCATCACCTCAATAACATTTTTATCTGGTGGAAAGACAGGATAAAAACATTTTTTAATCATTCCACTTTGGGTAATGAGAGTCAATCTTTTGAGCAATTTTAACCCCTCGATTTCAAGCAGAGGCAATTTCAAACTTGAGGAAAAAGAATGATTATACCTATCGTAGATCAAAATTCGGCGCCGGGGTGCCCGTCAAAGCAAGTAGGATGCGGTGAACAGAGTGAACCGCATCAATCGCGAATGATTCGGTTCGTTCCTCACCCAATCCTACCGAGCTTGGAAACGCTTCGATATCGCGCTCATGGAATCGCTCTATCTCAGCAGAGCCCGCAGGAGCGTTTTGTTAGGCTGGCGCATGTAAAATATGCTCAACGACTTGAGTCGGTAATGAGATCCGATCGAATAATGAAGCAGGGTATAAATAATCTTCGCCTGACTCATCAATCACTCTTATTTGTTGATGCTTTTCAGCATCGGAGTCATTTAGCACTTCGTAGAGCTTGCGCGTTTCAAGCGAAACTTCATAGCCGCGATTATTGATGCAAATTGCAAATTCGTGTTTATTCATGGCTGTGTGTCAATATAACGCTTAATTTTAAATTCTCGTTTGCCAATACCCTTCGTATTTATCCGGTATGGATTTCTGAATTCCGGACTGCTTGAATCTATTCGGTTTACCTCCTTCGGCCTTTCTTATTTTCGCCTTACAGAATATTCATTGCTCCATGAATCACAGCGACCACATCAATTCTATCCACTCTAATGTGGTATATGATTCTGTACGGTCCGGAGAATACCTCCCTGATTTGTTCAAGCTCATATTCAGGAACTTTGCGTCCAGACAATGGAAATTCACTAATTTGTTGTGATCACCTTGTAACACGATCTACCGTGTGCAGCGCATAGGTTTTCGAGTCTTGTGCGATGTATGCATATATGGCATCCAGATGCGCCTCGGCCGTTTCGGTCCAATGAACTTTCACTCAGGCAATCCATATTTCTTTCTTATTTCCGCAACATCTTTTGTTCTTCCGGCCTTACTATCTTCAATCCCCTTCTCGATCGTTTCTCTGACATATATTTCATGCATTAGATCATCCCATGTTGCATGAGCTGGAAGTTGATCGATCAATTTATGGGCATCTTCTTTACTGATTATTGTGGACATCTTCTACCTCTAATTAACAGATAACAATGAAGTGAGTAGCCCGAATGATATGTACTGCAATCCTGGATAATCCAAGCCGCCTTTACACCGGATTTCGTAAACTCCATCCGGGATACTCGCTGAATACCAGCTATCGCCGACTGCTTGTTGTCTTTGGCCTCGATCATCGCGACCGGGATATTGGGCTTGTAGTAAAGAATGTAATCCGCCCGCTTGCCACGACTGCTGAGATTGCCCTTCACATAAATGCGGCCATCGATGAAGCCGATTACTTCACGGACTTGTTGCTACATGTCCCAGCCAGCTTTTTCCAGCGCGGGTGGGTAATGAACTTCGTGCAGATATCGCATTACGATAGGTCTATTATATTCGTTATCTGTTGGTTAGACTCCTACGATTTCTGTGGCACGAATAGGGTATTTAACTTAGTGTTCAGCCGCCGCCGAAGGCGGTCGACTGCAACACATGGTTAGGTATCACTTTTTTCGAATGTCGGTAAATGTTGACTCAATTAGATGTTTGCCGCCTTCGCCGGCTCCATGATATAGGCCGCGCATAAATTGCAGCGTATTGGCTGCAGAACCAGCGAAAGTCCAATTAACATTGTTGAACGAGCAGCCATCCATTCCTATTACTCCGTAGCCATGATAAACAAGCGTACAGCCATCAAATTGACAGTTAGAAAATTGGTTAAAATCAATATCGATTGTCTCATTCTTGAATTTCTTGCCTTCGAATTTCATTTTTTTACTCCGAGCTCTTAATCTGTTGAATAAAGTCATCTATTGATTCGGCTTTGGGACGTGTCTTTAACGCATAGGCTAACTATCCGAAAGCAAGTATTAAGGCGATAGAAAATATCGCCTCCCATACCGCAGCCGCCAATAGGAACTCGTGAAAGTCCGTCGTGATGGTGGCAAGGAGTATCGAAATGAATATACCAAGCGGAGCGATCCAGGCGTCACGCCCAACAAGAATTGCTTGCCTCTCCAAAAGTGCAAGCTTGAGTTTGTCCTCGGTTGTAGCAATAACTTTGGTGCCCGTATTAATGCTGACCTCGTCAGCGGTGATTCGCCCGAGGTCAATCACACGGTTTTTGGAATCCTTAGTTGTCTCGGTCATCACGATATTTGATATCTAACTAGAAAATATAAAGTTTCTGTATATCATCCCATTTCGTCTGATATCCGTTTTCTTATAATTTAACAATCAACCATTAAGACCGAAAACACCTACACATCCAAATTCGTCACATCCAGCGCATTCTTGACGATAAAATCCCGACGCGGTTCAACGATGTCGCCCATTAGCGTCGTGAAAATTTCGTCGGCGGCGATTGCGTCTTCGATGCGGACTTGCAGCATGCGGCGGCTATTGGCGTCGAGTGTGGTTTCCCAGAGTTGTTCAGGGTTCATTTCGCCTAGTCCTTTGTAGCGCTGGATGTGCTGGCCTTTTTTGACTTCTTTCATCATCCAGTCGAACGCTTGTTTGAAATTTTCGATAGACTGCTGACGCTCTCCCATCCGGATATTAGATTGTTCGCCGAACATTCCGGCGGTATCCTCGGCGTATTGCGCGATTTTCTGATAATCCTTGCTATCGAAGAATGCCGCTTGCAGTATGAAGGTTTTGGTATTGCCGTGATGCCGTTTGTTGACAGTTATCGTGTAATCGCCGGCCGACCGGTAATCAAGCTCCAGCGTGAACACCATTTTGCTTTGCGGGTTGTATAGGCGTTCGGCCAATTGGCTGACCCATGCCGCCAAGCGTTCCTTGTCTTGTTTGATTTCATCGCTTACGCGCTCCATGTAGACCAATTGTTCGAGAAACACATCGTCATAACGGCTAGTCAAGCGATTAATGATGGCTAGTACCTCGGTGTATTCCTTCGCCAATTTCTCCAAACCTTGGCCTTGTATCGGCGGTGCGCTGTCATCTGTATGCAGCGCTGCTTTGTCTAGGGCCAGTTGTATCAGGTAATCGTTCAATTGCGCATCATCCTTGACGTAATGCTCTTGTTTACCCTTCTTTACTTTATACAGCGGCGGTTGGGCAATATAGATATAGCCCTTTTCGATGATTTCCGGTAATTGCCGGTAGAAGAACGTCAATAGCAAGGTTCGTATGTGCGATCCGTCGACATCGGCGTCGGTCATTATGATGATGCGGTGATAACGGAGTTTGGCAAGGTTATATTCGTCCTTGCCTATACCGCAACCAAGCGCGGTGATCAAGGTGCCGACTTCTTCTGACGAGATCATTTTGTCGAAGCGGGCTTTTTCGACGTTTAAGATTTTACCTTTTAGCGGCAATATCGCTTGCGTGCGACGATCGCGGCCTTGTTTCGCCGAACCGCCCGCCGAGTCACCCTCGACAATAAACAATTCGGACAGAGCCGGATCTTTTTCCTGACAATCTGCCAGTTTACCGGGTAATCCGGCGATATCCAGCGTGGTTTTACGGCGTGTCATTTCTCGTGCTTTACGGGCCGCTTCTCTGGCTCGGGCCGCATCGATGATTTTATTGACGATCGCTTTTGCGATTTGCGGTTTTTCCAACAAAAACTCCTGCAATTTCTCGTTCATCGTCGATTCGACCAGGGGTTTTACCTCCGATGAAACTAATTTGTCTTTGGTCTGTGAGGAAAACTTAGGGTCGGGGACTTTAACTGAAAGCACTGCCGTTAACCCTTCCCTTGCATCGTCGCCGGTCGTCGAGACTTTTTCTTTTTTTGCTAAACCGTTATTTTCGATGTATTGATTGATGGTACGGGTTAATGCCCCTCTAAATCCGGCTAAATGCGTGCCGCCGTCCCGTTGCGGAATATTATTGGTATAACAAAAAATATTTTCCTGGTATGAGTCGTTCCACTGCATCGCGACTTCGACGGTTACACCCTCTTTTTCGGCGCTAAAGTGAAACACATCGGGAAATAACGGTGTTTTATTTTTATTTAAATGTTCAACGAATGCACTGATACCGCCTTCGAATTCGTAGACGTCTTGTTTATTGGTGCGTTCATCTTCCAGACAAATTCTGACTCCGGAATTTAAAAACGATAATTCTCTGAGTCTTTTCGCCAAAATATCATAATGAAACTCAACATCGCCGAAAGTCTGATCACTCGGTTTAAAATTGATTTTAGTTCCGCTACCCTCGGTCGGACCGATTTCCGTCAATGGTGCTTGCGGTTCACCCATGAGATACTTTTGTTTATAGAGCTTTCCGTTTTTCCTGATTTCCAGATTCAACTCCTCGGACAAAGCGTTTACCACAGAAACACCTACGCCATGTAATCCGCCCGAGACCTTGTAGGCGTTGTCATCGAATTTGCCGCCAGCATGCAGCACCGTCATGATGACTTCCGCAGCTGATCGCCCTTCTTCTTTATGAATATCGACTGGAATCCCTCTTCCGTCGTCAGACACCGTCACTGAACCATCATTATGAATGATAACCTTAACTTCTTTGCAGTACCCGGCTAAGGCCTCATCAATTGAATTATCAACTACTTCGAATACCATATGATGCAACCCGGTACCGTCATCGGTATCGCCGATATACATGCCAGGCCTTTTTCTGACCGCATCCAATCCTTTTAGTACCTGAATATTCGTACTATCGTACTGCTTAATATTTTCGCTCATGTGTGTTTACTACCTTCTCAATGTACCAATGTTTCACGTGAAACATTACGCTTGTTTAATTTCACCATGTTCCACGTGGAACATTTTATAGTTTTTAAGTTTACTCAAATCACCATACTCAGACAGCTCAGTGGCTGTAATAAAAACCTGAACATCCATTGCTTGTAAATATTCTATTAGCAATGTTCTTTTGGTTGTATCCAATTCAGCAGTAAAATCATCAATTAAAACACACACATTGTTACTCTGATGTGTCGACAATAATTGTACTTGCGCAAGCTTTAAACATAAGACTAACAATTTCAATTGACCGCGCGATACAAAGTCCTTGGCGAGTCGATTGTTAACTGAAACAGTTAAGTCGGCACGATGCGGACCACTATGCGTCATTTTATAGCGTAGATCACGATCGAGGTCATCATCCAAGGATTGGCGAAAACCTTTAACGCTATCCCACCCCGATAAATAATTGAATTGAACAGTTTCAGTGCCGAGAAATCGACTGACAAATTCTTGAAAAACCGGCTCAAGCCTTTGTAAATAGGCCCGTCTATATTGATCGACTATTGTACCGTAATTAACCAATTCATTATTCCAGACTTGGATGGAATGCATTTGCCTTTGTTTGATTAAGGCGTTTCGTTGGTTCAATGCGGTTTTATACTGCCGCCAAGCCAAGAGGAATTGTTCGTTTTCATTGAAAGTCCCCCAATCGATAAATTCTCTTCTAATTTGGGGCCCGGTATCCAATAGACGATAAGATTTAGGCTCAATCAATTGAATAGGCAAGGCATAAGCAAGCAAATGCCGGGGTTGATTAGGTAATTGCTGAATTCGTATTTCAGAAACCTTTCCATCGAATTGTACTCCTAGTTGGCAACTGCTGCGCCCGCCCTGTTGCAGCACTTTGCCCGATACGATTAAGTCGTTTCGATCAAAGTTTACGACTTGTTTGATATGGGTGGTTCGAAAAGAACGTGCGCGGCCAAGAATAAATATGGCTTCAAGGACAGAACTCTTACCGCTTGCATTAGCCCCATAAATTAAATTGAGTCCGGGCGATGGTTGCAGACTGGCTTGCCGAATATTTCTAACATTAAAAATGTCGAGCTTTTGTAAACTCATCGGTTATTAGTTGCTAGTCAAAAAAGCACCCGGTTAACACCGGTTAGATGAACAAGCTCGGTTTTTTGTCGCTTCCACATTTGATAATGACTGCGATTTAGAAATTTCAGGAAGTTAGTGAAAAGTTGGCCATAAAAAAGCATGCCGAGGCAATAACTGATTCAGTTGATTTAAAAGGCTTCATTTATCCGTTGATAAAGTTCCCCAAAATTGCATAAAGCAAAGATCATAGACGCATCGGCATCACGATGAATCGATAAGACCTTGTTTCCGGTTCATCAATGATGCAGCAACTGGAATTACGTGCAATCGTCAACTCGGAAATTTCCGAATCGATATTGGAAATCGCATCGAGCACATATTGCACGTTAAACGCAATCGAAAGCGGTTCGCCAACATAATCGGTGACAATTTCCTCTTCGGCTTCTTCGTGTTCAGGATTGTGCGCACTAATTTTCAAGGAATCCGAAGAAAGGTCGAAAGTTACGCCTTTGTATTTTTCATTCGATAGAATCGCTACCCGAGTCAAGGCATCTTTTAATAACTGGCGTTGAATATGAATCGGCGTTAAAAAATCTTGATGGAAGACACGATTGAAGTCGGGGTATTTGGCATCGACCAATTTAGCTGAAAAGATCGTATTATTGATCGTAACCCTTATGTTATTACTGGAAAATTCAACCGCAAGCTCAATTTCAGGATCATCCAATAAACGCACCAATTCCATGACCCCTTTTCTTGGCAGGATGATGCGTGCTTCATATCCTGCTGGATTTTCCAAGTTGTCTTCGAAAACCGATAAACGATGTCCATCGGATGCAACGAGTTTGATACGCGAATTAGAAATGTTGAGTAATAACCCATTGAGATAATAGCGTACATCCTGAGACGCCATGCAAAAAACGGTTTTTTCGAGCGCTTTTTTAAAAAGTCCGGCATTGATGGTAAACCGATGGTCTAACTCGGTTTCTGAAAATTCCGGATAATTTTCGGCAGGCAGTGTACTTAAAATAAAACGGCTACGTCCGGAAAGCACCTTAACTTTGTCGTCGGCGACTTCTAATTTGATATCGGCACTAGTTGGCAGCAAGCGGCAGATATCGAGAAACTTTCGGGCCGGTAAAGTAATTTCGGCAAAAGTCGAATTTTCTATCGCAATTTCGGTAACAATTTGAACTTCAAGATCGGTACCGGTCATTACCAGGCTGTCTTGACGAAAAACCATCAACACATTTGACAAAATCGGCATGGTTTGTCTTTTTTCAATCACACTGACAATTTGCTGCAATGGAACCAATAGCCGTTCTCTATTAATAATATATTTCATATAAGATATTTATTTATATTTACTATTAGCCTATAAAAAAAGCGTGATAAGTCATTTAATATCTTATTTATCAATAACTTACCTTGTATAAAGCCGGAGTTTAAAGCTGTGGATAAGCGCTTGATAAAAAGAGGATAACTATTCTCTTATGCTAAAGACTATACTTATCCACAAGTTAAACACCGTTAATGCGACAATGTTCTCAACAGGTTTAAATAATCTTCCTCAAGCTTTACATCCGAGTCGCGCAAGGAGGCAATGCGTTTACAAGCATTAATAACCGTGGTGTGATCGCGCCCACCGAATGCTTCGCCGATTTCCGGAAAGCTGTGCGAAGTTAATTCACGAGCCAGACACATAGCAATTTGCCGTGGTCGGGTAATGGATTGCCTGCGATTTTTCGACGATAAATCCGCAACCCTAATCTTAAAATATTCGGCGACGGTTTTTTGTATGTTATCGATATTGACGAGCTTATCTTGTAAGGAAATTAGATCGTGCAATGCTTCTTTGGTAAATTCGGTGGTAATTTCGCGTCCGGTAAATTGCGCATTGGCAATGACTCGTCGTAGTGCGCCTTCGAGATCTCGTACATTCGAAGGAATCCTTTTACCGATGAAAAACGCGACTTCCTGAGGTAGATCGACACCCGCCATCATGGCTTTTTTCATTAAAATAGCGGCACGGGTTTCAAGGTCCGGCGGCTCGATTGCAACCGGTAATCCCCAGCCGAAGCGCGATTTCAAACGGTCTTCCAAACCGACGATTTCTTTCGGATATTTATCGCAGGTTAAAACAACCTGGTGTTTTTTTTCCAACAACGTGTTGAAGGTATGGAAAAACTCTTCTTGAGAGCGTTCCTTGCCGGCAAAGAATTGAATATCGTCAATCAGCAAGGTATCGACACCTCGATAATATTCTTTGAAAGTATCGATCGCGTTTTGTTGTAAAGCCTTGACCATATCCTGCACGAATTTTTCGGAATGCAGATAAACGATTTTCGCCGATGGATTATGTTGCAAGATCGCATTACCGATCGCATGCATCAGATGTGTTTTACCTAAACCGGAGCCGCCGTAAATTAATAACGGATTGTATGCCTTGCCGATATTTTCGGAGACTTGAATAGAAGCCGCTTTTGCTAATTGGTTAGATTTACCTTCGACAAAGTTATCGAAAATGAATGCTTTATTAAGAAAGTTAGGGCGTGATTTTTTAGTATCGGGTGCTTTAGTATGCTGCGGTGCAGGAGCCGGCATGGCTTTCTTTGAGCCGATGTCCAATTGTAAGCTTAAGGAGCCGTTGGAAAATTGCTGTATCGCCTCTTCCAGTTTGGCGAAATGATGTTCTTTTACCCAATCCAGCACAAACCGGTTCGGCGCTAATAACTTGATTTGTCCATCGGTTTCGATTGCCTGCAAGGGTCTAATCCAGGTGCTGAATTCCGAGGAAGAAATTTCATTTTCAAGTTTAGCGAGACAGTTGTTCCAGAGTACACTCATTATTTAAGAAGGTAGCGAAGAGTAAATAGATGATATTATAAAAAAAATATGCCACTATACAGCAATCAAATCAGTGCCGACATAATTGACATAAACCGGCGTTTATTCTATCATCCCGGATCTTTTTTATCCGTTTTTGTTAACAATCATCTGAACCAGGATTACAGGCCATGAAAAGAACCTATCAACCCAGTAAAATTAAACGCGTAAGAACTCACGGTTTTCGTGCCAGAATGGCGACTAAAGGCGGCCGCAAAGTCATTAACGCCCGTAGAGCCAAGGGCCGTGCCAAACTAACAGTCTAAGTGATTGACGAACAAGGTATTTAGTTTCCCGCCGCAGTTAAGGTTAAGGAAGCCTTCTGAATATAAAAAAGTCTTTACCAGACCGGTAAAATCGAGTGATGCTTATTTCACATTACTGGCGGTTAGGAATGAGTTTAATCATCCTCGACTGGGTCTGGCAATTGCGAAAAAAATCATTAAAAAGGCTGTGGACAGAAATATGCTCAAAAGGACTGCCAGGGAAAGCTTTAGACTACAACAACACGAATTGATCAATATTGATGTTGTTGTCATGGCCCGAAAAGATGCACTCAATGCATCACCGGAACAATTACAAAAGTCATTGGCAAGGCATTGGCTTAGGTTGGTAAACCGATGCGAGTCTTACTCATAGCAATTATAAAGTTATACCAATACTTTATAAGTCCATTGTTAGGTAAAAACTGTCGTTTTTATCCCAGCTGCTCCTGCTATGCCTTAGTGGCGCTCCATCAACATGGAGCCGCCCGGGGCACCTATCTTACATTCCGAAGAGTATTAAAGTGTCACCCTTTTCACGAAGGCGGGCTTGATCCTGTTCCAGAAAAAATTTGGTAAAAAGAATGGATAACATTAGATTTATATTAGTCGTTACTTTTGCAATGCTGATCTATATGCTCTATGACGCATGGCAAATCGATTACGGTCCAAAACGCGAAACTCCCGTCGCACAACAAACGTCCCAAGACCTTAAGGAAGACTTGCCCACGGCAACCGGCGAACCGCAAGCCGAGTCACGCGCTGAAGCAAAACCCATAGTTACTGAGGTAACCGAACCGGACGCTATTATTAGTGTAACAACCGATGTTCTGGCGTTGGAAATCGATCCCAAAGGCGGCACGATTCGCAACCTTGATTTGCTGAAATACCCTCGTGAAAAAGAAAACACCGCTGTTGAATGGGTTTGGAATCTGTTCGGCTTTTCGAAACCGGAAAAAGACCTTAGTCCGATCCGCTTATTCGATAGCACCCCGGAAAAATTATTTCTGGCGCAAAGCGGTTTGATTGCCGGAGAGGGTTCGGCAAATGCAGCGACTCACCATAGCGTATTTAACTATGAAAAAGATCAATACTATTTAAGTAAAGATCAAGACACTATCACTGTACCGTTGACATGGACCAATAATGAAGGGCTGACTGTCACTAAAACGCTCACCTTCAAACGCGGCAGTTATGCCATTGGTGTCAATCAAACAGTCTCAAACGATTCGACACAACCTTGGACCGGCCGGCAATATAAGCAATTGTTAAGAGTTCCGTATAAAGATGAAGTAGGGCATACTTTTATTAGAACCTATGCCGGCGGCGTCGTTTATACCGAAGAAAATAAGTATCAAAAAGTCAGTTTCGACGACATGGCGAGCGATAAACTGAATGTCAAAACGACAGGCGGTTGGAGTGCGATGATTCAGCATTATTTTGCTGCGGCATGGATTCCGCCCAAGGATCAAGAAAACACGTTTTATACTAAAGACCTCAAAGACTGGCGTTACGTAATCGGTTCCTATTCTCCCGCCTTTACGGTCGAGCCGAACTCCGATATGGAGTTTAGCGCAAAATTATTTGCCGGCCCGAAAATCCAACCGATGATGGAAAAAATCGCCAAAGGCTTGGAATTGACCGTCGACTACGCTTGGTTAACGATTATTGCCAAACCGATTTACTGGTTACTGAATCAAATTCATGGTTTTGTCGGTAACTGGGGTTTGTCTATTATCGGTGTGACCTTATGTATCAAACTGCTGTTCTTTAAATTGTCGCAAGCCAGCTTCCGATCAATGGCAAAAATGCGCAAAATTCAACCCCGTCTGAAAGAACTGCAAGAACGTTTTGCCGATGACAGACAGCGTTTCAACAAAGAAATGATGGACATGTATAAACGGGAGAAAGTAAATCCCTTAGGAGGCTGCTTACCGATATTGGTGCAGATTCCGGTCTTTATTTCTTTGTATTGGGTATTGGTCGAAACCGTTGAATTGCGTCAAGCTCCGTTTGCGTTGTGGATACAGGATCTATCGGCGCAAGATCCGTTTTTTATCTTGCCGATCCTGATGGGCATTACGATGAAAATTCAGCAAAGTCTAAACCCTGCACCGATCGATCCGTTGCAAGCGAAAATCATGAAAATGTTTCCGATCGTATTCACGGTATTCTTTCTATTTTTCCCGGCCGGTTTGGTCTTGTACTGGGTGGTCAACAATACGCTGTCGATCATCCAACAATGGTACATCACTAAAAACCTGGAAGATGCTAAGTAAAACCTGAGTGAACATCGGTACCAACGATACCATTGCCGCGATTGCCACGCCGCCCGGAAACGGCGGCGTCGGCATTGTACGGATATCGGGACCGGCGGTTTCTATTATTGCCGCTAAATTAACCGATCGTCCGTTACCGCCAAGATATGCCGTATTGACACCGTTTATCGATAGCGACGGTTCATTCATCGATACGGGCATCGCCATCTATTTCCCTGCCCCGGCTTCCTATACCGGCGAAGATATTCTTGAACTGCAAGGACATGGCGGTTCGGTCATTCTCGATATACTTCTCAAACGCGTCTTATCGCTTGGCGCCAGTCTGGCACGGCCCGGCGAATTCACCGAACGCGCCTTTCTTAACGGAAAAATTGATTTAGCGCAAGCTGAAGCGGTTGCCGACTTGATAGAAAGCAGTACCGAACAATCGGCGCGTTCCGCACAACAATCGATGCAGGGTGCATTCTCGAAGCAAATTAACGAATTGGTTGAAGAACTGACCGAACTCAGAATCTATGTTGAAGCCGCAATCGACTTTGTCGATGAAGAAATTGATTTTCTCGGTGACGGAGTGGTGCAAAATCGTATCGACCGACTGGTGGAAAAACTTCGAACTATCTTGTCGACTGCGCGACAAGGTCGATTGCTACGCGATGGAATGACGATAGTATTGGCCGGTAAACCCAATGCCGGTAAATCCAGTTTATTGAATGCCTTGGCCGGCCATGACGCTGCGATTGTGACCGACATTGCCGGCACTACACGCGACGTGTTGAAAGAACGTATACAAATCGACGGCATGCCGCTGCATATCATCGATACGGCAGGTTTACGCGACAGCGACAATGCCGTTGAAAAAGAAGGCATACGCAGAGCACGAGAGGAAATGAATCGAGCCGATAAAGTCTTATTGATGATCGATGCCACAGATCCCGAGCATCAATCAATACTCGAGAGCCTGCCCGAGCATGTACCTATCACAAAAATTTACAACAAAATCGATCTAATCGGCATTAAACCTGAGATTCGCGAATCCGAACAAGGCACACAGATCTATTTATCCGTCAAAAAAGAACAAGGCATTGATCTTCTCAAACAGTATTTGAAAAACAGCGTCGGATATCAATCCGAAACCGACAATGTTTTCATAGCTCGGAGACGGCATATCGAAGCCTTACAAAAGGGTTTGATGTTCGTTCAGAGTTCTCAAGCGCAATTACAAAATCATCAAGCCGGTGAATTAGTGGCCGAGGATCTCAGACAAGCGCAGCATTGTCTCGGTGAAATTACTGGTGCTGTTTCGTCCGATGACTTGCTAGGTCTGATCTTTTCCAGCTTTTGTATAGGAAAATAAAGGCTATGTTCGCGTTAGCAGT
>NPIE01006464.1_pt1 | contig 25923 bp, 19 predicted proteins | sample 8637661 | NCBI WGS metagenome assembly NPIE01 (sample SAMN07420842, study PRJNA396082) | bioreactor metagenome | isolation source: sample BA12 brine-fed electro-methanogenic bioreactor BA | place: Japan: Kochi | collected 2016-12-09 | reverse complement strand
TCCCAGTCGTTCTCCGCCAGCCCGTCCTCGATCGATACGATGGGGTACTTCTCGATCCAGGCGGCGTAGAGCTGGGTCATCTCGTCGCTGGTCTTCTTGCCCTGGCCGCTCTTGGCGAGGTTGTAGGCGCCGTCCTCGTAAAACGAACTGGAGGCCGGGTCCAGGGCGATGCTCACGTCCTGGCCCGGCTTGTAGCCGGCCGCCTCGATCGCCTNNGTTCGGCGCAAAACCGCCTTCGTCGCCCACGCTCGTGGCGTAGCCCTTCTTGGCCAGGATCTTCTGGAGGGCATGGAAGGTCTCCGTTCCATATCGCAGGGCCTCGGCGAAGGTTGCGGCGCCGATCGGCATCGCCATGAACTCTTGCAGATCCACACTGTTGTCGGCGTGCTTGCCGCCGTTGAGGATGTTCATCATCGGAACCGGCAGCCGCACCGCCCCGGCGCCGCCCAGGTACTTGTAGAGCGGCAGGTCGGCCGCCACGGCCGCCGCCCGCGCCACCGCCATCGACACGCCCAGCGTCGCGTTGGCACCCAGCTTGCCCTTGTTGGCCGTCCCATCCAATTCGATCATCACCCGGTCAATCTCGGCCTGCCGGCGCGGATCCATACCGACGAGCTTCGGTCCGATCGACTCGTTGACGTTCTTTACCGCCTTGAGGACGCCCTTGCCGAGGTAACGCTTCTTGTCACCGTCGCGGAGCTCGACCGCTTCGTTCTCCCCTGTCGACGCACCCGAGGGGACTGAGGCGGAAACGCTGATGCCATTGTCCAGTTCGCAGAACACCCGAACGGTGGGGTTGCCTCGCGAGTCCAGGATTTCCATCGCACGTACCGCTGAGACCTTTGTCTTCATATCTTCTCCTTCGTTGTCATTGCTGTTGCCGTCGCCACCGTCTGTGAAAAGACGCCCTGCGATTTCGGCTGGCCGGACGCTGGCGGGTTCATCGTCGTACCCCGATGCACATCGCCGCCATGCTAACGCGAGCGGCCCGCACCCGCAAGCGGAATCTCCCCCGCCGGCAAACAGGCCTTGACCTGGCCGAACCGGGCGGGTATCCTCCGGCCACGTGCCGGTGGGCCGGGCATACGCACGGCAGGCCCTGAACCCATCGGAATGTCCGGTGCGACGGAAATATTCGACAGGTTCGGCACATATTGCCGATAAGCCCGGAGGCCGGGTGTCTCAGTGTGATGGACCGACCGAACGGTTGAATGTAAGACAAGGACGGCGGATGGGGCTGCTTCGCGGTGATGCCGAGAAACGCCACGCCTGTCGTAGTGTTGACTGTGGGCTATGCTGAGCCAGAAAATTCTCCACTTCCTGCTCTTCGTCGTCTTTTTCAGTGTGGGAGCGGGGGCACTGGGTGGGGCCGCCCTGTGTGACGACCTGATCCTGTACTGGCGGAACGAGCACCTCGTCGAACAGGCCCACCTCTCCCTGGATCGCCTCCGAGCGCTGAACGAGGACTACGATGCGCTGCTCAAGGAGTTGCAGGACGATCCGAATCTTCTCAAACGCATCGCCCCGGCCACGCTCGGTACCCAGCCGGAAGACCCCAACGCGGTTTATCCGAAGGCCCGTGCCAGGGAGCTGGCCGTCGCCCGCCGGACCCTGATGGACGAGACCGGAGAATCGGCCCAGGACGTCAGGATCCCGAACTGGCTCCGCCGGTGCAGCGAGCCCCGCCACCGCATCGCCTTGTTCTTGGCCGGGGCGGGCCTTGTGCTAATCTCCCTGGTCTTCTTCACCCCCAAAACCGACCCCGCACGCGAAGAGGTGCCGTAGCCAAGAAACTCGCGCGCTGACGCACAAAATCTCTTGCACGAACTATCTGAAATGCTAAACTAAAGGTTTACGACACCACCTTCGGGCAGGTAGCTCAGTTGGTAGAGCAACGGACTGAAAATCCGTGTGTCGGCGGTTCAAATCCGCCCCTGCCCATTCCACTTTCCCCCGTTCCAACTGCTGCCAACTCGTGACATACGCTGTCTAAGTTCTCATTTTCCAATAGGTTACAATCGGAGGCGTTTTCGCGGTTTGTCACGTCCCTGTTGCCAACCGTTGCCAGTCGGTCACAGGCGGAGAAAGCCGTAGGTGTCGATTTAGGTGTCAACTGGGGTGTCAATTTTTTCGGCGTGTTCGAGGTCGCATCCGCAGTCCCATCGTAGGTGCCGGTTGCCCTGGCTTGCTGGCTCGTAAGATTTTGCAGAGACAGGTCCGGCAGATTCTCGATGGCCTTGGCCTCCTGCCCGGTCAGCGTGTGCGTGTACCGCGACATGGTCAGGTTGATGTCGCTGTGCCGCATCAGGCTCTGGGCGATCTTGGGGTGGACGCCACCGGCAGCGAGCAGGCTGCCCATCGTGTGGCGCAGGGAATGGAAGTCGGCGTACCGCCCGGCGTCATCCAGGTAGGGGATACCCGCTCTTTCCAGATCGGTCTTCATCATATCCGATGTCCGCTTGGTAAGCTGCTTGTACGTCCCGCCGAACGCTTTGGCCCCTGGCATCTTCTCCGTGAAGAACTCACTCAGGAGCCTCGCGGTGTCCGGACGCAGTGGCAGCGTATCCTGCCGTCGTCGTTTGCTGTGCCCCGCCTGGACGCTCACTTGCAGGGCGTCGAGGTCGAAGTCCTGTACGCGGAGACTCCGGATCTCGTTGGCCCGCAGGCCGGTCTCAGCGGCGAACCGGTAGAGCAGATAGCGTTCGTATCCGGTCATGCCATAGAGCAGGGGGGCTGCCGCAGTGGCCTCCAGAAGCCGCTTCAACTCATCGGGGTCCAGCGAGCGGCGCACCCGTCTGCGATCCACGTGGGCGTTGACGTTCTTGAGATGCTCGACTGGCGACGCGGCCGCACGTCCGTCCTCGACCATCCACCGGCAGAACTGCTTGAACGCCTGGAGGTAGTAGTTGTAGGTCTGGGCGCTGATGCCGTCGCCGTGATTCCGCAGGCCCGCAAGGTAGTTCTGAAGCCGGCTGGCCTGTATGTCCGCCCACAGAGCAAACCGGCACCCCACAAGGGCCTTGCGGACTCGATTGGCCGTCAACCGGGCATGTTCTACGGTATCTCCGCTGTCCAGCAGGGCCTGCCGGAATTGTCCCAGGTGTTCCAGCAGGGGTCTGCCGCGATGCTCCTTGTAGCGGTCGATCACTCCCTCGGCGGCAAGTGCCGCTTCCTTCTCCAGACGAGCGGCCATCTGCCTCGTGGCCTCCTTGTCCGTGTGACCCTTGACCCGCTGCTCGATGCCGTCAGCGTCGATGTACTTCACGTACCAGCACTTCGACTGCCTCTTGACCTTCTTGCCATTCACCATCCTGTTGTATTTCCGCCGGTAAACGCTCGCCATAGTGTCACCTCTTCTTCCTGAGAGCCTTTCGCTCCGTCTTGATCGGCCTCAACTCCAGACCAAGGTATTCGCTGAGCGTATCGAGTGTCTCCAGGTTACATCCTCCGGTCCCTTTGACGATGCGGAGTAGCACGGACTGGTTCACGCCGGTGTCCTTACTGATCCGGTAACGGGTCACGCCAGAGTCCTCGATTGCCTCGGCCAATTGCTCTAAGATCGTCGCCATATACGTAGATTGTATAATACTATGCGCCATGTCAAGCTTTTTCTCGATCTTTCTTCACAATCGTGCCAAATTAAAGAACTTGGCACGATAGCAGTTGTGCCAGAATAGAATCCTTGATTCTGGCCCAATTCTTCAAAGATGCCAAGATGCCAAGTTCTACGTGTTCTACGGATCGTGGCACGCGGTATCCTTGCCCGGAGCAGTCGGGGGCAACTTCCACATCCACGCACCGCCGAACTGTTCCCGATAGGGCTTGATGCCGAGTTCGTCTTTCGCCCGGTGAACGGTTCTCCAGACATAGCCGGCATCTTGGGCCTCTTCCTTGATCTTCGCCGACGCCATCGGACCGTCCCGGAGTAGATCTTGTAGCCATTCGGCCGCTTGGTTCCGGGCTTGCGGTTCCGGGCCGGGTTTCTGCTTTTCATTGCCATTCTCTGTGGCCAACGCGTCATCGGCGGTCATCTTGACGGGGTCGCGTTCCCAGCTAATTGCCGGCGGGTCGCCCGCGATGGAAAATGCCAATCCGCCTCCTTCGGGTGCCAGGTTGTTCTTGCCCGGCAGAAGAAGCCGACGGTCCTTGTTCTCCTTATCCCGTGTCAGATGCCACACCGCCCGTGCAATGCCGGTGAATGCCCGGCTGCCTAGTGCCAGGTCGTCGGCGAAACTACCGCCGCTCTTGCGTCGATGGGCGACGACCACCACAGCCGCGCCGTACTTCTCGGCCAGCTTTGCCACCGGAGCGAGCACGCCTCGGACCTCGTTGTCACGGTGAGCATCCGTACTACGGCCCAGGAACGATCCAATCGGGTCTACAACCACCAGCTTACAGTCGGGATGCCTCTTAAGAGCGGTCTCCAGGGCCTCTACATCGGCCAGTGTGAACATCACTTCCTTCGACTCGCCTTTTTCCCCGACTTGCCGCACCATCGCCAGCAGATGGACCCGCCAAACATCTGCGTAGTGGACGTCCAGTCGAGGCCGAATCGTATCGGCCGGATCATCCTCGGCCGAGATGAAGATCGCCGACCCGCTCGGACAATCGGTCCCGTCGGGCCAGGGCGAGCCGGTGGATACCCGGGCCGCCATGTACGTCGTCAGGAAAGACTTGCCTGCACCCGGCATCCCGACAAGCAGCGTAATCCTCCCCAGCGGCACCCGCCGCAACCACAGCCACCTGACCTCCGCCGGCTCCACATCGGCCAGGCAGGTGAGGACCGGACCGCCGACGATCTCACTGTGGTCCAGAGGAACAGCATCATTGACAAGGCATTCTACGATCCCGCGTAGGGCGTCCGGTTCGACGGCATCGTGCGATTCCAACCAGTCGTAGATGTCGCCCTTGTGTGGCAGTTCGGGAAGATCGACGATCTTGACGCTCGGAGTGGGTTCCAATGTGGCCAGGATGCCGGCGACCTCCTTGGCGTACCGCCTGCCGGCAGGATCGTTGTCGGGCAGGATGACCACCTCGCGGCCTGCCAACGGGTTCCAGTCTGCCGTCTTCGCGCTCTCGCAGCCGTGCGGGCTGGTCGTTCCCAGCAGACCGATGGAGGCCGCCGCATCCGCCGCCTTTTCGCCCTCGCACACATAGACCCGCTCGTCGGGCCGTGCGAGCAGTTCGGGCAACCGGTACAGCGGTCGAGGCTCCGGCATCCCACCAATGATCCACCCTTTGGCAGTCTTACTCACCGGGCGAATGTCTTTGCCGCCACCTGTATCCCATCGCACAACCATGCCCACCGGATGCCGGGCCGCATCGTGATAAGTCCACACTGCCGAACGTGGTCCATGCTTGCGTTCCAACTCGGCGATAGCATCCTGCGACGCCGCGTAGACGGGCGGATCGCTCTTCTTGCGTCTGCTAGCCTTCCTGGCCTTCGTCGCCACCTGTGGAGCCGAACAGGGCTTCCGATTGCTGTCCAGCATCAGATCCGCCAGTGTGAGCCCCAGGGCAGCGACGACAGCCTCCGTCGTGCAACCGGCATGGCAATGAACCAGTGCCCGGCCATCATCTCCGACAGCGACAGATAGACTCGCTCGTCCATCATCATGAGCGGGACATCGTGCCGTCCAACCGTTGCCGTTCCGTTTCACATCGGGCAACTTCGAAAGTACCAATTCCACCTGCTTCATTGGCGACCCCCTTCCAGAAGACCAGCATCAACCTTCAGCCGGATCAGGGCGTCGATGGTGTCCAGGACCGCAGCCCGCTCTCTCGCATCAGGGCTCGGCGACTGGAGTTTGAAGAGCAGTGCGGCCAGAGTACCATTGATTCTGCTTGCCCGCCGCGATATCCGTCGGTATGCTTGATCTGTCGAGTTCCTCTGGGCCACCGTGGGTGCGGTGGCCTGCTTCTTTTCTTGTCTCACCTGGCCACCTCCTTCTTGGCGTTCCACGTCTTTCGGTCCGGCGCGCCTGCTTTGAGCCACGCGGAGATTTCCTCCGCCGACCACCGGACCGCGCCCCCGATGCGGATCGGAGCAGGAATCTTCCCACAGGAGTTGAGTCGGAAGATCTGACGCTTCGACAGGCTCAGAATCTTGCTGAGGTTTGCGGCGTCGAGAAGAGCGTTCGGTGTACTGGTTGTACGTACCTCTGTCATTATGGCACCTCCAAACTTGGTCGTGTTTCACTCATGTCACTCAAGAGGTATTCTCTTTCATTAATGAGTTACTACGGTGCGGAGGTGCCGTCTTCCAGCGCGATCAGATGATTTGGGTGTGCGCATTCTTGGTGCGCACCGCTACTTGGTACACAGGGATTTCTGGTGCGCGGGAAGCACTCGCGGACAGAACTGTTATGACTGGTCGTATGTTCTGAATTTCTCTTGAAGGTCGGCTGTGTTCCAGGCCGTTTCGGGGTCGTTTCCCAGCTTGCTCAGGTAGCGTTTGTACCGTATCCATTCAAGCGCACACGGGTTCTTCTTGTTGCTTTGGCTGCCTGGGCAGTTTGTCGCATTTGCTCTGCCCGTCCAGAATTCTTTCCCGCATGATGGCGCGCGACATCGTCTCAAGAAACGCGGCTTTGAACATCTATTGCGCAGTCCTTGCGCTATGCGAAAGGCCGGCTGAACAAGCAGCGCGGCCGCCGCTCGTTCTAAATCCCAACGGTTTATTTCTTCGTGCGCGACCTCCAAGTATACATCGTACGTTTCGGCGCCGTCCGGACGCCGACTCCAATAGCCTACGGGCCGCCCATACTGAATATAGTCATTGAGATCGAAGTGTTGATCCTCAGTCAGTGGAACATCCTCGACAATTCTCTCTTCTATTTCGCGCAGGTATGACAGGTGTTCCTCTATGACTAGCCACGCGCAGTTCCACCAACTCTCCTCCTCCGAGACGGTGCGGATAACCGCCCGATGCAGCCAGGAAAAGGCCTCTGCCCACCGTTCCTCGATCTCCGCCTCAGACACCCGTACCAAACCGGAAAGCATTGTGTCAGGTCCGCACATCTCCCAGTTTGCTTTCCCGACAAGCGAGACGACTGCGTCCCCAATTGTGCGACTGGAGGCAAGCGCCTTCGTCGTGTCCCTTATAGCCTCCAAGATAGATGGCGATTCTTGCTTTATCACCTCGTGCCAGTGTTTCCAGTAGAGATCGAAGAAGGCGCGCTTGCTGTATTTCTTGTTCCCTAGCAGCGTTAACACACAGAGACTGCGCATTGCTCCAAAGGGTATATGTACGTCACTCAAACGATCAAAAATCTCATCCCCCGCCTGCGCGATAAGGGCCCACAATGTCCTCTGACGGCACGACATCCACTCCGTGAGATCCCGTTCGAAGCCCAGCTCTGCTGCGAACATGGCCAACTTGCGCCAGCCGCTGTGCCAGATATCTACCAGGTCTTCCAAGCTGTATGAATGGCCATATTCGATTTGTGGCACCTTCGAACCCTCGCCATGACAGCGGATACTCTACTCGGTCGTGTTCTCCACAGCATACGTCTGACGTTCGCAGGAGGCAACATCTGACCGCGTTTTTCCTTGCTTGGCAACCCTCTGCGAGTAGAATGCCGGTGTTGATCGAATGCGTTGGAGAGCCCTTTGGGATGAGCACAGATCATGGCGAGAGAGCTTGCGCCGAAGGGATCTTCAGTTCGCCAGCATGGTCCTCTGAGGTGCAACGAATCGCGCGGCGGAGACTACGACCTACTCACAGATGTCCTCGCGTTGCCCCTCGGTCATCACAGGCATTAGCCACACATGCCGTTCGCGACGAAGTCATATGCATCCAACTTCTGTGGCGTTAGGTCATGACCGACGACATCCTCAAACACCTCATCAGAATAGTCGCCCACCTTTATCCCAGGATTGGACGAGAGCCAGAGGCTTACGAACAAGGTCGCAGGGTTGCCAAACACCGTCACCAGTGTGTCGTAGACTTCGTGCCGGCATCGGCTGACCAGATTTCCCAATGCCTCGACAAACAGTTCTGACTCGTCCCCCTCATCTGAGAGACAATCCCTATCCGCCATGCTGCCGAGCCTGACCAGGTTGAATGTGTCTTCGTATGCTGTCAATTCGAGGAGGATGGGTTCGACGTCCCGGTGCTCTTCCCAAGCCCTGTCGGCGAACTCGATGAACATCATGCCAAGAGCCACTGCTCTGGCCAGGACCCAGTGTTTCTCGACATCATTCTCGTATGACGCTTTACCCGCCTGCACGAAGCCTTGCCATGCCTTCCTGAACCATCGCATCTCCGGCTCATCCACAAAGAGGCAGAACTGCCTGAAGATATCCGAAACCTCTTCCCATTCTACGGTGGGTGAGCTCATATCATGGCCAGCATCCTACTGAAGCAGGGCGTCCTTTCTCCGACTATCAGGAGCATGGGTTTCGCTCTATCACGATTCCTACTCGATTTTCATGCCGTCGATGTTTGCTTCGTCGAGGGGTTCCTCGACGGCATTTCGCAGCCAGTTCGGGTCGTATCCGTCGGAAGCTTGGGCCTCGACGACCACGTGAATCTTACCATCATCGGACTTGTCCGCCAGATTCGCGATGGCCTGAAATGACTTGAAGACCAGGTCGCGGGTAGCTGGGAAACTGATGCGAATATTCGTTCTCACAGCTGACTTCGGTCCCGCCGGAGTCGGTCCAGGGCCGGGTGGAACGGGTTCCGGTCCCGGCGGTGTTGGACCGGGTCCAGAGGGCGTCGGGCCAGGACCCGCTGTTGGTGCTGGTACTGGCACAGCAGCAGGCACCATGAGGAAGCCATTCTCCAGATCCACCTCGTCTTCACTCATTGGCCGGTTCAATGCCACCTTGTCTAGGGCGACCTGATACTTGCCGTCGGGGCCCAGCGCTGGCGACCCGGTGGTGTAGGCAAACTTGCCTTCCGCCACGCCGCAAGCGGTGGCCCTACAAATTACAGCATCCGAAGTGATTCGGAGGCGGTCAGGGATCTCGAAGAATGCGTCTCGTACATCCGTCGTTCGTACGCCTAAGCGAGGCGGTTCACCAGCAGCCAACGCCTCGCCCAGTCTCATTCGGTCGATAATCTTCTGCGGCTTCAACGATCCATGAACCTTCCGCGTGCCCACATCGGTAAGCAACTCCATTACCCGTTCATGCACGCCCGTGGCCTGAAGCGGTCGGCCGCCCTTTTCGACCTTCTCCAGGTCCAATGCGCCGCCGGTGCCCACGCGTGGCAACCATACTGCGGGATAGAGGTCACGGAACGCCGACTCAGCGGCCGACTCCTCCGTCTTCCTGCGTTCCTTGAGTTGATCGGCTTGATCCTTGGTCAGTCGGTGCTGGCTCTTTTTCGACTCTACACGCTCGATGGCCATGAGGTACCGCACCGCCCGGCGCAGGGTCTCCAGCGGCTTCTTGTCTGGCACAGCCAGTGCCACGCCGTTGCGGTACTTTCTGAGCGTGTCACCATACTTGGACAACATCGTTCTGGCGACATCGTCTTGTTGGCTTGCGCTCTTGTCCGCAAACTCTAAGGGCAGATACCCGATCAGGAACTGTGGCTCCTTGTCGGGCAGATCCTGGCTCGTCGCCGGCCAGACAATGGTTTCATGGTGCCCCGCCAGCTTGCCTTCGAGCTTCTCCTTGATCTTCGCTCGCACGCTGTCTGGGTCGCGGGCAACGTCCTGCTCGGCATCTTCGATCAGTTTCGTAACATTCGGGTCCTTCTTGAAGCAGTACCGGATGCCATCGTAGTGCAGGTACAGACACGAGTTCCGCAGATCGGACAGCACCGAGTTGGCCGTTACGCTATCCAGATCGGGTCCGATGCATGCCGCCAGCAACTCGGTCTCAGTCACGCCCGGCGGCAGGGTCTCGGTCCCTTCTTCTCGCTTCAGGCCACCGAACGAATAGGCCAGAATGGCTGTGGCCAGCCGCATTGCGGGCTGAACGTTCGCCATCGCCGGGATTTCCTTGGCCATACGTTTGTCAATCCGTCTGGCCCTGGCATTCGGACCGACGAGATCGTGCGTAATGACAGGCGCGTAATCTTGACGCGGGTCCAGATCCTTGAGCATGGCCCGCAGTACATTGGCATCGTGCAGTGGGATATCGGCTGGGCCAAGTACCGGCTTGGCGCCCCCCTTGTCTTTGATAGCGTGCAGACAAGAAGCCAAGAATCGGAGAGCGCCGCGTGTGCGCTGGAAGCCATCCACGCTGGTCCACCGTCCGTTCATCACGTCGATCAGAGCCGGGTGAAACGGATAGGCTGTCTGCATCCGGCTGGTAAGTTGAACCGCCTGTTCTTCGGCGTCCTGCTTGGCCGATGCCGTCTCCGCTCTCGCCCGCCAGAACCCACCGATCACATCCCCATACGTCTTGGCGATCTCCTGCGCCACCTCTACCGCCGGCTCAGCGCCCAGGAGACGTCGCTTGACCACGGCCAGCACCTCATCACCGGTCACCGGCTCGCGGACCTGGTCCTTGCGACTGGTGAGCTTATCGAGTTCCTCCAGCAACGCAATATTGCCCAGCGATTCGCGGGCGCTCCATTGAAGCGAATACACCATGACGGCGTTCTCGCTGTTGGAGACCTCGACAGTCAAGTTATGAATGAAGCCGAGTGACAGCCTCTGGAGCGTGGTATCGCCGACGATGTGGGAGCCGGAGTTGTCGATGTACTTCAAGACCTCGTCGAGCAGCAACAGCACCGGCCGGCCGTCTGCTGCCAGCATGGCTTGAATCTCATCACCCTGCGGACACATGCGCTCCCGGTCATGCCTCTCGACCACCTGATACGCCTTGGGGCCAATCTGCCAGGCCAGCCAGCCCCACATGGTATTGACCGTCTTTCCCTCTCCGACTTCCTTCCCGCCGGCTACAGTGAATTTCTCACCGTCAAAGACCGCTACGCTCACCGGCCCCGGATCGGCCAAATCCTTGCAGGAGGGTATCTGGTTAAGGCTTTTGCGGGAACGGGCGGCGTGCAGCAGCGATGCCAGCGTATGCGATTTTCCTCCGCCAAAGGGGCTGCGGAGCTTGAGCACCCGGTTATAGCTGCCCTGGCCCGCCAGAGACGCCAGCACCTCTTCCAACAATTTGCGCAGGTCGCTCGTCGGATAGGTCGCAGCGAAAAAGGCGTCGGGGTCCCGGTACACCGTCGGCGCCGTTGCATCGCCGACAGCGATGGCCCCCAAGTCAATGGCGAAGACCGCCTCCGCCAGCGATCCCGACTCCACATCGGGGTGGAGCTTTACCAGTTCTGTCCAGGGTTTCAATGCGTGAATGCTCATGGCTGCCCCTCTTTTGGTGCGTCGTTTTCACCTTCGCCCATTTCTGATCGCTCGATAAGCTCCTGTCGATTGGTATGCTTCGTCAGCATAACGCTCTCATTCAAGCGTCCGAGCACTGCCTCAAGTAGAACTGGCTTGGAGGGTTTCTTCCTTCCAAGGGAGGCACCCAATTCGGTCCGTAGGAGATTAAGATCACCGAGGCCAACAGCTTCAATATGCTCACGTGCTGCGCCGGGATCTCCCCCCTTCGCGATCCTGACGGCTTCGTCGTAGATCGCCATGACTTGGTCCCGCGTCATAGTCGGCGGGCCGACTGCTGCTGTCCTCGCCCCACCACGCTTGCGCGAAGTAGCCTTCGGGAAGGCTGCTGGGAAAGCACGCTTGGCCCGGGTTTCGATCTGCGTCAGCTTCCGCGACATCTCTTTCATGACAGCTTTGACTTGACGCAACTCGTCGGCCAGGCGAGCAGCTTCCTCCTGAGGAGTGTTGAACATATCTTGACTAGGCATTGACGTACTCCACTGACTCTCGCCACAGATTCTTGAAATCGGCAACCATCTCGGCTGGGACGCCGCCACCGGTAATCGCTCGTTTGATTCCCACTCGTTCGCGGATATAGGCGTTGTAGTATCGCGTGTCAATTCGCTGGCCTTCAGCTGCGCCCGTACATGCACGCTCCACTTCACGTGCGTAGAACTGGACCTCCTTGGTAGGCGAGTTACCCCAAGTCTTGGCCTTGTTCATGAACACGCCTATCTTCGGCAGCGGATGTGGCTCGATACGCATGCGTAGCGAATTTAGGATCAGGCTTGTGCCGCGTGCTGCGAAGAAATCCGGATTTACTGGAATTAGAACCAAATCGCAGCAGCTCAGGACGCTGTAGGATAGAAGAGTGAAGGACGGTGGACAGTCGAACAACACGTAGTCATATTGCGGTAGCTGTTTCGAGTTCGTGATCTTTCCGAGCAGTCGGTGAATGAAGTCCTTTACGCCGTCTCGATCAAAGACTTCGAGCTCCAACCAGTACAGATCCTCGACTGATGGCACGAAATGGAACTGTTCAGTAATCTGGTAGATGAAATCCAAACCGACGGGAAAATCAAAGTGTGCCGCGGGCTTCGTGAACGCATCTAACGCATCGAAGATCGTCTTCTTGCGGCTAATGGCTTTCTCGTACCACTTACCAAACCGCTCCTCCAGCGTCCCGGTATCTTCGTTCAGTGCGATGGCCTGCGTAAGAGACATCTGGGCATCCAGGTCGAACATCAGGACCCTCTCTTGCGACATGGTCGATAGGACGTCACCAAGGCACCATGTTACTGTCGTCTTCCCGACGCCACCCTTGAAATTGATAGTGGCTATTGTTCTCGGGCTCTTGTCTGCCATTGCATGTCTCCTCTCATTCCGCTATCAACCGTTACGACCAAACAGACTACCCATTCCCCTTTCCAAAGTCGAAGGCACGTTGCCTGTCCTGCTTATCCTCCTTGGCGGCCTTCTTGCCGACTACGACGGCGGCGACGCCTTCTTCGATCAGGCTGCGCCAGTTGGCGAGGAGTTTTCCTAAGGCGGATTGCTCGGCGGTGGTGGTGCTGACCAGCTTGGCGGCGTCGGCTTCGCTCTTGCCGGACAGCGCTGCGCCAGCCAGGGCTTGGGCCAGCACGCGCAGGCGTTCGCGGTCGGGACGGGCCTCGTCGAGGAACTCCGCCAGCCTGCGGGGGCTGTTCTCCATCAGCCACAGCACGCGGTGCAGCACGTCGATCAGTGGAGCGGGTTGGCCGTTCCCATCGGGCAGACCGAGCCTGTTATCGCCGCCACGCTCGGTGAAGTCCCGGGCGCGGTACTTGGCCTTCTTCTTCTCGATCAGGCCATTCGTACCGCTAGACAGCCCCTGCGGGCCATCCAGTTCGATATGCGTGCCGTTCGAGAAGACGATGGCTTCGCCCGCATCCAGGGCGGTCGTTTTGTAGATGTATCGCCAGAGCACATAGAACCGGCTGGAAGCGTCCACGGCGCTGACGTTGCCGCCCGCCTCGCCGGAGAGTTTGGTCAACATGGTGTCAAGCACGACACCCTCAACCTCCGCCAAGAATTTCTCAGCCGGCACCTCTTCGCCGTTCGCATACTCGACCTTCTCATACTTGGTGAACGCCCGCAGCCCCGCACCAACACACGCGATCACCAGATCGGCCCCGCCGATCCCAACCTCCCATAGTGTTTCCACTCGCTCGCGCACAATCTGCCGTAACTCCGGCTGAACGTCATTCTCGTAATCACCAACACCGGAAGTTGTGGAGCGACGTCTGGCAACAAGGAAGATGCTTGATGCAAGCATCGCCTTGTCAACCTTCTTCCGGCCGCCGACAGCCTCAGTCTCCAAAGGCCAGGCCTCGACGATAGTGAAGCCCGCCAAGCGCGACGCATCTACCAGTGTTGACCACCCCAGGGTGGTCTTATGCGCATAGACGATGGTGATGATGCCATTAGGCTTAAGGACTCGGTGAGCCTCTCGCAGGGATGCCGTCATCAGATCCTCGTAACGGCGACTTGCAGCCTTGTTGTCGCCAGCATGACGGTAGGTCGCCTTGACGGCCTCGGACTTCTTTGGAGTCAGTTCCGATGCGAAGTGAGCCGCATGCACGTTGCCGACGCTCCGCTTCAGCCACACATAGAATGCGTCCGACAGATTACTATATGAGTAGTTGTCATAGTACGGCGGATCGGTGATTATCGCATCAAAGTGCTCATCGGCGAACGGGAGTTCCGTTGCCGAACCACGTACGGCTGTGGCAGCATTTCCAAGCCCACTCAGTGATTCATACGCCCGGACTGCCCACATAAGAGCACTCTGATATGACGCTGTCGCCCCCGAGAACGGATTCGCTTCGAGGAAGTCCCATGACATGGGGAACTTCCCGTCACCCCAGGGGCCTTCAATCGTCTCACGCCCGGTGTGGATGAATGCAAAGGCGTTGTGCTGCGTCACCAGTCGTGAGAACGAGAGACCAACACACGTGTATAATGCGTGGGCCCGATCACGATCACCCACCACACGCTCCATATCATCGAGAAGGGATCGGAGTTGCTCGGCAACGGCGAGATGCAGGAGATTCTGGCGCTCCGTGAAAGCGGCCCTCCATGTCGTGAAGCCATAACGCTGGATATCGAAGGAACGTGGATTCGCCTCCAGGGGCTCGGTCGGTGGTGTCAGTCCTGATCGTTCCTCGATCTCGGCCAGTCTGCGGGCAACCTCCTGATCCAGATTGCCTGCCTCCTCAAACGGCACGTACACCTTGCCGGTCTTGCCCGGTCTCTTACACATGATGGCCATTGGCTGTACGCCAAATCCTGACGTACACCCGACCTGTTTCGTATAAGGGCTATCGGCAACGGTACCGCAGAAGGGGCACACCGTATTCCCACCCTTGGAGAAGTCGGAGGGGTCGAAATCAAAGCCGTGTTCAGTATCGGCCTCGACGATCTTGAACTGTATCCTCTTTTGCCTTGTGTTTTGAGTTGGAGCCATCGCGACGAAACGATTCCCGCGCTTGCAGAGCCATGTCTGGCGAAGCATTGGCACCTGCGCGCCGCATCCCGGATTCTTGCAGGGAATGGTTCTGGTCCACAGGTAAGCGACGGGGATGAGGTAGCCTGGTGGGATAGCTTCGTGCTTTCCGCCTGTCTTAAAGAGCAGCGACTCAGGCTTCTGGGGTTTCTTGTCTTTGCACGCGGGGTCAGGCACCAGCGGATATAGGTCGCCAATTTGTTCTCGCACCTTCTCGAAGACCATGTTCCCCCAATGTTGCACCTCCGCTGCCAATCCTCCCCACGTCATCTGGCCCTCTGCATTGCGTTCGCCAGTTGCGCCGCCAACCGTCTTGTCCGCTAGCCCATACTTCTGCGGGTATACCAGAGTGCAAAGCTCGATGATATGGGCTACCGGGTTGAGTTCGTTGGCGCTGACGTCACAACCAAGGCGAATGGCCTCCAATGGGATTGCCCCACCACCAGAGAACAGATCAAGTACACGAGGACGAGGGGCCTTTCCGGTTAGGATATCATCCACAGATACCGGCGTCCCCATTGTCGTTAGCCGCTCTGCATGGGCCTCGGCGATATGGTGTCGTGCATTCTGAACCAGGCGAGCCTGCGGCGGGTGGACGCATAGATTCGTGACAAACTCCCCGCCTGCTCGCCGATTCAAACCTCGTTTGGTGCCGTTCTTCCGGGCTGTGTGCTTGGCAGGGTCGGCAGGTGGGTTCTTGATTGTGACATCTCTTACCCATCGGTCGGCGGGAACGAGAGCACCGTACACCGCAGCCCGACAGGAACGAAGTGGCCGTCTCGCCCACCATAGGTGAAGCGTATTCACGTGGCCCTTGGCCGTCGTATTCTCCCGACCAAGAGCTTCAATCGGCAAGTAATCTTCAATCAGTCTGATGTCATCCATTCCAATCTGCCTTGAACCTTGTGACCCATGAAAGGATAGAAACCATCCCATCAAGTCTCGGACATCTTTTCCATATACCGACTCTGAATGCGTTTGATGAAGTCCAAGAGAATCGGCTTTCCGTCCAGTTCCCCATTATCGAGCAATTGCATCGCGGCTCTCAGTCGCTGCTGAATACGTCGCTGAGTCGTCTTTGCAATCCGCCCTTTCCCAGCAAGCTCAAGTCCGGATACGACGATGTCTTTCGCACCTTGTGGAGCCCCCCAGTAGGGAATGAGCAGGCAGGCGGTGGCATTGGCGAGCTTTGCCGCACTAGCCTTCTTCCGATCTTTGATATGCCGAGGAAGCTCTCTCTCAATGGCGATCCGATAGTCCTCACTTAGCTGTCGCTCAAATTGATCCAATTCCTCCATCACTAAGACCAAACGCTCGGGATCGTGAACTGCAAGTCCATCTTTTGTTTTCTGTTGGATTGCGTGATATTTATCCACGAATCTGTCTTCGATGGCTATCGCGTGTAGATCGAGAACGTCATCAATGGACAGCGCATCCAGCACATCCAGTGGGAAATGAGTATGAGTCGCGGCTTTGACCAAATCCACAAATATCTTGAAGAAGATCTCACTTTCCGACAGATGAGTTCGGCCGTTTGCCATATCGGTAAGACTAAAATCCATCAAGTTCTCCTGCGGCAGGAGACCTTCAGAGTACACGGCCTTTGCGCCCGAGAGATAGTACACGAAATCGGCATACGCAGAGAGTATGTGCCACAGGTCCTTGTTGCCGGTGTCTTTCGCCAACATGTAGACGTCCTTGCGGCTGAGCATGGAGAGGTCGGCGATCTGCCCAGCAAGACCCGACGGGACCACGATCCCAGCTTGCCGTAAGCATGACCGCAGCAGGCTCTGCTCATCTGTGATGTCTGACAGGAGCCGCTCCTTGAACCACCCAGCCGCCTGCTCGATTTTCCATCTCATAGCAAGGGCTACCTGGGAATCTAGCATTTGCGCCATCTCGCGGCGCACGGAGCCTTCATACTGAGCGGATTCCTTCCCCTCGACGAGTTTCGAATCAAGGAACCCTTCGAATCCTGTAAACTCGGAGCGGAGGGCAGGTACAATCACTTCCTCTGAGAAGAGTCGCGGATGAGGAAGAAGTATCGCGTGAGCCAGTTCCGATTCAAGCAGATGTGAGGCCGCAATGACGACGTGCCCCTTGACGAGTGCAACGAGCTTCAGTTTCCGTTCCATGTTCCGGCGAATCGCTTCAACATCCGCAGGCGTCCAGGCAACCTGTGAGTACGTAACACGGTCGAACTCCGTGAAATACACGCGACTCGCGCGAATAGACTCCGGAGATACGGACTTCATTCAGGCCCTCCCTCAACGGGCAAGAACTCCTCGATCAGCCGCAGGTCGTCATTGCTGCTCATGCTTGCGTTCGTACCCTGTGTTGGTCGATGGCCTGGGCGGGAACCTCGTAGCGCCGGATCATATCCCGGGCCTTGACGGCGTGCTCCAGGACGCGGGCGGGGTTCTGGATGCGGATCAACTCACGAGTCTCTTCGAGCGGGTCCCAGACGACGCAGAGCCAGTAGGTGTCGCCAAGCTGCTGGGCCTTGAACCATTCGCTGCGCTCAAGCTGGATCGGGTTGCCGCGTGAGTACCCCTTGACCTCGATCCGCCGGACTTCGGTGACACCCGTGGTGTGGTCGATGACGCGCTGGGCGCGGATATCGAAGCCGGTAAGCTTCTCCCGGCTGACATCGACAATCGAATCTTCCGGGAATCCTTGGGCGATGAGATCCTCCTTGACAATGCGCATGGCCGCCAATTCCTTCTTCTGCCGCGATTCGGCATCGGGCTCGATCCCGAATTGCCTGAACGCCTCAGCAAGTTTGGCGTCCGGCGGCAGGACCACAGCGGTCGCCAGGTGGCGTACGGGTCCAGTGCGGGCGATTTGCAGGCGGTCCAGGCCGGCCAGGCGGTCCTTCCTGCTGCGTTCCAGGTAGTCGATATACTTCTTGGCCTCGTCGGCGGCGAGTTTGTATTCCGACCGCTCGCCCAATTCGGCCATCAGGCCCATATAGCGTTCCTGGGCCTTGCTGATGCGGGTCTTGAACGAACGTTCGAGGTAATCGCGGACCACAGCGGAGAACTGCTGGCGTTCCTGCTGACAGCGCTGGCGAACTTCAAGCTGGTAGGTGCTCTTGAGATAATCGGAGGCGGGCTGGGGGTCCACCGGGTCCATCTGGTCGAATTTCTGCGGGTGTGGCGGAAGATCGAGCAGCACGTCGGCGGGCATGATCTCGAATTGGCCGCCTTCGTCCCGTACCGCCACGACCTCCGCGTAGAGCAGCACATCGTTGCCGCGACTGTCTTTGCCCTTGATGCCGATCTCGAAGAAATGCAGTCGATACGGGCCGACAGCCTGCGGATCGGTAAAGAGAGCGGTCGCACCGATGCCATAGGAAAGGGCCTCGCACAACTTCTCATCGACGGCGGCATAGAGCGGGTGGCCCGGCCCCATCAGCACGGCGTCCAGATGCTGGTCCTGCTCCAATACTCCCTTGTGGAAGGTGACCTTGCGGTACTCGGTCCCGGCCTTGCCATACTTGCGAATGCAGGCCAGACGCTCGGACCGCAGGTCGGCCAGGACGTGCTCGATGCGCCAGAGGCCGTCGGCTCGTGGTTCCACCCGCAAGCCGATGCGTTTGGCGGCTTCGATGAACTGCTGCTCGACATACTTGGGCATCAGCCGGCGCTCTTCGATCTCCACGTTCTGCTTCTGCAACCCCGAGAAGTCCACGTGGGCGCGGGCCAGGGCGATGCCCGTGGCCTGCTCGTACTGCTTCAGACGTTCGGGGTCGATCCGGTCGATCTGGTCCAGGTAGTCGTCGAGACGCCGGGGATCGAAGGCCGCCTCGCGGAGCATCTCCGGCAGATTCACCTCGTTCAGGGCAAGCACTTCGCCGATCACGTCGAAAACGCGGCCGGACAGCGCCGCCCTCATCGTTTCGAGCTTGCGCAGAAGCCGGTCGAGGATGCGGCCTTCAACGATGTCGCTGCCGTCCTCCGCCTCGGTGGCGACGAAGTTGTACACGTAGCAGTCGTCGCGCTGTCCAATGCGATGGATGCGCCCGAGACGCTGCTCCAGGCGCGTGGGGTTCCAGGGCATGTCGTAGTTTATCATCAGGTGGCAGAACTGAAGATTGATACCCTCACCGGCGGCCTCTGTCGCAACACAGACCTGGGCCTGCGTACGGAATGCTTCTTGCGCTCGTTTCCGCTCGTGGGGGTTCATGCCGCCGTGGATCTCGCAGGTGGTGAAGCCCCAGTGACCAAGGTGGTCCCTGATGTAATTGAGCGTGTCTCGGTGCTCCGTGAATAGCAGCAGCTTGCCACGGCCGTCTTTCAGTTCGGCGAATGTGGAGCCGGCCAGGCATTGCTTGAGTGCCTTCAACTTCGAATCGTTGGCGGCTTCGCGGACCCTGCGGGCCTGCTCCACCAAGTCCTTGAGCGCGGCGATCTCCGCACGGAGTTGGTCCAGCTCGACGGCAGCGGTGAACTCGTCGATCAGGACATCGCGGTCGGTATCATCGAGGTCGTCTTCATCCCGTTCAGCATCTACGAGACGGCCCTGGAGGGCTGCGAGTTTCCGGCTGCGCTGTGCCGGCGGCAGGGCCTCAAGTTCGTCCAGCAGGGCCTGCTGCTTCTGGGCTCGCCGCTTTAGCGATTCGTGGATCGCACACGCCGACGAAGCCAGGCGACGTTGCAGTACGGTACGAGCTAGGGCGGCAGAGGTCCTGCGCTGGCCCTGCTGCTGCGGAATGAACTCGTTGATGTAGCGGGTGACGGCTTTGTAGAGTGCAAACTCTTCGCTATTGAGCGTAAATGGCACCGTGACGGCATGACGGTCGGGAAAGAGCCGTTGGCCGTCCATGTCCTTGAGATCCTCTTTCAACCGGCGAAGCATCCAGGGGCAATCGCTGCCGAGCCGAAAAACGTCCCACCGCAGATCGGCACCCTGTTCTCCAAGACGGTGGGGCTCGGCGAACAGGTCGGGATCAACCAGACGGAGGAAATGCGCAAACTTGTCTTCGTCGCCGTGGTGCGGCGTGGCTGTCATCAGCAGCACGTGGTCACTCTGCTCCGAGAGCTTGACCGCCAACTCATAGCGTTTCGTGGGATCGGTCTGGGCGGCACGACCGGCACCGCCGCTTTTTGTCCGAGCGGAGCATTTGTGAGCCTCGTCGATAATGACCAAGTCCCATCGCTGCTGCCAAACCCGCTCGCGAACGTCGGGTTGCTTGGCATAATCGATGGAGGCGATAACCTGGGTGCAACGATCCCACGGATTGGATAGTTGCTGTTGATCGACAGCGGAGAAGATAATATCGAACGTCTCTCCAAACCACCGTTGCATTTCATCCTGCCACTGAATCGTCAGTGGTGCAGGGCACAGAATCAGGATACGGTCAACAGCCTCACGGAGCTTGAGTTCCTTGATGAGAAGTCCGGCCATGATGGTCTTGCCAGCACCCGGATCGTCGGCCAGCAGGAAGCGCAGCCGAGGTTGCGGCAGCATCTTCTGGTAGACGGCCTCGATCTGGTGCGGGAGCGTCCGAATGCCGGAAAGGCTCACCGCAAACTGGCGGTCATGAGCATACGCAAGGCGGATTCTGGCAGACTCCACCAGCAACTGCATGTCCGACGGCTCAGCCAAACAGACCGCCTTGGAAGGGCCGGATGACTTCTCCAAGACCGTTGCCTCATCGGCGGAGATGACGACCTCTTCAAGGTTGCCGTCGGCAAGGCGAACACGGCACTCATACCCTGTACCAATGGGCCTGACCGCTTCCAGAATCACCGGCTCGGGGAAATGCCCCGGCAGCGAAACATGCTGGCCAAGTGGAAAAGCTCGCTCGCTATCCATTACTCCCTCACTTTTACTCGACGAATGGCCACTGCGCAGCCGTTCCAGAAGGGGCGACAGCGCGGCAATAGCCCCACCATGCCCCAATTATCCACAATGACCGGCAGTTTCTCCGCCATATCGCTCTCTCGAAAAACAGCACGGGTCGTGACCCAGTCCCAATACTACCATCGGCCAATCGGTGCCTCAACTTGATTTTCACTGCCAGGAAGGGCCAGGGCCGGCTCAAAGCCTTGCGTCTCCTACATTCTGGCCGGTAGAATCTGGCCTCATGCTGGAGAACACCTCTGAAAGGTCCGATACGAAGAGCCAGATCCGCTGGCAATAAGGAGAACGATGGGCGAACCCACATACAGAGAGCTTCGGCGAAGATCGTTGGTGAAATCGCTTCTCTGGCGTGTGATCGGCGTCGTGTGGACTTGGGTCGGTGCGTACATCATCCTGTTGCTCATCCCCCCGTCCCGCCGGTCGGCCGCACTGATCGCCACGCTGATCGTCGTCTACCACCACAGCACGCGGATGATTATGTACTACGCGTACGAACGTGTCTGGGCCTCGGTCGCCTGGGGACGCGGCGTCGCCTTCAAGCCCATGTCCCGACGCGAGAAGATCGCCTGGTCGGTCGGGACGGTGCTGGCATTGGCCCTGATCTTCTTCCTTCTGTTGCAGGTGCAGCCCAAGATCAAAGCGAAGCAGCCGGCCGCCGACACGGTCCCATCCAGTTCCCAGCCCGTCGAGCCCCCTGACCAAAGCAATTGACCTGCCCTGCGCTCGCCAGCCAGACGCGCCCACACCACATCCAGGAGCGTCCCGCCAACCACCTGTGCCGGGCATTGAGACAACGGGAACCCGCCTGACAGTGTAGCAGTGTTTGCCGGTTGCGAGGCATGCGGCAAGCCGTGTTTTCATATGGCGAGGAGAGGCGTGGGGAAGTCTTTCGCGAGGGAAACGGCGGTTGACGGCAATGGCCCTCTGTGTAAAAGTGCCTATAGATATTCATAACTATAGACGTTCGTACACACAAGGACAGTAGAATATGCCGCGTAACCGCAGTGATGCGGCCCTACCTGGAAGTCATCTCGTGATGCCACTATCGCCGCGTCATCCTACCAGTCTCGCTGAGTTTACCAGTTCGATCTCACTTCGGTCACGATAGATATGCTGCCTGATGGGCTCACCCGGTCTTCTCGGCCATCTGGGCGACGGTGCGGAAGGCTCGCTCCAGGTCAAACTCGGTGAAGTCTGCGCCTCGCAACACAGGCTTCAACCGGGAGTCGAGTTGCCGTCGTAATGTCGCCAGACGGACCTCGGAGACATCGGCCGGCTCGTTGCCGGGTACGGCCAGTTTCTGCCGGACCAACTCGATCAGGGCAGGGTCCTGCGGTTGCAGGCCCAACCGGCGCACCGCATAGTCGATATCGTAGAAATCGCGGATCGCCACCTCGCGACGTGACAGGGCCGCCCGGAACTTCTCGGCGAACGCCTCCACCCTCGAAATGCAGGGCAACGCCAGAGGATGGACCATCGGTTGGCCCGAAACGGGATCGAGCGGAGCAGTCCTCGCGGCCCCGTCGAACACCGGCGTCAAGAGCGGTTCGCGCAGGCCGATCTCAATCTTGATGCCTTCCTGCTGCCTGCTGAGAAGAGAATCGTAGCCAACGACCGAAACGTACTGCGTCGAGATGTTCGCCCCGGTCAGTGGCTCGACCACAGCAAAGCCCTCAAGTTTCGTCGCCACGTTCGCGACAGTCTTCTTCAGCCGTTCCGTCTGTCTGCGGCGCTCGGTGCGCGCCGCGTCGCAGGGCATGGGAATGACGAAGTCCAGGTCCTCGCTCAAGCGGTAGAACTCCGCATGCACCTTCGCCAGGCACGTTCCCCCTTTGAACACGAGCACACCCGTCGTGGCCAGATACTGCAACAGCACGGTGCAGAAGTAGTCCTTTTCAATCAGCCGGGGTGAGAATCCCGTGTGCGCCGCCGTGAAGTTCACAGCTTCCAGGAACATGGCCCGGTCCCCGTGGACCCCGATGGGCGTTGGATCAGGCTTGCTCATTGAATACCACCCCCCATCGTCGGTCCAGCGTGCCCCGTTTGGGCCGCGTGGGAATCCAGGGAATCAGACCGGTAGTCGGATTCAGCGCCCGCTCCAGCCGGCGCAGCAGCTGGGCGTCCACCTCTTCCCGCTCCAGCAGCATCCCCATCCGGCGAATGGTCCCTGTGTCGCCGTAGCGGAGCGTGGTCTTGACCAGTTCGGACACGCCGATTCGCCCGGCCGCCAGTTCGCGACGAATCCATTCGTATCCACGAGGCAGGCTGTTGAACCGTGACCAGTCATACACGGCATCCACAAGTGTTCGGACGCGCGAGGCATAGATCGCCATCTCGCCGCCTGGCGTTCGGACCTTCTCCGTGTCGCCCAGCCGCTCGTCGGCCACTTTGATGAGCGTCAAAGCCACTGTACCGATCTGGCGCTCGCCCGAGAGTCGGTTGTTGTAGGCGTAGACGCGGGCGGGGATCTGTTCGTCGAACCCGTAGAGATTGAAGGCGTTCGGTCCGCATATCTGATAGCGACCCTGCTTCTCTGCCATCAGCGTATTCAGCGCCAGAACCTCATCAGGGTTCCACTTGCCACCCAGGGGCAGTCGTCGCGGGACCAGATACACCCCTCGCCACACCCTTGCGATCAATCCCGCCCTCTCCAGGCGGCTGAGTAATTCCCGCTCCTGTGTGCCGGTCAGTTGCAGCGGCCCTTGCAGTTCGCCTGTCCGTATGGCAGTCAGTCCACGCAACTGAACATAGGCGAAGAGCCGGGTTTCGAGTTGTCCCAAGCGTTTTTTCATGGGTGCATTGTACAGACGGGATAATTGCCTCACAAGCAATTATCGCGAAATAGAATGCACTCCGGCGGATGGCCTCCCCTCGTCGGGTTTCTGGTAAGCGGGCGTCGTGGTGTAAGCCGGTCAGTTCATCAATTCTTCCACGCGGACGCCGTCGCCGCACTCCAGGGGTACCGCCTTTGCGCGCAGCCATTCTTCGCCATGTGCGTCGTCGAGGATCTTGGCTTTGAGTTGGGTCAGGGAATCGGGGCTTGGTCTGAGGCCATCTGCGTCGATGGCCGGGAGCATCTTGAGGGCCTTTTCCAGCCGGGTCTCTGCCGACTGCGAGGACATTCGTTCCTCGTTGAGTTCCTCCAGGCGGAGATTGAAGAGGGTGATGCAGGCGTCGAGTCTGCCGTAGGAGCCAGCAAGCAGGCCATCGTCGCGATCAACATCCAGCCCGACGGCGTCAGCGGCCGTGTCGAGCACCGTCTTGATGGCCAGGAACATGCAGATATTCCGTTCGGCCGCTGCCAGCATATCCTTCAGTTCTGCTCCGACGCGCTCGACAGACTTGCCCGCCTTGCCGTTGTAGCCGGTCAGGCCCAGGAGCGACTCCGTGCTGGACGTAATCCACTCGCTAGGAGACGTCGGCCCCTTGTAGCAGCCTTCGCCGTCCAGCCAGATTTCCGGGCAGTCTTCCACGACCGCGTAGGCGTGCCGGAATCGTTCATCGTCGTCGAGCCAGTGCCGCTGGTAGCGGTCCACTCGTATCTTCCATTCGGGAAGCTCGGCGCAGTCGTAGAGCGTCTGGCCGGTCACATAGAGCCGGTCCACAAGAACCATGGTTTCCTCGGCCGACAAGGCATTCTTCTTCCACCGCGCCAGCAGAGCTTTGATCTCCTTTGCATTCTTCTCGTCATAGGCCACGGGCAGTTTGCCAGCGCCGCACAGCCGGCGGATCTCGTCGATGGCCTGTTCGCAGAGATTCTTATATGCCTCGGGGACGGCCGCAACGAAGTTCGCCATAGCCTCGCTGTCTGCACCAGCTTCATCGACCGCTGCCCTGGCCTCCGGCGGCGCGATCGCATAGAACCGCTCTTCGATCACGTAGCCCAGGTCAAACTCGAACGCCAGCTTCTTCTCGCGCTGGGCCGCGACGATCTGGTCGTACTGCTCCCGCGTGACCGCGCGTGGACCGAACGATTCGAACAACTCGACCGTCCGGCGTTTCTCGACGTCGCGGAGGGCACGTTCAAGGAAGCCAATTTGGAGGCAGGCGTCTTTGCACGCCAACTCCGCCAGAATGTAGCCCCGATAGAAGCCCCGACACAGGGCCATGAACGTGTTGTAGTCCCGGATGTCGGCCCCTTCCATCCGAATCTGCTGAATGGATGCCATGTCGGCCTCCGTCAGAATGCCATCTTTGCCCAGGCACGCATCGACCATATCCTGCAAGACGAGCTTGCCCGCCTGCCAGCCGGTCAGGCCCTTTGTGATGATCCTCTTGACCGCTGTTGTCGTTACCGTCCGTGCCATTCTGCTACCTCCTTGATTGGATCGCCGCTTCCAGCCGCTCCAGCTTCGCCGCCAGGTCGGTCTGCTCGATCGCCTTGAGCATTGATTGCAGGACCGCCTGTTCCAGCTTGGCCTGCGATTCGCTGATCTCGCCCGCTCGGTACCGGGCCAGCACGCCCTGAAGCTGCTCGGCGATGTCGCCACTGTTCAGTTTTGGACCAGTTTTGGTTCGCTGTCCGGTCTCGACATACTCGCCTTTGAGTTGCTCGAAGTACCGAAGCTGGAGATCCAGGAGCTTGTCGATGTTGACCGTGGACAGATCCCGCCTTCCGATCTCGCCTTGGATCGCCTTGAGTTGCTCGCCAATCAGCCGGATGCGCCCTTCCTTGAGCAGGAAGAACTCCTCCTGGAGCGCCTCCAACTCCATCGCCCGCATCCTGGCGACCTCTGTCTCCATCTCGGCATTCCACGCCGTGAGCGTCCCCTTGGACACCCCCAACTCCCGCCCGATCCGGGCATAGCTGTACCCCTTCGCCCGCATCACCACGAACCGATGCTTCTGTTCCTCCTTGCCGAGAGCGGCATCATCGACATGATCGACGTCCGTGTCGGTCACCACATCGGTTTCTTCAATGCCCGTCGCCGTCATTCCACTCCTCCTTCCTTGGCCGCACTCTGCACCAGCGCCTTGATTGCTGCCTTGATGTGGTCTGGTAGATCGGGCCAGATTGTCACGATCGCGGCCAGTTCGGCAGGCAGTGCGTTGGTGTCGATGGGACCCGGTTTCGGGGAATCGGGTGTCAACTGGGGTGTCAACTGCGATTTGGAGGTTTCGTAAGTCTCGCTATTATCTTGCTTTACGTTTTCCGGGCAACGGACTGAAAATCCGTGTGTCGGCGGTTCAGCAAGACGAGCACGGAACGCCGGT
>NPIE01000630.1_pt1 | contig 25954 bp, 28 predicted proteins | sample 8637661 | NCBI WGS metagenome assembly NPIE01 (sample SAMN07420842, study PRJNA396082) | bioreactor metagenome | isolation source: sample BA12 brine-fed electro-methanogenic bioreactor BA | place: Japan: Kochi | collected 2016-12-09 | reverse complement strand
AACTGGCCCCTCACTGATTCAGGGAATATTATGATCATCAAAATTCGGGAGTCCCAGGCGCGTTGCGACTTTGAAGACATCCCGCCCGGTACGTATGCGATGGCCGTCGTTCATGATGAGAATATGAACGGCAAGCTAGATACCAACTGGATGGGTATCCCCACGGAAGGCTACGGTTTTTCAAACAACGCCAAAGCATTGCTGGGCGCTCCTTCATTCTCTGCCGCCAGCTTCCTATACGATGGGCGGAACATAGATCTGACGATGAGCTTGCATTACTAAGCGCCCGCTGTATGAATAGTGAAGGTTTCAACTTTCTTTCTTCAATCTAAGTAGAGCATTCCATAAATCCCGCAGAACCTCTTCAACACGTAGGAGCGGCTTCAGCCGCTCCTACAAGTGCTATGAAATTTGTGGAACGCAATACTAACCGTACGAGCCACCAGCAGAATGGGTGCGCGCGATTGGAGTTGCGAGCTTTTTATTTCGGCGGCGTCACCGAACCGGTGTAGAACACTTCGCACTCTCCGCCCGGAAAGAGGCCTCTCCCCATTTCGAACAACTTCCGCACCGGCCCGGCGAGAGACTTGAGGACACTCGGCTGCTCCACCACCGGTTTCTGGAAGGCGCCACGGATGTTTTGCTCCACCTTGGCGCAACCTTCGGCGTCGAGCAGCGCCACGGTCACGTCATTGAATTGCTCGTTGACGAAATCGAGCCCCCCCCGGAGGGCAACCCGGTTCTCGTTGGTCGCCATGGCCACGTCCTGCGCCTGCGCCACGCCGCGCTCGACTTTCCAGTCGGAGACCAGCGTCCGGATCTCGCTGCGGCCACCCGATCCTTGAAAGATACTGGCAAAGTCGTGCCCTTTCGTGACCACCAGGCCCAAAGGCCCGGCAAAGAAGAAGGCGCCAACGTCTACGAGGTTGAAGTTCTGACTGGACTCAAACCGGGAGAGCTCCTGATCGAGATCTCTGCCCTTGAGGATGAGGTTCTGACCCCGCAGCGAGATCTGCCCCGCCGCGGTCTGCCTCAACTGGTTCGCGGTTTTTCCATGCATTGACAGATTCGCGGAGAAATCCATCGATCCTTCTGCGACCTTTTGCGGCGACAGGGTTTTGAAAAATTCCTCGATGCGGAACCGAGGTAGAGCGTAACGGACGTCGTAACGGGGGGCAGCGTCCGAAAAGTCCGCCCGGATACTCCCTGATCCTTGCGCACCGAAGACACCCATCGTGACCGGCTTGAGATCGAAGACCCCATTTTTCCCTGCGGCCGATAACTTCAAATCGGACACCGTGAAGCCATTTTTCCGGATTTCCCCGCAGGCAAGGGTTGCCGTGAGGGAAAGATTCTTCATGAGATCCGAACTCTTCCCGCCCGGAAGCCGCAGATGGTCGATCTTAAGGCTGCAGTCCAAGGCTTCGAATCTCTCCCCGGATTGTTTGTCCGCGAAGAGGAGAGTCCCCTCCGAAAGGGAAACGTTCGACAAGCCCAAAGCGGGTAACCTGCCGCCGGCCGCCTCCGGTTTCTCGAAATTGAAATTGCCGTCACGATCCCGCTCGATGGAGATGCTGGGATGTTTCAGCGCGATCGTCCCGATCCGGACTTCCTTTTGGAGTAAAGGGAGAAGATCAATTCCAACCCTGGCTTCCTTTGCGCTGGCGACGTCAGCCCCCTGGTTGCCAATGTGCACATCCTCCAGAGTGATGTGCAAACCCGGGAAGAGCTCGATCCCCAGTCGGCCGCCGACCCTGACGTCCATCCCCAGCGCTCTCGAGGCGGCTGCTTCCAACCGGGGTTTGTAAGTATCGGCGTCCACAAAAAGAAGCAGAGCCACCGCAACGAAAACGAGGAGGACGACGAACCCGCTGGCGACCATGAGGATGATTTTTAGTGGTTTTGACATGGACTTGATCCAGTCTCGCAGTCAAACGGCATAACCGCCCCGGCCACCCATCGTGAACCGCGCAACGCAAGGATCTTACATTTGTAAATTCACCTGAGGTTACGAACCTATTTTACAACCAGGTCGTTTTTCACCGAAACGACACCATTAACGTTGCGGGCAACCGCTCCAGCCTTTTTGACGCTCTGCGCCGAATCAACAAAACCGCTTAACTGAACTACCCCTTTGAACGTCTCGACATTTATCTGCAATGTTTTCAGCGTTGGTTCGTTAAATATTGCAGCTTTCACCTTGGCTGTGATGACAGAGTCGTCGACATACTCGCCGGTACTTTCACGTTTATGCGTGGCTGCGCACCCCAAAAATGCGGTTATGAGCCCGATGCAGACCAGGAATTTAAATATACGCTGCAGTTTTGTCATGATGGCATCTCCTTTCCGTTTGCAATAAATCTTCCCCTAACCTGAATTGATCTTATCTCTCGCTGTGACCCTGTCAAGCAGACCGTCGTGGTTACGTGTGTGCCCCACAAATCCGTAAAGAAACGGATCGAGCAATGCCCTCGATATCCCCTTCCTTTCTCTTGAAGCCTGTCGCCTTCCAGAGTGTTGGAAAAAATCCGCCAGCGCTGAAAGTCAAGACAGTAGCCTACGTAAAAAATCAACCCACCAGAGATGGCTTGGCCGTCTTATTTCTTGATTCGCAATGTTTGCCCGCCAGTAGCCTGTTATTTTTCAGAAATTCACACAAATCCTGGGATACGAGAAAGGCCCGCCAAATGTGCCAGGCGGGCTTTTCATGTTCAAGAAGTGGTGATTAATCGGATTTCTGGGTGATGAGTCGAGATTGTCTTAACCTTGGCGAGCCCCTTGTTCTTTAGGTGGTGTTCGCAGGCCAAATTCTCACGGAATGCCCTCAGCCGGACTTTAAGACGGTCTTTAAGTCTTTTGGATAATATCCGACAGAATACTTCCTGATCGTAGAAGAGATACAGACCTTGTCGAATAGAAGTGTAGGGGCTGAAGGTGTTGTCTGAGCAATTCACCATCTTTTTACGGGGGCATTGAAGAACCCGTGCTACTTGCTACACTGGTTATGTAAGATAAGGGCGGCAAATGAATATTCTTCTAATCTATCCCGAATTTCCGGATACCTTCTGGAGTTTCAAGCACGCGCTGAAACTGGCCCACAAGAAAGCCTCCTCGCCTCCGTTGGGGCTTCTCACGGTGGCCGCGCTGCTGCCGACCGAGTGGCCCAAGCGTCTCCTCGACCTCAACGTCACCCGGCTCACCGCGAAGGACCTGGCGTGGGCAGATGCCGCCTTTGTCAGCGCCATGCTGGTGCAAAGGGAGGGTGCCCGCCAGGTGATTGCCCGTTGCCGACAAGCCGGGGTCCGGGTCATTGCCGGCGGACCGCTCTTTACCAGTGAACATGAGCAGTTCGCCGAGGTCGATCATTTCGCTCTGAACGAGGGGGAGTTGACCCTGCCGCCGTTTCTGGCTGATTTTGCCCAGGGGCAGGCCAAGCGCGTCTACCGGACTTCCGCGTTCGCGGATATCCGGAATTCGCCCGTTCCTCTGTGGGACCTGGTCAATATGGGAAGCTATGCCGCCATGAGTCTGCAATATTCGCGAGGCTGCCCTTTCCAGTGCGAATTCTGCAACGTCACGGCGCTTTTTGGTCATCAGCCCCGCACCAAGAGCACCGCCCAGGTCCTTGCCGAACTCGATGGCCTTTACGAGCAGGGGTGGCGGGGGAGCGTTTTCTTTGTCGACGACAACTTCATTGGCAACAAAAAGCATCTCAAGGTGGATCTTTTGCCTGCCCTGATCGCGTGGCAGAAAACCCGGGGCGGGCTTTCCTTTTACACCGAAGCCTCCATCAACCTGGCCGACGACGAGCAGTTGGTGGAGATGATGGTCGAGGCCGGCTTCGACACGGTCTTTATCGGCATCGAAACGCCCAGCGAGGCCGGCCTTGCCGAAGCGGGAAAGTGTCAAAACCAGAGCCGCAACCTGGTTGAGGATGTAAAACGATTGCAGCGGGCGGGGCTGCAGGTACAGGGCGGGTTCATTGTCGGTTTCGACAGCGACACGCCCGCTATTTTCCAGAGCCAGATCGATTTTATCCAGCAAAGCGGGATCGTCACGGCAATGGTCGGGCTGCTGCAGGCACTTCCGGGAACAAGGCTTTATGAACGCCTGAAACGGGAACACCGGCTGGTTTCGGATGCGACAGGGGATAACGTCAGTATTTCAACCAACATCATTCCAGCCATGAACCTGGAGACTCTGCAGGAGGGGTACAAAACCATCCTGCGGACGATTTACTCTCCCCAAAGCTACTATCAGCGCGTCAAAGCCTTTCTGCAGGAATACCGCCCTCCCCAGGTTCGATCCGCGATGAGCCTGAGCTACAAGATGGCCTTGTTCCATTCCGTTTACCGCCTGGGGATCCTGGGCAAAGAGCGTCTTTATTTCTGGAAGGTCATGCTCTGGACCCTTTTAAAACGCCCACGATTATTTCCCCAGGCCGTCACCCTGGCGATTTACGGCTACCATTTCCGAATCATCTGCGAGCGTTACATTCTGAGATGAAAGCCGCCTAGTTCCCTGCCCGAGTGAGTGAAGGTGTTGCAACGGATGCCGCCGCTTCAGAAGCCGGGGAAACATTCCTGACTTCGGTAATCGCAGACCGGTCTTATTAGAGAGTGAGGCATGCAATGTGTCCAAAGTCCGGAAAAACAGAAAAATCCCGGCCCAAGAGTGATCGGCTTATCAAATTTGAGAGGATTTTGGAAACAGCCACCGATGGAATTGTCACCCTGGACAAACAGGGGAGGTATACCTATGCCAATGCCGCCGCGGAGAGAATCCTGGGCGTTCCCCGTGAGTCGATCCTCCAGCGAACCTTCGACCAGGCCGCATGGAAGCTTGCAACACTGAAGGGAGACCCCCTTCCCGATGAGGAAACCCCGTTCCAGCGGGTGCTGCAGGAAAACAAGGGCGTCTATGGTCTGAAACTGATCATCGAGCGACCCGGCGGGGAGAGGATCATTATTTCCACCAATGCCGCGCCACTGTATGATGCCGCCGGGTGTTTCGACGGGGTGGTGGGGGTCTTCACCGATGTCACCGAACAACATGAACTTCAGGAACGCAATAATGCCTTTCATCATACTGTGGCCCACGACCTGCGTATCCCCCTGACGGTTATCCAGGGGCATGCGGAAATGCTCAAAGACTCGCTTCGGCACGGTAAATTGGGGGGCACCTCTCTGCAGAATGTCGAAGCGATCCTGGAGGGGACCGGGAAAATGGAGAGAATGATCCAGGATCTGGTAGATACCGCCCGCCTCGAAGGCGGCCAAGTCCCCCTGGCTAAAGAACCGATCAATCTGGAAGCCTTCGTGTGGTCCGTTCTGCAGAGCTTCAAAAAAACCATGAATCTGAAGCGGATGGTAACCCAGATCCCGCAGGATCTGCCGCTGGCATCGGCGGATCCTGAGCGCCTGGAGCGCATCTTCCAGAATCTCCTCAGCAACGCCCTCAAGTTTTCACCGCCTGAGAGCAAGGTGAGCATCCAAGCCCGAAAGACCGAGGGCGAGATCACCATCTCCGTCACCGACCATGGAAAGGGGATCGCTCCCGAGGATTGTTCCCGCCTTTTCAAACGGTTCTTTCAGGTCAAGGGGTCCCAACCTCCCAGCGGGGTCGGTCTAGGTCTGTATATCTCCAAGTTGCTGGTGGAAGCCCATGGCGGACACATATGGGTTGTGAGCAAGTTAGGCGGAGGGAGTACCTTTCATTTCACCCTGCCGATCGTAGACAGGACCTTCCACCGATAAAGCACTGTAAACCTGCAGTTCCTTACCATTCAAGAAACCCGAGATCTCCTTTGGAGTGCGCATAAAATTGAAAATTACTAGTTACAGAATCTCCAACTGAATACTTTTTATTTTTGATAATCTCCATATTGATTCAATCAGTTACATATTCATGAAAAAACATTCTTGTATTTTAATTGATTTTTGACCTCTTCTTGAGATATTATTTGCGAATACAAATAAACTTCTTATAGCGACGACAGGACTAAACCAACCGCGAAGGCGGGATGAAATTATCGAGACGGCCGGGCTACCTACTATCTCTGATAGCAGGCGACCTGGCTTTTTTATTTCCACACCAATTTCACCAAACAGCAGGTGAAATGTCGGATGGCGGAAAAACCAGAGGCCAATCAATGACACCCATGCACAAAAAACTACAGGATATGGCAGTATTCATCGAATTTATCGTCGGATCAGGGCTGGCGATTTTCTTCCACATGGTGCTCCACTACGAGGAGGCCGCCTATGTTATTTTTGGCATCGGCATTCTACTGTCGCTCGTCACCTATTTAGTGAAGGAGGATATCGAAAAAACCCGGACAAGCCTCTTGGCCCAGTACCATCTGGCCCACGAGATTCCTTTTGCCATGGCCCAGATCGTCAACCCCGAATGTCAGGCCAAGGCCCGGGAAGTCATCAACAGCGCCAAAAAATCGCTCACCCTTTTGCAACAGGGTTATATACCGCTGGATGAGACGGAATCCTCTTTGGAAAGGGCAAAACTGTCCGACCAGGCAACACACCACATAAAGGCGGTAGAACCCATGACGGCGGATTGGCTGACGCGCGGAACACTCCTCAATTTCTACCAGGCGAACCTGCGTGCCCTCGACCGAGGAGTCCGGATTACCCGCATCTTTGTCATCAATCGAGAGGATCTAGCGAATCCCGAAGTCCAGAAGGTGCTTCTCGCCCAGTACCGGGACGATATCGAGGTAAGAATCACCTACGGTGACGGATTGCCGACGGTCAGCGATATCAACGGCCGGGATTCCAGCAGTTCCGTTGTCTTCGCCATTTATGACGATCGGGTCGTGATTGATGCTCTTGTCCAGCCCGGAAAATATTTCGGCAGAAAGACGAGTCAACTGGATGAGATAGCCAAATACCTGCACCTCTACGAGCTGATCGAACACAGCGCCCAGGCAATCAGCGTAGAAGACGACAAAATTATCCTGGCCACGGATGCCGTTGCCCCGGCCTCCTGACCGAGGGGTTTTGCGCCGCTCTCGATTATTTCCCCGGGGAGGTTTGGATGGGCCTAAACGCGGAGAGTCCTCGCTGAAAGAGGGAGGTATTCAGGTGCCGGCGGGTGGAATGACATAGTAAAAAACGGCAAAATAGTGACAGAGACTTCCGGCCAGAACGAAAAGATGCCAGATGGCGTGATGAAAAAGGAGCCGCTTCCAGGCGTAAAAAATCAGACCGAAGCTGTAGAACAGGCCGCCCGCCAGAAGCAGTTGAAGCCCCGGCCCTGGAATCAATTCGACCGCGGGCTTTATGGCGAAGATGAGTAGCCAACCCATGACTAGATAGAGTAGCGGCGCCAGAATCTTGAACCGATGAACGAAAAAGATCTTGAAAATAACGCCCAGAACGGTCAACCCCCACACCACGCCGAACAGCGTCCAGCCCCAGTTGCCGCGCAGATAAACCAGGGTAAACGGAGTATAGGTTCCCGCAATGAGAAGATATATGGTCGAGTGGTCGAGGATCTTGAAGATCCTCCCCCAACGTTCATGGAATTTGAAAACGTGATAAAGGGTAAAGGCCGCGTAGGAGAGGACCAGGCTTGCCCCGTAGATGGAGCAACTCACGATATGCCAGCCATTGCCGGTGCGGGCCGCATGGACGACCAAGGCCACCAGGCCCGGCAGGCTGAGAAACCAGCCAACGGCGGGAGTGAGCGTGTTGGCAATTTGGGTAGGCTTGTAATAGCGCTGGTCCATAGTCAAAAGAGGCTGCTTTGAAACATTTAACGCTTCGGTCTTGCTCGTATATTTTATCAAGACAAACCCTGCATGGCCGCCCTTGAAGCATTTTATCCGGAAGTCGCGCCAGAGCCTGAGAGTTTTTTCATGCGCCGCTTGAAAATCACCCACCTTACTGAGTACCGGTTTTTCAGCCCGGTCACCCTTCAGCCCCATCGTCTTCTGCTGCGACCCCGCGAGGGTCCCGAGGTACATATCGAGTCCTCGGCATTAACCATTTCTCCCGCCCATATGGTCAAGTGGCACCGGGATGTTCTTGACAATGCCGCGGCCGTGGTCGATTTTCTTGAGGCCACGCGGCGACTATCCATCACCAGTGAAGTAGTCATTCAACACTACGGGGAAACCCCGCTCGATTTTCTCGTTGAGGACTACGCCGTTAACTACCCTTTCCATTATGATTCCCAGGACAGGGAGGATCTGCTCCCCTTCCTGCAGCCCGTCTATCCCGGTGACGAGGCCGCTATTCGCAGTTGGTTCAGCCGGTTGGGACTGGAACAGCGCGGCTTGCAGACCTTTTCTCTGCTTGACCTTCTGCAAAGGACCATCGCCGGGCAGTTTGCCTACACCGTTCGCGAAGAGCCAGGGGTGCAGACGCCGGCGCAGACCCTGGCCTGGGGCCGCGGGTCCTGCCGCGATTTTGCCGCACTGTTCGTGGAGGCCTGTCGTTGCCTGGGGCTAGCGAGTCGCTTCGTCAGCGGCTATGCCCACGCTCCGGCCTCTGAGCATTGGTCCGCCACGACCCATGCCTGGGCGGAGGTTTACCTCCCCGGGGCGGGCTGGAAGGGGTTCGACCCGACCAGCGGCGAGGTAACGGGCAGCCGCCACATACCCGTGGCGGTGGCCCGTCACCCTGAGGCGGTTCCCCCGGTAGCCGGAAGTTTCATCGGCATGAACGGATATCTCCCGACCTTGATTGTCGATGTTCATGTGGTGGCGTTTCGAGGCCGGAAATGGGAAAAATGGGGGAGTGATTTTTTCCAAAACGAACTACCCTATATATCCTGGGCTCTTTCGAGCCACCCCCCTGGAGGCGGCCCCCAATCACGATTTTTTGAAAATCTAAGCCCCTTCGCTGAAGTAGGGCCTTAAATTTCATTCTGCACCCGACCTCAAGCCTGAGGCACAAATATTCTGCAAGCCGTCAGAAATCGTTCAATTTCCTCCCGATTACGCCGACACGGCTTGTGCCGTCCGCTCAACCAGTCAGCCAGTTGCTCAGGATCTCGGCCCATCTTGTCTCCGAGTTGCCCAAGGGTAAGGCCGTTGGCCTGCTTGTACCAAGCCAGTCTTTCGAGAATACCATTCGGCTGGGGGATGGGATTGTAGCCAAGGAATTCAATGACTCTGGGCATGTAACGGAGATTGATGGTCCACCCATGCTCCCAGTTCCAGATGGTTGATGTGGTCACGCCGATCTGAACAGCGACATCTTTCTGATACAATCCAAGCTCAAGACGGCGACGGCGCAGGTGGTCGCCGAGGGTGACGGGGTCTTGCATCAACTCTGGATGTGGTTGAATTTCATAGGGAATTGCAATTTTGTGTGCTTGCTGTGATGCTTCAGAAAAGAAGGAAAAGATACACGCATCCCTGTAAGTGCGGATTCCTTGGTGATTTCAATAACTTATGCACTTGTACACCACATGATATTCAGCGCTACCGGCAGCGTCTCTCAGGGCCGTTGCTCGACCGTATCGACCTGCAGATTGACGTCCCACGGGTACCCTACAGCGATCTCTCTGCCACAGGCGACGGGGAGCCCTCCACCGTCATTCGGACCCGGGTTGAGGCGGCGAGAAACATCCAGCGTGAGAGGCTCAACCAGTTCGGGTTGCATTCCAACAGCCAGATGCAGGCGCGCCATATCCGAAAATTCTGTACCGTGGATGAGCAGGGGCAGCAGCTGCTGGAGATGGTGACCGACCGGTTGGGACTTTCAGCTCGCAGTTACAGCCGCATTCTCAAGGTGGCGCGAACTATTGCCGATCTGGCTGGAGAATTTCAGATAGGGCACCAGCACTTGGCGGAAGCAATTCAGTATCGGGGTTTGGATCGGAAAACAGTCTGAGGGTGCGCAAATGATTTTGACAGTGCATATATCACTATATTTGAAAAAACAGGCGATCAGTCGTTTTCAACCCTGCCAAAATTGAAATCCTGATTTTTGAATGACGATGATCCAGGCTCATTTCGGTAAAATCTTGATAGTTCTTGGTCTTGTGAGACCAGTTATGAGGCAACTTTAGGAATGGGGAAAAGCTGATCAGGTGGCGCAAAACAGCCGATCTGGAATATCCACACTTTTGAGGCAGCCATCATGGTGGCTTTTCGGTAATGATGCTCTTGGCGTGGCATTGGGCTGACTTTTTCTTGAAAAACGTATAGATTTATCCGCATGCGCATCTCAACCCGGATATTTCTTTACCTTTTCAGCCTGATCGCTGTCGCTTTAGCTGTCCTGGGTTATGTGTCGATTCAGGACGAACGCAACCACCTGCTCAGCGGAATCCGTTCCGAGGCCCGGCTGATGGCCCGCTCGCTGACCGCGGTGCTGCGCTTCTACCATCCAGGTGCCCCAAGCGTCGATCTGGACAAGCTGCTGTTCGATATCGCTCCTCGGGATTGGTCGCAACCACCGATGCTGCGCTACTACGATCGCGAAGGCGCACCGATCGGGGTCGCCTGTGCTTACTGTAATCCTCTGCCTCTGCCACAGAAAAAAATCGACCTGTTTGCATTGGACGAGTCTGGCCGCGAGGAGCTTTTCGCGGCCGGCGTCGATGAGTTCTTCTCCATCGTTATCCCGGTAACCGGCAATGACAACCAACGCCACGGTGCCCTCGAAGTGGTCCTGCCGTTGCAACAGATCAACCAGACCCTGGCCGCGACAACCCGGCGCTTCCTGCTTTTCACCATTGCTTTGGCCCTCGGCCTGGGCACTTTGATCATTCTGATCGCGCGCTGGAACATCAGCCAACCGATGCGTACGTTGGTTAACGCCGCCAGACAGCTCGGCACCGGTGATTTCAGTTCCCGGGTCGAGCCGAGCGGAGTGATCGAACTAGATCGCCTGACCAGCGAGCTCAACCGGATGGCAGAACAGCTGGAAGAGCTGGACAGCAAGCGGGACGCTTTCTACCAGGAGAAGCTGCAACTGGAGAAGGGGCTGCGTCACGCGGAGAAACTCGCCTCCATCGGTCAACTCAGCTCCGGCCTAGCCCATGAGATCGGCACGCCTCTCAACGTCATCAGCGGCCGGGCGGAATATTTACTCGCCAAGCTGGATCAGGATGACAGGTCACGCAAATCCCTGGCCACCATCGTTCAGCAGAGCGAAAATATCGCCGCCTTGATCGAACGGCTGCTTGCCTTCTCCCGCAAGGAAGAGCAGAACTTTTCCCCCCTTCAGTTGCGGCAGCCGATCGATGCGGCATTTTCCCTCTGTCTGCTGCGTTCCAAGCGCAGCCGAGACGAAATCGATCTGCAACTGGAGCTGACCGATACCCAACTGATGGCGGATGCCGACGGCCTGCAGCAGCTGTTCGTCAACCTGTTCCTCAACTCGTTTCAAGTGATCGAGGGGAGCGGGCAGATCCGTATCCAATCCGAGGTCGACGGTGAGATGTTGCAGATCTGCTTCGATGACAGTGGGCCGGGTATCCCCGCCGAACAACGTTCGCTCGTCTTCGATCCCTTCTTCACCACCAAACAGGTCGGTGAAGGGACTGGGCTGGGGCTCTACATTGTCGCCAACATCGTTGAAGAGCATGATGGCGAAATCCGGGTTGATGAGGCCCCAAGCGGCGGGGCGCGCTTCCTGATCAGTCTGCCGCTTCGCCAAGAGGTACAGCCCGAACCGAAAGCTCAGGGACCATCATGAACAATAATCCAACCCTGGAAATTCTTGTCGTCGATGACCATGATGACATGCGGGATTTCCTGCAGGATATTCTCTCCGAGCAGGGCTACCGGACCTCCTGCGCCGCCTCGGCCGACGAAGCCTTGAAATTACTGGCCGACCGTGAAATCCACCTGGTTATTACCGATATCAAGATGCCTGGGATGGACGGGGTCGGTCTGCTGGAGAAGATCAAACAAAAAAAAGGGTTCTCCCCCTTCGTGATCCTGATCACCGCCTTTGGTGATATCAATGATACCGTCGGTTTTATCGACAAAGGGGCCTACGACTACATCATCAAGCCGTTCAAGATGGAACAGATCCTGATCGCCGTTAAACGGGTCGAGCGTGAGCTGCAGATGCGCCGTCGGGTCAAGGATCTGGAGGATAAAGTCGCCCAGCCGTACCGCTTTCAGCAGTTACTCGGCAAAAGTCGGGGCATGCAGCAGATCTTCGAATTGATCCGTAAAGTCGCACTGGCGGAAGGGAGTGTGCTGATCGAGGGGGAGACCGGCACCGGCAAGGAGTTGATCGCCCAGGCGATTCATCGCGAATCACCGCGCAAGGATGGTCCCTTCGTGCCGATCAACTGCGCCTCGATCCCCGACAACCTGCTGGAAAGCGAGCTGTTCGGTCATGTCCGTGGGGCCTTTACCGGTGCCGGGGAGGCGAGGCAAGGGCTGTTCATGGCTGCAGACGGCGGCACCCTGTTTCTGGATGAAATCGGTGAAATGCCCCAGGGGCTGCAGGCAAAGCTGCTGCGCGCCATCCAGGAGCGCAAAGTGCGGCCGGTCGGCGGCACCGAGGACGTGGCCTTCGACGTGCGCATTGTCTCTGCCACCAACCGTGACCTGCGGCAAGCCGCGACGGCCGGAGAGTTCAGGGAAGATATTTTTTTCCGGCTGGCGATCTTTCAGATTCTGGTGCCGCCGCTACGTGAGCGGCGTGAAGACATCCCGTTGCTGATTGAAGGTTTTCTCGCCCAGCATGCCGCCGAAGGGCGTGATATGAGCCTGACTCCTGAAGTTTTGCGGGCACTGGCTGGTTACTCCTGGCCGGGCAACGTCCGCGAGCTGCGCAGCCTCATCGAGCGCTGCTGCTATCTCTGCGACGGGCCTGTCCAACTGGAAGATCTGCCGGAAGAACTGCGGCGCCAGGTGCGCCCGGAAAACCGCTACTGCTTGCCGGAGGATAAGACCCTCGACGAAGTTGAACTGGAATACATCAAATACATTCTTGCCCGTTGCGAAGGCAACCGGGTCCGTGCCGCCGAGATTCTCGGCATCAACCGCAAGACTATTCAGCGCAAGCTGAAAGAATGATGTTCCCTCTTCTGCGACAATTTGTCGCAGAGGCCGTTTTTGTCGCAGTGAAGGCAAGCTTCCGGCAATTCTCCTCCCAACCGCAATTCATTTTTTATCCCTGAAATTACAGACACTTCGGACTGTAAACACGCGCATTTAAAATCTGGCACAACCTCTGCTCATAGACACCGCTGGGAACTCCCCATCCAAGTTCATGGGGCCAATCTCGCAAGCGAGTGGAGAGCAGATGAAGAAATCGAACCGGAAAATATTGATCGCCATCCTGGTGCTGTTAGGGAGCGTCGGTTTCCTGATTTATCGGGGGCTGGCAGAGACCAGCGTCTACTACATGACCGTCAGCGAGCTGAGAACATCGCCGCTGGGACTGCAGGTGACTCCGGACCAGGCGGTGCGGGTCGGCGGCCTGGTGGTCGACAGCACCATCGATTACAACCAGAGCGATCTGATGCTGCGCTTTGCCATCAAGGACGAGAGCGATCCGCAGCAGACCATTACAGCTCTTTACAGCGGCGCCAAGCCGGACGCATTTGAGCCGGAGATTGAGACGCTGCTGGAGGGCACCTACGATCGCGCCAACAACCTCTTCACCGCGGATACCCTGCTGGTGAAGTGCCCGTCCAAATACGAATCGGAACAAGAGAACCCGCAGGAGGCTCGAAAGTGATCAGTTTCGGCAATTCCGCCCAGCTCGCAGCATTGGTCTTCACCTTGCTGGCGATGGGCCTTTTTCTCCGTGGTCTGGCGAGCAACAACGCCCGGCTGGTCCAGGCCGGCAAACGTGCCCTCTTAAGCGCGACCCTGGCCGCCACCCTGGCGGCGATCGCTCTGGAATACCTGTTCCTGACCGACAACTTTTCGGTCGAGTATGTCGCCTCCTATTCCGACCGGGCGCTGCCGCTGTTCTACAAGCTCACCGCTTTCTGGGCCGGGCAGAAGGGCTCCCTGCTGTTCTGGGCCTGGGTCTTGAGCCTGTTTGTCGCCCTAGTGGTGTTCAACAACCGTAAAGAAGCGGATGATCGCAACACCCCTTACGTCTACCTGGTGCTAGCCGGGGTGCAGGCCTTCTTCCTGTTCCTGCTCTGTACCGTCAGCAGCCCGTTTGAAACCCTCGGTTTCATGCCGCGGGACGGCAACGGCCTCAACCCGATGCTGCAGAACCCGGGGATGATCTTCCATCCGCCGACCCTGTTCCTCGGCTACATCGGCTTTACCGTTCCTTTCGCCTACGCGGTGGCAGCGATGATCACCGGCAACACCGGCGTCGACTGGATTCGCAAGACCCGCGCCTGGAACGTGTTGAGCTGGATCTTCCTGTCGATCGGCATCATCCTCGGCGGCCAGTGGGCCTATGTCGAACTCGGCTGGGGCGGCTACTGGGCCTGGGACCCGGTGGAGAACGCCTCCTTCATCCCCTGGCTGGTCTCGACCGCCTTTATCCACACCGCAATTATTCAGGAGCGGCGCGGCATCATGAAGGTCTGGAACATGGTGCTGATTCAGTTGACCTTCCTGCTCTGTATCTTCGGCACCTACCTGGTCCGCAGCGGCATCCTCCAGTCGGTACATGATTTCGGCGCCACCGGCCTGGGCGGCTACTTCCTGGTCTTCATGATCGTCACCATGATCGGCGGCATCTACCTGCTGTTCGAAAGCTACAGCGAGTTCAAGACCCCAGGCAGCATCGAGTCTTACCTGTCGCGGGAGAGCACCTTTCTGTTCAACAACGTGGTGCTGCTGGCGCTGGCCTTCGCCACCCTGCTCGGCACCATCTTCCCGGTGATTTCCGAAGCGGTGACCGGCAACAAGCTGACCGTCGGCCAGCCGTTCTTCAATCAGGTCAACACGCCGCTGTTCATGATCCTGCTGCTGTTGACCGGCATCTGCCCGCTGATCGGCTGGCGCAAGGCCTCGGTGGCCAACCTCAAGCGCAACTTTCTGAGCCCGGCAGTCACCGCTCTGGTCTCCGGGTTAATCATGGCGGCGTTCGGCATCACTCAGCCTTACGCGCTGCTCGCTTTTGTCCTTTCCGCATTCGTCGGCGCGACCATCGTTCAGGAGTACCTGACCGCAATCCGCTCGCGCAAGAAGCTAACCGGCGAGTCCTCGGCCGGTGCGGCCTTCAAACTGCTGTGGAAGCTGCGCCGTCGCTACGGCGGGCATATCGTCCACTTCGGCCTGGCGATGATGGTCATCGGCATCGCCGCCTCATCGGCCTATAAAATGGAGCGTCAGGGCACCCTGATGCAGGGCGAAACCCTGGCCATCGGTGACTTTGTACTGAAATACGAAAGTTTCCGTCAGTACGAAAAATACAACCGCACCATTTACGCCGCCCAGCTCGGTGTTTTCAGGGACGGTCAGCGGATCGACGAAATGGAAGCGGAGCGCCGCTATTACATTAACGCCAAACAGCCGACCACCGAGGTCTCCCTGCGCTCGACCCTGCTGGAAGATCTCTACGTGACCATGCCAGGGATCGGGGAGGGGAACGTCATCACCCTCAAGGTGGCGGTTAACCCGCTGCTGATCTGGGTCTGGTTCGGCAGCTTCCTGATGGTCATCGGCGGCATCTTCGCGATCATCCCCTCACGGAGGAAAGCATCATGAAGTTGACAAACTTAAGGATTTTTACCACAGCACTACTGACTCTGGCAGTGCTTCTGGTCCCGGTTGTCGGATTTGCGGAGCTGACCGAAACCGAGGTCTCTGAAAGTCTGATCTGTTACGTTTGTCCAGGGGAGCCGCTGAATGTCGGCCGTTGCAGCGGCGGCGACCAGATGCGCACCGTTATCAGCAGCATGCTCGACCAGGGGAAGAGCAAACAGGAAATTCTCGACTACTTTGTCGCCCAGTTCGGGGAAAGCATTCTGACCACGGTGCCGAAGAAAGGCTTCAACCTGGTCGCCTACACCGGCCCCTTTATCGCGCTGCTGGTCGGCATTCCGCTGGCGATTTTTCTCATTCGCCGCTGGGGCTCGGCGGGCCGCAGAGAATCCGCCGAACAGGCGGCGACTGAAAAGGCAACCCCCTTCGATGAGCAAACCCGGCTGCGGATCGAGAAAGAACTGTCCGAACTGGATGAGGAGGATTGAACATGGAAACAGTGATTCTGCTGGCGATCTGCGCCGCGCTGCTGGCTTATACACTGCAGCCGGTTTTCCGCCCTGCACAGCCGATGATGCAGGAGGTCGATGCGCGGGAACGGCGGCGCAGAGCCCTGGAGCTGGAGAAGAAGAACAATCTGAAAGCGATCAAGGATATCGACTTCGAGCTGGCTACCGGCAAGATCAGTGAGGCGGATCACGAGGAGCTGAAGACCCTTTACAGCCTCAAGGCCGCCGAAGCGATCGAGGCGGAAAAACGCCTGCAAGAGGAAGAAGCGTGAGCGAAACCTCTGCCTTTTTGCAGATCAGCGACTTGCGCAAGTCGTACGGCAGCCGCGAGGCGCTGCGCGGTATCAACCTGGAAATGCAGCGCGGCGAGTTCCTCTGCCTGTTCGGCCCCAACGGCGCCGGCAAGTCGACCCTGCTCAAGTGTATCGCTACCCTGCTGCGGCCGAGCTGCGGCACGGTCAGGGTGCAGGGGTACGATCTCAAGGAGCAGCCGGAGGAATACCGCGCCAGACTCGGCATGGTCTCGCACCAGTCGTTTGTCTACCAGGATCTGACCGTGCTGGAGAACCTGGAATTCTACGCCGCCCTCTACGGGGTCGACAACCCACGGGAACGATCGGTGGCGCTGCTTGACGAGGTCAACCTGGCCGACCGTTTCGACATGCCGGCGGCCAACCTGTCGCGAGGCATGCAGCAGCGTCTGAGCATCGCCCGGGCGCTTGTCAACGATCCCGAGCTGCTGCTGCTCGACGAGCCCTACACCGGGTTGGATGAGCATGCCGCCAGTCTGCTGCGCGATCAGCTGCAGATCCTCCACGACCGGCAGCGGACCATCATCATGGTCACCCATAACCTGCGGCGCGGTATGGAGGCGGCCACCCGGCTCGGCATCCTGGCGCGGGGCGAGCTGACTTTTTTGGAGCAGAAAGAGGCGGTCGACCCGGATAGTTTTGAACAGCTCTACTTTCAGAACCTGGAGGTGGCATGAGCGGCCTGCGCCAGATTCTCTTTCTGCTCGGCAAGGACCTGCGGATCGAGCTGCGCAAGAAGGAGTCGCTGATCTCGATGGCCTTCTTCGGGGCGCTGATCCTGGTGATCCTGAATATCGCCAGCGGGGTCGGCAAGCAGGTCGATGCCCAAGGGGGCGCTGGCATCCTCTGGGTGGCGATCCTCTTCTCTTCGGTGCTCGGCCTGGGCCGAGTGTTCGCCCGCGAAAAGGAGAATGGCTGCGTCGCCGCGCTGCTGCTCAGTCCCCTGAGTCCGGGCGAGATCTTCGTCGCCAAGGCGCTGGTCAATTTTTTCCTGATGTCGCTTGCCGAACTGGTACTGGTGCCGCTCTTTTACGTCCTGTTCGGCGGGCATTTAAACGGCGACCCGCTGGCTTTGCTGCCGATCTTGCTGCTGGTCAACCTCGGCTTCTCAGCAACCGGCACGCTGATTTCAGCGCTCTCCGCCGGCACCCGGCGCAACGAGGTGTTGTTGCCGATCCTGCTGTTTCCGCTGCTGTTGCCGATCATTGCGCTGGCAGTCAAGGCGACTGGCGCGGCGCTGGCGGCTGAACCCTTCGCTGCGCTAAGGGCACAACTGGAACCGATGGCAGCCTTATGCGTGATCTTTGCTACCGCCGGTTACCTGCTCTTCCCCTTCGCGATCCGGGAGGACTGAATATGATTGCAAGACTCAATAAAAATAGCCTGTTCCCCGGTCTCTCCGCGCTGCTGATCCCACTGGCGATCGGCATGGTCTTCTTCTATGCGCCGCTGGAGAAGACCATGGGCAGCGTGCAGAAGATCTTCTACTTCCACCTGCCGCTGGCGCTGACCGCTTTTCTCTCCTTCTTTGTCGCCTGCGTCGCCGGGATCATGTACCTGCGCAGTAAAAAGCGGATCTGGGATGCGCGGCTGGCGGCCAGCGTCGAGATCGGCGTGGTGTTGACCACCCTGGTGCTGATCACCGGCTCCCTGTGGGGCAAGCCGATCTGGAACACCTACTGGACCTGGGATTCGCGCCTGACCACCTCGCTGATCCTCTGGTTCATCTTCGCTTCCTGCCTGATCCTGCGTTCGGCGATCGAGGAGGAGGGCAAGCGCGCCACCTTTTCAGCGGTGCTGGCGATCATCGGTTTTCTCGACGTACCGATCGTCTTCTTCTCGGCGCGGCTCTTCCGCAGTATTCATCCAACGGTGATCCGCTCCGACTCGGTCGGCCTGGAGACTTCGATGCTGATCACCCTGCTGGTCTGCCTGGCGGCGATGTTCTGCTTCTGGGTCGGACTCTATAAATTTCGCGTTTCTCTGCAATTGCAGGAAGCGCAGATCAATGACCTTCAAACTGATGGGGCAAGATGATGAAAGAGACATTTCTGGTCATGGCTTACATGGCGATCTGGATCGGCCTGAGCGGTTACCTGGCCGTTCTGGCGCAGAAGCAGCGCAAGCTGGCGCTGCGACTCGAACTTCTGGACAAACAGCGCGAGCGCAAGGAGGACTAGCGTGGAAGCAACCCTGACAGCAACAAGACGTGAAATCGTCGTGCGCGGTTTCTTCTGGGCCTTGCTGGTGGCGGTCTCACTGATGACGGCGTACTTCGTGACCACCGGTGGCCCGACCAAGCAGGCCAATAAGCCGCATGGTACGGCCGATGTGCCGCAGCAGATCGCTCAGTACAAGGCGTCTCTGGCCAGCAATCCGAGAGACCTGCAGAGCCTGATCGCTCTGGGCGATCTCTACCTGGACACCGACAACGTGCGCGATGCCTACCAGAATTTTCTGATGGCGCAGAAGATCGATCCGAACAACACCCATGTTTTGAACGATCTGGGCAGCATCTACCAGCAGATCGGCCGCTACGATCAGGCCCTGACCAGCTATGAAAAGGCCTACCGACTCGATCCGAGCCACGGCAGCTCACTGCTGAATGCTGCCATGCTCTACAGCCGGCACAAGGGGAACAACGCCAAGGCCCTGCAGCTGTTGGAAGAATTTCTTGCCGGCAACCCGGAACCGCAACTGGCCGCGAACGCCAAGCAGGAGATTGCTCGCATCAAGCAAGAGCTGCAGAACAGTGGCAGATAGACAAGCGGGAAGACAGAGCTTAAAGAGGAGAAGATGAAAAAGGAAACCATTTTACTGGTTGTCATCGCCCTGGTGGCCGGGGTGTTGGGCGGGGTGATCTTTACCAATGCCAAGAATGACAAAGCTGCCGGCCAGCAGGCCTATAATCCGGCTTCGGCACCTTCAGTGGACTATCAGCAGCAGATCAAAACACTGCAAGCGATCCTTGCCAAGGAGCCGGATAACCGCCAGGTCTGGGTTCAGCTGGGGCATAACTATTTTGACTCTGGCAATCCGATGCAGGCGATTGAGGCCTACGACAAGGCGCTGGAGATGGACGGCAAGGATCCGGACGTGCTGACCGATCAGGGGATCATGTACCGCCGGGTCGGCTGGTTCGATAAGGCGATCGACAACTTCATCAAGGCAAACGAACTTAATCCTCAGCATCTCAATTCCCTGTTCAATATGGGCGTCGTCTACAGTCAGGACCTGGGTGAGAAGGAGAAGGCGGAAGAGGCCTGGAACCGCTACCTGGAACTCAATCCGACCGGCCAGGGAGCCGACAAGGTCCGCACCATGATCGACCACATGAAATACGGTCACGGCTAGAATGGTGAGTCAACACTGATGATGACACAAACAGCTTTACTGTACGGCGCCTTCGGCGGTTACCTGCTGGCGGCGCTGTTTTACCTGCTGCATCTGCCGCTGCGCCGGACCTGGGTGTGGCGCAGCGCATTTCTGCTGGTGTTGATCGCCTTTATTCTGCAGACCCTCTGCCTGGGGCTGCGCTGGTGGCAGGGCGGCTACCTGCCGGTGACCAACCTGTTCGGCACCCAGTTCTTCTTCAGCTGGGAGCTCGCCGGCACCTATCTCTATTTTGAGTTGCGCTATCGGATTGCCGCCGCCGGGCTGTTTGTGATCTTCTGCAATCTGCTGCTGTTCGGCAGCGTACTTAAGCGCAGCGCCGAGCTGCCGCCGCTGATTCCGGCGCTTGATACGCCGCTGTTCACCCTGCACGTCTCCCTCTCTTTCGGCGGCTACGCGTTTTTCGCCATGGCTTTCTCGATGGGCGTGCTCTACCTGTTGCAAAGCCGTCTTGAGAGTAAACTTCTTCCCGATCTGCAACTGCTGCGCAAGCTGAATGAAGAGGCGGTCTTTCTCGGCTTCAGCCTGTTCACCCTGTGCATGATCTTCGGCAGCATCTGGGCCTTTGTTGCCTGGGGGCACTACTTCTCCTGGAACATCAAGGGGGTCTGGTCGGCGCTGGTCTGGCTGTTCTACGCCGGCATGTGCCACGCCAAGTTCATCCGCCGCTGGCAGGGGACCGGCTACGCCATTTTGTCGATCTTAGGTTTCGGCGTGGTGCTCTTCACCTACCTCGGCATCGGGCTGCTGATGAGCAGCAATCACCCTCTCAGCTGACGGAGCCTCCCGCGATGAAAGACCGCGTTCTCAACAGTAAAGCCTGGAAGCTGCTCTGCTCCCTGAAGCTGACCATCGTCCTCGCTTCAAGCGCCACCCTGCTGGCGATCGGCGGATCGCTGCTGATCCCCTTCAATCCGCGCACCTTCGGCAGCCTTGACAGTTTGCCGCTCGGCCCCTGGCTGGAGCGTGGGCTGGCGCAGGCCCCTGGACAAACCTGGTGGATCGCGGCCGGCGGTATCCTGGTGACGCTGCTGGCCCTGAACACCCTGTGCTGCTTTGTCGACTGGTGCTGTTACTTTCGTGCCCGCTGGCGCAAGTGCGGCGAGTACCTGATTCACCTCGGCTTTGTGCTGATCCTGGTCGCTTTCTGGTGGGGCGGTCAGGCCGGCTTCCGCAGCGAGAACAACGCCCTGCTGGTGGGGCAGAGCAAGCCGCTGCCGCAGCTGGGTGTCACCCTGAAGTTGGAAGCCTTCAAACCGGTGCTGGCTCCGAGCGGACGCCCCATGGAGATGCTCAACACCCTGGCCCTGTATCGCGGCGATGAACTGCTGAAGCGGGTGGAAACTCGCAGTAACCAGCCACTGCTCTGGGAAGGACTGGTGGCGATCCCCATGTCTTATGGGCAGACCATGAGGGGCGGCAGGAGGCTTCCTTACAGTATCCTGACCATCAACTACGACCCGGGAGCAAAACTCGCCTTCGCTGGATCTTTGGCCATGGGGTCTGGAGTGCTGCTGACGCTGATCTCTTTTTACCGCAAACGGGCACGCGGTGATCGTCCCGATATTATTTGATTATCCCCTCTGTCAAGCCGGTCGTTGAAACAGGTTGGCTTGCAGAAATGACGCATAGCGCGCAGGAGGTATGAGCGATGAGTGAAGACATCTCCGACAGCTGTCGCTGCCCGGGCGCCGCAACACGTCCTGACCGAGCCGCCGGGTCCGGGCGAAAGCCTGTTGCCGGAAAAATGAAGCGATTGCGTTGGCTGATCCTCCTCGCCGCCGTGGGGCTGGTGATCGCCTGCGCTCCGGCTTCGCCACCGGCGCTGCCGCAAATCCCCGCACAACCTGACGCCCTGCCGCAGATCTCAGGCGTTCTGCAGGAGGACAGAGTGATCGAAGGAGAGGCGGTGCTGGCGGCGGACCTGCTCGTGCCGGTCGGCCGCACCCTGACCCTGCGTCCCGGAACCATCGTCTATGTCCAGCCCAATCCAAGCACCAAGATCGACCCGGAGTGGCTCTCCCCCGAAACCGAACTGCTGGTACGGGGCACCCTGCGTATCGAGGGAACGCAGGAGCAACCGGTGACCTTCCTGCCTCTGGAGCTTCCCGAAGGGCAGAGCATCGCCTGGGCGGGCATCGCCTTCGACCGCTCGACCGATTCAGTGGTGCGCAACGCCCGTATCCACGGAGCGGAGACCGGAATCCTCTGTATCGGCTCCTCGCCGCTGATCCGCGACAGCCTGATTCGCGGCTGCCGCTACGGCATCGTTCTCCAGCAGGCGGGCCCAAAGCTGATCGGGAATCGGATCGAGGATGGGGAGGGCGGGGTTTTCTGCTGGTGGGGCTCGAGCCCCGAACTACGCCTTAACCGCATTTCCGGGAATCAGGAGGAGGGGTTGTTCATCGACCGCAGCAGCCGCCCTCGCCTGACCGACAACCTGATAAGCAGCAACGACATCGGTCTGCTCGCCCACGACCCGAAGCTGGCCACGCAGGTCGGTCGCCTGGTCGGCAACCGCGAAGACTTCCGACAACTCCGCACGGGAGGTGGCAAATGAGGCCCTGGACTCTCATGCTGGCCCTGCTGGCGCTCCTTTGCGCCGTCTCGCCGGTTGCTGCGGCGCTGACCTACAGCGGCGAGCAGACCATCTGGCAGGACACCGTCTGGGAGGGCGAGGTCTTGATCGACGGCACACTCACCGTCGCCCCCGGCGTGACCCTTGCGATTCGTCCCGGCACCCTGGTGCGCTTTACCTTCCGCGACACCAACGGGGACGGCATCGGCGAGAACGAAATGTTCATCCAGGGGATTCTCAAGGCCGTCGGCAGCGCCGAGGCACCGATCCGCTTTACCGCCGCTGGCGAGCCCAGGCCGGGAGCCTGGGGGGCGATCAACATGATGATGTCCGAAGAGGGGAACGTTCTGGCCCACTGCATCGTCGAGTACTGCTACCGCGGCTTTCACGCCCATTTCGCCCGTGCCGCCATCCGCGATTCGGCCTTTCGCCGCAATCTGCGCGGACTGCAGTTTCAGGAGTCGACGGTAAGCCTGGAGCGCTGCCGCATGGCGGACAACCTCAACGGGCTGCAGTTTCGCAATTCCACGGTCCGGCTCGACGATTCGACAATCTCCGGCAGTTACTGGGGGCTGCGCGGCGTGTATAACGAGTTGACCATAAGCAACTGCCGCATCGAGGACAACCTGATCAACGGGGTGAACCTGCGTGATTCGACCCTGAACCTTTCGAACAGCCGCATCACCGGCAACCGCAAGGGGCTCTACCTGCAGCGCTCCAAAGTTACGGTAGAGAACAACTTGCTGGCGGACAACAGTGAGCACGGTCTGTACCTGGAGGACTCCGCAGGAGTGGTTCGCGGCAACCGCATCGTCGGCAACGGCCGGGCGGGAATCCGCACCCTCGGTTTTACCGGTGAGATCGTCGGCAACGCTTTGGCCGAAAACGGTGTGTACGCCCTGCAGAACGATGGCGCGACGACCGTCGCTGCACCCGGCAACTGGTGGGGTACGGGTGATATGGAGAATATTTCAGCCCTGATCCGGGACGGCGGGGATCGTCCGGGGACCGGGGCGGTGACTGTGGGAGTACCATTGCTTGGGGAGCCTGCCGGGCTGCCGATCGATAACGGGAGGATTTCAAGGTGAAAAGGTTTAGGTATTTACGCCATCTGGCGCTGTTGCTGTTCGCCACCCTGCTGCTGACCGGCTGTGAACAGGTCTCCGACGGCCCGGCGCTGCGCATCGGCTACATGAACTGCAACAGCGAGGAGGAGACGCTGAAGCGCTTTCTCCCCCTGACCCGCTACCTGGAAAAGAAACTCGGCGTGCCGCTGGAGGCGGTGCCGGTGGACACCCAGGAATTCGACGAGCGCTTCGGCATGGAGAAGTTCGCCTTCACCCATACCAACTCCCTGCTTTACGTCATGCTCAAGAAAGATCACGGTCTGCAGCTGGTGGCCGCCGACCAGCGGGGGAACTTCGGCGCCCGCACCGCCGGCACCATCATCTCCCGTAAAGGCAGCGGCATCGACAAGCTGGAGGATATCCGCGGCAAGCGGATGGTGTTCGGCCCCCAACTGGCCCCGACCGGCTACCTGGCTCAGTACGACCTGATGCTGCGGGCCGGATTCGAGCCGGAGGAAGACCTCGGTTATTACGCCATCCCGAAGGGGTCCTTCAAACACGAAAAGGTCATCTACGGTGTCTATTTTGGCGAGTACGACGTTGCCGCGGCGCCGGCGCTGGACCTGGAGATCATGGCCCGCGAAGGGAAGATCTCCGCCGATGACTTCAATATCCTGGCCCAGAGCCCGATCATTCCCTACTGTACCTTCGGGTCGGCCGGGGATACCGATCCCGAGCTGGTCAAGAAGTTCCGCCAGGCGCTCATGGAACTGACCCCGGAAGATACCGTGGAGATCGACGGCGAACAGGTCAAGGTGCTCAAGGCGGCCTGGGTGGACGGCTTCGAGCAGCTCAGCGACGCCGATTACGACCCGATCAGGGAGATGGCCAAGCGGGCCAACATGCCCCCCTATCAGCAGTTCTAAAAACCGTTGGACAACGCTGTTTACATCTCGAACCCTATTTCGGAAAGGAAACGTCATGAAGAAAAGCCTGCTCGCCACCCTGCTTCTGTTGCTCAGCGCCACCGGCCTGATGGCGAATTCGGTCGATGTGCGCTTGCTCGGATCGGTCCCGCTTGGGGAGACGCCGCGCCAAGTGGTCGCCTCGGCCGACGGCCAGCGCATCTATGTGCTGACGACGACCGGACAGGTGCTGCTTTACTCTGCCGATGGAAAAATACAGGGAACCTTTGAGGTCGGCCCCGAGGTGACCGGGATCACTCCCCAAGGGGCCGATCGGCTGATTCTGCAGTCGGACGAGCGGCAAGAGATGACCCTGCTGGCGCTGCAGCCGCTGGTATCGCTCACGACCGCCGGGGCGCCCTCGTTGGGCGCGCCCGATGCCCCGGTGGAGATCGTCATTTTTGATGATTTTGAATGTCCCTACTGCGCCAAGGCCGTACCCCTGCTCAAGCAGGTCCTGGAAACCTATCCCGGAAAGGCCAGGTTGGTGTTCAAAAATTTCCCGCTGCAAATGCACAAAAATGCCCGCGCCGCCGCCACTGCAGCGCTTGCTGCGGAGCGGCAGGGGAAATTCTGGCCGCTGCACGACCTGCTGTTTGAAAATTACAACAAACTGACTCCGCAGAAAATCCGCGAACTGGCCGAGCAGATCGGGCTCGACATGGCACGGTTTGATCAGGAGCGTAACGACCCGGCTCTGCAACAGATGATCAATGCGGATCTGCAGGAAGGCCAGCAGGTTGGTGTGCGCGGAACCCCGACGGTCTTTATCAACGGGCGGCGTCTGCAGCAGCGCAGCATGGCTGGTTTTAAACAGCTGATTGAAGACGAACTGGCCAGGAAGGTGACGGCAGAGAAGCAAAGTGCCGGCGGCTGAAGTGTATTATCGCCGCTGTGAAATATCTGCTGTGCCGCTCCATCAGTCGGTGCGGAACTCCTCACTGCCGAGTTCCTGCAGAATCCCGCACTGCTCTGCAGTGCGGGCTCCGCTGCAACGCAGGCTGAGAGAATCGAGCTGACTCCTCAGATCCTCGAGGTCGGCGATGCGCACGCCGATCTGCCGGATATGGTCATCAAGGAGCGCGCTGACCACGGAACAATCATCCCGCGGCGTATCGCGGATCTGCAGCAGTTGCTTGATCTCGTCCAACGTCATGTCGAGGGAACGACAACGCCGAATGAAAAGCAGGCGTTCGATATGCGGCTTGCCGTACAGGCGGTAGTTGCCGCTGCTGCGCGGCGGTGGCGGCAAGATCCCCTCCTTTTCGTAGAAGCGGATCGTTTCCACCCGGCACGCGGTGCGCCTGGCCAGTTCGCCGATTTTCATTTTCGGTTTCACGGGCAAGACTCCTTTCAAATAACATCGAGCTTGACCCTATAGTAACTTCAGGGTGCTAAATAAACAAGTCGAACAGAAGAAAACGACTTAAAGGGAATCGCTGATTTTTCTTAACCCGGAGAAGAATATGAGAAACAAGACTATTTTTTTTCAGTAGTGTCCGGTTAGCTCCT
>NPIE01010384.1_pt2 | contig 26040 bp, 16 predicted proteins | sample 8637661 | NCBI WGS metagenome assembly NPIE01 (sample SAMN07420842, study PRJNA396082) | bioreactor metagenome | isolation source: sample BA12 brine-fed electro-methanogenic bioreactor BA | place: Japan: Kochi | collected 2016-12-09 | reverse complement strand
AGACGAAGGGCAAAACTCAAAACCTGCATTATTTTTCTGTTAAAGACTGATTTTACGTGAGTTTTTTATGTAATTTTGTTGTTTCAAATTTATAACTTCAAGTAGCTAAAAATCAACTACATACATTTAACAATTATTTAAAATGAGCAATCAGAAGCACGTTTACAAGTTCGGGAACCGCACCGCCGAGGGCGATGCCACGATGAAGAACCTGCTGGGTGGCAAAGGAGCTAACCTGGCGGAAATGAACCTGATCGGTGTTCCGGTACCCGCCGGATTCACCATTACAACAGAAGTTTGCAACGACTATTACGTAAAAGGACGGGAAAATACCATTGAGGCTATCAAGGCTGAAGTAGAAGACGGTGTGAAGTTTCTGGAAGAGGTGATGGGCACCTCCTTTGGGAGCAGCGAAAACCCACTCTTGCTTTCTGTGCGCTCAGGAGCCCGCGCTTCCATGCCGGGAATGATGGACACTGTACTCAACCTCGGGCTTAACGATGAGGCCGTGGAAGGAATTGCAAAAAAATCAGGCAACGAACGATTTGCCTGGGATTCATACCGCCGCTTTGTACAGATGTACGGCGACGTGGTCATGGACATGAAGCCGGCTTCCAAGGAAGATCATGATCCTTTTGAAGTGATCATTGAAGAACTGAAAGAAGAAAAAGGCGTTGAACTCGATACCCAGCTCACTACTGAAGACCTTAAAGAACTCGTGGCCCGCTTCAAAAAAGCAGTAAAAGAAAACACCGGACAGGATTTCCCCACCGACCCGTGGGAACAACTCTGGGGTTCAGTAATGGCCGTGTTCGACTCATGGGGCAACGACCGCGCGGTTTACTACCGCAAACTGAACAACATCCCAGCCGAATGGGGAACCGCAGTAAACGTGCAGGCCATGGTATTTGGTAATATGGGCGACAACTCCGCAACAGGAGTAGCCTTTACCCGTGATGCCGGTACCGGAGAAGATATTTTCAACGGTGAATACCTCATCAACGCCCAGGGCGAAGATGTGGTTGCCGGGATCCGTACCCCCCAGCAGATCACCAAAGAAGGATCGCAGCGCTGGGCCAAGCTGGCCAATATCAGCGAAGAAGATCGCGCGGCAAACTATCCCTCACTGGAAGAGGTGATGCCGGAACTCTACAAAGAACTGGACGATATCCAGCAGAAACTGGAAGACCATTATTCCGACATGCAAGACCTGGAGTTCACCATCCAGGACGGACGCCTCTGGCTGCTGCAAACCCGTAACGGGAAACGCACCGGAGCTGCCATGGTTCGCATTTCCATGGAAATGCTTGAACAGGGTAAGATCGATGAAGAAACTGCCCTCCTGCGCAACGAACCCAACAAACTCGACGAACTGCTGCACCCGGTCTTCGACCAGGATGCCATAAAAGCAGCCGAAGTGGTCGCCAAAGGCCTCCCCGCCTCACCCGGCGCTGCCACCGGACAGATCGTTTACCACGCCGACGATGCCGAAGAATGGGCAGCGCAGGGTAAAGAAGTGATCCTCGTGCGTGTTGAAACCTCACCGGAAGACCTCAAAGGCATGAACACCGCACAAGGTATCCTGACCGCCCGCGGCGGGATGACCTCGCACGCAGCCGTTGTTGCCCGCGGAATGGGCAAATGCTGTGTTTCGGGTGCCGGAACGGTGAAGATCGACTATAAAGCCCGCACCATGAAAGTGGACGGCAAGACCTATAATGAAGGAGACTGGATCTCCCTGAACGGCTCCACCGGCGAAGTTTATGATGGCAAGATCTCCACCATCGACCCGGAACTCAGCGGTAATTTTGGCAAGCTGATGGACCTGGCCGACAAACATGCAAGGATGCTGGTCCGCACCAATGCCGACACCCCGCACGACAGCCAGGTGGCCCGCAATTTCGGTGCACAGGGCATCGGGCTTTGCCGTACCGAGCATATGTTCTTTGAAGGCGACCGCATCAAAGCCATGCGCGAAATGATCCTGGCCGCCGACGAAGCCGGACGCCGCAAAGGCCTTGAAAAACTCCTGCCGATCCAGCGAGAAGATTTCGAAGGCATCTTCGAAGCCATGCACGATCTGCCGGTCACCGTCCGCCTGCTCGATCCTCCCCTGCACGAGTTCGTGCCACACGAAGAGGAAAACCAGAAAGAGATGGCCGATGAAATGGGCATCAGCGTGGAAGAAGTGAAGCATAAGGTTGAAGACCTGGCCGAATTCAACCCCATGCTCGGACACCGTGGCTGCCGCCTGGGCAACACCTATCCCGAGATCTCGGAAATGCAGGCCAGGGCCATTATCGAAGCTGCACTTAACCTCAAAGCCAGGGGCGTAACTGCCAGGCCGGAGATCATGATCCCCCTCACCGGGACCCTGAAAGAGATGAAAATGCAGGAAGATCTGGTTCGCAATACCGCCGAAAAGGTGTTCGAAGAACGCGGTGAACGCATCGACTACCTCGTCGGAACCATGATCGAGGTACCCAGGGCTGCCCTTACGGCTGATGAAATTGCCGAATCAGCGGAATTCTTCAGCTTCGGTACCAACGACCTCACCCAGATGACCTTTGGTTATTCCAGGGATGATGCCGGAAAATTCCTCCCCGTATACCTCGAAAAAGGCATCCTGAAAGATGATCCCTTCCAGGTGCTCGACCAGACCGGCGTTGGCCAATTGGTAGAGATGGCCACCAAAAAAGGACGTCAGACCCGCCCCGATATCAAAATCGGTATTTGTGGGGAACACGGCGGAGAACCTTCATCCGTTGAATTCTGCAATACGCTTGGATTCAATTATGTGAGCTGTTCACCTTACCGTGTGCCCATCGCCAGGCTGGCAGCAGCACAGGCGGTCATTAAGCAAAAGTAAGCGGATTCGATATTTCTTTATTTAACCTTTGCACCTCCGTATTCCGGGGGTGCTTTGGTTTATAGTTTCAGTGTTTCAGTGTTTCATGGTTTCATGGTTTTATGGTTTTATGGTTTCAGGGTTTCAGGGTTTCAGGGTCTCACAGTCATAAAGTCCTATAGTCTTACAGTCTCACAGTCGCAAACTCCCATAGTCCCAGTCTGGTACTCTGGTACTCCGGTATTCTGGTACTCTCTGACTCCCTGACTCTCGAATTCTAAACAACTTGCAATCCATCACAAATTTGCTTATCTTTAGTGTGAACAAAAACCAAAAGCCATGAAACACCTCCCCCCCCCCATTTTCAATCGCACTAATTTCCTTATTAACAATGCTTTGCGCTTTTAGCATAAAGACCAATGCGCAGACTATTACAATCGATAGTACTTTCACTTCCGATGCCGTTATCCACCCATTTGGTTCAAATGATACAATATATGGCATTGGTATAACCGGAAGTATAGCACTTAATAGTGATACCAGCTTGGTACGAGTCATTTTTGTAGATGACAATTATTTAGAATATTTACTATACGAAGCATATCCTTTTATTGTTGAGAATTGGAACTTTAATATCGTCAATGAGGGAGAAGAAACGAAATACTTAAATGAAACAAAACCTAATTCCATTTATATTCAGTTAATCAATGCTGATTTAGAAATAGCTTCACTTTACCTTTCAGAATCATACACCGATTTCACAGACAGTTTGCAGGTTCTGCATAAAGCTGCGACTGAATCAAGTAAAATCAACCGTATTAATACTAACATTAAGCAATATGGTATGATTTGGTTAGCAGGAGAAACATCCGTTTCCAAACTCTCTTATACTGAGAAGAAAAACCTATTTGGGGATAAATACAATTTACTTGGCATGGAGTATTATTCAGGCGGCATCTATGATCCTACCCCTAATGTCTACGGTAATATGCAAGAATCAGATTTAGTTCCAGAATTTGATTGGAGAAACAGGCATGGTGCAAACGATCCTGACAAAATCATAAGTTACTACTATAATGATGACAATGGTTGGCTAACGCCTGTTAAAAATCAGATGATAAGGGACGATTGTGAAGGATTATGCTATATATACGGACCATTGGGAGTGGCAGAATCAGTTGCTAATGTTTATTTCAATCAACACCTTCAAATAAATCTTTCGGAGCAACAGGTGCTGGATTGTGATGGTTTTGATGGTAATTCGCAATGTGCTACTGATTGCGATTGTGGACTATCCGGCAATACGGTATCAATGTTAGCTGTATCCAATGGAGGAATCGTTGACGAAAATTGTTATCCAATTCCTGACCCCTATATTCATCCTCATAGTTGCATAGGGAATCCCATAAACCCAAACCATCAGATTCGTATTCCTGGTGGAACTGAATATGTGTCCTATTATCCACCACCAACAATGGATGAAAAGAAGCAGGCCATAATAGAAAACGGGCCTCTCTTAACCAGTATTGGAAATTATAGCCAAGGCCAGAATCATAGTATGGTTCTGGCAGGATTTGGTAAAATAGCTGCAGGAGATACGTTATTTCCAAACCCGACTGATTCCACAGATTTTGAGCTAGTACACAAGAACTCACAATCAATTGGGCAAACCTATTGGATATTCAAAAACAGCTGGGGAACAGATTATGGCGATGATGGATATATGTATCACATTGAACGAGATGGCTTGTTTAAGCCAGAATATTGTAAGTATTTTGTACTACCTGTAATTGATGAAATAAACAACTATGACATTGATTGCCTGGACAAAGACAATGATGGCTACTTCAATTGGGGAATTAGTGAGCAAAAACCCACTACTTGTCCAACTTGTCCTGATGATAGGGACTCTGATGATTCTGAGCCCAACATTGGTCCTTTTGACGAAAAGTTTTATGGTACACCAATCAGACCCATTATGGAAGTAAGTTGCTCAGGCACCAATATCGACCAGGATGGATTCTACACTTTCTATGAACCCTCACAAAACCTAAGCATTGTCTTCACAATCGAAAACAACGGAAATGCCTTATTAAACTTGAACCCAATTAATCCAGTTTCATCAACAAATAACGCATTCATTTCTGATCCGAATCAATTACCATCAACAGATATTGGGATGAATAGCGGAAACACAACATTTACTATTAACTACTCATACACTGGCGGGCCAAACGTAGATGAAGCCATTATAACCATTCATACTCTGGAGCCGGAATATGGTGATTTTCAGTTTATGGTAAAAAACATGGATTGTAATCAACAACTAGGACCTAATATTATTATTAGCGGAACTCAAAGTTGGGATGATTGGGATATTATAAATGCAAATGTATACGTAGACAATGGAGCAGAGCTAACAATTTCAGGCACTTACGGCTTTATTGATGGTGTTGACCTTAATATAAACCCGGGCGGTAAAGTAATTATTGATGGCGGTGTGCTTACTGCTGCCTGCAGCAACACATGGTTGGGTGTGGATGTATGGGGAAATAAATCACTTTGCCAGCTTCCTATCTCAAATCAGGGGTACCTGAGCATAAAAAACGGTGGCATGATAAAGAACGCCGAACAAGCTGTACAACTTGCCAATGCAAGTTCTCTCACTTCATATGCCAAAGGCACAACGGGTGGTATTATAAAATGTGACAGTGCAATTTTTATAAATAATATTTATGATGTAGTTTTTTATCCCTACCAGAACATAAACCCTGGCACAGGCGAGGAGGTTCCTAATCGCAGCTCGTTTAGAAATAGCTATTTCATTACTGATTATGGCAATCCGGGATCGGAAGCCCATGTTTATTTTCGTGATGTTGATGGTATAACATTTAGTGGATGTACATTTGAGAATAAAACAGATTTTGATAATCAATTTAATGAGAAAGTCGACGTTGGCATATTCAGTTTCAACTCTGGCTTTTATGTTACTGATTACTGTACTAATTATACTGTACCTTGCGATAATACTAAAAGGAGCCAATTTGATAAGCTAAGGTATGGTATCTATGCGATAAACAGTGCCGCCAGTAAGTATATTTCTATTGACACAGCCATCTTCCTGAATAACCTTAGCGGAATTTATATGAGTGCGGTAGATAATCAGCGCATTACCTCCAATGATTTTCTGATCAATTATTACCAGGATTATAATATTGCATATGAAGATCCCAGGCCGGTGGGACTTTACCTCGAGGCATGTAAATACTTTATGACTGAGGAAAACACATTCATCAATGAATCAAGCGTAGAGAATGCCACCGGCATACATATCCTTAACTCCGGCCCTTATGCCAATGAGATATATAACAATAGTTTTCATGGCTTTGATGCAGGCATTATTGCTGCCGGAGATAACCGTAATGGGGCACTCGAAGGGCTTTGTCTGAAGTGTAATGACTTTTCGGGTTGTGAGACGGATATATTTATTACTTCTTCTGGAGGCAATACTCCTGCAAATCATGGGATAGCCCTTCAACAGGGCAATGTTTCTGGACAGACTGATAATCCGGCAGGCAATACATTTACTGATCAAAGTGAATACATTGTAAATTATAACATTGAAAATACAACCAATTCCTTCAATTATGCCCATCATCTCAATGATGGAGTAAATATACTTCTACCAAACCCTATAACTGTCAATACTGTAACCCCTCAACCCTATCAATTAGCATTCTATTCAAAGGAGCTATCATGTCCTTCAAACCTAGGTGGTGGCGTTGATCTCCAAACGGAAATGATGACACTTTCATATGAGTTAAGCCAGGCTGTAGCGTATGAAGATACACTCAACCAGGTTGTTGATGGCGGAAACACCGATGGATTGAACCTTGATGTTCAAACCAGCTTTCCAAACGAGGCCATGGAGGTGAGACAGGAACTACTGAATGAATCGCCATATCTGTCGGATACCGTAATGGAAACGGCGATCATGAAAGAAAACGTGCTGCCAAATGTAATGATACGTGATATATTGGTAGCCAATCCGCAATCGGCAAAATCAGCAGAAGTATTAAACACTTTAGACGATCGCTTTACGCCTATGCCCGATTATATGATGGCCGAGATTATGCAGGGGCAGAATACAATAGGGGCAAAAGAAACGCTGGAGCAGGAGTTGGCAACACACAAAACCATCCGTTCAAGATCGTATCAAAAAATAGCACGATATTATCTGCAGGATACCATTAATGCATGTGCATTTGATAGTCTGGCCTCATTATTAAATAATGAAAGTTCTCCTGGCCCCCGCTATGAGTTGGCTTTATTATACCTGGATTACGGAGATTCCATTAGTATGCAAAACACGCTCGATATAATCCCTGTTGAATTTGTTTTATCTGACAAAGAGGAGATCACACATGATCTTTTTATCGATTATTTTGATATTCTGTATGAAATTCAAATGGACTCGATATGCTTTATAGATAGTATTCAACAAATAGCCTTAATGGAAATTGCTGAAAACTCTAATTCATTGCCGGGGATTTACGCAAGAAACCTTCTAATAAACCATGGATTGCTTGAATATGAAGAAACAGTGTATCTGCCTGAATCGCTAAAAAATGCTCCTGCAGACGAAAGCCCATACATTCCAATCACTGAAAGCCAGAAGATGATCAACGTGTATCCTAACCCAGCTGGCAGCTATTTCATTATTGAATACGACCTAAGAGAATCAATTGGAGAAGCAGTTATCTTCATTTCTGACATCAATGGCCGCATGCTTGATAGCTTCATGCTTGGGGATAAGCAAAACCAACGACTAGTTAGCACAAATCCCTTTTCCCCTGGACTACACATTTTACAATTGTTTATCAATGGAGAACTTCGTGAAACACATAAGTTGCAAATAATCAAATAATGGTTATGTATTCAAAGATCCTACAATCAATACTCTGGTTATTGCTTACAATTCCCATATTCAGTCAATCACGATGGACAGAGGTGTATTTCGAAGAAAATAATGCTTATGGAGATTATTTCATCGAGGATTATGACCATGGATATTTACTTATCGGAAGACATGAGGCAACGATCCCATCTTATTCATGGCTGTTGAAAACTAATATTAACGGAGAAATAATATGGAAGAAATCGTTTGGATCAGATGATAGTTTTCTAGTATTCTCTCAAATAGCACTGAATAATCAAGGTTCAGTCTATATCGCCGGAGGAACAACACATTTGGACGAGAACAACGACCCATTTATCCTTAAGTTAGACTCCTGCCGTGAAAAAGAATGGTGCAAGATCATCAATATCCCAGGCTCTAATAATTATTCAACAAGCGTAGTTTCTACAATTTCAAACGGCTGTGCCGTCCTTTTGTTTTCAGGTCAGAATATTGTTGAAGATCGTATTTGTTTGGCTCGCTTTTCAGATAATGGAGAGATGTTATGGAAAAACTGTTACAATAGTCCCGATACAAGTTTAGCAAGTCCTTTTTGTCGCTACCTAATGCAAACCAATGATAAAGGCTTTCTAATTAATGGTTACTGCTATTATGCTGATCCAAATAATCCTTCACTTGGATGGCTAAAACCATATTATATCAAGGTGGATTCTTTAGGTCAGTTCGAATGGGAAACAGTGGTACATAAGGATGTTGGTGGAGAAAATGGTGGTACTGCCTGGAGCACATCTATTAATCCGTCCGGAACTTATTACTATTCATCAATAAGCCACTTTTATTCAGGCTCGAAATCCCCAGCTCTTTTAAAACTAGATATTGATGGAAACATTGTAGACATTTATGATATTATTACAGGCTATTCATATGGAGGACTGGTATACGCAACATTTATAAATGATACAGCCTTAGCTTGTGGAGTTGGATGGGGTAATACTCAAGATGATATCAAAAACTTCTCAGCAATAATTGATACAACAGGAAAAATAATTGATTCTACATTTCTGGTGCAAGACATTTATACGACACACATGGACACAGTATATGATAAAAAACTGGTCTATATGTACAACACCTACCGAAATGACCAATTTGATGTTCATTTAACGAAACTTAATTACGAGCTCGAAAGCGACACTTTCTATAACTACCCTTTCAAATACGACAGCCTTTGCCCGTATCCCATAGCCAACGATACCATTACACAAACAGGATGTGATATTATTGTTGGTATTGGAGAAGAGGATATAGAGGACAAGGAAGATAGGAGTATTATGGAGTTGTTTCCAAATCCGGCCACAAACGAAATAAACATTCGATTTTCGATCCTCGATTTTCGATCCTCGGTCTTCATCTACGATATGTGGGGAAGAAAAATGAGTGAAATTCTTGTTCCCAGGGATCAAAAGGAAACACAAATTGATATATCTGCTTTCCCGCCGGGAATATATATTGCGGTTTTGAAATCAGATCACGAAATTCTTGACAGAAGAAAGTTTGTGGTACAAGATCAATAGGCTTATTTCAATAAATCATCTAAAACTTCTTCTATCCCTCGCACCCCTGTGGCAGCAAGTGCGACCGGAGAACCAGAAATGATAAATGTAGAATCCAGAATGGACAATTTCTCTGTCTCCCTGATTCTCTGACTCCCTGATTCTCTGACTCCCTGACTCCCTCTCCCTCAATCCTCACCCCAAACACAAACAACCAGTCACTAGAAACCAAAAACAAGAAACCAGAATTTCTGTCAATTCAGAATCATTTTATACTACCTTTGTACATTTCAATTTCCCCATTGGTAATTTTTCACAATGGGTCTTTTTATTATGTTTGTTTGATCACCCAATCTAAAACCTATAATTTGCATCATGTCTGTGCAAGCTGAAAAGATTATAAAAGAACTTAAAAGCTATGGCATCAATGAAGTGAAAGAACTTTATTACAACCTGTCATACGAGGAATTATTCGAACACGAAATGGATCCCAAGCTCGTTGGATACGAGCGAGGAACATTAACAGATACCGGCGCCTGCAGCGTTGACACCGGGATATTCACCGGTCGTTCACCCAAGGACAAACACATTGTGGATGAAGAAACCTCACGCGACAACATCTGGTGGAAAAACCCCGAGCGGAAAGCTTCCGACAACAAGCCCCTGAGCGAAGAAAACTGGAAAAAGGTTTATTCGATCAGTTCAAAACAACTCAGTGGGAAGAAGCTTTACGTGCAGGACGGATTCGCCGGAGCCAACAAAGATACCCGCAAGGCCATACGGATTGTGACGGAGGTGGCCTGGATGGCTCACTTTGTTAAAAACATGTTCATCAGGCCCACTGAAGAGGAAGAAAAAAACTTCAAGCCTGATTTCGTAATGCTGAATGCCTGCAAAACCACCGACCCTGAGTGGAAAGAACACGGTTTGCACAGCGAAGTCTTTGTGGTCTTCAACCTGAAAGAAAAAATGTCGGTAGTCGGAGGTTCATGGTATGGCGGAGAGATCAAGAAAGGCTTCTTCTCCATCATGAACTATTATCTTCCACTCAAGGGCATCGCGGCCATGCATTGTTCGGCCAATATGGGAAAAGATGGAGACACTGCCATTTTCTTCGGCCTGTCGGGAACCGGGAAAACCACCCTTTCAGCCGATCCCAAGCGTGCCCTGATCGGTGACGATGAGCACGGATGGGACGACGACGGGGTGTTTAATTTCGAGGGCGGATGCTATGCCAAGTGCATCCACCTGAGCGAAAAGAACGAACCGGATATTTACCGGGCTATCCGCAGGGATGCATTGCTTGAAAACGTCGTCATTGATGAGAACGGAACCATCGATTTTGACGACAACTCCAAAACCGAGAATACCAGGGTCAGCTATCCCATCCACCATATCGACAATATCGTAAAACCCGTTTCCAAAGGCGGGCATCCTAAAAAGGTCATTTTCCTTACTGCGGATGCATTTGGAGTATTGCCCCCGGTAGCAAAACTCACCCACGACCAGACCAAATACCATTTCCTGAGCGGATATACAGCGAAAGTAGCCGGCACCGAACTAGGGATCAAAGAACCTGTTCCTTCATTTTCAGCGGCCTTTGGTGCGGCATTCCTGCTGCTGCATCCCACGGTGTATGCCGAGGAACTCATCAAGAAAATGGATGAGCATGGATCGACCGCTTACCTTGTCAATACCGGCTGGGTAGGAGGCCCTTACGGAGTAGGGAATCGCATGGACCTTCCGGCTACCCGCAGCATCATCGATGCTATCATCGACGGCAGCCTCGATAAAGCAGAATATGAGACCCTCCCCTATTTCGGACTGCACATCCCCATAAGCCTTCCCGGTTGTGCCAATAATATCTGGAATCCGCGTAAAGCCTGGGCAAACCCGGAAGAATGGGACAAAGCAGCCATATCACTGGCCGAGAAATTTATCGATAATTTCAAGTCATTTACCGATAACGAAGAAGGTTTGAGACTGGTGAGCGCAGGGCCTCAGCTTTAAGCAAGATTTCCTTTACTGGTTCAGCATAACAGGCATCACGAGCATGAGAATATCCTCGTTCTCATTATCGCTCTCTACAGGATGCATGATCCCGGCCCGGTTCGGTGCCGACATTTCAATGATGATCTCCTCTGAATCGATATTGGTCAACATTTCCTGGAGGAAGCGGGAGTTGAAACCAATCTCCATATCTTCGCCTTCGTAGCTGCAAGTCAGCCGTTCCTTGGCTTCATTAGAGAAATCGATATCCTCAGCAGCCAGTACCAGTTCCTTGCCGGAGATCTTAAACCTTACCTGGTGGGTCGACTGGTTGGCAAAAATGGCCACCCTGCGGATGGAATTCAGCAGGGATACCCGGTCAACAGTAAGTTTATTCGGATTATCGCTGGGAATCACCGCTTCGTAACTAGGGTATTTTCCATCGATCAAACGGCAGGTCATCTTCACATTACCAAAGCTGAAGATCGCATTGGTCTGGTTGTATTCAACAGCAACTGCCCCTTCGGTGAGCCCCATGATGTTCTTGAGCTGGTTCAGGGGTTTGCGCGGCATGATGAAAGATGCTGAATCGGCAGCCGAAAAATCACTGCGCTTATACCGAACAAGCTTGTGGGCATCGGTGGCAACGCAGGTAATATCATCAGAAGTCAGTTCAAAGAACACCCCTGACATCACCGGCCGGAGTTCATCATTTCCGGCGGCAAAGAGGGTTTTATTGATCGCATTGACCAGGAGTTCCGATTCCATATCAACTTTAACAGTATTCTCCAGCTCCGGGGCAACGGGGAACTCATCGCTTTTATGGCCGCTTAGCTTGTATTTCCCGTCACCGGCAGAGATCTCCACTCCCAGGGTTTCCTTATTGATGGTGAACTGCACCGGGATGTCGGAAAAGGTTTTGAGTGTATCGATAAGGATCTTGGCCGGAATGGTTACTGATCCGGGATCTTCAGCTTTGTCAAGCGGGATGCTCACCGTCATGGTTGTTTCCAGGTCCGAGGCTGTGATGAGCAATGAATCTTCCTTCAATTCGAATAGGAAATCATCAAGAATAGGCAGGGTATTGCTTGTATTCAGTACTCCGCTCAATGCACTGAGGTTCTTTGATAACAAGGAACTCGAAACGATGAATCTCATACGTATAGTTTTTCTGTTAGGATTAATTCTGAATTTACTATGTAAAAGTATTAAATTTTTTTAGAAGACAGGCAGAAACACCAAAATATTGGCTTGCATTATTTTCGATTTTTGTATAAAAACCGCGACTCGGTGCCGGACAGAAGCCGGTTGATGTTTTCCAGGTGGGTAACGGGCACGAATGAGCCCACCGCTATGCTGAAGATCACCAGGGCGGGATCGGTGTTCCCGATCAGGAAATAAGACATAAAAGGAAAGGATGTACAGGCAATGATGGAGGCCAGGGAAACATATCCGCTCAGCAGGAAAACAATAATAAAAACACCAAAGGCCATCAGTCCGCTGATCGGATACAGGGCCAGGGCAACACCCAGCAGGGTAGCAACCCCTTTGCCTCCTTTGAACCCGGCAAAGAGCGGATAGATATGACCGCTGACCACGGCTATAGCCTGGAAAGCAGCCAGGTAATAAAAATACTTATCGGCCACCGCCCCTTCCGGAAACCAGTTGATCAGGTATACGGCCAGCCATCCCTTGACCACATCCATCAAAAACACCGGCACTCCGGCTTTCCATCCCAGCACCCTGAAAGTATTTGTGGCCCCTGCATTTCCGCTTCCTTCTTTCCGTATATCCTTACGGAAGAAGATCTTCCCGATAATGAGGGAAAAAGGAATGGATCCAAGCATGTACGCCAGGATCACGGCAAGCACCGCATATATCCATTGTGTAAAATCCATCGCTACCTGTTCACTCCGTTTATTTCTTCCATTCGTCGCTTGAAATCAACCATTTTTCTCCTGCTCGAAATAACAAACTCATAGGGGATCTCATCATCATCCGAATAGGAGATCCGCTTGTCTTCTCCCAGGCCAAGCAATTCATTGTTAAAGCCTTCGTTGGAACTGATGGCTTGCATGATATAATTCCGGTAGCTGAAGAAATACCAATCCCCGTCAGGGATCTCAATGTAGAGGTTTACCACCCCGAAACCATTGGGCTTTCGCTCGATCTCAACATAACCGGGAACGACACGGTTCACCACCTCTGTTCCGACGCTAAAGATACTAAGATCTCCGTATGATACGAAAGATGATTCCCCGGGGTTCCAGTTAAACTTCACTCCGCTAAGCAAAATAGTGTAAGCAATATTTTCCGGAAGCTTCCTGATGGTACCGAAAGTACTCAGGTCATCCAGGATCTTCTCTGCTTCCGACGGGGGTATTCGTTCTTTCAGAAATGTGAGAAATTCCGGATCCCCGGTATCTGTACCGGGTAGGTTTGCATCGTTCAGGGCGCGTGTAAAACGCCTGAGTACCGAAGGATCGAAAAAGAAGTCGTAGCCCATCACTAAATCAAAGCGGGTGGAATCAGGGATAATATAATGTGCCGCATTCCCATAAAGTTCCAGGCCTACATGCGGAAGATCCAGGGCAGGATCAATCACTCCCCTGCCTTCAAGCACGCAATTGTCGCTGTGAAAAGAAAGGTAGGCCTGCAAACTGTCGCCCGTACCTTTGCTCACCCTGAAGGTTTCCCTTTCGGCATCATGCGAAAGCTGCCCGCGGGCAGTCAGCATCGCAATATCTGTATCCCTTTGGCGGCTGGAGAAAAAGGCCGGGTAAAAGGCGGAAGTTCCCGGGGAATACATCAGGCTTACAGGAATATGCTCATCCTCCGGGCCCCGCAATGAATCCGGAACGGGGATCAGGATATTTCGGGGATCAAGCAGGGTATCGACATGGGCCTTGTTATTATATGCCGCATAGCAATCCTGTTCGATATTGAAATATCCGTCGAACCTTAGAAACTGCTGCCAGGCCTGTAAATGCACATCGCCTGAATAAGCATACCAGGGCGCCAGTTTAAAGGCTTCTGTTTCCGGTAAATTACCGAAAGCATAAGTCCTTCCCAGGGAATCGACATTAATGGAACTCAGGTATACCGGGCTCACGTCCCCGCTGATATCTTCATAATCAACATAGCCATTGGCCACATAATTATGCCGTGAATAGATGTTCACGTTGGCATCGAAGATGTGGTGGTACTGCGTGGCCGTATCGGCAATGACCGAAGCACGCTGCAGCGTTTCGATCTGCGCACCCTCCAGGATGTTCAGCTTCCCGTCGCCGGGAAATATAGCCGCATCCGCTACGCGTATGATCTTAACATCTTCTGCAAAAATAATGTTGCTTTTCAGGTCGTAACTGGCCATGGTACTGAAAAACCGCAGCGAGTCATGTTCCGGCAGAGTGGAAATAAAGTCAGCCCCCATCAGGTCAAGTCCGATGCGCTGGCTCATGCTCATGGTATCCAGTCCCGGAATCTCATCCACGATGTTGTTGCGCAGATTCATCCTCCCTTCATCCATATCCCAGTAGATCTCGTCCATGTAACAGACAAAACGGTTGAAGGGCATATCTACCAGCGACGACAGCCCCGTGGAAATAAACTTGCCCTGACGCTGGTCGAAGTCGAGGTCGGTACGAAAATCATTGGTCAGGAAAGCGACCTCCGAATAAGATGTATCGGTATAGAGTCTGAAATCGGATGTGTCGGCTGCCATGCTGTGGTGCCTGAAACTAAAAGCTTCCGATTCGATCAATGCACGTTCATACCTGAATTCACCCTCGCCCTTCAATCCCTCCGGCGACAAGGCCAATGATCCTTCAAGGCTTGAGGTGCTGTCGTACAGGCTGAATGCTTCATCCAGCACATTTATCTTCATCAGGCCTGAATCAGGGTACCAGACCTGGCTGGCCACTCCTACCGAAACATCCGGATATTCCACATCACCCAGGAGTTTATCAATCTTGAACGATTGTGTGACAGATATCGCAGAATCGGGGAAAAAGTCGATCCCGGAAGCTTCCGTCAATGAACTCAGGTATTCAAACCTACCGGCACCATGCAAGCCGGCATTATCCATTTTAATGGTATCATAAAACCGGGCTTTCCCGTCGTACAGTGGAATGCCTTCTTCATCGGTTATGCTCTCTACCCCGAGCGAATAATCATCCATAACCACCAGTTCATCCTGCAATGGCGGCAGAATCCCCCCGGTCGACAGGTAACCATCGAACCTGAGCCCGGCAGTGCTGAACTCATTGAGGCTGTCGATCATGAAAGGATCCAGCTCATAGTAAAACTGTTCGCGATCGTATGCACTGTCGAGGCCTTCGAGCCGGTCGTAGTACACAAATGAATTACCGTGGCTGTTAAAAAGGGGGTATTGCGGATATTCTTTCAGGCCGGATTTATTCCCGGCATTATCGATATAGAGGGAACCACTCATGTTTTCGACCATGGCCTGCACCCTGAAATACCGGGGCCGCTCCTCCTTTCCGCTGGTATCCGGTATCCTCACAAAGAAACTCATACTGTCGATCGTAGGAAGATTGATCCGGAAAGTGTCGTATTCAAAAGAACAGTCTTTCCCGTAAAACTCGAATAATCCTGCCCTTACCCTGCCGGAAAAATGGAAACCCTTATTCTGGCGCATAATGATCTCTTCGTTGACCGGGTAGATATAAACGCGTTGGGAGTCGCTCAGGAAGATCTCCGGCACACCGTTGATCTGCATATCGAAGGTGGCAAGTTCCACCACAGCATTGCTCTTGTCGGAGGTAACAGAATTAAAGCGGATCACATCGTAGTCGATGTTTCCGGCATGCGCATCAATATAGTCGTATAGCTGATCCTTGACCTGGGCCGACCGGGTGTCGGAATTATAGATCACAAAACCCCTGGAATCCAGCATCAGGAGCATAGATACTGCCTGTTCAACGGGTTTGTTGATGAAATCGGCAAAAGCACCGACCTGGACAATTTGCATTCCATAGGTTTCGGTATATTTTTTTACCAGTACCAGGGGGTTGACCTCGTCAATGCCCTGTAGTTTATAATATTCAAACTCAGAATAGAATTTATCGGATTCAAAATCGGCTTTGCTCTCATTGCTCAGTGCCATTACCGACTCGAATGAAAGTTCGTCAGAATTCATCACCCAATAGAGGGCTTCGGCATACATGTTCACCTTGTGGTAAGCATTGAAAAAGGGGCTCTGTGCGATCCCCCTGTTCAGCCTGACAAGGGAAAGGAGTTTGTCGTCGTTACTGTATTTCATCTGGAGCCCGGGGTGAAAAATAGAATCCTTATCAAAAAAAATTGAAAATGATGCCGGGCTGGATGTAATTTCATTCCGTTTGATTTCGAACAGGTTGGAGCGGATCACGGCAAAATACTCACCGCCTTTTTCAAAAACCATTTTAGCCGGTTTATCCCCCTTACCGGTACAAACCAGTTTTGTCCCTTGCATACCGATCCCGCCATAGCAGCTTACATTGTCGTAAAGGCCGCTGATCTCGTAATCATTTCTGTACGAAAAAAATCGCGGGTATGAGGTTCGTTCATCGGGTGCACTGGAAAGGACCTTCTCTTCCAGGCTGCCCAGCATGGGAAAATCAAAAAAATACTTGTTATGGAAAACCACCGAATCGGCATTGAAAGAGAGCGTTTTAAGATCAGCCCGGTATGTATTGAGCTCGGCATAAACGGAATCCTCCGAATATCCCGTCCGGAGCCAGGAGAGACTTCCTGTTTTCCCCACCCATAGCTCGCCACTGATGTAATATTTTCCCCTGGTATCCTTGATCTCCATGCTGTCGCGACCCGTGGAGCACACCAGGTTGGTTTTTTCGAAATACAGAAAAAGTGCGGTATCCTGGTCGAAATGAAACCCGCCGTTGCGAAAATACCAGGCTCTGGAGCGGGTTTCGTACAACATGGAATGATCAAAAAGATTGCGGGTATATTCCAGGAATTGTGTCATGGGCCTGGCAGAGCGCCCCACCCCCAGGGTATCATATTGCATCAGCCATAATTCCAGATCATTATCATTCAGGCCGAGGCGGTGAAAATCTGTCAGGATATGGATAAAGTCATAAAAATGGGGATAGGAACGCATGGACTTTTTAAGCATGCGGTTTGAGATGCTGTAGATCTTCTCCCGGTGGTGATCCTGAAAATAACCCGATTCCCAGAGCCCGGTAAAATTTTCCAGGAGTTCTTCGCCTTTGGCCAGGTAATCCTTATTCTTTGAATACTGAAGTATGCTTGTAACATCCAGGAGGTAGTCGTTCCTGTTGGGGTGGACTTCACGAATCATCTGGGCCTGGCTGCCAAGGTTTAGACTGAGCAGAACAATGATCATCAACGGAAAAAGTATCGATCTAATCATTCGCCTGTTTCTTTTGGTATACAGCAGCCGTCCACTTGTTCTGCGATCGCGATGTTTTCAGTTGCAGACCTTCGGTCAGGCATTTGTGGTTGATCATTTCCAGGTCATGTTCATAAAAACCGCTCAAAAGCAGGTAGCCCTTTGCCTCCAGCGAAGCGGAATAAAGCGGAATATCCTCCAATAATATATTACGGTTAATGTTGGCAAATATTATATCAAACGTCCTGTTTTCCAGCGCACGGGCATCGCCCAGGATGACTTCAGTGCCGGATATTCCATTCAATGCCAGGTTTTCGAGCGCATTATTGTAGGCCCATTCATCATTATCGACGGCCACGATCTGCCGGGCACCCATCTTTTCGGCCAGTATTGCCAGCACCGCCGTTCCGCATCCCATATCCATGACCCTTTTCCCTTTTATATCCATATCGGCGATCAGCGACAACATTTGTGCTGTTGTCTCATGATGGGCCGTTCCAAACGACATTTTGGGTTCGATCAGGATATCGTACAGCACATTTTTCTCCACGGGGTGGAAGGCTGCACGAACGCGAATGCGTCCGTCGATGTTTACAGCCTTGTAATCCGATTCCCAGTCGGCATTCCAGTTGCGATCGATGATCTCTTTGACGCCGGCAAGTGCAATGCGTTCTTCTGCAAGCCGGGATTCAATATCCCCAACATCCATCCCTTCTTTTTCAGTATAGGCAAGAATATGGTCTTCCTCTTCGAGGAATCCATCAAAACCCATTTCCGACAGGCGTGCAATAAGGATTTCGGCCTCTCCTTCCCGGACAGGGACCCTGACTTCAAAAAATGTTTTCATAATCTAAACGGAACGGATAATCGTGGCAAAATCGCCGGCTTTGAGTGATGCCCCACCGATCAGCCCGCCATCAACATCCGCCTGGCTGAACAATTCTTTGGCGTTGCCGGCATTGCAGCTTCCGCCGTAGAGGATCTGGCACTGATCGGCGACCTCTTTAGAATATTTTTTCGCCACCAGGGCCCTGATGAAAGCATGCATTTCCTGTGCCTGCTCGGGAGTGGCTGTCTTTCCCGTACCAATGGCCCACACGGGCTCATAGGCGATCACCACCTGCCTGAAATGTTCTTCATCCAGGTGAAAAAGCCCTTCTTCCAGCTGGGCGCTGACCACTTCCATGTGCATATCATCCTCGCGATCGTCAAGAAGTTCACCACAACAGAAGATAGGGGTAATATGATGCTCGAGCAGCATATCCACTTTCCGGGCAAGTTCCTCGTTGTTCTCATGGAAATACTGCCGGCGTTCCGAGTGCCCCACAATGCAGTAATCCACTTCTACAGAGGCCAGCATGGCGGCCGATATTTCACCGGTATAGGCTCCTGCGGGCTGGGAGCTGACATTTTGCGCCCCGACGAGCAATTCTTTGCCGGAGGCCATGTCAGTAGCCAGTTCCAGGTATAATGCCGGAGGGCAAACAAGCACATCGGCATTATCGGGTAAGCCGTTGGCATCAATATCCTGGATGATGGTCGCCAGCAGGTCGTCGGCTTCAGCAAAGCTCATGTTCATTTTCCAGTTGCCTGCAATTATTTTTCGTCTCATAGAATCTGATTTTATTTATTTCTTTGTTTCATCCTCAGTTCATCCTCACCCTGGGGTCGAGGAAACCATAGATGATATCTACAAAAATATTAATAATTACGAGGATGACCGATATAAAAAGCACTGCCCCCATGATCACCGGGAAATCGTACTTTTCCAGGGCATCTACGATCACCACGCCCACGCCTTTCCAATCGAAAACATACTCCACGAACACCGCGCCGGCCATCAGGGAGGCAAACCATCCCGAAACCGCAGTGATCACCGGGTTCAGAGCATTTTTAAGCGCATGTTTTGCTATGATCCTGAACCGGCTGAGCCCTTTGGCCTTTGCCGTGCGGATGTAATCCTGCGAAAGGACATCAAGCAGTGAAGAACGTGTAAGTTCCACCACGATGGCCAGGGGCCTGATGCCCAGGGTAAGGGCAGGCAGGATGAGGTTCTTGAGATCGAGGTATTCCCCCCGCCCGTAGTCATCAACGGTATAAAGGCTCCCGAACATGTTCAGCCCTGTAAACTCCACCAGCACAAAAGCAAAGATCCAGGCATTGAGAATGGCTGCAAAAAAGGATGGGATCGACATGCCCAGCACAGAAAATACCAGGGCGATCTTATCGATGAAAGCATTCTTCTTCACGGCAATGAAAATGCCGATGGCCAGTCCGAACACCAGCGCAAAAAGGATGGATACGCCGGCCAGCAGCATGGTTTTCGGAAAAGCTTCTGCCAGGATCTCTGAAACAGGCCGCTGGCTCTGGTAGGATCGCCTGAGGTAGGGTTTCTTCAGGCAAAGGGCCTTGTTGCCGATGCCAATAAGCTGTACACCGGAATACTTCTGCTGGTCGAAATACCAGTAATTCTCCTCATCGGAGCGGTCGTGGACCGACAGGGGGGAAACATCGTTAACAAAATTCAGGTACTGGATATGGAGGGGCTTATCACGTCCGAGATCCTTGTTAATCGCTTCAACGGATGCAATATCGGCCCGTTGGCCGAGCATCATCCGGGCCGGGTCACCGGGAAGGATATTGAAAAGAATGAACACAACGGTAATCACTCCCAGCAGGACCAGGAGGCCATACCATAGTCTTTTTATAATGAATCGAAGCATGAATCAGTCGTTCATCAGGCCTTGCTTAATTTCATCAAAGGCAGGCAGGTCGTTGTGATGCCATTTGGCGACCACTACACCGTCTTTCATCAGCATGATCCCCGGATTGGCACGCACCATGGTCTTCAGCACAATATCATCCGCAAAATAGAATTCCAGGTGCTGATCCAGTTTTTCTTTCTGCACGAATTCCCTTACATCTCCCGGCAGGGAACTCGTGATCACGATCATGGAAAACCCTGCATGATCTACCTCCCGGTAAAACGCATTGATCATTTCGAAAGCATCCTTATCGGTATTCAGTAGGTCATAAGCAATGACGAGAAACTGGTAGTCGGGATTGGCAATAAAATCATCGGTATATACATTCCCGAGGCTGTCTTCGATCACCAGGTTGTGTGCCCTGAGCACTCCGGAATCGTCGATCCGCTGATCAACGAATTCCCATTCGGCCATCCATACTGAATCATTCCATGGATAATCTGGTGAGAGGTATTCTTTTTCCTCCCCGCTTTCGATATTCCTGTACAAGAGGTACACATCCGGTTCGCCCAATCCCTCGGGATCCATATCATTGCCCACTTTCCATTCGCGAAAATCCTTCATCGGCAAGTGGTTCAGGTTATACACCGAGAACCATATGAAACCAATCACGGCTATGGCCAGCACCGAAAACCCATAGGCCATTGCTTTGGGAGGCTTGAATTTATTTCGCTGGAAAAACACGATCGCGGCCAGCAAGATCAGGACAATATTCTTATAAAAAGTTTCCCAGTTGCTCAGCTTGATGGCATCGCCGAAGCACCCGCAATCGGGCACCGGTTCCCAGATAGCATCCACCAGCGTGAGCAGGGTAAAAAAGATCATGAGCGGAAACAACAGCCACGAAATACGCTTCACCCAGGCATTGAACAGCATGGAAACCCCGATGGTAAACTCCAGTGTACAAAGAAATATCGAAAGAAAGAGGGTGAAGGGGATTGCCCAGGGAATGCCGTAGGCGATAAAATAATCCTCGATCCGGTATGCCGTGCCCAGGGGGTCTACCCCTTTTACCAGGCCTGAAAATATAAAAACCAGGCCCACCAGGAGCCTGCTAAAATTCCTCAGAAACATCATGCTTTTTCTTCTTGTAATTGTATCAGGGCAAATACAGCGTAATTGATGATATCAAAATAATTGGCATCCAGGCCTTCCGACACTTCAGTTTTACCGTCATTGTCCTCAATCTGCTTGATCCGAAGCAGCTTCATCAGGATAATATCTGTGAGTGAACTGACCCGCATATTGCGCCATGCTTCGTCGTAATCATGGTTCTTGTTCATCATCAGGTCGCGGGCCGCATAAATGTACTTATTGTAGAGCTCAAGGCCTTTCTCCCTGTTGAGGTCAGCCTCTTCGGCCACGCCAAGCTCAAGTTGGATCAATGCCATAACAGAATAATTGATGATGCCGACGAATTCAGGAATACTGCCCTCCCCTACCTTACTGATGCCTTTGCTTTCGATGCTCCGGATCCTGTTCGCTTTAATATAGATCTGGTCGGTGAGTGAGGGTGTACGGAGTATGCGCCAGGNNTTCTCGAGGAATACCTCCCTGCATCGGACGACCACATTTTCAAACTGTTGTGCGGTTTTTTCCATCAATAGTACTAAATTAGCGGCGCTGAAGCCCGGATTATTCTTGGCGATAAAGGTACATTTTTTATGCAAGACCACTATGAAATCAACGCCTAATTTTCCTGACCTCTCCCAGGCCGTGGTGATGGGAATTTTAAATGTCACACCCGATTCCTTTTTCGACGGCGGCAGCTATTCAGACGAAGAAAGGGCTACCGACCATGTAGAATATATGCTGAAATGGGGCGCATCCATCATTGATATCGGGGGAGTTTCAACCCGGCCCGGGGCGCAGGAGATCAGCCCTGATGAAGAATGGTCGCGGATCGGCAGCGTGATCAGGACACTGCGAAAGGAATACCCCGACACCTGCTTGTCTGTTGACACATTTCATGCCAGCGTAGCTGAAAAAGCGCTTGATGAAGGAATCGATATGGTCAACGATATTTCAGGCGGCAGCTTTGATCCCGGGATGGCCCCTTTGATCGGAAAATGGAATGTCCCTTTCGTGATCATGCATATACAGGGAAGGCCGGGCAATATGCAGCAAAATCCCACCTACAACAATGTGGTAGAGGACATCAAGGCTTTTTTTGAAAAGCAGATCGCTACATTTCAAGAGGCCGGCGCATCGAAATTCATTCTTGACCCCGGCTTTGGGTTTGGCAAGAACGACGAGCATAATTACGCCCTGCTCAGTAATCTTCACATTTTTGCTGAAATGGGTTATCCTGTCATGGTCGGACTATCCAGGAAATCGATGATCAACCGGGTACTGGGAACCAAGGTAGCTGAAGCCCTCAACGGTACCTCGGTGGTGAATACCGTGGCAGTAATGAACGGTGCAAAAATACTCCGGGTGCACGATGTGAAGGAAGCAGTTGAGGTGGTGAAGCTTGTAGGGACCCTGGATTCTGATAGCTGATATCAGGTGGGCTGAAATGACATGCTCGTTTTTTAAAAAGGGGCTTCTCTAATTCCGGCAGCCGCTTACCGGTGGCCTTTAATTTTTAACCTCTTCTTCGGCCTCCTCTGCCACAACCGGTGTTTCAACAAACTCCTCCTCCAGGAAGGACTTCAGCTCTGCGACGCTGGCTTTTGATACCAGTTTGCCTTCTACGGAATAACTGATCTTTCCGTTCTCTTCTGATACTACAATGGCGATCGCATCGGAAACCTCGGTGATCCCGACCGCTGCCCTGTGCCTGAGGCCCAGGCGCTTGGGTATTTCCGAATTCCCGGATACAGGAAGAATGCATGCTGCCGCCACAATGGTATTCCCACTGATGATGGTCGCACCATCGTGAAGGGGTCCCTGCCCGTAAAAAATATTTTCGATCAAGGGAGTCGACAGGCGGGCTTTGAGGATCTCACCGGTATTGGCATATTGCTTGAGTTCGTTCTTGCGGGTGATCACCAGCAGGGCACCCTGCTTCACTTCCGACATGCGGCTGCAGGCCATTACGATGGCATTGGCATCGACCCCCGGCTCAGTACCGATATTCAATCGCCAGAACAGGAAGCGCCTGCCCTTGCTTCGCATGAAAGTGGTGGTTCCCAGAGCAAGCAAAAAGCGCCTGATCTCCGGCTGGAAGATCACGATCAGGGCAATGAATCCCACGCTGACAAAGGCGCCCAGGATCTTGCTCAGAAGTTCCATCTGCAGCGCATTCACCACCAGCCAGATCAAAACCAGGGCCACAATACCGAAGAAAATATTGATGGCCACCGTGCCCTTGAGCAATTTGTACAATTCGTACAACAATACCGCCACCAGGAGGATATCGATCACATCGATCCACCTGATCTGAATGAAGCCGGTGATAAAAAGTTCGGTCAAAACGGGTTTATTTCTTTATACTTAAATATTAACGAAAGGTTTTACAAAATACTTGGAGTACTTGGAGTACTTGGAGTTAGTTTAAAGTTCATAATCTACTACAGCTGTTTGCTCCATGACCTCGTACAGCAATTCCAAAACCTTCTTATGTTCCTGGTGAACGCGGTAGGCGTCCAGGTCTTCCAGGCTGTCGAACACAGAGGTCAGGACAAGGTCGTAAGCAGAAGCTTTGGTATTGACATTCAGTCCCACTTCCATGGCCCTGAGTTCCGGCACCTTGCCCATCAGGCCGTCGATGGCATCTTTTAATCTTGTGGCATTTGCCCTTTTTTGCTCTTCATCCGTCTCTTTGAGGCGGATCATAACGATATGTTTGATCATTGCATATAGTATTGAGTAGTGAGTACTGAGTATTGAGTACTGAGTATAGAGAATTCAGTAGTCAGAATTCAGATTATGCTTAATTTCCGATTTTTTGATTTACGATAGCCAGGATCTCATTTTCCTGCTCAAGGGCCTGTTTTTCAATTTCCGCCCCGCGGGAAAGAAGGTCATTTACAAAGTCCTTGTCATCAACACCATCCGCGTTGATCTTAACATTCAGGAAGGCTCCCATCACGGCGGTTCGTGCACAGAGGGCCCCCACGCCGGCATCGGATACCGAGGCTTCCAGGCCGTTTTCGGCCATGGCTTTCATGACCTCCATAGAAGCCAGCGAACGCTCCATCACCCTGAAGGGGATCTGCATGGCGTACTTTGACGCTTCCTGTATGGCATTATGGCGCGCGGCTTTTTCTTCATCAGTGCCCTTAGGCAGGCCAAAAGCTTCCATGATCTTGTTAAACGCCCGTGTGTCTTCATCCACCAGGAACAGCAATTCATCCTTGAACACCTGCCCTTTTTCGGCCCAGTCGGAATAGACTTCCCATTTATCGTCCCAGCCACGCTTGTGTGATGAGAGGTTGGCAACCATGGTTCCGAGCGAAACCCCCAGAGAGCCCACATAAGCGGATATCGATCCGCCGCCCGGCGCCGGAGATTCACTGGCGGTTTCATCTGCAAAAGCGCTCAGGTCCATATCCACAAGCTTATTCCCTTCTTCATCCCTGATCATGTATTCGATGATCTTTTCTTCGGGCACAAAGGGCTTGAGGTCGTCGAGGCCCATTGACTTTACCGCGATCTTGATAAGTTCACTTTCCGAGATCCCGGTGGAACGGTTTTGCTTGCGCAGGAAATACTTTCCGGCATCGGTCAAGGCCTGCAGGGGGATCAGCCCGACCAGTTCCGAACCGCTCACCCGTATTCCGCGTGCATCCGCTTTTTTAACAGTCTCGTCGAAAGCCACATGCACAGGGGTAATGCTGATGTTGGTGAGGTTCATGGAGATCTGGGCGATACCGTATTCTTCTATGAACCAGCCGATGGCTTTCACGCATTTCAGGGCTCCGGGAATCATGATGTTCTTGCCCTTTTCATCCTTCAGGATCTTTCCGGTCAGGCTGCCGCCTTCCCTTTTCGGGCGGCCACGCTCGCGAACATCAAAAGCAATGGCATTGGCACGGCGTGTGGATGTCGTATTCAGGTTCACGTTGAAAGCCACCAGAAAATCCCTTGCTCCGACGGCAGTAACACCGGCGCCGGCATTGAATTCGGCGGGGCCGAAATCCGGTTTCCAGTGTGGATCTTTCAATTTTTCCGGCATGCCTTCGTACTCACCTGAGCGGCAATTGGCCAGGTTTTTTCTTTCTTCCGTAAAAGCGGCATTCTCATAACAATAGATCGGAATTTTTAATTCATTTCCGATGCGTTCGGCCAGCTTTCTGGCATACTCCACGGTTTCCTCCATGCTGATGTTCGCCACCGGTACCAGGGGGCAAACATCGGTAGCGCCCATGCGGGGATGTTCGCCTTTATGTTTCCGCATGTCGATCACTTCCGAGGCTTTTTTCACAGCCTTATAAGCGGCTTCCAGCACATATTCGGGTTCACCTACAAAGGTGACCACGGTCCTGTTGGTTGCTGCACCGGGGTCCACATCAAGAAGTTTAACCCCTTCAGAGTTTTCGATCTCGTCCGTGATCTGTTTGATCACCTCCATATCCCTGCCTTCGCTGAAGTTGGGAACACATTCGATAAGTTGTTTCATAGTTGCTGGTTGCTGGTTGCTGGTT